>OBLU010004180.1_pt1 | contig 13024 bp, 13 predicted proteins | sample 1518681 | NCBI WGS metagenome assembly OBLU01 (sample SAMEA3539304, study PRJEB22396) | soil metagenome | biome: tundra; feature: field; material: soil | place: USA | collected 2010-05 | depth 0.15 m | reverse complement strand
ACACAAAATCGTAGATCTCGTCCAGGTACCACTTGTTGTAGAGCGTGCGATAGAGGCCGGGGACCGCACTGGCGATGTTCTCCGGAATTTCCGGCTTGGTGACGTAGAAATATTTCGCCACCAGGATGCCCGCGACTGCCACCGCAATCGATAGCAGCATCAGCGTCCACTCGGTGGAGGTGGAATGCGCGCCCTCGTGGACGCCTTCCTTGACGGCCTCGCCCGCGCCCGTGGCAAACATCGGCGCCAGCCAGTTCTCGAAGGTGCGGAACCCCTCGCCGAACATGGTCCAGAGTTTGGGCACGCCCAGCCACCCGGCGAGCACGCTGCCCGCGGCCAGCACGCCCAGCACACCCGTCATCGACACCGGCGATTCGTGAACGTGCGCGGCCGCATCCGGCGCCACACGCGATTTGCCGTAAAAGGTCATGTACATCATCCGCCACATGTAGAATGCGGTCATGGCGGCGGTGGTGAGGCCCACGGCCCACAAAATCGTGGAGCCCTTCGGCGAGCTGAACGCCTGCCACAGAATTTCGTCCTTGGAGAAGAAGCCGGCCAGGCCCGGGATGCCAGCGATGGCGATGCTGCCGATCCACATGGTGCGGTACGTCACCGGGATCTTGTCCCGCAGCGCGCCCATGTGCCGCATGTCCTGCTCGCCGCTCATGGCGTGGATCACCGAACCCGACCCGAGGAAGAGCAGGGCCTTGAAGAAGGCGTGCGTGAAGAGGTGGAACACGGCCACCCAGTAGGCGCCCACGCCGAGCGCCAGGAACATGTAGCCGAGCTGGCTGACCGTGGAGTAGGCCAGCACGCGCTTGATATCGTTCTGCACCAGCGCGATGGAGGCCGCCAGAATCGCCGTGAAGGCGCCGATGACGGCCACCACGGTCAGCGCGATCGGCGTCAGTTCGAACAGCGCCGAGGAGCGCGCCACCATATAGACGCCCGCCGTCACCATGGTGGCTGCGTGGATCAGGGCGGACACCGGTGTGGGACCTTCCATGGCGTCGGGCAGCCAAATGTAAAGCGGGAACTGCGCCGATTTGCCGGTGGCGCCGAAAAACATGCACAACGCGATGATGGTCAGCGTGCCGATGCCGGCCACTTCCGGCGTGAAAGCACCGCTGCGCAGCACCGCGTTGACGTGCGTAAAGCGCAGTGTGCCCAGCGTACTCAATAACAGCAGCATGCCGATAATGAATCCCGCGTCGCCCACGCGATTGACGATGAACGCCTTCTTGCCCGCGTCGGCCGCCGACTTCTTGTGGAAGTAGAAACCGATCAGCAGGTAGCTGCACAACCCCACGCCTTCCCAACCGACGAAGAGCAGCACATAATTGTTCGCCAGCACCAGCATCAGCATGAAAAAGACGAACAGGTTGAGGTAGCCGAAGAAGCGGTAATAGCCGTTGTCGTGGGCCATGTAGCCGGTGGAGTACACGTGGATCAGGAAGCCGACGCCCGTCACCACCAGGATCATCACCGAGCTCAGCGGGTCCAGCAGAAAGCCCCAGTCCATCTGGAACGAGGCCAGGTGCCCGTTGGACATGTGGAACGGCAATCCGGCGATCCAGGTGAAGTTGACCACTTCGTGCACCCGGTGCGCCTGCTGCGAAAGCTGCCACACCGCGCCCGCGGAAAAGATAAACGACAGCAGGACCATCCCGGGGCAGATCAGATCGATGAGGAACTTCAACGGCGAGTGGGCATGCCCGTGCTGGTGGGACAGGCCTCCCGGCCTGTCCATATGCTCATGGTCATGCCCATGCCCGTGGTCGTGGTCATGCTCGTGCCCATGCCCATGCCGGTGCCCGTGCTCATGTCCGTGTTCGAAAATGGGCTCCACGCCGGGCGCCACCGCCACGTCGCTCTTCGGCTGCGGATCGAGCGTCTTGCCGAACAGCAGCATCAGCGCCGCTCCCGCCAGCGGGAACAGGGGAATCAGCCAGATGAATTCGAGAAAGTTCACGTTGTTCCTACCACTTCAGCAAGTCGATTTCATCCGCCTGCACCGTTTCCTTATTGCGGAACAGCGCGATCAGGATGCCCAGCCCTACCGCCGCTTCGGCCACCGCGTCGGTGATCACGAAGATGGCGAAAACCTGCCCGTTGACATTTTGCAGCGCGTGCGAAAACGCGATCAGGTTGATGTTCACCGCGTTGAGAATCAGCTCGATCGACATCAGCACGATCACGATATTGCGCCGCGTCAGCACGCCCACCGTGCCGATCAGCAGCAGGGCCGCGCTCAGCGCCAGATAATGAACCGTCGTAATCGGGTGCATCGTCAGATCCTCTTCTTCGCCATCACCACCGAACCCACCACCGCCACCAGCAGCAGGAGCGAGGCAACTTCAAACGGCAGCAGGTATTCCCCGAACAACGAGTCGGCGATCTGTTCCGTGTTGCCCAACCCGGCCGGCGTTCCGGCCACCAGGGGCGCCGCGAAATGGAACGAGTCGCTGCCCCGGTGGATGAAATAGGCCACCTGGGCGCCCACCGCGGCCACCGCCACCAGGCCGGCCAGCCAATGCCTGTTGAACTGCCGCTCCTTGGCCGCCTGGTCCAGATTCACCAGCATGATGACGAAGATGAACAGCAGCATGATGCCGCCCACGTACAAAATAATCTGCACCGCGAACAGGAACTCCGCCTGTTGCAAGAGGTACAGCCCGGCTACGCCGAGCAGGGTGACAATCAGCGAGATCGCCGCGTGCATCGCACTGTGCCGCGTGATGGTCAGAACACCGCCGCCCAGCACCAGCAGCGCAAAAATGTAGAACAGAATCGTGTCGGTCAGCATTTGTATTGAGTGGGCTTGGGCCCCTCTTCCAGCATCTGCCGGTCCCAGATCTGGCCTTCCCGGGTGTAGGTTGCCATTTCGAAATCCTGCGTCAGTTCGAGCGCGTCCACCGGGCAGGCGTCCTCGCACAGTCCGCAGAACATGCAGCGCGAGGTGTCGTAGGTGAAGGTGGTCAGGTCCTTGCGCTTGGTGGCCTCGTTGCGCTCGCTGGTCACCACGATGAGTGCTTCGGGACAGGCTAGCGCGCACAGGTTGCAGGAGATGCAGAGCGTCTCGCCGTTATCGGGATTGATGTTGAGCCGCGGCGCCCCGCGGTAGCGCTCCGCCACCTTCGGACGCTCCTGGGGATACTGTTCCGTATAGATGTACTTCGGATTCTGGTTCCGAAAAGTCACGAAAAGCCCTTGGAACAGGTCTACCAGGAAAACCTTTTTTAAGAGTCCGACCATAACGTTATTCCCCTACCGATCGATCTCACCCAACACAATATCCAGCGTGCCCACCACCGCCACCACGTCCGCCACCAGCCCGCCGCGGATCATCCGGTCCAGCGCCTGCAAATTGACGAACGATGGCGGCCGCACCCGCACCCGATACGGCTGCGTGCTGCCGTCGCTCACCACGTAATATCCCAACTCGCCCTTCGGCGCTTCGATGGAAACGTAGGCCTCGCCCACCGGGGGCTTGATCACTTTGCCCACCTTGCCCATGATGGGGCCTTCCGGAATGGCTTCCACCGCCTGCTGCATGATGCGCACCGATTGGCGCATCTCTTCCATGCGCACGATGTACCGATCGTAAGTGTCGCCGTTCTGGCGCGTGGGAATCTCGAAATCGTACTTCTCGTAGCCCGAGTAGGGCTGCGCCTTGCGCAGATCCCACTTCACGCCGGCGGCGCGCAGCACCGGGCCGGTCACGCCGTATTCCTTGCACTCGTCGGCGTTCAGGATGCCGACGTCCTTCAAACGCCCGACCCAGATGCGATTGTTGGTGAGCAGATCCTCGTACTCATCCACATGGGGCACGAACATCGTGCAGAAATCGCGGATCTCCTGTTCGAAGCCGTCGTAGGTCTCGTAGAGCAGGCCGCCGATGCGGAAGGCATGCGTGGTGAGGCGCGCGCCGCAATATTTTTCGAAGATCTTGAGCGCTTCCTCGCGCTCGCGGAGGCAGTAGAACACCGGCGTGATGGCGCCGATATCGAGCGCGTGCGTGCCCAGCCACAACAGGTGGCTGGCGATGCGGTTCAGCTCCGTGAGGATCACGCGAATCGCCTGCGCGCGCGGCGGCGCCTCTACGTTGAGCACCTTCTCCACGGCCAGGCAGTAGCCCAGACCGTTGGAGATGGCCGCCACATAGTCCATGCGGTCCACGTAGGGGTTGAACTGCGCGTAGGTGCGGTTCTCGGCGATCTTCTCCACGCCGCGGTGCAGATAGCCGATGACGCACTCGGTTCCCAGGACCTTCTCGCCATCCAGTTTGAGAATGATGCGCAGCACCCCGTGTGTGGATGGGTGCTGCGGGCCCATGTTGAGAACTAATTCGGTGGAGTCTAGAAAAGTTGAGTCCGGCATACCGAGATCACTGGCCGCTTTCGATTCCCAGGTTTTCCTGCACCCAGCGTTGGTCCTGCTGGAGAATTCCGTAGTCTTTGCGCAGTGGATGCCCCTGCCACTCGTCGGGCATCAGGATGCGCCGCATGTCGGGGTGCCCCGCGAATTCGATGCCGAACATATCGTAGACTTCGCGCTCCAGCCAGTTCGCAGTCAGGTGGACGCCCACCGCCGTCTCCGGCTGAAACCCATCGGGGATAAGGATCTTCACGCGCATTCGCTCGTTGCGCGAGAAGCTGTACAAAATGTAGACCACATCGAAGCGCGCGGCGCGTTTGGGCCAATCCACCGCCGTGATGTCCACCAGGTAATCGAAATCCGACTCCAGCTTCAGGTACTCCAGAATGGGAATCGCCGAGCCCGGCTTGGCCACCACAAAATTCTGGCCAAGGTATGTGGAAGTTTCACTGATGGCATCGCCGAACGTCTCCTTGAGTTCGCGCGCGAGTTCGCTCTCCCACGGCGTGGCCGCCATCACGGCGGGCGGCTTCGGGGGTGGCGGCGCCGCAGGCTTCGGGGGCGCTGCAGCGGGTTTGGGAGGCACCGGTTTCGGAGCCGCGGCGGCTGGTTCTAACGGTTGTCCCGCGGCCTCGCTCCCGGGGGGAGGAGCCGCCTCGGAGCCCCCGGGCTTTTGCTCGTCAGCCATCTCTAATTCCTTGTGAAGACTCCTACACTTATCATTTGCGGGGACGGGTGTCAAATTGTCCAACAACCGCGCGGGAGGAGAGGGGCCTGAGGACACACTGGATTCCCGCTCGCTACCGTTCAACCCCGGTAAAACCCCGGTCGCTCCGTACCTCTCGGCAATGCCCTCCGGTTGTGATTTAATAACAAAGTCCTCATTCTATGTTCCAAGGCAAACACTTGCGCCGCGCGTTCCTGGCCGCCCACCGGCGCACGCGTGAGCTCCAGATGATTGCCAAGGGGTTGGCCTTTACCGATCATCCGATCCTGGCGCACGTGATTCCCATACGCCGCTGCAACCTGGCATGCACCTACTGCAACGAGTTTGACGATTTCTCCAAGCCCGTCGCGGTGGACGCCATGTATGCGCGGTTCGACCGCCTGGCCTCGCTCGGCACCACCATCGTCACCATCTCCGGCGGCGAGCCCCTGCTCTACCCCGATCTCGATCTGCTGATCGCCCGTGTGCGCAGCCACGGCATGATCGCGGGCATGATCACCAACGGCTACCTGCTGACCGCCGAGCGCATCCAGCGGCTCAATCGCGCCGGCCTGGAGCATCTGCAGATCTCCATCGACAACGTCATGCCGGACGCCGTTTCCAAGAAGAGCCTGAAGGTGCTCGACCGCAAACTGCTCCTGCTGGCGGAACACGCCGATTTTCACGTCAACATCAACTCTGTGGTCGGCGGCGGCATTCACACCCCCCAGGATGCCCTGGTGATCGGCAGGCGGGCGCTGGAACTGGGATTCACCTCCACCGTCGGCATCATTCACGATGGCGACGGACAACTCCAGCCCTTACGGGACGAGGAGCGCGAGGTCTACCTGGCCATGCGCGCCATGGAGAAATCCAGCTACGCGCGCATCAACGGATTCCAGGATAATATCGCCCACGGCAAAGAGAACCACTGGCGCTGCCGTGCCGGCGCGCGTTACCTCTACATTTGCGAAGACGGCCTGGTCCACTACTGCTCGCAGCAGCGCGGCTACCCCGGCACGCCGTTGCTGCAATACACGCTGGAGGATATCCGGCGCGAATACCGCACCGCCAAGGAATGCGCGCCGCGCTGCACGGTCGCCTGCGCGCACCAAACCGGCGCCATGGACCACTGGCGCGATCCGCAAACACTTCCGTTGTCGCCGGTGGGACCGAGTCATACCGCTCCGCTCGTGCAATTGCAGCCCAAATAAAGAACGTCCGAACTTCGCTCGGATGCACAAGGCGGAGCCTTATGCCACAAGTGTGCTAGATTTTTAGCAGTATGCCGAGAATCCCGCCCGCGGTTTTGGGATGGTGAAGGTGAGCGGAAGCCCGGATGGCGGTGGGAATTGGTTCGAACCTGCGGGCACTGATCCGCGTGATGCGGCAGAGTGAGGACAAGATCCTGCCCACCCTGGCAATTACCAGGTTGTGGGCGGGCAAACCTGTCGCACTGGAGTTCGACCGCTCTCAGCAGGACATACTTGGCCTGGTGTTGACCGGTAACGAACAGATCCGCTGGTAGCGGGGGGCCAGCACTCCCGGGGATACACCAATCCCTTTCCAAAGGCACGAACCGATCGGCGCATCAGAAAAGGTATCCGCACGGAAATGCTGGCCGGTTACCAGGTTTTTGGGGATTCGGCTGTTTTCGCCGAGTGAATTAAAAAAAGTTGTGGAAATCCTATGCCAAGCTAACGTCTTCCGCCTGCAAGCCCTTCGGGCCTTTCTTGACTACAAACGACACGCGCGCGCCTTCGTCGAGCGAGCGATAACCGCTGGCTTCGATAGCGGAGAAATGGACGAAAACGTCTTCGCCATTCTCACGTTGGATGAATCCGAAGCCTTTTGCGGCGTTAAACCACTTCACAGTACCTGTTTCTTTCATGTTTCCTCTACTCCATCTTCCGATGGTCTTCTCAAGATTTCGGAAACGTCGCAGTTGCGCGCGTTTCCAGCCCCGACAAACCTACAGGCCCTCGACCGGGGCCAAACCGGGGACCATGAGAGCCACTTAACTATACAAGGGTCCGCGCCCGGTTACAAGTAGGTATGGTACGGACTGACAGGGGATTTCCGCCGGCACCCCCTGTTCACCGAAGTGGACTTGTACCGCGGGGGCACTCCAGCATAGCGTGAGTCATGCACCAACTGGCCGGCGCCGCCTCTTCGTCCTGCTCCGCGCCGCGCTCGCCCTTCTGACGTTCCGCGCATTCCGTTATCCCCCGCTTTACGCAACCCCTCGCCCACGGCCGGGGCTCCAATCGGAGCCGCGAACCTGAGCGAGCGGCATTCGTCCGGCGAATACTCGTCCCCTCTCCACCAGACAGTTCTCAACATAAAGGAAGAAGACTATGGCAGCCGTGATGGATCCAGCAACGAAAATGGGTGAGCAGCGGGAGACCGGCTGGGTGAGCCGGCTTTTCAGCAAGGAGGCATCGACTCCGGAATACCAGGAGTTGAAGTTCACCCTCCACCGCAAGCTGCTGGACCGGATCAACCTGGAGGCGCTCTCTTCGATGTCCGGCGAACGCGTCCGCGCGGAAGTTCGCACGGCCGTCGCCAGACTGGTAGACGAGGAGAAGACGCCGCTCAGCCTGGTGGAAAAAGACCGGGTGATTGAAGAGATTCTGGACGAGGTGTTCGGCCTTGGCCCCTTGGAACCGCTGCTGCAAGACCCCACCATCAGTGACATCCTGGTGACCACGCCGCACCATGTTTACGTGGAGCGCGGCGGCAAACTGTACCGCACGCCGGTCGAGTTCAAGGACGACGCGCACCTGCTGCGCATCATCGAAAAAATCGTCTCCCGCGTGGGCCGCCGCGTCGACGAATCGTCGCCCATGGTGGACGCGCGTCTGCCCGATGGCTCGCGCGTCAACGCCGTAATTCCGCCCGTGGCAGTGGACGGCCCCCTGCTCTCCATCCGCCGTTTCGGCCGCTACGCGCTCAAAGGCGAGGACCTGGTGGCGAAGTTCGCCTTGACCGAAGGCATGCTGGAACTTCTGAAAGGCTGCGTCAAGGCGCGCCTGAACATACTGATCTGCGGCGGCACCGGCTCCGGCAAGACCACCCTGCTCAACGCGGTCTCCTCCTACATCCCGGAAGACGAGCGCATCGTCACCATTGAAGATGCCGCCGAATTGCGCCTCCAGCAGACCCACGTGGCGCGCATGGAAACGCGGCCGGCGAATGTGGAAGGCACCGGCGCGATTCACATCCGCCAACTCGTCATCAACGCGTTGCGCATGCGCCCCGACCGCATAATCGTCGGCGAAGTCCGCGCCGAGGAAGCGCTCGACATGTTGCAGGCCATGAACACGGGTCACGATGGCTCGCTCACCACGTTGCATGCCAACACGCCGCGCGATGGCCTGGGCCGCCTGGAAGTGATGGTGGGCATGGCCAATGCAAACATGGGCATTCGCTCCATCCGGCAGCAGATTGCCTCGGCCGTCGATCTGTTCGTTCAGACCTCGCGTTTCAGCGATGGAACGCGCCGTGTCACGCACATCACCGAAGTGGTCGGCATGGAGCAGGACATCATCACGCTGCAGGACATTTTCCTTTTCGAAAAAACGGGTATCACGGAAGCCGGAAAAGTCCGCGGGCGTTTCCGCGCCACCGGCATCCGGCCGAAGTTCTACGATCGTTTGAAGACGTGCGGCATTAACCTGCCCACCCAGATGTTCCAGACGGTAGTGGAAATCAACTGATGCCTCGGCATTCCTGAGGCCAAACCGCCAGGACTCTGGCGGTTCTTGAAATTTGCGCCTTTAGAATCAGCGCGAAAAAAACAAGAACCGCCAGAGTCTGGCGGTTTCGCCGTTCTTCGCCGGCTTGGTACATTGTGCATAGTGTCCAAGGGACTGTTCCTCTCGCGGGATCCTCGGATTGCAGCGGTAGTGCGGCGGATGCCGCCGTTAGAGGGCCTGCCGGTGCGCGTCGAGGTGGTGCGCGAATTGCGGGACCGGCGCGGGCCGGTGCATGCCGGGTCGTTTCTGCGCGAGCGGCGGATCGTCCTGGATTGCACGCGCGCGGAGTTGCCGCGGATACTCGTCCACGAAGTGGCGCACTTCATCTGGCTGCGGCTGGGTAACGCCGTGCGGCGAAGCTATGAGGACGTGGTGCGCGCGGAAATCGCGGGCGCCGCCAGGGGGGAGCTCGGTTGGAGCGCGGAGTGGCGGAAGGCTGCCCTGGACGCCAGAGACATCGCCGCGCGGACGCGCCGCTGGCGGGAGTACTGCTGCGAGAGTTTTTGCGATACGGCGGCGTGGCTTTTTTCCGGCGTGGCGCGGCACCGGGAGTTCACGCTGGGCGCTCGCCGGCGCCGCGGACGGCGCGCCTGGTTCGCAGAAGTCCTGAGCAAGCGGACTTTGTCGATATAATTGAATCAGGAAACTTACCTGTGCCCGCATTGCGCCCCTCATCCGCATTCGCTATCGCGCTGCTCGCCGCGTGTATTCTCGCGGGCTGCTCTTCAGAGCCGCGTTCCGTGAGGGCGGCCAGCCCCGTGAAGCCGGACAAAGAGCGCAAACCGGCGCCGGAGTTCGCGCTGAAGGATGCCGACGGCAAGACCGTGCATCTGGAGGACTACAAGGGCAAGGTGGTGCTGCTGGACTTCTTCGCCACCTGGTGCGGGCCGTGCAAAATCGAAATTCCCTGGTTCATGGAGCTGGAGCGCAAGAACAAGGACAAGGGGTTCAGCGTGCTTGGGGTTTCGATGGACGACGAAGGGTGGGAAGTGGTCAAGCCGTTTCTCGCCGATTTGGGAGTGAACTACCGCGTGGTGATCGGCAACGATGCCACCGCGCAGGTTTACGGCGGCGTCGATGCGCTGCCCACGACGTTCCTGATCGACCGGAACGGAAGAATCGCGGCGGTCCACGTTGGGCTGGCCAGCAAGAAGGTTTTCGAAGATGGCATCCAACAGCTACTACAAGATTCCGGTGGAATTATCAAGGAGATTGCCGATGCTTCTCGCGGCGTGGCTTTGCCTGCCCTTCCTCTTCGCCCAACCACAAAGTAGCGGGTACCTGAGCGTGGGCGAGCCCCAGAAGGTGGCGGGCAAGCGCAATGCGGCGCTCCAGGTAAAGATCCCGGTGGCGGTGAAGGAAGGCTATCACGTCAACAGCAACAAGCCGACCGAGGAGTACCTGATCCCGTTGAAGCTGACGTGGACGCAGCTTGGGGCTCTGGAAGGCGGCACGGTGACGTACCCCAAGGCGGCGCAGGAAAAGTACGAGTTCTCGGAGACGCCGCTCTCGGTGTATACGGGGAACTTCGAGCTGGTGGCGGGCTTCAAGGTGGCGCCGAACGCTCCGGCGGGTCCGGGCGCGGCCACCGGTAAGCTGCGCTATCAGGCGTGCAGCAACCGGGCCTGCTACCCGCCCAAGACGGTGGATATCACGGTCAGCTATCAGGTGCAGTAATGGGAAAGGCCGCCTTGGCGATGTTCGCGCTGGCCGGCGCCTGCCCCGCCCTGGCATGCAGTTGTATGGGGCCGATCCCCGTCTGTTCCACGTTCTGGAGAACGTCCGCACTTTTCTTAGGCCATGTCGTGCAGATTGAGCACGTCTACGACAAGCCGCCGGAGGCCAACGTGATCGGCCCGGGCCAATACATTGTTCATTTCGACGTGACCGAATCCTATCGCGGCGCTGCGGGGCGGCAGACCGTGATTCACACAGCCGATCAAGGCTCCATGTGTGGTTTCGAATTCAAACAGGGGCGCGATTACCTGGTCTACGCCAGTGCCGCGCCAAATGGCGACCTCAGCACCAGTCACTGCACGGGCACTCACGAGGTCGTCAATCGGGCGGACGACGCCGACATTCAGTGGATCGAGGCGCTGCCGAAGGCTCCGCCGGGCGCTTCCGTCTACGGCCGTATTCAGAGCCTGCGGCCCAACCCTTCCGGTAGTTACGATGCCGCCGCACTGGCGGACATCACAGTCGCCGTCACGGGCCCCGAGACGAAAACGGTGACCTCGGGCGCGGACGGCAAGTTCCGGGCCGACGGCCTTGCGCCAGGCAAGTACGTGGTGTCCGCGGCAGCTCCCGAGCGGTATGAACCATTCCCAAACTGGACAGTAACGCTGCAAGACCGTGGCTGCGCCGAAGTGGGCTGGAGCACGCGACTCGATGGGCACATTCGCGGACACGCTTATTTTTCCGACGGCACTCCGGCGCCCGGAATCTATCTCACGGCCAAGGCAGCCGATGCCCGGCCAGACCAGCCCTGGATGGCGCAGGCAAGCTACGTCACCACTGCCGCCGACGGCGGTTTCGATTTTTCGCCGCTGGCCGCGGGCTCGTACGTTCTTGCCGCCAACATGGACTTTTCCATGTTGAACGGGACCTATTATCGAAAGGCGTTTTTCCCCGGCACGGCGCATCGCCCGGAAGCGGCGGTTGTCACCGTGGGCGCGGGCGAAATCTCTGGCGATCTCCGGTTTTTCCTGCCGCCCGATTCGCCGCCCCCCTCAATTGCGGTCGAGGTGACGGTGGCCGGCTTTGACGGTGCACCGGTCCCGGATGCGCGGATAGCGGCCTACGACGACATGTGGGAGAACTCGGTGACGCCGGTGACGGTGAACACCGACAAGCAAGGGAAAGCCACCGTGGTGTTGCGCCCCGGCTCGCATTACGACGTGGTTGCCTGGGCCAGTTCGCCCGGTCCCGGGCAGTCCTGCGCGGAGCCTCTCGGGGTGGATGCGCGCGAGGGCGTGGCGCCTCTGCTGCTGGTGTTGAGCCATCGCTTCGGCAACTGCCTGCAATTCAAGAAACGGAGCGCTCAACCCCATTAGGGATGCCGCGCCCGGTTTCCCAACCCCCGGCTACAGCGTTTCGCCGCGAACCAGGTCCTGGTATTGTTCGCGTTGCCGGATGATGCGCCAGGCGGCGCCTTCCACCAGCACTTCGGGCGCGCGGGGCCGCGAGTTGTAGTTGGAGCTGAGGACAAAGCCGTAGGCTCCGGCTGTCGCGACCGCCAGGAAATCGCCCGGCATGGCATTGGCCATGGAGCGGTCGCGGGCCAGAAAATCGCCGGTTTCGCACACGGGCCCCACCACATCCATGGTGGCCGGCGGCAGCGTATTCTTGCGCAGGGGAAGGATCTCGTGGTGCGCCCGATAGAGCGACGGGCGGATGAGATCGTTCATCGCCGCGTCGACAATGAGAAATTCCTTCTCGCCGTTGCGCTTGCGGTAAAGCACGCGGGTGAGCAGCACGCCGGCGGGGCCGACGATGCTGCGGCCAGGTTCGATCATGGCGGTAAAGCCGCTCGAACGCAGCCGGCTGGAAAGCGTCTCCACGAAGGCGCCGATCTCGGGCGATTTCTCTCCCGCGTGGTAGGCCACGCCGAGGCCGCCGCCCAGATCGAGATGGCGGATGGGGTGCCCCTGTGCGCGCAGTTGGTTGGCCAGCGCCAGTATCTTGTCCACGGCTTCGAGAATCGGGCTGGGGTCCAGGATCTGGGACCCGATGTGGCAGCTCACGCCCTCCGCCGCCAGGTTACGGAACTGCCGCGAGCGTTCATAAACCGCGGCCGCGCCGCCGATGGCGATGCCGAATTTGTGCTGGCTGAGGCCGGTGGAAATGTAGGGATGGGTGACGGCGTCCACGTCGGGGTTGACGCGAATCGAGAAGCCGGCCGTTTTGCCGAGGCGCGCCGCCTTGGCATCGATCAGTGCCAGTTCCGCCTCCGATTCGCAGTTGAAGCCGCGGATACCGCTCTCCAGCGCATATTCCACTTCCGCGGCGGTCTTGCCGACTCCCGAAAAGACGATCTTCGCGGGGTCGCCGCCGGCTAAGAGGACGCGGTAGAGTTCGCCGCCGGAGACGATGTCGAAACCCGCGCCCTCTTTGGCGAGAAGCGCCAGCACGGCCAGCGAGGAATTGGCTTTCACCGCGTAGCAAACGGTGTGCGGCAGGG
>OBLU010004177.1_pt1 | contig 13028 bp, 6 predicted proteins | sample 1518681 | NCBI WGS metagenome assembly OBLU01 (sample SAMEA3539304, study PRJEB22396) | soil metagenome | biome: tundra; feature: field; material: soil | place: USA | collected 2010-05 | depth 0.15 m | reverse complement strand
AGGTCTCCGGCCAGATCGCCCAGGAAGCCTTCAAAGCCGCCGGCGACCCCAGCGTCTTCCCCGACATGGGCCTCCCGCCCTGGCAACCGCTCAAGGTCTACGCCCGCGCCCCCTTCGGCCGCATCGACGCCCAGGGCATGTACGACTACGCCACGGGCCAGTACGTCCCCGCCCGCTTCCATAATTATGTAACCGGAAAAGTTACCGACACGGTTCCGAAGGCCAACGTCACCATTCCCGAGGGCGACACCGATCCGCTCCTCGGCGGCATCTCCTACGCCCAGCTCGGCCGCCAAGGCCGCGGTCTGCACCGCAGCCAGATGAGCGGAGGTGGGGGCGGCCCGGCCGGACGCGGAGGCACCGGACGCTTCGACGTCAGCTATCACCGCTACGGCTCCGCCCTCAACCAGCCCGACGGCGACGACTCCGCCCTCGAGTCCGGCTTCTTCGAAGGCATCGACACCACCCTCCCCGGCATCGCCTCTCTCGCCCCGTCCGCTCCAGGAGTGCTCCCTGCACTACTCAAAGGAAGCCTGCTAAGAATCGATAAAGACATCTCCGACGCACAGGCTAAATTCGACTCTAGCCGAATGGAGGACATCGCCCCAAGCCTGCATGATTCGCTGGAAACATTGGATGTACTGATCAAAGCAGTTGAAACGGTCACCCTTCCGGCTGACCAAAAGTACAACCTCCTCCACGAACTCCGCATCAAGCGCGTCCAGCTCAATAACGCTCTCCTCCTCGCGCACGGCATTACGCTCACCGCCACCCTCGTCAACGCCGGCACTACCCAGGGCCTACTCTCCACACAGAAGAAAATCGAAGTCAAAACCGTCTACGCCAGCGCGACCAACTCGGTCAAACCCGTCAGCACCGAACTCGAATTCCTCGGCAAGCCCACGAAAACCGGATCAGCCCTCAGTGCAGGAGCTAAATCTCCCGCACCAACGCATGTCGAAGACACTCTCCGCGCCGCAGTCAACGCCGACCTGCCGCCCACGCGCCCCTACTTCTCCCGCCCCAACACCGAGCAGCCCTACTACGACATCGCCGACCCCACGCTCCGCAACGCGCCCGCTACTCCCGCCCCGCTCACCGCGTCCATGACGCTCAACGATTCCGGCGTTCCACTCACCCTCGCCGCCATCGTCGCCGACCCCGCCGACTCGAAGCCGCTCCAGGCCGCCGTCGTCGTCCCGCCCGTCTCCGTCAGCCTGGCCACCACCGCCGCGGTCATTCCGCTTAAACAGAACACCTTCTCGCTCCGCTACTCCGCCTCCAATCCTGAACCCGACGCTGCCCCGCAGTTCCGTCTTGAGCTGCCGCCGCACTGGTCCTACACCACTCCCCCGGCTGAGAACCCCATCCCGCCGCCCCTGCCCACCGGCCGCATCTCCCGTCAGACCGCCATCGTTAACACGGTCGACCCCAATCCCGATCGACCCTACCCCATCACGGTCGTCGCCGAGCTTAACAAGCACGCCTATCGCGAAGGCTTCCGCACCATCGGATATCCAGGCCTCACCCTCACCAACTACTACACCCCCAGCGTCTTCCACATCACCGCGGTCGACCTGCAAACCGCGCCCAACCTCAACGTCGCCTACCTCCCGGGCTCCGGCGACGACGTCCCCGCCGCGCTCGAAGACCTCGGCGTCCACCCGCACCTGCTCACGGTTGCCGACCTCAAGCCCGACGCCCTCAAGTCTTACGACGCTGTCGTCCTCGGCGTCCGTGCCTACGAAGTTCACCCCGACCTGGCCGCCGCCAACGCCGCACTCAATGCCTATGCCGCTGCCGGCGGGGTCGTCATCGCCCAATACAACACCGGCCACCTCCCCGAAGGCACCGGCCCCTACCCGCTGAACCTGGGCGAGAGCGAAAAGGTCGTCGAAGAGACCGCCGAAGTCCGCATTCTCAACCCCACTAACCCGCTCCTTTCCTGGCCGAACCAGATCACGCCCACCGACTTCCGCAACTGGGTCGAAGAGCGCGGCCACGGATTCATGAGCACCTGGGACCAGCACTACATCCCGCTGCTTGAAACCCACGACACCGGCCAAAAGCCCCAACTTGGCGGCCTCCTCTACGCCCGCACCGGCAAAGGCGCCTGGATCTACCTCGGCCTCGCCCTCTACCGCCAATTCCCCGCGGGCGTCCCCGGCCCTTACCGTCTCCTCGCCAACCTCATCAGCGCCGCCAAAAATCCCCGCGTCGCCGAAACCGCACCCCCACCCCAGTAGTCTCTGCCGTTGCCATTCCGCAGCGCTTGTTTGTCATTCCGCAGCGCCCTTGTCTGTCATTCCGCAGCGCCCTTGTTTGTCATTCCGCAGCGCAGCGGAGGAATCCGCTTCTGTGGGTGCCCCCACATCGCGCTCTGCCAATTAGGTATAGGGGGAAGAGCCTAAGCTCCAGACAAGTCCCAACCTTCCCGGGTCAGCGGCAACCGACTCTCGCCCCGATCCGGCCGGCTCAACAGCATCTGGTACACCGCCAGATCGCCCCTGCGAAACGACGCTGCACACCCGGCCATATACAGCAGCCAGGTCCGGTAAGTCACCTCCGAAACCTGCTTCAGCAGCACCTCGGAGTTCTTCCGCAACCCCTCAACCCAGGCCCGCAAGGTGAGTTCGTAATGCTCGCGCAGATTCTCCACATCCCGCACCTCGAACCCAGCCGCCTCCGCCGCCAGCACCGCGTCCGACACAGCCGCCAACTCGCCGTCCGGAAACACGTACTTGTCAATAAACGAGGGACTCCGCAAACTCCGCAGCAAAGGAATCCGCCGCAGCATGGGAAACCGCGCGTCGCGTTCCGCAACGCCTTTCGACCACGCAATGCCATGGTTCAGAAACAGGCCGCCCGGCCGCAACATCGAGTACACCATCCGGAAATACTCCGGCAACTTCTTCAGCCCCACGTGCTCAAACATGCCCACGCTGGAGATCTTGTCGAAACTCCCCAGCTTGCCCAGCGCCTCGCGGTAGTCGAGCAGTTCCACCGCACAGCTCTGCGTCCTCTGCGCCGCCGTAATCCGCGACGCCGCAACCGCCGCCTGCTCGTGGCTGATCGTAATGCCGCGCGCATACACGTTGTGCCGCGCCGCAGCATGCAGCACCAGGCTTCCCCATCCGCACCCGATGTCCAGGAAACGATCCTCGCGACCCAGTCCCAGTTTGCGGCAGATCAACTCCAGCTTGTTCGCCTGCGCAGTCGCCAGGTCGTCGCTGGCAGATCGGAAGTAGCCGCACGAGTACACCAGCGACTCGCCCAGCCACGGCCGGTAGAACTCCACCGGCTGATCGTAGTGATGCGCGATCGCCGCCCGGTCTCGCTCGACCGAGTGCCGCACCCCATCGCGCCACCAGCGGGCCAAACCGGATGCAGCCTGCGACACCGCGCCCAGCACACGCTGGCGCCGTCCCCGCGGACGATGGAAGATGTACTCCGTCGCCGCGAACACCGAGAAGATGTCGCCCTCGACATCGATCTCATTCGCCAGGAAGGCCTCACCCAGCGTGAGTTCGCTCGGCCGCGCCACCATCGCCTGGAGCGCATTCGCCGAGCGAACCACCAATGTGAAGCGAGGATTGTCCTTTGCGGAAGAATTCCAGCACCAGCCGTCCCACAGCCGGATGCCGAACGGAGGACCGTCATAGCCCTCGAAAACAGAATCAAGCAAACCGGCTCGTTCACAATAGACAGACGTAAGCATTTCGCTCACCTGGCCCTCATTGCAAGAGGGCTCGCTCCGGACACGTCGTTCCGGATCAACAACATAGTATGCGCGCTGCAGGGACAGTTCCGTCGTCCCGCAGACATAGCATTTTGATGCAATGAAAGCTAAGAAGGCAACAGGCACAGAGGCCCGCGGACGGGCAAATCGCGCGGTCTATTCCCGAGTGCGCTTCTTGATCTCCACGTTCAGCCGCTTGATCTTCTGATTCAGCGTCGACAGTGGAATCTTGAAATACTCCGCCGCCTCGGTCTGGTTCCAGTGGCAGCGCTCCAGCCGGTCCGCAATGATCCGCCGTTCAATCTCTTCCATCAGGTCGAACAGGCTGGCATCCGGCCGACTGTCCAGAATGTTCGCCGAATACGTATTCCCCGTCAGCGACGCCGGCAGCAGGTCCGGCGTAATCGTCTTGGTGGTCGCCAGCACCACGCCGCGCTCCATCGCGTTTTCGAGTTCGCGCACGTTGCCCGGCCACTCGTAGTCCATCAGAATGCGCATCGCCTCCGGCGCCAGCGTCGGCACCGGCACATCGTTCTCGTCCGCGTAGACCTTGAGGAAGTGCGCCGCCAGCAGCGGAATATCCTGCCTGCGCGAGCGCAGCGGAGGCAACTCCAGGCAGATCACGTTCAGCCGGTAGAACAGATCCTCGCGGAACCGTCCTTCCTTCACCGCTTGGGTCAGGTCGACGTTGGTCGCAGCGATGATCCGCACATCCACCTGGATCTCCTGCGTCCCGCCCAGGTGCATGAAGCGCCGGTCCTGCAGGACGCGAAGAATCTTCGCCTGCATGTCCGTCCCCATCGTCCCGATCTCGTCGAGGAAGAGGGTGCCGCCGTTGGCCACTTCGAACAAGCCCTTCTTCGCCGCAATCGCCGAAGTGAACGCGCCCTTGACGTGGCCGAACAGCGTCGATTCCAGCAGGTCCGACGGCACCGCGCCCGTATTCACTGGAACGAACGGCTTGTCCCGTCGCGGCGAATTCGCATGCAACGCCTTCGCGATCAATTCCTTGCCCGTCCCGCTCTCGCCCTGGACGAGTACGGTCGACCGGCTCGGCGCCACCTGCGCCACCAGGTCGAACAGGCGCAGCATGGGCTCGCTCTTGCCCACGATGTTCTCGAAGTTGTAGCGCTGCTTCAACGCGCGCTTCAACTGAACCAGTTCTTCTTCCGCGCGATGCCGGCCGATCGCCGCGCGAATGTCGGCCAGCAGCTTCTCGTTGTCCCACGGCTTCTGAACGAAGTTCTCCGCGCCCGCGCGAATCGCGTCCACCACGTTCGACACCGTGCCGTACGCCGTAATCATGATCACCGGCAGGTGCGGCTGCATCTCCAGAATCCGCGGCAGCAGATCGATGCCGCTCTCGCCCGGCAACGCCAGATCGAGCAGAAGCAGGTCGAACTCGTTGCTTGCCAGTTGCTCCAGGCCTGAAGGTCCGTCCACCGCCATCGTGACCGAAAAACCCTCCATCGTCAGCAGGGCTTCGAGCGATTCGCGGATCGCCGACTCGTCGTCGATGATCAGGATGCGCGCCGGACCAACCACCCGTGCGTTCGATGCGCCTTGCTGAGTTGAACTGTCTTCCGAATTCACTGGAACTGTCGCTTCAATCATGAGCCTTCTTCAACGTACGTGAACGGCCGATTGCAAACCGGCTCGAGCCTAACCCTAAACATGAACCGCGTTCCCAACATTGCGACCCGCGGAATCTTCCCCGCCGACGCTGCGGACCGGACCTGGAAACTCCAGCCGGAACGTCGTTCCCACGCCAACCGTGCTCTGCACATGCATCTTGCCCGCATGTTCCTGCATGATGCCGTAGCTCACTGCCAGGCCAAGTCCAGTGCCCTTGTGCTGGCCGTTGCGCGGCTTCGTCTTGGTGGTGAAGAACGGATCAAAGATGCGATGCAGATGGTCCGGCTCAATTCCGCCGCCGAAGTCCTGCACCACAACCCAGATGCGTCCGCCCACCTGCTCCGTGGCAATCCGTATCCGCGCTTCCGGCGAGCCGTGCATCGCGTCGCGAGCATTCAGCAGCAGGTTCAGCGCCACCTGCTGCAATTTGCCTTCGTTGCCGTGAACCCGTGGAAGATTCGGATCGAACTCCGTCTCCACCCTGATCTGCGCCGTCTTGAACTGGTGCTCGAGCAGCGTCAGCGTGTCGTGCAGCAGCCGGTTCAGGTCGACCGACGTAAACTCCGCGCCGCCGGTCCGTGAGAAGTTCAGCAGCCCGTTCACTATCTCCGACGCCCGGAATGTCTGCTGCGTAATCTTCTCCAGCACCGGCGCAAAGCGCTTGTCCTGTTCCATCATCGGACGCATCTGCTTGGCCAGCATCTGCGTGTAGCTCGAGATCACGGCGAGGGGCGTGTTCACCTCGTGCGCAACGCCCGCGGCCAGCAGCCCAATCGACGACAGCTTCTCCGCCTGCGTCAACTGCGTCTCCAGTTCGATGCGCTCGGTGATGTCGTCCACCAGGATGATGCGCCCAACCACGGTGAAGTCGCGCCTCTGCAGCGGCGCAATCGCGATGTTGGCCACCCGCGTCTCGCCCGTCGGCAGCGCCAGCCGCACTTTGTAGAAGGTGTGCGTCCCCTGCTCCCCGCGCACGCTGTCGAAGCGGTCCATGAACTCTGCCGGGAAGATCGTCGCCAGCGGCTGCCGCAGCGCCTCGGCCCGCGACTTCGCGTACATCACTTCCATCTGCGCGTTCCAGCTCTCGATCCGGTCCTCCAGATCGACCGCGAAGATGCCAATGTGGATCGACTCGACGATGTTCTCGTGGAACTCCTTCAGCCGCTCGAACTCCGTGATCTTCTGCTCCAGCCGCTTGTAGAGCTGCGCATTCTGGATCGCGATGCCAATGTATCCAGCCAGCGATCCCAGCACCTCCATATCCTCGCTGGAAAGGAAGTCGCCATCGTCGGTGCGCCCCAGCCCCAGGATCGCAACCGTGCGCGCTCCGCCGCCCTCGCGGTTGGCCACGCGGCAGGGCAGGTAGTAGTTCAGGTCCAGCAGGCCCGCACTCCGCTGCTGCGCATTGGGCAGGCGCAGCACCTGCTGCGGATTCTCCAGGAAGATGTGGTCGTTCGAGTCCGCGCTGTCGAAGTCCAGGAACCGCACATCCAGCGCGCTCAGGTCCGCCGCCTCCAGGTTCGTAAGCCCATGCGAAGCCGCCAACTCGAAGTGGCTCGCTCGAGCGGCGTACGCGTCCGCGTCAGCCTGGCCGGCGTCTTCCGTTGCCAGAAACACCGCCACCCGCGTCACCAGTAGCGTCTGCGGCAGCCGCTCCACAATCGAGTCCACCAGCGCGCGCAGGTCGGTCTGCGAGTTCAGGCTGCGGCCAAAGTCGATCAGCGTCTCGCGATAGTCAAAGCTCTTCTGGTCGAACACACGATCCACGCGGCCCTGAATCATTCGCCTCAGCGGATCGAATGACAGGCCCACCACCATAATCGCAACAATCGGCCCCCAGACGCCGGCGCCCGGATAGCGTGCATGGATCCACTCCGACGCGCTGCCCACCACCGCGAAGTAACAGCCCGCCAGTGCCGCCGTCGCCAGCGTATAGGTTACGCCGCGCTTGAAGATCAGGTCCACGTCCATCAGCCGGTAGCGCACGATCGCCCAACTGAAGGTCAGCGGAATCAGGGCCAGGAACAGCAGCACGATCTTCGACAGCGCAATCGGCACAACCAGGCCGCTGAGATACGGGATCGCGTACAGCACCGTGAAGGGGCCCACGGCCAGCAGCGTTCCGCGCGTCAGCCACTTCAACTGCTGCCGTTCCAGTCCGGACCCCGCACGCCGATAGCGCAGGTAAAAGACCACTGCCGCGACAACGTAGTACAACGCTACGTACCCGATACTGTACTGATCCAGCCGATGGCTCAACACCGCGGTTGCCGACCAGAAGGTAATTGCCCACCACTGCAGCCCCGCAAGAAACGCGCCCGGCACATACAGCAGTACGGCAAGCAGCCGACGGCGCAGGCGGAACGGAATTATTTCCTCCGCGTTCACCTCGGCTCCGTCGGAGAAACTCACCGCAAAGTGCAGGAACAGCGCCGGCTGCAACATGGTCGCCAGCAGGTTGCCCCAATAGATCAAACGGTCGAACACGCCCAGCTCGCCGGTCGACCGGAACGCATACAACACGAACGAGACCAGGCAGAAGACGTAGAAATGAGTCGACTTGGGCGCGGTCCAGCGCCGGAACAGCACATACAGACCGATCAGCAGGTACACCACCGCGATCAGCCGCGATCCCTGGTCCGTACTCCGATCGGCCGGCTCCAGATAAACCTGTACCGGGAAGGTTGGCTTGACCACGACTGCCTGCGCGCCTGCTGCCGGCCGCGACACGGAATACGTCGCGGCATGGACATTGAGCCCATTCTGATACATCGCCCGAACCTGCGATGCCAGGCGCGGCGTCGGCGCTCCGTTGATCGCCACCAGGACGTCCCCAGAGCGAATCCCCGCCTTCCACGCCGGCGAGTCCACCGGAACGCGGTCGGCCTGCAGGCCACCTTGCACCTCGACCCACACCACGCCATCCGTGGGGAACGCAAGGTTCAACTCCTGCGACAGGTTCAGCCCCGCAAGGACGCACACCCCCAGCGTCGCAAGAGCAAGCGCGACGGCGAGAATGCGCGTCTGGAAGGCGTTTCTCATGATGCGCAGTGCAATCCTAGTCAAGACCCGGAATAATGGTCGATTGCCCTACTTGTGTGTCTAAGCAACTTCTGTTAAGCACCTTGGTCGCCAAACGAGAAACTAACAGATTTCACGACATGCCGGCTCAGGTGTTCCAGTCGCCTCTACCGATAATCATAAACACTTCCATTAATTAGAGAATAGGCTCAACCCGCGAATCTCGATGGCACCCTCCAAGGTATACGTTCTGACGAGCCGCCGGGGTGCAAGGATTACCACCTGCCGCCAGATCGCCCCCCCCGACGCGACCCCGCCCAGGATTCCGTCGGTGCGGATTCCATCGGTCCACCCCAACCCTGCCCGCAGACCGTATCATCGAAGCAGGACCACTTGTGACGACTCCCTCTTCCCTACCCGCCGAATTCAACGACTTCATCGGCAACACCGCCGCCGTTGAATCCCTTCGCACCGCGATCGCTGCCGGGCGCCTGCCTCCCTCGCTGATCCTCTCCGGCCCGGCCGGAGCCGGCAAGTACACCCTTGCCCTCATGCTCACCATGGCCATCGAGTGCGAGCGCCAGCCCCGCGATCTGTGGTCCAACGGACAGTCGCTGGCCGGTTTCTGCGGCCGCTGCCACAACTGCGTCCGCATCGCCTCCGCCGTGGATTTAGAAGCCCAGGTCGCCGCCGCCGTCGCCGCCCGCGAAGAGCTCCGCGAGACCGACAAGAAGGACACGCGCGTCCTCATCCAGCCGCATCCCGATGTCCTCATCCTGCCGCCGGATCCGCCGCAACTGCTCATCAAGCTCGGCCAGATCCGAACGCTCATCCAGCGCGCCCACTACCTCCCCGCCGAGGCGCCGCGCCGCATCTTCATCCTCACCGCCGCCACTATGATGAAGGAGGCCGCGAACTCCCTGCTGAAGGTCCTCGAGGAGCCGCCGGACACCGTCCACATCTTCATCCTCGCGGAGAACCCCGGCGAACTGCTGCCCACCATCCGCTCGCGCTGCGCCATGGTCCGCCTGGGCGCACTGCCGGTCGAAGAGATCGAATTGCTGCTCGCCCATCGGCGTCCCGACGTCCCACCGAAACAACGCGCCCTCATCGCGCGCCTCTCGCAGGGCGCAACCGGCCGCGCCCTCGCGTTGGACCTCGAAACCTACCTCGCCGCCCGCGCCGATGCCCTAGTCTTCCTGACCAACGCCGCGGCGGCGCTCTACGAAGGCAAGGGCGGCGAGCCCGACCACACCGCCCTCTTCAAAATGACCGAGACCTACCGCGCCGGCGCCGAAGGCCAGGTGAAGACGACTGCCTTGCTGCGCGCCCTCTCCCTGCTGCTCGAAGACCTGCTTCTGCTCGACGCCGGAACTCCGGAACTCCTGCGCAACATCGACCTCCGCTCCCAACTCGAAAGCCTGCACGCCATTCTTTCCTTTGCCTGGATCGAGCGCGCCAGCCACGCCGTCGACCAGGTCCAGTCCGGCATGCGCCGCAACCTGCTCCGCTCCCTGTCGCTCGACGCCTTCGCCGCCCAGATCGCCACCCCGGCCTGACCGGTCCTCACTGACCACTGATCACTGACCACCGATCAATTGCTTCTCGCCGCTTTCTCCAGCCGGTCCCGTAACGCCTCACCCAACCCACCCATCTCCGGTACCGGACACACAATCACCTTCGCCCCACGCTCATCCAGGTTCCGCAACCCGAAGTAGAGCAGCCGCGCCAGGATGTTCGCATCTCCCCAGGGCCCCCAGCGGAACACAATCTGTGCCGCGCTCTTGTCCCAGCCATCCGGCAGCATCACGCCAACTTCGCCATCCCCCATCGAAGCGTCGATCGCCTCGACCAGGCCCAGTTCCGCGGGACGCCCTGATCCAGCAATCCCCCGCACCAGCACCAACCGCGCTCGCGGAGAATAGTGCCGCAATCCCGACCCCGGCGACGGCTGGCTCTCCGGAGCCTCACCCCCATTCGCCGGACGATACATCGCAAAGTTCCCCGCGCCCGCCACCGCTTCCAGCCGCTCGATCGTCACTCCGCCCGGCCGATACACCAGCATCCCGTGCTCCTTGTCCGGGTCCGGCCCTACTACGGTCGACTCCACCCCAACCGTCGCCGGGCCGCCATCGAGCACCGCGTCAATCCGCCCGTCCAGATCGGCCAACACATGCGCCACCGTCGTCGGACTCGGACCTCCGAAGCGATTCGCGCTCGGCGCCGCCAGCGGCACTCCCGCCTGCCGGATCAACTGCCGCGCAACCGGATTTGCAGGCATGCGCACGCCTACCAACACCCGCCCAGCCGTGACGGCGTTCGGCACCTCGGCCGTCCGCGGCAGCAGCAGCGTCAGCGGCCCTGGCCAGAACGCCTCCATCAATTTCCCCACCAGGCCCCCTTGAAATCCCGCCGGCACCACCGCAATCCGCTCCAGCATCTCGCGTCCGTCGACGTGCACAATCAGCGGGTCCCACCCGGGCCGCTCCTTGGCGGCAAAGATCTTCGCAACTGCCGCAGGGTCAAGCGCATTCGCTCCCAGCCCGTACACCGTCTCGGTAGGAAACGCGACGAGCCCACCCGCGCGCAGCAATGCAGCCGCCCGCGCAATCCCCACCGTCCCGCGTATGCCCTCGGACTCCAGACGCTCTGTCTTCATGCCGCCCACCCCGCATTCGCCGGCCCCCGTATCATCGCCGAGGCCATGCCTTCATTCACGGAAGCCCTCGGCTCCCCCCTCATCCTACCTCCGCCACCGTATACTCTTCGAATGCAGAGCGCCGAGGTCGAACTCAAACTCCCCATCGACAATCTCGCTCGCCTTCAGGCGCGTCTCCCCGCCCTTGGTTTCGTGCTCGACACCCCCCGCACCTTCGAGCAGAACACCCTCTACGACACACCCCTCCGCACCCTGCGCCAAACCCGGCAGATCCTCCGCCTGCGGCAATATGGAAGCATCTGGACCGTCACCCACAAGCGTCAGCCCGGTGCTCCCACCGGCGACGACGCCGGCCAATACGGGGATGCAGGGCGATACAAAGTCCGCATCGAGACCGAGACCCAGGTCGACGACGGGCCGGCTCTCGCGGCCATCTTCGAGCAGATGGGATACGCGCCCGTCTTCCGCTACGAAAAATTTCGCACCGAGTGGTCGCAGGGCACCTCCACCATCGACGGCCCGCTCTTTTCCACCGCGCCTGAAGCCGTCGATGTGGTGACCACACCCCCGCGAAGTCATCTCGTCCTCGACGAGACACCCATCGGCGACTACGCCGAACTCGAAGGGCCGCCGTCGTGGATCGACGAGACGCTCGCCAAGCTCGGCGTCGATCCCGCTGCCTGCATCACCGAGAGCTATGGCCGGCTCTTCCTCGCCTGGAAGGCCCGCACCGGCAGCCCGGCCGAGAATCTCACCTTCGACGAGATTCCGTTCGCCGAAGTCCTGCAGCCCGCGCTGGGCTAACGCACGTCTCCCGCTCCGCCGATACACCCTCTGATACCCGCAATCTCGCCCCGCGAGTCAGAGGGAGCCCATGAAACTCGGATCAAGACTCGGAATTGGCAACGGCGTCCTCATTCTGTCTATGTTTGTCGGCGCGTCGATCGCGAGCCTTAGTCTGGGAAAGGTCGCGCGGATTGCCCATGAAATCGAGGATCGACGCAGGCCATTCCTCCTCACAGCCCAGGTCCTGCAATGCGATCTCGCCAACAGTGTGGTCGCGCTGCAATCGTCCATCCTCCTTGGCCCGCCCTCGGCACACAGCAGGCTGATCGCCGCACAAAGCGCAATTGACTCCGATTTACTTACGATGAAAACCCTCGAAGACAGCCTCGATCTAGGTCCAGACGAGGGGAAAACAGCAGGCATTATCCAGCGGGTTCAGGAGATCGAACGTCGAGAACGCGAATCGGAGGAGCAGATCGACCTGGGCACTCCCGAAGGCGCGATGAGGGCGCGCGCGTCGCTGCAACAGCAGGTGCTTCCCATCAACCAGATCGCAAATGACGGGCTGGAAGAAATCGTCGCAACGCAGTCCCGCATCATGGCCGAGCAGGTCGATCGGCTCCACCTGGCGAACACCGCTGTACGTACAACCCTGTGGACCGCAACCATTCTGGGCGCACTCATCGGCGGCCTCATTTCCCTGACCATGACCCGGAGCGTCACCCATGCCATCAGCCTGGTGATCGAACGAGCCAGTGCGATCGCATCCGGCGATCTTACCGGCGCCGACCTCGACATCGGCTCGTCTGACCAGACCGGCTCGATCGCCCGCGCGCTGCAGCAGATGCAAACCAGCCTCGGCGACATTATCGGAACCGTCGCCCAGACCTCCAAGTCGCTCACCGCCAGCGCCGTCTCCATGAGTTCGGCCACCGAACACATCCATCGCCGCGTCGAGCAGCAGGCCCAGCAGACCCATCAGGCTGCCACCGCCATGCAGGAGATGTCCGCTTCCATCGCCGAGGTCTCCCGCCACACGCAGTCCGCCGCCGAGACCGCCCGCTCCGCCGCTCAGACCGCCCACGAAGGCGGCGCCATCGTGCAGCAGATGCTCGGCGCCATGCAGTCCATTGCCACCGCGGTCAGCGACACCTCTTCCACCATCGGCCTGCTCGGCGAAGACTCCCG
>OBLU010004174.1_pt1 | contig 13031 bp, 9 predicted proteins | sample 1518681 | NCBI WGS metagenome assembly OBLU01 (sample SAMEA3539304, study PRJEB22396) | soil metagenome | biome: tundra; feature: field; material: soil | place: USA | collected 2010-05 | depth 0.15 m | reverse complement strand
CCTATTTTGACTATCTTATGAATTTTCCTCATCACGCAATTTCAGGATTGTGATCCAGCTCGCTTGTTGAGCATGCGATACGAGGCACTGGACTTTGCAGATGTGTGATGCAGCGCACAGCCTGTCGTTATAACTTCTCCGTAATGTGCCTTCATTCATTGGAAAACTGAGTGGTACTGCAAAACAAGCAGAACCAGGGAGTTTTTTGGTGCTTGCACGACGAGCGAGGTAGGCATGGGCGATTCCATTTGGCAATCGATGGAGAGGAAGGGCTACAGCCGCAGAGAGTTTATGCAGTTCTGCGCGGCAGCCGCAATCGTGGCGGGTCTGGGACAAACAGGAGTAGCCCAGGTTGCTTCGGTGTTCGAGAAGAAAGAGAAGCCTGCGGTGATCTGGATGCACTTTCAGGAGTGCACCTGCTGCAGCGAGTCGTTCATTCGCGCGTCGCACCCCATTGTTGTGGATGCGTTGCTGGACGTGATGGATTTGAACTACACGGAGACGCTGATGGCGGCCTCCGGCTTCCAGGCGGAGAAGAGCCTGAGCGACACCATCAAGAACAACAAGGGCAAGTACATTGTGCTGGTGGAAGGCGCGGTGCCGACCAAAGACGGCGGCGTCTATTGCATGATTGGCGGCAAGACGGCTGAGTCGATTCTGCAAACGGTGGCCGCGGATGCGGCTGCGGTGGTGGCATGGGGCAGTTGCGCTTCAAACGGATGCGTGCAGGCCGCCAAGCCCAATCCCACCGGGGCGACTCCGATCCACAAACTGGTGAACAAGCCGGTGATCAACGTGCCCGGCTGCCCGCCGATTGCCGACGTGATGATGGGCGTTGTGACGCACCTGCTGGTGCTGGGACAGTTGCCGGCGCTCGACAGCCTGGGACGGCCGAAAGAATTTTACGGACGGCGCGTGCATGACACCTGCTATCGCCGGGCCAACTATGACGCGGGGCTCTTTGTGCAGTCATGGGACGACGAGAATGCGCGCAAGGGGTATTGCCTTTACAAGATGGGCTGCAAAGGGCCGGTCACTTATAACTCGTGCTCCACAGTGAAGTGGAACGAGGGTACCAGCTATCCCATTCAGTCGGGACACGGGTGCATCGGTTGCAGCGAAGAGGGCTTCTGGGACAACGGACCGTTGTATCAGCACCTGGCTTCGTTCCCGGGCTTTGGCATTGAGAGCACGGCAGACACGGTGGGCACGGTGGTGGGTCTGGCGACCGTCGCCGGCGTCGCGGCGCATGCCGTCGTCACGAATATTCGGAAGCACAAAGTTATTGCGGAAGTTCACGAAGAGGACCAGAAGGAGTCGTAAGCGCCTATGACACGCATAGTCGTCGATCCGGTAACTCGCATTGAAGGCCACCTCCGCGTTGAGGCAGTGGTGGAAAACGGCGTCATCACCGACGCGTTCAGCTCAGGAACGATGATCCGCGGCCTGGAGAAGATTCTCATCGGCCGCGATCCACGCGATGCATGGGCCATCACTGAGCGCGTGTGCGGTGTATGCACTACGGTTCATGCGCTGGCCAGCGTGCGCTCCGTCGAGGACGCGCTGGGCGTAGCGGTGCCGCCGACTGCGGAGCTGATCCGCAACATTATGCTGACCACGCAGTACGTGCAGGATCACGTGGTGCACTTCTACCATCTGCATGCGCTGGACTGGGTGGACATCGTCAATGCGCTGAAAGCGGATCCGAAGAAGGCTGCCGAGTTGGCGCAATCGTTCTCAAACTGGGACAAGAACACTCCTGCCTACTTCACCGAGGTTCAGAACAAGATCAAGGCATTTGCCGCGAGCGGGCTGGGCATCTTTGCCAACGGCTACTGGGGCCACCCGGCCTACAAACTGCCGCCCGAGGTAAACCTGATCGGCGTGGCGCACTATCTGGACGCATTGGAGTGGCAGAAGGAAGTGGTCAAGATTCATGCGGTGTTCGGCGGCAAGAATCCGCACCCGAACTACCTGGTCGGCGGAGTTCCCTGCTCCATCAACATGAATGAAGAAGTGGCGATCAATTCCGAGCGGCTCAACCTGGTTTCGCAACTGATCGACCGGGCGGATGTCTTTGTCAACGAGGTCTATATCCCGGACCTGCTGGCGGTGGCATCGTTCTACAAGGATTGGGCGAAGTACGGTGGCGGGCTCACGAATTACCTGAGCTATGGCGAGTTCCCGACCAAGGGTTATGGTCAGACAGAGTCGTTCAAGTACGCGCGTGGCGCTGTGCTTAACCGCGATCTGAGCACTGTGCATCCTGTGAACCCGCGCGACTCTCAGGAGATCAAGGAATACATCGCGCATTCGTGGTACAGCTACGAAGGCGGCGATTCCGAGGGCGTGCATCCGTGGAGCGGCGAAACCAAGATCAACTATAGCGGCCCGAAGCCGCCTTTCGAGACGCTGGAAGGGTTTGAAAAATACTCGTTCCTGAAGACTCCACGGTGGAAAGAGAACCCGATGGAAGTGGGACCGCTGGCGCGGCTGCTGGTGTCCTATGCTGCGGGCCACTCGGATGTAAAAGAACTGGTGGGTCAGACGCTGGGCAAGCTCGGCGTGCCGGTGGGCGCGTTGTTCAGCACACTGGGCCGCACAGCGGCGCGCGGTCTGGATGCTGCACTGGCCATGATCTGGCTAAAGGAATTCTTTGGCGAGCTGATGGACCGGGTGAAGATCAATGAGGTCTCGACTTTCAACGGCGAGCGCTGGGAACCGAAGACATGGCCGGCCGATGCGGAAGGCGTGGGCCTGGTGGAAGCGCCGCGCGGCGCGCTGGCGCACTGGATCAAGATTCACAATGGTGCCATCGAGAACTATCAACTGGTGGTTCCGACCACGTGGAACGGCTCGCCGCGGGATGCGAAGGGGCAACATTCTTCATTTGAGGCATCGTTGATCGGCACGCCGGTGGCAAACCTTGAACAGCCGGTCGAGATTATTCGCACGATTCATTCCTTTGACCCGTGCCTGGCCTGCGCCGTGCATCTGTACGATCCGCAGGGACGGCACCTTCACCAGATTTCATTCGAGTGATGCTATGAGTGCTCCTGTTGTTGGTGTTGGAAGTGGAATACCGGCGGCTCCTGAGCATCCGGTCGAATACCGGCGCGTGTATGTGTGGGAACTGCCGGTGCGCGCCTATCACTGGATCAACGCGGTGGCCCTGGTGCTGCTTTGCGTCACGGGCTACCTGATTGGAGCGCCGATTGGCGGTGTATACGCCTCGGAAGCCTACCAGCAATACTGGTTCGGCTGGGTGCGGTTCATCCACTTCCTGTCGGCATTCGTCTATGTATTCAACTTCGCGGCCCGGTTGTATTGGGGATTTGTCGGCAATAAATACGCCAAGTGGAACAACTTCTTCCCGCTGAAAAAATCGCAGCGGCAGGAGATTGTGGATGTGATCAAGACCGACGTGCTGCAGACCAAGCTGCACGGCCCCATTTCGACGGGCCACAATTCGCTGGCGGCATTTATCTACTTCTTTACTTTCCTGGCATTCGTGGCCCAATCCATCACCGGGTTTGCGCTTTATTCCAGCATGAGCAATTCGTGGCTGCCGCGCATGTTTGTGTGGATCGTCCCGCTGATGGGCGGCGAGTTTGGCGTGCGCTTCTGGCATCACCTGCTGCTCTGGTTCTTTGTCGCTTTTATCGTCGTGCACGTGTATCTTGCCTTTTATCACGATTACATTGAGGGCCGCGGCACCATCTCCTCGATCGTAGGCGGATGGAAGTTTGACCGGGAGAAGAGTGACAAATAGCGATAAGAAGACGCTGGTGCTGGGGCTGGGCAATGTCCTGATGGCCGACGAGGGCATCGGCGTTCACGTGGTGCGGGCCCTTGAGAAACACACCCTACCCGAAAATGTGGAATGCCTGGATGGCGGCACCGGCGGATTTGTTCTGCTGGAGCCGCTTGAAAACGCCGGCCGCGTTCTGCTGATCGACGCGGCGGCCGACGGCAATCCCCTGGGCACCGTCACCCGCACAACCCCACAGTTCTCGCGCGATTATCCCCCTACCCTGACCGCCCATGATATCGGCGTTAAAGACCTGCTGGACGTGTTCTATATGCAGGGCGGCGGACGCAAAGTCGTTCTCTACGCCATCACCATCGATCCCCACCAACCCATCTCGATGAACCTTTCGGAACTCGGCGCCCAAGCCGCAGAACGGGCTGTGAAACAGATCCTGGCGGAGTTGGAAAGCGCTTCCTAACGGACTGATCTTCCAACAGAACCGTGTTTGGCTTTCAATCTCGAGACGACTCCTGACCCTTTGTTGAGACTTCTACTTAGCCATTGAGGCATCCCTGGCTTTGGGGAAGGGATGAGTTTTCCGCAGATCGTCATAGCTAAAAGAGCGATAATTCAATCCCGAAATATATTGCTGATGCAACAATTCCACGCACCCAGTTCTTGCCCAAGAAGGTAACCTATACATGGTTACCTTTTCCCCCAAAACCTCTAGAATCAGGCCTCCTTCTCCCTCATTACCGCTCAAATAGCGACCACGAAGCAGCCAAACAGGTTACTCTTTTTTCATCTCAAACTAAAGTCATCTTTAGCTTTATATCCGATGACGCTATGGTAACAAGTAAATAACACTTTAGTGACATTCGTCACAGCCACTGGTAACGCTTGCAGATAAACCTTGGTGCAACACACCCTCCGATTGTGCTCGAGGGATCACAGGCGGCAACGGTGCCTGAAGGACTTGCTGAGGTATCAGATGAATAACGTCTTTATTCGCCCTTCCCTGGGTGAGGAACTCGATGCAACACATACTCTCCCTTCGAGCCATGCGCCGCGGACGAAATCCGGTAGCGGGTACTGGCATGCGCCCATATTTGGGCTAACTCACCGGGCAAACGGTCTTTTGGCGTTGCTGCTCTGCTGCTTCGCTCTTTCCGGCTGCGGTGGTTCCTACGTTGTGAAGGGGGCAAGCACGGCAAGCACGGGAACCGTCAGCCCCTCTCCTGACAGCGTGGATTTCGGCACGGTGAGTGTCGGCCAATCGGTCAACAGCAAGATCGACGTGGTGAACCAGGGTTCGCAGCCGGTGGTGGTCTCTCAACTCACCTTGTCCGGGAGCTCCTTTTCGGTGGACGGGCAAGGGGCTCTTCCTGTGACCCTCGCGGCCGGAGGCACGATGAGCTTCAAGGTTCACTTCAATCCAAGCTCGGACGGGACGTCGACGGGGCAGGTCACGATTGCCAGCAACTCTACAGCGAGCCCGACTGCCTCGGTCAAGTTGCACGGAGTCGGCAAGAAGTCAGCGGCATCTTCGACAATCACGCTGAGTGCGTTCGCATGTAACGGCGCGTCCATGACGGGTTCCGGAACGGATGCCTGCACGGTCACATTGAGCGGCGCGGCAGGCAGCGGCGGACAAAGCGTCGGCCTGAGCAGCGACAATGGCGCGGTAATTGTACCGGCCACGGTGACGGTACCGGCCAATGCAACCTCCGCCACCTTTAACGCGACTGTGTCGGCTGTGAATTCGAGTCAAGCGGCCAATTTAACAGCGTCCGTAAACAGCAGTTCATCCAGCGTCTCGTTGCAATTGAATGCGGCCGTTCCAACTCTGGCCGTTAGCGCAACCAGCGTGAGCTTCGGAAGCGTTGCGGTCAACACCGCGTCAACGAAGTCCGTCACTTTGACATCGACGGGCACCGGGCCGGTGACGATAAGCTCGGCCGCGTTAACGGGCTCGGGCTTCACAATGTCGGGAGTTTCGTTCCCGGTCACCTTGAATCCCGGCCAGGCAGCGACGCTGAGCCTGCAGTTCGATCCTTCAATTGTGGGAGCGGCAACTGGACAACTCACCATCGCAAGCAATTCTTCAACCAGCCGATCAGCGGTGATCAGCCTAAGCGGCACAGGAACCGCGAGCGCCCCCGGGTTGAATTCATTCACTTGCAGCAGCGGGACCATGACAGGCGCAGGAACAGATGCCTGCACGGTCACGTTGAGCGCGGCCGCGGGCAGCGGCGGCGAGAGTGTGAGCCTCTCCAGCAGCGCCGGGGCGGTGACGCTGCCGGCCTCGGTCACAGTGCCAGCCAACGCGACCAGCGTCGGGTTCTCGGCGACTGTAGCCTCCTTCAGCTCCAGCCAGGCAGTAACACTGACGGCCAGCGCCTCCAACTCAACCAAGACCTTCGCATTGCAGTTGAATGCGGGCACACCGACGCTGGGCATCAACTCGACGAATATCAACTTTGGGAATGTGATTGTGGGGCAGACGGCCAAGCAATCCGTGACACTCACCTCCACAGGTACCGCTGCTGTGACGATCTCATCGATCTCGGTTGCCGGGTCACTGTTCACGGCTTCGGGGATAAGCGCCCCGGTAACCCTGAATCCCGGACAGAAGACGACGCTGAGTCTGCAGTTCAATGCCGATCATGTCAGTTCGTTCGCCGGGACGGTGACCATCGCGAGCAATTCATCTCAAGGAAATGTTGTGGTGAATATGAGCGGCTCGGGTGTTGCATCGCCCGGCACGTTAAGCGCCCTATCTTGCATCAGCGGGTCGATGTCCGCAGCGGGGACAGATGCCTGCACAGTAAGCTTGAGCGCGGCGGCAGGAAGCAGCGGACTGAATGTAATTCTGTCCAGCAGCAACGCGACTGTCGCAGTGCCGGCCAGCGTCACGGTACCGGCCAACGCGACCAGCGCAAGCTTCAGCGCGACTGTTTCGTCTTTCACCTCGGCGCAGACGGTTACGCTCTCGGCCAATGCGGGCGGCATTACGAAGAGCTTTGGTCTTCAATTGAATGTCGGCGGCACGTCCGCATTAACCGTTAACACATCGAGCCTGGCCTTCGGCAGCGTGGTACTCAACTCGCCGGCGACACAGTCCGTAACACTCACGTCAACCGGTACTACCTCGGTGACGGTGAACTCAGCAACATTGTCCGGTGCGGGCTTCTCAATCACGGGAGGCACTTTCCCGGTCACATTGAATCCCAACCAGTCAGTCACTGTGAATATTCAATTTGATCCGACCACAGCAGGCGCGGTGACCGGTCAACTAACCATTACGAGTACCTCCTCAACCAACAGCACGGCAACGGTCAGCCTGAGCGGTACAGGCACTCCTCACGAAGTTGACCTTAGCTGGAATGCGCCAAGTGGTTCCACCGATCCGGTCGCCGGTTACAACGTCTATCGTTCCTCGGTTGGCGGCAACAGCTATCAAGAACTGGGTAGCCTCACTGCAAGTCAGACGTCATACGTTGACAGCACAGTGGCGAGCGGGCAGGCCTACGATTACGTCGTGAAAGCCTTCGACTCATCCCGGGTCGAGAGCGGTCCGTCGAACATGACGAGCGTGACTATTCCGTAGGGGGTTGGCATTGTTGGCTGCTCGTTTGAACGCCAACGAGCAGCAAGCGGATGGATTGTTTGATTGTTTGATCACACAACCGCTCTGCTGCCTCCGCTTTCCTGGCTCTTAAACACACTTCGGGGGAGAAAGACCTTGGCGGGAATGCTCCAAGGTCTTTCTCCCCCGCTTTGTTTGCCGGATGCGGTTTGATTGCCGGTCCTGTCAGTTCCCTTCTCCGGCTGGGAAGGCTCTGTCTTCGCAGCGAGCCTCTCTTGGTTGGAGCGGCCCCCGCGGCTCAACGATTGTCCAGCGCAATCGAACTCTACGCGTGGCTTTCGATCAGTTGCAGAATGTGATCGACAGCAGGAACGGCTTCATCGCGCTGTCCTGAGAAACAGGCAGCCCCGGCGACTGCACGCTGAAATACTTCGACCAGATCCGGCAATTCCGCCAGGTAATGCGGGGTGTTCTTCAACAGCGTCAATACCGCTTCGCCATGAGGGAGCGAAGAGACGTTCCAAGTGGATCCGGGCACGTACTCCAGTGAGAGAATCCATCCGACGGGGGCCGGCGCATCTCCAACGCGAACATTGAACTCCTGTGCAAGCACGGGAGACTGCTGGGGTCGGCCGTTGCGGAGCAGCAGTGGCCGCGGATAGGGGTGGACGAACCCCTGTGCATCAATCAGAGCAAATTCATCTGAGAAGTAAGTAGCTCCGCGCCGCAGCAATTCCGCCACCAGCGACGACTTACCCGCATGGGTAGCGCCAGGCAGCAGCAATGCACGCTGGTTCCAAACAACGGCGCCCGCATGAAGGGCGCGGAGCGCGGTGAGGCGCTCGATCACGGCGTCGTCCAACACCTTGATGAGAGGCGACACCATGCCGATGGCACTCGAAGCCGATGCCACGACCTGGTCTCCGACGACTACATGGAATTGGCCATCGACCTGAGTGACGCGAACAACGATGTGGGGATCGTCTGCGGCAATGTCCATCCTCGGCAAGGAGGGGAGAATGTACCGCTCCAGGACCGAGTGCGCCTCAAGAGAAGGCGTCTCCACCTGGATATTGCAACCGTAAGCGCGAACTCCAAAGACGTGAGTGCTGGACATAGGGACAACGCGGACCGACGAGTCGCGTGGCGATCTGCTTTCCTTAGCGCTCACGAGATGGCGCCTTAGCAGAAGCGTTGACGAAAACGCCTGGTTCAGCAATTAAGGTAGCAGGTTTCGAAGAAGCCGACTGTTGCGGAAGTAGATCCGATGACGCGTAAAAAACCGGAGGACACCGAGCTCGTTCTCGGTGTCCTCCGGTTGAGCAGATCTAGGGCGAGGAAGCGGATCAGTCTTGAGGATTCGGCGGGCGGCTAATATGCGCCTCGGGCCGGTTCACATTGTCTGTGGATCCGGTGGATTGTGCATACGCACGCTGTTGGGTCATCGTCATGGAGACGACAAGCGGCAAAGCAATGGCGCCCAAGGTAGCGAGGACTGCGCGCCGGGAGGGTGCAAACGATGCACCAGCCACCGTTACGAGGTTTTGCTCTTGCAGCCGGAGAATGGCCGCTTCGGCGATATCCTCGGTGACCCCCGGGTTAAAGGAATGCTGCATATCCTCTGCCACCTTCGACAGTGTCGTCGGATTGCTGCACGCATCCCAGGCCGCGCCGGCCGTCGCATTGAGCGCGAAGACCTTCTCGTTCCTGGAATCAACGATGACTTTCGAGCCGTCAGGGAGTTGATTTACCTTCAGACTGTCTGACTTCGAACGCTCTACCTGAATCATGACTCCTCCTGTTTTTAACCAAGGCTTATACGGACTGCCCAATAGAATACAACTGAAGTATACCGGGTGCCTTCCAAGTTATTTACTTTCAATTAGTAACGAACAAAGTGCTTGTGGTAATCACCAAAATTGGTACTTTTCGGTGAGTGCCAGTCGAGTTACAAGAGAAAGCAAACACCGCAAGCTGTGACATGATCCCAATGAAAGGCTAAATTGGGTTGATGTTTCGTTCAGGAGGCGGGATGGCTAACTCTCTCAGTTACGGCGAGTTTGCGGTATATACTGAGGGGAATCCAGGAACCTACAAAGGACGCAGAACAGAGATTGCAGTATTGCGGCATGAGTTTTGAGCATGTTTTTCGTGCTGTGGAAATCATGGGCCTTCAATCGCGATCTTAGAATTGAGTCCGGACCTTTCCATCACTGTTCGAGATTGCCGGGGTGTGGCTCAGCGAAATGACGACCCTGATGCCGATTGATCGCGAATCCACTGCGCTTTTGCGTGCGATTGTCCGGCGGCCTTCTGACGCCCATCCGATCGAACCTCTTGCAGAGAAGATTCGCGATTGGAGCTCCCTGCTCAAGATGGCGCAAGAGCAGAGAGTGCTTCCCCTGCTCTATCTGCGACTCGATGAGATGGGTTCCTCAGTGCCGCCCGCGGCTCAGGAGCAGCTCAGCGCTGCATATCAGCGCAACGTGTTCCACAGCCTGGCGAATGCAGCGGAACTGATCGGCGCCCTCAAAGCATTTGACGAGGAGAAGATTCCGGTCATGCCGTTTAAAGGCGTCGTGCTGGCAGCCTCTGCCTACCATGACCTTTCAGGCCGCCCCGCCGGCGATCTCGATTTGCTCATCCATCACAGAGACCTGATTCGAGCGACCGAGGTTCTAGTGCGGAGAGGATACGAGCTCAAAACCCGCGTGCATGCCGATGGTACACCCGAGGCTTCGAACTCGTACGAGTACCATTTCGAGCGGCAATCAGACGGAATGATAATGGAGCTTCGCTGGAGACTCGAGCTGACACAGCCACGGTTCCGGCGCAATCTTGGCTTGGATTGGGTATGGCCGCAAAGACGAGTGGCGATGCTTGCCGGCGCTACGGTGCCGGATATGAGCCCTGAATTAGCTCTCCTTGTTCTTTGCATGCATGGGTGCAAGCATGCCTGGGCGCGGCTAATCTGGATTCGGGACGTGGCGCAGTTATTGGAGTCGCATCCTGACCTCGACTGGAAAAAGGCTGTTCTGGAAGCGAAACGCACAGGTCTATGGCGAGCACTTGCACTGGGCGTTTTGCTGGCACATCGAATGACGGGCGCTCCGGTTCCCGATTCGATGCTGCGCCGGTTTGATTCGGATTCAACCGCGCTTCACATGGCGGTCCATTTTGAGGAAAACTTGTTTGACGCGCCGGGCAGCACGCCGCCGAGCTACCTGCCATACAGTGTCCAATTGCTCGGGTTTCAGGATCGAGTGAGATTGATGAGTTCGCTGAGTTTTCTTCGACCCAACCAGAGAGATCGAGCTTTTGTGCGACTACCCAGAGGGCTTCACGGTCTCTACTTTCTCATTCGGCCATTCCGGATTCTGATGGAACGATCGTCGCGGTAAAGTGTGAGCCGATCGATGCAAACCGGTGCTCAGTTCTCACAATCTCGAAGCGGACAGAATCGGTCGTAAATCGAATTTCCAGAGCCTTGCTTCACATCCATGCAGTGAAGAAACTACCTCGTCCATAGAGAAATTACACGGCAGGCGATGGGCACCGGGAAGTGATCCGCGCGGTGGATCTCCTCTTAAGTTGAACAATCCCGTACGGCTAGGCGTTTCAACCACTGTGTCTCGGCTTTGGCCCCGGGATTGCTCACTAGTGGACAGACATCCATGTTCACCAGCAACACGTATTATGGGCGCGGCCCTTCAATACTGATATCTAGTTCTGCGTCTCGGCAATCCTTCGAGATCGGGGCGGCCAGCACCAGCGGGAATTCACTCCGCGCGGTTGGGGTATCTCTGCATCCATGCGGAGAGCTCGAATCAGCGATCAATTCACAATTAGCTAATTTGCGTACCATCCTTCAAGCATTTTCCCCAGCGTTGTGCACCAGAGCCATAGAAACTGACTCTTCGAGAGACGGGCCGCATGCTCTCAAGAGCCAGACAAAGCCACACTCGCCCTGATTTGCGCGGAATTCATGTAAGCTGCGCACCTCAGTAAACTACGGTGCTGCCGGGGGTCGGGGGTCGGCGCCAAACAAAGGGATATCCCTGCGTCTTGGGGAATGCGGGGCCGCAGAGGCCGTGAAGTGTGAAGGTGTATCGAAATGGATCAGTGGTACCTCATTCGTTATCATTCTGAATCGAATCGTCAACAGACTGCCGCATCAAAATTTCTTCAATGGACTGAGAGCTTGCGCAAGAATTCATTTGATTTGCACAAAAATGGAAAGCTTTTCAGCCTCCGCAATATTGGTCTGGCAGCGATGTGCTGCCTGGCACTGTCGGGATGCGGATCCTACTTTGTCCAAAACAGCTTGACAGGGGCGTTGGTCACATCCCCGGCCACTGTCTCTTTTGGCTCCGTGATGGTGGGCCGAGCCGTCAGCACAACGGTCAACGTTCTTAATAAGGGCGTGACGCCAATCCAACTCTCCCAACTGACAGTGAATGGAAAGGCGTTCTCCGCCAGCGGCAACAGCAACCTCCCGGTCACACTCGCTGTGGGTGAAACATATAAGTTGAATGTGAATTTTAATCCGGCCAGTGCAGGGGCGGCGGCGGGACAACTGATCATCACTAGCAACTCTTCAACCAGCCCGAAGGCGGCGGTCACCCTGATCGGAACAGGCGTACCGAATGACGCGACAATCGCGCCTGCGTTGACTGCGGTCTCTTGCAGCAATGCGACAATGACGGGATCGGCGACACAAGCTTGCTCGGTGCAACTGAGTGCGGCCGCGACAGCGCCGTTTCTCGTTTCCCTTTCCAGCAACAATTCGGCGGTTGCAGTGCCGGCGTCTGTCACAGTTTCTCAGGGTGCGAGCAGCGCCGGATTCAACGCGACCTCCTCATCGGTCCAGAGCACCCAGCCGGTGAAATTGACGGCGACCGCGGGGGGTGTTTCTGAGATATTTGCAATGCAGGTAGCAGCTGCTGCTCCGCCGAGCAGTGGCCAACCAGGCCTCACCATCAGCTCGACAAACCTGTCGTTTGGCCAGGTGGTACTGAACAACACGGCAACACAAACCGTAACCCTGACCTCTTCGGGCTCAGCGCCTGTTTCCATTAGCGCCGCGAAGCTAACGGGCAGTGGTTTCAAGATGTCTGGAGGAAGCTTCCCGGCCACATTGAATCCGGGCCAGACCGTGAATCTGAATCTGGAATTTGATCCGGTAGTGACGGGAAGCGAAACCGGTCAACTGGTCATTACAAGCAACTCCGCCACTAACCCCGGGGCTACGGTCAAGCTGAGTGGCATCGGTGTGCCGTCATCTCATGAGGTCAAACTGAGTTGGGATGCACCCAATAGTTCCCCCGAACCGGTTACCGGATATCGCGTTTATCGATCATCCGGCAACAGTGGCTCGTACCAGTTGCTGAATAGCTCAGCGGTTTCTGCAACGACATACGCCGATACTACGGTCCAGGGCGGACAGAACTACGAGTATGTCGTGAAGAGCGTGGACGCTGCCGGTGCCGAAAGCCCGGCATCCAACACGACTAACGTTTCGATTCCGTAGCGGGACCTTGCAAGACGGTTAGGGTTTCTGCGTGCATTTCAGATCGAACCGGCGCGGGCCGTTGATTCTCAACGGCCCGCGCGCGTCATCCTGCTATCGCATCCTTGGCCATGTCGACCACCTCATCTGCAATGGTGAGAGAGGCGGTTGCCGCCGGACTT
>OBLU010004172.1_pt1 | contig 13033 bp, 11 predicted proteins | sample 1518681 | NCBI WGS metagenome assembly OBLU01 (sample SAMEA3539304, study PRJEB22396) | soil metagenome | biome: tundra; feature: field; material: soil | place: USA | collected 2010-05 | depth 0.15 m | reverse complement strand
GGATATTCCAGCTCGTTGCGGCGGCGCCGAAGGCATGCGGACGGTCACCACCTCGTCATGCCGGCCTTCACTCAGGGGCGGACCGTGTCGGGCAATGGATGGCGGAACAGTCGGGCCGCGTTCCCCGAGCACATGGCCCGGAGCTCGTCGGGTGGGATGTGGCCCCAGACGCGCTCGATCAATTCCTGGGTGTCGGGCCAGGTGCCATCGCCATGGGGATAGTCGGTCTCGACCATGATGTGATCGACGCCGATCCGGTGCCGGGTCTCGATGGTCGAAGGATCATCGATCGTGCAGAACCAGAAGGTATCTTTCAGCACGTCGGCAGGCCGAACCGCCCAACCCAGGCCGTAGCCGGACCGGTCGACAAGGTTGTCAAGCCGATCGAGCAACATGGCCACCCATCCGATGCCGCCCTCAGACATAGCGATCTTCAACTCCGGATGACGCAGGCTCCAACCCGACCAGAGCCACTCTGCGCAGGCGGTGAGCGAGAGCTGGCCGAAGAGCGTGGCACCGAGGACCATGGCCGGCGAGCCCGCGGGCAGATCGGCGATACCGGAGGAACCGACGTGCAGGCTGATCACAGTCTGGGTCTCGGCGCATGCCTCGATGATCGGCTTCCAGTACTCGTCGAATATGGACGGGAGGCCGATCCGGTGCGGTCGTTCAGGCAGGGCCACGGACTTGAAACCGCGCTCGGCGTTTCGCCGGATCTCGGCTGCTCCTGCCGCCGGATCGGCAAGGTAGGTGATCCCGAGAGGGATGACCCGGTCAGGGTACGGGGAGTACCACTCCTCAAACAGCCAGTCGTTCCAGGCCCGAGTGGTCGCCAGTCCCAGCTCAGGGTCGCCGGCGGTGGAAAAGACCCGTCCACAGAACCCGGTGATCTGTGACGGGAAACTGAGCGAGGCCCACACCCCATTGATGTCCATGTCCCGGATCCGTGCGTGGATATCCCAGCATCCGGGACGCATCTGGTCGAAACGAAACGGCTCGACCGCGACCGACTCCGGCCGCCGGCCGGCGACCGCGTTCATGCCCACCTGCGTGTACCGATTCCCGTCGAACTCCCACACCTGGTGGCCTTCGGGCGTCTCGACCACCCTCGGTGCCCGGTCCTGCAACCGGGCCGGGAGGCGGCCCTCGAACATCCCGGGTGGCTCCACCAGGTGGTCGTCCACGCTGATCACGGTGTAGCGGATCTCCCGTGGAGCTGGTTCCGGTGCGAAGAGCACCGGATCGAGCTCTGCCTCGACCGTCATCCCACCGACTCCCTTCAACCCGTCCGCTCTCGATGCTTGACCTACCGGTCCCCTGTGGATGCTTGTCCCCTGTTCGCGACCAGCCACGGTTCAGACCCGAGGCGGCGAAGGCCGCTCGCTCGTCCAAATGCTAGCTTGGACTCGCTCGCCCCGGTCCCCCTGCGTCCCGTGGGCCGTCTCCCGATCCGACCGGCGTCATGGCAGATACAGGCGCAGGGGGTGGTTTCGTCCGCACCCGACATCGTCTCGAGTCCTGCGGGTCGCAGGCCTGACCCGCGTGCAAACGAGAGAGAATCGTGGTTATGAACACCGAGGGCGAACGCCACCAAAAGCACAACGGTCCACCACTCGTAGTTGAGCGGCATGGGCCGGTTGGCTGGCTGATCTTCAACCGACCCGACTCGGGAAACGCCATGAACGCAGCCATGATCGACGAGCTCGAGGTGGCATGGCGGGAGCTGGCTGCCGATCCCGCCGTGCGGGTCATCGTCAATACGGGGAACGGCCGAGCCTTCCAGACCGGGCTGGATGTGGTGGAGCTGGCCAAGAACCCGGAGGCATTGCGCGAGCAGTCCCGCCGGACCAAGCGATCCGAGCTCCGACTGACCGCCTGGCACAACGGAGTCTGGAAGCCCGTTATCGCCGCGGTCAACGGGGCGTGTGCCGGGGGAGGACTGCATTTCGTTGCCGATGCCGACATCGTGATGGCGGCGGCCGAGGCCACCTTCTTCGACCCTCATGTCTCGATCGGCCAGGTCACCGCGATCGAGACCATCGGGCTGGCTCGCAGGATGCCCTTCGAGGCGGTGATGCGGATGGCCCTAGTAGGCCGGTATGAACGAATTGACGCCCAGAGGGCCTACGAGCTGGGCATGATCAGCCAGATCGTCGATCCCCCCGAGCAGCTCCGAGAGGCAGCCCAAGAGTTGGCTGAGAAGATCGCAAAGAACTCACCGGCGGCCATGGCCGCCACCAAGCGGGCCCTGTGGGGAGCACTCGAGCTCGGGCTCACCGACGCCTGCAAGGCAGGAGCCAAGGAACTGGTGGGCCTCTGGGGTCATCCCGACCAAGAAGAGGGCCCGGCCGCCTTCAGCGAGAAGCGCGAGGCCCATTGGGCCGCCCTCGACGAGCCTCCCCCACCCGCCCGTTGATGGCGCCTACGCGAACGACACGGGCACGCTTGTCGGTCCCCGCTCGTACATGCCAATGATCTGCGGATGCTCCGCGTCCGGATCCCACCGCATTGCCGGGAGGCGGTCGAGCAAGGCCCCGATGGCGGTCATCATCTCGGCCCGAGCGACGTGCATGCCCAGGCAGATGTGCGGACCTCCCCCGAACCCGAGATGAGCCTGCATCGGGCGGGATGGATCGAACGCATCGGGATCTTCCCAACGGGCCGGATCTCTATTGGCAGCGCCGAAGCACAGATGGACCACCGATCCGGCCGGAACGTCCAAGCCGCCCAAGTTGGTGGGCTCGGTGGCGAACCGTGCGAACACGGGGTCGGTCGGCGTCCATCGCAGTGACTCCTCGATGGCGGCGCGAAGGACGGTTGGATCCTCCTTTGCCGCCGCCAGCCACTCGGGATGGTCGAGTAGGGCGGTCAGGGCAATGCCGATCTGCTTCCATGTCGTACCGGATCCCGCCGCCAGCAGCAGGAAGGCGAACCCGAGTACCTCGTCGTCGGAGAGCGTATTGACCTCCCCCGTCTCGTCTTGGACCTCGGATTGGACCAGCACGCTGATCAGGTCGTCCCGCTGTTCTCGCCGGCGCGCTTCGATGATCGGCTGCACGATGTCGATAAACGTCTGGAGGCCGTACCCATCGGTCGTGACCGCGGCGCGGATGTCGAGGGCCTGGGGGACCGATACGCCGAAGCTCCCGGTGATGGTGAGCAATGGGATGGCCGCGCAGAACTCGACGTTCAGGTCGGATCGGCCATTGTGCTCGAACATGTCGATCAGCGCGTGCACCGTGGCATCGATCCACTTCTCGATCCACCATTTCGCCCGCTTCGGGACGAACGACGGCTGTACCAGTGTCCGATAGCGCCGATGTCTCGTGCCATCCATGTTCAGGATCATCGTCTCGGCGAGGGCCTCCTCGCTGCCCGGACGATGCTCGGTCGACGAGAACGTCACATTGTCCCTCAGGACCGCGTCGCAGCCTGCGTAGTCGAAGACAGAGAAGTGCTCGCGGTCGGGGAAGGGAAGACCCTGAAAGAACGCTTCGCCATGGAACCCGACCAGAGGGCCGACGATGCCCCGGTGGACGGGTCCGGTTTCACGCAGGTGGTGGAAGGCCGGATACAGGTCGGCATCGAAGGCTCCGCCGCGCGACGCGTACCGGCCGCTCCGGAGGTCGAAGAGCTCTCGGATCCGTGAAGGATCGAGCACGGCAATCGCGTCGTCGGTCACGCCGGATCTCGGTCGAGCACGACGACAGGGATGACACGGTCAGTTCGCTTGGTGTATTCGTCATAGTTGGGCCAGCTGACCGTCATCAACTGCCACAGTGCCTCCCGCTCCTTGCCCTCGGCAGTGCGCGCCGTGGCCGAGAATCGATCGGCCTTCACCTGAACATCGACACGGGGTTCAGCCTGTAGGTTCAGGTACCAGGCCGGGTGCCGTGGTGCTCCGCCAGACGATGCGATGACGACACACGACTCGCCTTGGGAACCGTAGATCAGCGAGTGGGTCCGGGACTCGCCGGATCGTCGGCCCGTCGTTGTGAGTAGGAGGCACCTGGCACCGTTCCACTCGTGGCCGATCTGGCCGTCGGTGGCCCGGTACTGGCGGACGTGCTCGTCCCCGAACAAGGTGAGGTCGGGCGGCTTGTACGAAGAGGGTGGACCTTGATCGGGCACCGACGGCTTCGTCGGGCGCCGGAAGGCGGTCTCGTCGGCGCTCACGACAGTCCGGACCCGTCCATCCGCCTGTAAGGACCGGCCGACGTCCCGGTCGTAGAACTGGATGAAAGAGGTAGACAACCAGTGACGTTGCCGATCGGCCCGCTCGAGACTGAAACCAGCCAGTCCAGCGATTGGAGCGATTCGCTCATAACCTCTCCTCTGGGTCGTGCCCCACAACTGACGAACACCCCGAATGCGGGCGCCCGATGCAGTTTGGCCCGATGCAGCTGGGCCCATGCAGTTTGGCCCGATGCATTGGATAGCATATCAAACTAGAGGCTAGTATTTCAACCGATCGTCCAATCAACCGCTCCGTGCGGTGGGGGTCGACGGGCCCACGTCCGGCACCTTCGTCGACTCGGTCGAACTGTCGGCTGCCGGATTGCTGGCAATCGACCGGGTCAGCCGGTCTGCGGCTTGGCGCACGGCTTGGCCGTGGACCGCGATCTGTTCGGTCGTCAGCTCGAGACCGACGGCGATGCACAAGACGACCAAGACCACCGAACCGGCGTCATCGAAGACCGGGGCAGACAGTTGGGTGAGCCGATACGTACGTCCTTCCTCGAGGGTTGCCGGCAATGTGGTCATGGCCAGCTCGCCGATCAGTTCGTCCCGGTGGGTACGTGCTGCCTGGGATTCTGGGTGCCTGGCCGCCTGCTCGACGGCCTCGGCGAACTCTCGCCCTCGGGGATCGCTGAGGGTCACGCTGTAGCCATGTTCGCGAACGGCAGCCAAAGCCGCATAGAAATGCCGGCGTTCGACCTCGTTCAATCCCCGGGGCGCTCGATCAAGCCAAGCATCGACTTCGCGCGTTGACGCCCACGCCACGAAAGCGGCCCCGAGCGGTGGGGCGAACGGCACCATTTGACCGATGGGCAGCGTCACATGGAACGATTGGGAAGGGCTGACCGTCGAGATCACGACGAGGTGGGTTCCCGCCGTCACCGCGGCCACCGTGGTGAGGCCCAACATGTCGCTCAGAAGCTCCATCTCCGAGCGGGCCACTTCGGGCAGGCGCAGGCTCGACGCCGCCGAAGCACCGAGGGTGATCAGGCCGGGGCCGAGGGAGTAGGTGAGCGACATTGGGTCGCGCCGGACATAACCGCCCTCGGCAAGAGCCAACAGGATCGAGTGGCAGGTGGCTTTGCTCAATCCCGTGCGGCGGGCGATTTCGGACATGGTCGGCGCAACAGGATTGTCCAGAGCCAGGAACTCAAGGACCTGCATGGCGCGGACCGCTGCCGGGGCTGGCTTGATTGGTATGACGAATCCTCCGGGCCTCGATGGTCAGGATGAGGCGGGAGTCCGGCTCCCACCACAGGCTGCACAGTCTTGTCGGTCACGGCTCGGTCTACCACTCACGGTCGTCCGTGAGGCGGCCACGGGGGATGCCGGCGTCTCGGTTTCGCGTGGCCCCGTCGCCGTCACGTGATCCCACACCCAGCCCGAGCACGACCCCTGCACCGTGGTCCTGGTCGATCTGCGACGGTGCCCGGGTGGTGGCCCATTTCGCCGATGTCGGCGGCGTGGCCAGCGACCAGCTGCCCCGGACCGATCAAGGGAGACGTGACCTTCGACTACTACGGCGACACTCACCGGTTCGCTGGGCCGAAAAGTGGCGGCCCAGCTGTGGGCCGGCGCAGCGCGGTCATCCTCGGGAGGCCGTGTTCGAGGTTGCAGCGTCGACGTCGGCGTAGAGGCAGCGCAGTGTCCGCACGGGGGTGGAGGCTGCGAGATCGCGGCAAAAGAGCGTTTCGGTCACGCCGGGTCGACGGTGCGTTGGTCGCCGGAGAACTTGATCTGTGGAATCTTGTTCCAGTTCCAGACCTGCCGCTCATGACCCGGTTCAGATCACCTGGCCGATTCGATGCCGAGGGGACGCCGACCGGACCATGGCAAGACCGCCTCGAGCTGGTGTGCCAGGCGGAGCACCATTCCTTCATCAAGTCGCCGGCCGGCCAATTGAATACCGATTGGGAGACCGGCACTACTCCATGCGAGCGGAAGGCTTATAGCCGGTTGGCCGGTGAGGTTATACGGCTGGGCAAAACTCGGGAAGGACGCGAACGTGGCCATATTCCTCGGGAGTTTGGTCCCATGGTGCCCACGTGACAGGTGGAGCAATGATGCCAGCCGTGGGAGTCACGACGACATCGTACCGATCCCAAAATGACAGGAACTTCCGCGACCGCGCCTGTACCTGGCCGACCCAGGCGGCGTGCTCGACGACAGTCAGGTTTGCCAGGGACTGGATCATCCCTCTGTTTCTCGGTTCTACCGAACCGATCATCTCTGGCCCGACCAATCCGGCGGGACGCGGGACCGACATGGGTCCGCCGGCAACGGCCATCATGATTCCCCAGTTCGGGGTGTCCTCCTCCACCTGGTGTCCTAACTGCTCAAGCACACCACCTACCATGCGGGTCGCCTCGGCACACTCGTCTTCGACGAGCCCAAGTGGCGGAGTCGTAGTCACCGAGATGCGCAGTGGGCGGCAATCGACCCTCACGTCGTCCTCACACAGACAGGCCGAACTTGGTGACCAGGCCATCAAGCATGGCGGCGGCGTCGCGCACCGAGCGAGTCAATACGCCGTCCACCGTCGTGCCGAAGTATTGACTACCTTGTTCGGGTCCAAACGCGACGAGACCGCGAGTGGGCTTCAATCCCACCAACCCGCAAAATGCCGCAGGTACACGTACCGAACCGGCACCATCGGTACCGTGGGACACAGCGCAGAGACCTGCCGAAAGAGCCGCCGCTGCCCTCCACGGGAGCCGCCTGGAGTCCGCTCCAGGTCCCACGGATTGCGACAGATCCCGTTCAGATCCGACGATGTCGTGCTCGTGCAGAACTCGGGCACGTTGGTCTTGCCCAGCACAATGAAGCCAGCCTCACGAAGCCGCTCGACGACTCCGTCATCAAGGGCGGCCACATTGTTCACCAATGCTCTCGAAGAGTGGGTGGTGGCCATACCGGCGACGTCAACGACGTCCTTTACCGACAAGGCGACGTCGTGAAATGGCGGGAGCGATTCTCTTTCAGCGGATAGAACTCTGGCATCCGCGGTTCGAGCGGCCGCGAGGGCCCCGTCTGTGTCCACCGTCACATAGGACCGTAGGGTTTGGTCCCACGGCTCGATGCGATCGAGATAGCGCTCCATGAGTTCGTATGCCGATACTCGCCGTTCGCGAATAGCAGCGGCTTGCTCGACAGCATATGCCCAGATCATTGCCCCGAGTTCTCACCTCGACCCTGTCATTGGTTAGGCCGACCCACCAGCCAGGTCGATGGAGTTGGGGTCGGAATAACGGTTCACAGCCAATCCAGATAAAACTGGAGGGCTGCCGTTGCCGCTCGTGTGAGGGCACCACCAGAGTACGGAGTGAAATGGTGGCCGTCGATGACCAGCAGGTCCTTTGGCTCGGGCAGGAGGTCGAACGCAGTCAGTCCATCTGCCGTCGGTGCCACCCTGTCATCGGACGCCAGCACCAGGAGCGTGGGAACTGACAAGCCAGCCAGGACCTTCGATGGATCGAAATCGACCACTCCAGTTCCGTCAGGCAAAAACACCAGGTTCTCCCAACCTGATCCGGGACGCCTGCCTTCATCGAGAAACCACTCGGATGCCTCGCTCTGTGGCATGACGGCAGCACCGTCCACACCGGCCTCGGTCACGACGCTCATGGGACCAAGCGGCACCTCTTTGTCGAGCTGCGATCCCTGACGTAAACGGACGGCTAGCTCATGTACCGACTGCTCGCTGACCGATTGGCTCCGAGGACTACCAACAAAGGGGACGTTGGCGACGACGGCGCGTACTCGTCGGTCAACAGCTCCGACGATCAACGCCTCGCCACCGCTGAAGCTTGTACCCCAGAGGCCGATGCGACCAGCGTCGACCCGGTCCTGCGTGCTCAACCAGTCAATCGCGGCTACGTAGTCGCGCATCTGGGCCCACGGGTCGATCAACTGTCGGGGCTCGCCATCGCTTGCGCCGAGACATCGGTGGTCGTACACCAATACGGCAATGCCCCCCTCAGAGAACAGATCGGCAAATCGATCAAGCGCCATTTCTTTCGTCGCCGAAAACCCATGGGTCATGACCACACCGGGAAGCTGCGATCCAGCGGAGTCGGGCAGAAACAGCCAGCCGCGCAAGGTCGTACCGTCGTGCCCGGGGAACGATACGTCACTGCGCATGCCTGCAGCCTCCTAAGCCTGTACGTGGAAGCACGCCACAGGGAACTCACGCCCCTTGCTGCTTTGAACCACTCGACCAGCCGGAGGGCCACCGGCGTCTTGACGACGACCGCCATCCGGGGTCTCGCCGTTCTCCTGGGGCGGGAGTGACGGACGGGCCAACTATCTATACCAATTGACGCCAAGCATGTCATGGCCAATTTCGAGATTCCAACCGACTAATGGGTGAGCCGCAGGAAAAGGCACGCCCCGTAGTGTGGGTACCGGGTCCTGAGGGGGTCCCTCAGGCGAGCTGGTCCCAGCTTTCGTTAATGGCAAACGGCGCTGCAGGCGGGCCCAACCGCGAGCGACGGGTGCATTTCAAGGGCCTAGACACCCTGCCGATTCCGTCTCGTGCCCACGTATATGTGTCCCGTCTCGCGCTCACATATAGTTTATGCGGTTGTACCAGGTCGATCTGAATAGTGGCACGGCATCATCCAGCACGCCGAACAGCGAGGAATGGCACATGGACAACCCGGCACGGGGCAGCACCTGCCCATCCAGGTCGTAGCGCCGGCGGGGGGATCGTATAAGGTCGCCGCGAGGCATACAGCGGCCATTGACGGAATCGTGCTCCGCCGTGGTCAGTCCCCATAGGAGGGTCCGAGTCCTCTCCGGCGGGGGCCGGGTTGCCAGAGTGAACAAGGCGTCTACCGACGCCAAGGAGGAAGAGATGCCGTACTCGAACTACGAGTGCCTGATCGTTGAACGCCACGGACCAGTAGGTTGGCTGATCAACAATCGCCCTCAGCAGCTGAACGCTATGAACGCACTCATGCGAGACGAGTTCGCCACCGCGTGGACGGAGCTGAACGACGACCCAGACGTTCGGGTCATCGTCCATACCGGCGAGGGCCGGGCCTTCCAGACTGGCGTCGACGTGTCCGAGATCGCCTCTGACGGAGTCGGGATGCAGCGTTACCGGGAGGGACTCGAGGATCTCGACCTGCACTTCACCGCCTGGCAGCAGAAAGTATGGAAACCGGTCATCACCGCGGTCAACGGCATCTGTGCCGGCGGCGGGTTCCACTGGGTGACCGACGCCGACATCGTCATCGCCGCGTCGGATGCCACCTTCTTCGACCCCCACGTCTCGATCGGCCAGGTGGTGGCGATCGAGGCCATCGGCCTCATCCGCAAGATGCCGGCCGAAGCCGTCATGCGCATGGCCCTCGTCGGCCGGTACGAGCGGATCGATGCCCAGCGGGCCCGCGAGCTCGGCATGATCAGCCAGATCGTCGACCCGCCGGATGGGCTGCGCGACGCGGCCCAAGAGCTGGCCGAGAAGATTGCCAAGAACTCACCGGCGGCGATGGCCGCCACCAAGCGGGCCCTGTGGGGGGCGCTGGAGCTGGGGCTGACCGACGCCTGCAAGGCGGGGGCCAAGGAGTTGGTCTCCATGTGGGGCCATCCCGATCAAGAAGAAGGACCGCTGGCCTTCGCCGAGAAGCGAGATCCTCGGTGGGCTGAGCCAGCCAGGGATGCAGGGTGACCCCGGTTCTGGCGCACGTCGCGACATGAACAAGTAAATAGCCCGTGACCCTGAATCCAAGAAGGGTGGATCGACGATGAGTGCTGCAACCATCCCGTCCGTGGTCCGCATGGCCGCCGAACGCTACGGCGACATCGAAGCGGTGATCGACGGACCGTCGCGTCCCACCTTTGCCGACATCGTCTCATCCGTCGAAGAGGTCGCTCGGGCGCTCATGGCCAGCGGGGTGGCGCCCGGTGACCGGGTGTCCATCTGGGCCCCCAACGGACTCGACTGGATCCTGACCTCGTTCGCCGTCTACGCCGTGGGCGGGGTTCTCGTGCCGATCAACACCCGGTACAAGGGGGAGGAGGCCGCGGACCTCTTGCGGGTCACCGAGGTGGAGCTCCTCTTCACCGTGACCGACTTCCTCGGGACCAACTACGTCGACCTCCTGGCCGGGCAGGCGGGACTTGACCATCTCCGGGAAATTGTCCTGCTGAGCGGCCCTGACGCGGAGGCAACAACCTCGTGGGCGACGTTCCTCCGCCGCGCCGACCGGGTCAGTGCGGAGGAAGCCCGGGCCCGCGAGGAGGCGGTCAAGCCAGAGGATCCAAGCGACATCATCTTCACATCGGGGACCACCGGGCACCCGAAGGGCGCCGTGCTGCGCCACGATGCGAGCGTTGAGACCTATGTCCAGTGGTCGCGAGGTGCGGGACTCCGGCAGGGCGACCGCATGCTGGTCATCTATCCCTTCTTCCACACCTCCGGGCTGAAGTCAGGGATCCTGGCCGGGTTCATCGGGGGTGCGACCCTCGTGCCCCATGCCGTGTTCGACGTCCGATCGGTAGTCGCCCGGATCGAAGACGAGCGCATCACCGTCCTGCCCGGCCCGCCGTCGATCTTCCAATCGATCCTCAACCACGCTGACTTTGCCTCCTTCCCCCTCGGAACTCTCCGCCTTTCGGTGACCGGCGCCGCGGTCGTACCCGTCGAACTGATCGCCCGGATGCGCTCGGAGCTCGCACTGGACTCTGTGATCACGGCGTACGGGTTGACCGAGACCCATGGTACGGCGACCATCTGCGAGCAGTCCGATTCCATCGAGACCATTGCCACCACGGTGGGCCATCCCCTCGACGGCCTGGAGCTGCGGATCGTGGACGACAATGGCGTCGCCCAGGCTACCGGCGATCCCGGGGAGGTCCTGATCCGGGGGTTCAACGTGATGAGCGGGTACTTCGGAGCACCGGAAGCGACCGCCGAAGCCGTCGATGCTGACGGGTGGCTCAAGACGGGCGATGTCGGTTACCTCGGTGAGGATGGCTACCTGCGCATCGTGGATCGCAAGAAGGACATCCTCATCGTGGGAGGCTTCAATGTCTCTGCGGCCGAGGTGGAGTCCATCATGCTGCGGCGGGACGACATCGCCCAGGTGGCCGTGGTGGCTGCACCCGACGACCGCCTCGGCGAAGTAGGAGCGGCGTTCGTCGTCGCCCGACCCGGCACCGCTCCTGACCCGGCAGAGGTCATCGCCTGGTGTCGCGAGCACATGGCCAATTTCAAGGCACCTCGTTACGTCCACCTCATTGACAGCCTTCCCACCACCTCGACCGGCAAGATCCTCAAGCCGGATCTTCGCGACCAGGCCAAGTCTTTCGTGAGTGCAGCACCGGGGGTCCGCCCGTGAGCGCCACCGACGGCCTGCTGGGTGGCACCGTGCTCCACCGCCTCGAACGAGGCATCTCCTGGATCACGCTGAACCGGCCCGAGGCTGGTAATGCCATCACGGCCGACCAGAGCGATGCGGTCAGCGACCTGATGCACGCGGCCGACCTCGACCCCAGGATCCGCGCCGTCGTGTTGGGGTCGACGGGCAAGCACTTCTGCACCGGGGCAGACCTCCGGGCCCCCGAGACGGCCTCCGACGAGGCAGGGGACGGCACTGAGCCCCTCACCGGGTCGATCATGCGGACGATCGCCGATGGCACCCAACGCCTCATTGCCTCGGTACTCGACTGCCAGAAGCCGGTGGTTGCCTCGGTGAACGGCACCGCCGCCGGTATTGGCGCCCATCTGGCGCTGGCCTGCGATCTGGTCGTCGCCGCCGAGGAAGCGAGCTTCATAGAGGTCTTCGTTCGCAGGGGCATCCTCCCTGACGGGGCCGGCGCATACCTGCTGCCCCGGGTGATCGGGATGCAGCGGGCCAAGGAATTGGTCTTCTTGGGTGAACGACTTTCCGCCGCCGACGCGTTGGCCCTCGGTATGGTCAACCGCACCGTGCCCCTCGACGAGCTCGACACTGCCGTCGGGGACCTGGCCGCTCGGTTGGCCGAGGGCCCGACGATCGCCCTCGGACTGGCCAAGCGCCTGTTGAACCGTTCGCTCGACGTTGACCGAGCGTCGGCCTTCTTCGAAGAGTCGATGGCTCAGGAGCTGGTGACCAGGACGGCGGACGCCACCGAGGGCATCGACTCCTTCGTTGAGCGCCGGCCCTCATCCTTTCGAGGACGGTAGCTGCCGGGCCCGAGCTCGCTACAGCGGGATGTAGACGTTCTTCGAACGGAGGAATTCGTCTAGCCCGGCCCGGCCGCCTTCTTTGCCCATGCCACTCAATTTGTGGCCACCGAAGGGAGCCGAAGCCGGCAGGGCGGCGAACCCGTTCACCGAGATGTAGCCGGCGTTGAGCTTGGCCGCCACTCGGTGCGCCCGCTGGATGTCGGTGGTGTGCACGTACCCGGCCAGGCCGTACTGGGTGTCGTTGGCCAGGGCGATGGCCTCGTCCTCGTCACTGAAGGTGAGGACGGACAGCACCGGCCCGAACACCTCCTCTTGAGCGATGAAGTCCTCGGTAGCCATCCCGTCGAAGATGGTGGGCTCGATGAAGAAGCCGCCGTCGAGGTCCCCCGACGCAGGGGCACCACCGGTCACCACCCGTCCGCTGTCGCTCAGGCGGGCACGGGCGATCATGCCCAGAATCCGCTCGTACTGTGCTTGGCTGACGACGGGGCCCACCACGGTTGCAGCATCGAGCGGATCGCCGAACGGCAGCGCTCGAGTCGTGGCGACCGCTCGCTCCACCACCTCATCGTGTACCGATTCGTGCACGATGAGCCGCGACGGTGACACGCACGCCTG
>OBLU010004170.1_pt1 | contig 13037 bp, 15 predicted proteins | sample 1518681 | NCBI WGS metagenome assembly OBLU01 (sample SAMEA3539304, study PRJEB22396) | soil metagenome | biome: tundra; feature: field; material: soil | place: USA | collected 2010-05 | depth 0.15 m | reverse complement strand
CCGACAGCGACGACCTGTACCCCCGGTTCGCCGACGAACAGGCCCGCGGCTACGCGGCCCGCGCCGACGAGCTGCGCCGCAGGGGACGCGCCCTGCCCGGAGCGGCCGACGCTCTCCGCGCACTGGCCGACCAACCAGACGTGATCCAGTCCATCCTCATCGGCAACACCCGCCCGGCGGCGGAAATCAAGCTGCGAACCTTCGGACTTGACCGTTACCCGGACCTGGACGTGGGCGCCTACGGCACCGACGACGACGACCGCGCCAGCCTCGTCAAGATCGGCCGCCAGCGCGCCGAGGCAGCCCACGGCGTCCGGTTCGGCCCCGCCTCGACCGTGCTCATCGGCGACACCCCCAACGACGTGGCCGCCGCCCGCGACGGCGGAGCCCGGATCATCGCTGTGGCAACCGGCAGCGACAGCGCCGAGGACCTCGCCAGCGCCGGAGCCGACACGGTGCTAAGAGACCTGACCCAAACGGATGATCTTCTGAGCGTGATCTACGGAGGCCAGCTTCGGAAATGAGCGCTGCAATACCACATGACCAGCCCGTGGATACTCGGAGCGAAGACCACCGGATGAGTTCCGAACGCGCGCCGTTCGCCGCCCTGGACGACAGCCTCAGCCAGACCCAGCACCTGCTCATCAGCTTCGACGGCCCGGTCTGCTCACTCTTTGCGGGTATCGCCGTTGCCGGTATTGCTGACAGCCTGCGCGAGGTATTCGCACAGGAAGGTGTCCGCGTGCCCGAGACGATCGAGCACACCGGCAACTGGCTTGAGATCTTCTCCTACGCAGCATCGGTAAGCCCGGACCTAGCGGTGCGTGTCGAGTCTGAATTGACCGCGCTGGAATTCGCCACTGTCACAACGGCCGCGCTTACGCCAAAACCTCCCACGACGTCGACCACCTGGTCGATGCCAGAGCAGGCGCGATCATCGTCAGCATGGCCGACCTCGCGCTCAGGCTCCGAGCGCGCCCGTCCAGCCCGTCCAGTAGCGAGTTGTGACGACTCTCTCTACGGCTTCAAGGGCGCACCTTCGGCGCGCCTGGCCTGACGGCCAGGACCGGGTTACGGAGCAAGCGCGAGCAACCGAGGGAGGGAGGGAGTAGAGCGGCCGGGATGACCTGATAGAGGCGGCCAGGGTCGCCGGGGAACTCGCCGTTGTGGGCGGCAGCTTCGCTCGCGCCCTTCTGGGCGTCAGCCCTACGGGCGCGGCGGCTGCCGCGCACGGCTTCCCCGCCAACGGCCGCAGCCGGTCCCCGCCGTAACGCCCCAGTTACCGCGCGACGCGAACTGGTCGCGGCTGTCAGCGTCGCGCCGAGTGCGCCCGTCGCCGGGCGAGAGGCCACAGCCACCGGGCCGGAACGCCGCACATTGTCCAGGTCGGCCCCTCCACCCGCAAGGGCACCCGAAGATCCTTTCTAACCGCTCCGCACAAACCGCTCCGCAGAAAGCATCTTCGGGACCCGCCCTTGCGCGCGGAGCCTCTGCCGACCCAGTGGGCCTGACGGCGAGGGCCAGGCCAAAGGCCAGGCCCAACAGCGCGCGGCGAACCTCCGAGCCGACACCTACCGAATTGGTCCCATACCAGGCAATACGCCGCAAAGATGCGATAGCAGACCGAAGGAAATAGCCTGATGGCGTGAGCTTTTTTGAGTCGATCCCTGAGCCGCCGCCTGCCCCGTCCGAGTGGCGCGGGCATCCGGCCTGGCTACGGCCAAACGGAGTAATCCCAGGCGTAGCCCCCGCCGGGCTGTCGCTGATCCATACCGATGAGGCGGCCGTCGCCCTAAGCGGTTTGCGTGCCTATCCGAACGGCTTCGAGTTCACCGTCCACGCGCGGGTACGCCACGAGGATCTCCCATGGGGCAGGTCCCCGACCGACTCGATCGCGGACCTGCGTACAAGGCAGGCACCTGAAAAGGCGCTCCGGCTGGGAGTCCTGTACGCCGATGGCCGCCGAGCCGCGACCACTAGCCGCCACTCGCAGGCTGGTGAAGCCAACGGCGAGCACCTTACCTTCCTCGAAGTCGGCCGTGGCGGGACCGATCGTCAATGGAACGGTGACTTCTGGGTTCATCCGCTGCCCCCGGACGGCCTGGTCACCTTTGTCGCATCTTGGCTGCTGTACGGGGTGGCCGAGACACGCGCCGAACTGGACAGCTCGGCGATCCACGAGGCCGCAGGACGTGCGGTGATCTTGTGGCCGGATGAGCCGAATGACAAACCACGCGGCGGTTGACGGACACCTGCGAGCCTGGATGCTGACCACCATCTTTGACCACAACGGAATCCGGCACTCGCCGAAGGGTCAGTGTCAACCGCATCTTGACAATCGATCGGCGATCGAGCTGGCCTGGTCTCCCGGCCGCTCTGGCCGCTTTTTGGCCGCACAAGGACGCTCAACGCCGCCGCCTACTGCGCATCGTTGAACGGCATTTCGTCAGGTCAACGGCCAAATGAGCAGGTAGCGGAAGCGGGAATAGATCTCTACGGATCAGAAGGTTGGCGGTTCGAGTCTCTGCGAGCGGCTCCATGCCGATAATCGTTCGTGAGCTCAGCCGTCGTCTCGGCAGAGGCAGAACGGGTGCCCGGCTGGGTCGAGAAGCACTCGGACGTTCTCCTGCGGCTGGGCTGCAGCCACCGTGGCGCCCAGGGCGAGCGCCTCAGCGACCGCGGAATCGAGATCCCCGACCTGGAAGTCGAAGTGCATCATCGGGCGCTGTGCACCGTCGACGGGCGGCCATACCGGGGCTTGGTAATCGGTCGCCTGCTGGAACACGATGTAGATGGGTCCCTGGGGAGCGGCGAGTATCGCCGTTCCCGGCTCCTCGTGACCGATGGGCCAGCCGAGCAGCTGCGAGTAGAACTTCGCCAAGCCGCTGGGGTCCGGAGCTTCGATAGCGGTTCCCCACCACATGCCGTCCATTCGAGAGCGCACGCTCGGGTCCTTTCGCTATGCGTTGTCGGTCATGCCCAGCACGCTACCTCCGGTTCCGGACGGTCTCCTTCCGGAATTACGGCTTTGACAACTCGACTTTCGCAGTTTGGGTGCGGGCCGGTGATGACGGCACGGCGCTGCCGGATGAGTCGGCCGGGCTGAGCAATCCCCGCGTCAGTAGGGACCCTGATCGATAACCGGCCACGATTCGTACGGCGCCCGGACTAGCGAGGTGGACAGCCGGGCATCACCGGGCCGCCACACTGCGATCTGCCATTCACGCTGCCCCGGCGTATCCAGGGCCACGTCGGCAATCAGCCGGTGGCTTCCTGCCTGCCAGCCGAAGGCAACCCCGTTCCCGCTGCCGACCGTGGTCCCTGGCACGGCAGTTATCCGCCCGCTCGCGACAATCGCGACCATGAGCCGGGTCGCGGCGGCGCTGTCAGCCGCTGTGACCCTGGCGGTCACCAGCAGGGCAAGGAGCCGCCCGTCCGCGCTGAACGCACCTCCGTAGGCCGTGCTTCGCCCGGGCAGTGAGATCTCCCCGGCCCGGCCGCCGGGCAGGTCCAGCACGTGCACTCGGCAGCCCGCGGTGCAGCCGGGCATCCAGGCAATCTCAGCGGGGCTTGCCGCGATCAGGTTCACGAAGGAACGTGTCACCCGCCGGGTGCCGGGATCCCACAGCTCGTACCTGACAGGGCTTGAGCCCGCCAGTTCCTGCACCAGCAGCAGGCCCGCGCGGGTTCCCTGGTCGATCACATACCCGGCTGGCAGCCTGAGCCGGGGCCCGAGCGCGGCGCCGGTGACGCTGACCTCCTGCGCATTGCCCGCCGCGGTGCTCATGTCCGCACCACGCCGGTAGCTGACCAGCCACAGGGCGCCGGGAGCAGCGGCCGGGGCAGTGAAGTCGGCGGCGCCAATGCGGCTCGCGACCCGTGATCCATCCGCGACGTAGTAAACCGGCAGCGGCCCGGGGGCGCAGTTGGCGCATCCGGCGTCGCCGACGGGGAATGGCTGCGCCGTCCAGCCGCCTGCAATGCGGATGAACTGATAGCCATTGCCGCCCCCGGGCAGCCCGCGGATCGGCTCAGTCCGGCCGGTGGCCACCGAGAGCCAGGCTGGCCCGTGGCCGCCGAGCAGCAGCCGCAGGCTGGCGTCGCGCGGCAGCGGCTGACCGGTCATCCGGGCTGGCTTGGTCGGCAGCGGAGATGGTGCGGCAGCGGGCGAACCGGGTTCTCCTTGCGCGGCCGGGCTCGGGCCGACGGCACCTAGCCTCGTTCGCGTGCCGTGCTGTCGCAGGCCTGGCAGGTACCAGATGAAAGCGACGGCCAGTGCCACGGCGATGCCGACCACGGCAACCGCCAGCTGCCATCGCCGCCAGCGGGGCCCGCGGTCCCTGCCGTAACTGAGGATGTCGCTCACTGCCACCGCCACGAGACAGCCCCCCGTGTTGCGCACAACGATAGCGACGGCCGGTCGTGCACCGCAAACGCCAGGGCGCCGTGATCGTAGTCCTGCCGGGCACTACCTGAACCCGGGTCGGCCAGTTCCGGCGCCCGCGGCTTAGCTGAGCTGGCCGGGGGCTATGACATGCCGGGGTGATCTTGCGGTCTGGCACCTGAAATCATGATCAAGAGAGGAGCATCAGCGCTGTTCACGACGTCTCGCAGAGAGTCAGCTGATGCTCCCGGACCAGACCTTACCGCCGTCGCTGATGACGCTGCTTGTTTCCTTCCGGCCTTCGTTCACCGCCCCGTCGTTTCGCACCTTCTGCGGCCTGGCGGCCGGGTTCCTCGCCCAGCCGGGGCGGCGGACGGTGTGCGGGATGCTGGCCGGGGCGGGCCTTGTCCGAGCCTGGAGCCATGACCGGGCGCACTTGTTCTTTGCCCGCGCCCGCTGGAATCCCGATGAGCTGGGTTTGGCCGTCGCGAAGCTGGTAGCCGCGCTGCTGGTGCCGGCCGGGGAGCCGATCACCGTCGTGATCGACGACACCCTGTTCCGGCTGCGGCGCAAGAAGGTATTTATCTCAAGTCCGCTTTGGGGTGTGTCCGATGTAGCTTTACGGGCCTTCGAGCTACGTCGTGGACGCGTTATCTTAAGTGGTGTCCACGACGGACCGGAAGCTGTCTCACCCACCTGACCTGCCGCTATCCTCTTGTCGCTGCCGCTTTTAAGTCCTAGCCGCGCCCAGAACCTCACGTCGGCGACATGCCTCCGACGCAAAACCCCCGCTCTACCAGGCCTTCTTCAAAATGGACTTAAGATAAACACCTGGGCCGCGTCCTGGTTCCACGACGGGTCCGTGCCGGGACCTGCTCGCGTCGGCCAGGGTTGCCTGGCTCCGGCACGATCCAGCCGCCTCGCAACTCGCGAGGGACGCACTCAACGTCGCGGCTGAAACGGCACCCTCGTTCCCGCGCCACCCCGGTGCCGGGCGATCCTCGGCGTCCGACGCTGAGGTTGCCGAGCTGGAAAAAATCGCCAACGACCACTTAACACGCAGGTGCGGACATTCCGCCATCGCCCACGGGAACATAGCGCGCCAGATCGACCTGATCTGTGCGCCCAAATCAATCAGCGCGGAGCGCCCCACGGCCGAGCATATCGGCGACTCTTTGCGCGGGCGCGCGAAGACTCAGGTTGCTCTCTGTGACGGGCTTCTCGTCAGCCTCCGTCCTCGGTTAGCAGAGTTCACGGTTGCCGACTGACCACATGGCATGGCTAAGGTCCTACTGTGCCCGCGGCGCTCGACCCTGTCGGCGGCATGAGCGGACGTCTGTCGCGGATCGCGGACTCGGTGGTCCGGGTCGGCGCGTGTAACGTCTGGACCGTTGACCCTTCACGATCGCGACAGGTTGGTAGGTGAATGCGAAATGAGCGTGTTCTCTGACGCCGAACTGACCTACCTGGCACAAGGCAAGCTCGGCCGTCTGGCGACTATCGACGCAGCCGGGATGCCGCACGTCGTTCCCTGGGCTGGCGCTACAACCCTGAGCTGGACGCGATCGACATCGGCGGCCGGGACTTCGCCCGGACCCGGAAGTTTCATAACGTGCAGCGCAACCCGAACGTCGCCCTGGTGGTCGATGACGTGCTGCCACCGTGGCGGCCTCGATGCGTGCTGGTCCGCGGCGCGGCGGAGGCTCTGGCCGATGCGGCCGGCCCGGACGGCGAGCCGGCCGGCCCCGTCATCCGGCTGCATCCCGCCGAAGTGATCAGCTGGGGGATGAAGTTCGCCGGGGAATAACACGCGAAACCGTCACGCCTGCCCGTCGAGCGCCAGTGGTGAGTACGGACGGAACAGGCGTCGTGTCTCACTGATCGATCAGGCAGGAGAACGTCTCATGCTGTCCTATTGGTAGCGGGGTCTTCGACTATGGGTTGAGGGCGGCACCTGGCCGCCGGGATGAGGAGATCAATGTGAAGTACTTGTTCCTGCTGCACTCGCCTGATGACGCCCCTGAGCAGGGCACTCCGGAGGCGGACCAGATGTACGCGGAGTACAGCGCAGCCCTCGGCGCGATGGCACAGGCCGGGGTGTTGCTGGAGTGTGCCCCGTTGAAGGCCGCCTCGCGGGCCACGACAGTGCGGGTGCGTGACGGTCGTCCCACCATCACCGACGGGCCCGCCGCCGAGCTGAAGGAGCAGGTTGGCGGCTACACCTTGGTTGAGTGTGACGACCTCGACCAAGCTCTACGGTTCGCCGCCATGCTCCCGGCCGCCAAGGCCGGATCGGTGGAGGTCCGGCCGGTGGTGGAGGTCAGGGCGCCGGGTCCGGTGGGGACGTCCTGATCGACGACCAGCTCAGGCCTCATTGGTGGGCCGCCGTCGCCAGTGTCACCCGGGTCGTGGGTGACCTGGCGGCGGCCGAGGACGCCGTTCAGGAGGCATGCCTAGCGGCAGTGACGCAGTGGCCCGTCAACCCTCCTGCCAACCCACGTGCTTGGCTCATCGCCACCGCGCGCCACAAGGCCCTCGACCACGTGCGCCGTGAGACTGGCCGTGCTAGCCGGGAAATGGCAGCGGTGCGGGAGTGGGAACTGCCGAGCATGCCCGCCGGCACCACCGCCGAAGCCGGCGCGGACGAGCGCCTGGGACTCATGTTCATGTGCTGTCACCCGGCACTGGACAGCGACACCCGAGTCGCTCTGACCCTGCGCGCCGTGTGCGGCCTGACCGCCGGTGAGATCGCCCGCGTGTTTCTCATCAGCGAGCCCGCCGCGAGCAAGCGGCTGGTCCGCGCGCGACGGAAGATCCGTGAGAGCGGGATCCGATTGGCGGTTCCCGTCCCCGAGGAGCTGGCGGAGAGGCTTGAGGCGGTCCTGCGAGTCATCTTGCTGGTCTTCACTGAAGGCCACCGCGCGACCACTGGACCGCACCTAGTGCGCGAGGAGCTGTGCGTGCTGGCGATAGATGTCGCGCGCGAACTACTCGCGATGCTGCCCGGTGAGCCCGAAGCCACCGGCTTGCTCGCTCTCCTCCTGTTCACCCATGCCCGCCGGCATGCCAGGACGGACGAGCACGGCGACGCGGTGCTCCTCGAAGAACATGACCGGACGCGCTACGACCATGCGCTCGCCGGTGAGGGGGACCGGCTGCTCGAGCAAGTGCTCCGTCGCGGCCAGCCAGGCCCGTACCAGCTTCAGGCGGCCATCTCTGCCTGTCACACGACCGCACCAACGGCGGCGGCCACCGACTGGCGCGAAATCGCGGCCCTTTACGGCGAACTGCTGCGTCACGAAGCCAGCCCGGTCCACGAGGCCAACCGGGCCATCGCGGTCGCCATGGCCGAAGGCCCATCAGCTGGCCTGGTCATCCTCGACGCGATTGCCCACCATCCGCAGCTGACCCGATGGCCAACTCTGCACGTCGCCCGCGCCGACCTGCTGATCCGCCTAGGGCGAACCGGTGACGCCCGCGAGGCCTACTGCCTCGCTCTCGAACTCGACCCCGGCACAGCGGAACGCTCGTTTATCCAGCGAAGGCTGTCCCAGATCACCGGCTGACAGTCGAGACCCTCCGGGTAACGGAGACCCTCATTGACCCATACGATGTGCCGAGGTTGCGGTGGAAGCCTACCGCTTTTGTAGACACTTATATTATGCCGCCAGCGTCATTCCTGTGTCAACTCCGAGCTCAAACTCGGCTGGCGATAGATAACCTAGCCCCTTCTGAATCCGCTCACGATTGTAGTACACTTCCACATATTCGAACGTCGCCTGCTTCACGTGCGCGACGTTCTTTCATGCGTGCAGATGGATAAGCTCTTTCTTGAACGTCGCGTTCCACGACTCGGCCACAGCGTTATCCGAAACATATCCGCGTGTGACCGCCATCAAGATCGGCAGAAAAGCGACCAGGAGATGGGTGCAATAAGCGGGCCAGAATCGTAATTATGCATCGTACCGCCGTTTCTCTGTCTAAGCTATACACTGCCGAGTCCCGTGATGACAACATCCGCTCATCGGCAGAATCGGAGCTCGGCCAGCCCTGCGCGTAGCCGCACAGGCCACCGCCTGATGCACGGCCATAGCCAACCGGGCGCCGTCTCACCCACGCGTACCGAACGGCGGACGGGGAGAGGGGGCAGCGTGTGTAGTTACGTTACGTGACTCCACTTGGGTTTCCGCATGCCGGATTTCATGATCATCCGGAACGATTGCTGCTGGCACCCGGCGGCACGGAGAACTTCCCGGGCCGCCGCGTGGTCAGGCGGCGGTGCGGCGTAGTCGCTCAGTTCGTGCCCGGCATGCCGCGACGATGGCTGGTGACACCTCGGGTATCAGCCCTGCTGCCTCGTCGTAGGCATCGGCGAGACTGCCGAGCGTGGAATCGATGACGTCGGCCGCATCGTCGGGTAGCATGCCCCAGCTGGCCAGCTCGTGCAGCAGGTGGCGGCGCGTGACCACGGCGAGCAGTGACTGGCCGCCGATCCACAGCGCGAGGTGGCGGGTCCCCGCGAACTCGGCGGTCGGTGCGGCGTCGTAGACGGGGGACAGCGCGAGCGTGCCCGCCCCATGCAGGAAGGCATGGTTGCGCAGGTGCGCATCGGTGTTGCCGATGGCGACTGTGAACGTGAGCATCGCGCCGAGCCTGCGCAGCTGGTCCGCTCGATCGCCGGCGTGCGTGGCCAGCAGCGTCGCAAGGCGCCGGCAGAAAGCGGCGTCCTCGGTCGCCTGGTACTTGCCAGGACCGGACGGGGCGATCCCCAGAGCCTGGCAGCCGTCTTCCTGATGCAGGCGGACCAGCTTGCCGTCCTTCAGGGAACGGTCAAACCGGGTGACTACGAGAACGGTTCTGCCGCCAAAGACGTCCAGCCGTGCCTCGGCGGCGTCCAGGCCGGCCAGTGCCGCCGCTCGCAGCGCGAACGCCTCGCTCGCTACGAGGCCCGGGAATTCCGGTGGGTCTGGCTTGAGGATGTGCGTACTCGGCATCCCGCCGACCGGACGTGCCCACCCGCCGTCAGCCTGGACCAGGAGCAGTTTCGGCTGCAGCCCGCCGAGCGAGACCCGCACATCCTCATCCACGCCCAGCGGGTGCTGGCGCAGCGCCGCGACCGCCTCGCCCACTTCGTCGGGCGTGAGCGGCCTGAGCTCGCCGACTGCGGTCACCGGCTCTCCCGCCGGCGTGACCGCGACCGCGCCCGCGCAATCGCGGCCGATGGCCGTAAGCAGCGCGAACCCGTCACCACGCCGGACCCGGAAGTACTGCTCGAGGACCGTCCTGGTCTCCCCTTCCGGGAGCAGGCTCTCTATCCAGTAATCGACAAGCTCGCCCTTGTACCGGCGGCCGCTGACCGGCAATGGCACCGTCAGCCCAAGCGCTCCCTCGCCTCGCTCCGCCACGTAGTCCTCCCGGTAACGGAGCTGCGGGAGCTGCCGGCGGCTCATTGTCAGCTCAGCCACGACGCGGTCGCCCAGCCAGACGTCGAGGGCTGCGGAAGCGGGATTGCCGATGCTCATGGGACCGCGTCCGCGTCTGCGCGGGTGTCCACAATCACCCGTGCCCCCCGCGGCACCGCTATCAGGTCGTAGCCCATCCAGTTGAAGAGGCTGATGAAGCGGTTGACCGCCGGGTTCCTGCCTGCCTCCATGTTCAGGACGGTAGTCCGGTCCATCTTCAGCTGCCTGGCGATCTGCACCTGGGTCAGCCCCGCCTGACGGCGCACAGTGGCCAGCGCCCTGGCCGCGCCGTCCGCGCCGCGCAGCCAGAACCACGGCTTCGGGACCTCATGTCGGCTCACGCCAACATCTTAAGTCAAAGAGCAGAAAGTTGCCTCTATCTAACATTGCATAGCAGTACGTCAAAGTTGGCCATAGCCAATATGACCATCCATCAGCGACAGGATGCCGCGAGCCAGGTCCGCCCGGCACATCTGGGAACGCCGGCCTAGCCCTGCGACTCGTGAGCATGCAGCAGCAGAACAGCCCAGCCCGCTGACTCCCACGCCAGAGCGACTGCCGCGACAGCCAGTGACCAGCACCGGCATGCCGCCACCACGCCGTTGCCGACTCTGCATGTCGGCCTACACATGGCCTCGGATGGCGGGGAGAGGACAGATTAACCGAATCTGGGCTGGCTGAATCGCCCTCAACCGGCGGTGGCCAGCTGGCTGCCCGGTGCGCCATCAGGCCAGGGCATCCGAACATTAGCGTTGCTAACGGAATTCCGGGGAGCCAAACGGGGAGCCAACGGCATCAGCTGAAGCCGATGTACCGCGTGGCGCTTCCCTGGACCGCCCGCCGCCACAGCATCTGCACCGGCGGTGCACGGGTCGCGGCGACGCTAGCCGCCGATACCGCCTTCTCGCACGTGCTGGGCGAAAGCATCGCAGCGGCACCCAGGCGGCCCTGGAGTGATGATTGCGGTCTGCATGCCATCTCTTCCCCTGGCTGCTTGAACTCGACCCTGTCCGCGGCAATTGAGGACGTCGCAGCGGCCGGCTACGCAAGGTCGTCACGTGCGGAATGAGGGCGCCCTGGCCAGTAGGGCCACTCCTCGAACCAGTCGCAGCGGCCGTCACCGGCAAGCTGGATGACCCACAGATCGCGGTACTCCTGGCGGGGCGGATCTCCGTAGCAGACCTCGGCCCGGACCACCGCCGTCGGACCGTCGACGGCAAGGATGTCGGTGGTCAGGGTGAAGACCTCGTCAGGGCCTTCTCTTTCTTCCTCCCACATCCGCTTGATCGCGTTCAGTCCGGTAACGGGCTGTTCGTAGGGGGACTGCAGGTAGGTGGCGTCGCCGGTGAACAGGCCCGCGAGGCCCTCGGTGCCTGGCGCCCGCCAGGCGGCCTCGTATCCGGCCAGCCACTGGCTCACCATTGCGCGGTCGGTCACCTGCTTCATGGTGCCCCACAATCGGCGTACCGGCCAGTTCCGCCCACCGTTGCTGGGCCCTCGTACTCCCGGCGGCAGATGCGTGCGTCGGACAGCCGGTCAGGTATTAATCCAAGCGGAGGATCGTTTCCTCGATCTCGTCCTTCCGCGCCGCGGCGAACGAGGTCTCGGTTCCGATGATCTTGAAGCCGGATTTCCGGAGGACCCGCAGTGAGCCTGCATTGTCGCTGGCGGCATGGGCGTGCAGCGGCCGGGCAGGTACCAAGTCCAGGAGCAGCGCCACAGCCCGGGTCGCGATGCCCCCACCCCAGGCCGCGCGTTCGATCCAGTATGTGACCTCGCTCTGGCCATCGAAGACGAAGCTGGCGATGCTGCCTACGAGCCGGCCGTCGCAGGTCACTGCCCGCAAGGTAATGTCGGGCGAGCTTCTCAGCATGGCCATGTGGGCATCGAATGCGCTCCTGTCGTCGGGGTCCTCGGTGGTGAACGCCGCCATCAAGACCGACGCCGGGTCGCGCATCTGGTCGAACAACGCGTCCAGATCGGAGTCCTCGACCGGCCGGCCCGGTCCGGCCCGGACCTGCGCGCGGCCCTGCGACAGCCGCCGCTTACCGCTATGCCGGTGGAGTACCAGACCCCTGTGATCGAGGACCGCGCGGTCGAAGTGCTCACCTTGCTCGCCGACCGCGGCCTGCACCGGGCCCCGTCAATCCCCGATCTCATCATCGCCGCGACGGCTGAGATGGCCGGCCTGACCGTCCTGCACCTCGACAAGGACTTCGAGATCATCGCCGGCATTACCGGCCAGCCCTGCGAACGCTTGAACATCAGCTACCCGTTTCCCTTTATAGCCGCACGCTGACCCGCCGTTCTGGCGCGGGCACGTGCCTCCTGACGCCGTACTTCAGAAGCTTCAGATGCGGACCTTCTGGGCGTTTGCCTTCCTGCGGCTGCCGGCGCCCCCGGGTGCCTGTTCATGCCGATTCGGAGGTACGTCGGTGGTGGTAGAGTCGGATTGTAGGAAAATCTGAACTTACCCGGGAGGCTTCGTGGCTATGCCCGCCGCCAAGGCTGAGCCAGAACCACGCATGACGGCTCGTGTCAAGGTCCGCCCTAAGGCGCAGCTCACCTTGCCCGAGGAGATCCGGCGCGCACTGCACATCGGGGAGGGCGATGAGGTGGAATTTGCTGTCCACGAGGACGGGACGGTCACCATCCGGGGCTTTGTATCCATCCCGACCGATCAGGCATGGTTCTTCACCCCGGCCTGGCTGGCCGGAGAACGCGAAGCTGATGAGGACATCGCAGCACGACGAGGCACCGTGCACGAGTCGGCCGAGGACATGTTCGCTCACCTTGACGTACTCGGGTCGGCAGAGGGCTGATGCCGACATTCGAAACCCTTCCACGCTTCGAACGGGACTGGAAAAACCTGACGCGGCAGCAGCAAGCTATCTTCCGAAAGGTCATCACGGAGTACTTCGTGCCCGACCTGGCCGCCGCCGACCGGCCGTTCCGCCCCGGACTCCGCGTTAAGGGCGTGACCGCCCACCCTGGCGTGTTCGAGATGACATGGGACAACGACGGACGCGCGACCTTCAGCTACGGCGCGGAACGAATCGCCGGGCAGCCGCACATCATCTGGCGGCGCATCGGAACCCACGCTATCTTCACACCGCCGCCCGGACCGTAGCTCCTACGGTCGAAGGCAACACCAGCAGCTCAGGCATTACGGCCAGCGTGGGATACGCAAG
>OBLU010004168.1_pt1 | contig 13038 bp, 11 predicted proteins | sample 1518681 | NCBI WGS metagenome assembly OBLU01 (sample SAMEA3539304, study PRJEB22396) | soil metagenome | biome: tundra; feature: field; material: soil | place: USA | collected 2010-05 | depth 0.15 m | reverse complement strand
CCTTGAAGGTTATTGGCGAATTTGACCACATATGTGTGTCCGTCGCTTGCTTTAGTCAAGACTGGCTGTGAGCGGCTGCGGCTTCATCAGGAGCGCAGCCGGCCGGTGATGGACAGACTTCATGCCTGGCTGGAGGTGCAGTTAGCAGAACGCAAAACGGAACCGGACTCCGGACTGGGCTACGCAATCTCGTATCTGCTGCGGCACTGGCAGCCCTTGACCTTGTTCCTCCGTAAAGCATGAGCCCCACTGGACAATTACATCGTCGAGAGGTCACTGAAGCGGGCGGTTCTACATCGAAAGAACGCTTTATACTATCGCACTCTGAACGGGGCGCAGGTCGGCGATCTGTTCATGAGTCTGATCCACACCTGCCAGTTATGTGGCGTGAACTCCTTCGACTACCTGGTCGAGCTGCAGCGTCATGCTCGGGAACTGGCCGCTTGCCCCGCGGAATGGATGCCGTGGAACTATCGCGAGACTCTGGCACGGACTGTGCGCCTTCCCGATCCCGCCTAGAGTTATGATGAACCCCTGATGGCCGGAAGGGACACTCTCCGGCCATCGTCGGGGAGCCTCAGGAAGTGCCCATGAAACAAGCGCCCGCAATCATGAATTCCGGCAGCGTTTATGGCCAGCGGCAAGAGACCGCCGAAAGAACGACTTGACAAAAACGTCTTCTGACGATCCACCGCACAACGAATTCGCATGCGGTTGATTCGGAATGGCCTTCGCCGCTCCGGCGCTCAATAGACCTGCGCATCGGGTCATCTACCGCACGTTGTTGCCCCGCATGCTCGTGAGTGCCGAGCCGCAATCCAGCAACAAGTGTCCCGCTTTGGTTCGACCTCCTGATTTGGAACGGAAAACACAAAGTGTACAAAAATGACCAAGCTTTCGGTTGAGAAAACCCGACTTTGAGCCGCTACTTAGGAGAGTAACCCACCGGACGCATATCTGCCGCGCCTACGCACGTTCACGCATTTCTAAATGCTCCGCGAATTCCAGCCTAAGAAGAACATCTATCTCCAACACTGGAAATGCTCCCTCGAAAGGAAGGACCATGGCACTCGTCAAGAAGGTTGCCGTACAGGCAACCTCTGTCTCTGAAGGAAAGCTCTCGGCTGTAACCACCCGCGAAGCGGAAGCGCAGCGCAAAAAGGCTAGAACCCTCGCCAAGCAGCAACAGGCGGCGGAGCGGATTGCTGCAGCAACGGGACAATTGGCCTCCGGCATTGCTGAAGCATCGTCGGCTGCCGAGGAACTGAAGCGCGCCAGCGACCAGATCGCAACCGGCGCCGAAGAAGCATCGAGCGCCGCGCAGGAATCGCAGGCGGCATTTCAGCAGGTTGGCGTCGCCATCACCAAGCAGTTGCAAAATGCCGAAGTGAGCCGCGGCAAGGGAGAGGCCTGCCAAACGCTCATCGTGCGAACAAGCGCGGATGTTGCTGGCCTGATCACCAATGTGGGAGTGGCGGCGCAGCGCCAGGTCGCCTCCGTAGCCATGGTCGTCGAACTGGAAAAGCAGGCCGCAACCATTGGCGATATCGTCAAGGCAGTGGCGCGCATTGCCGACCAGACCAACCTGCTGGCTTTGAATGCGGCCATTGAGGCAGCTCGCGCAGGCAAGCACGGCAAAGGTTTCGCGGTCGTAGCCGACGAAGTCCGCACGCTGGCCGAGACTTCGGAAAAAAGCGCCAAGCAAATTCAGGAACTGGTCGGACAGATCCAAACGGATGTGAAGAAGATCGCAGACGGCATCAATATCTCCGCCAAGACCATGGAAGAAGAAGTTGAAAAGGGCAAGACGATTACGGCGCAACTGGAACAGATCCGCCTCGACGCGATTGAAATCGTGAAGGGCATCCAGGAAATCGGCGCCAACGCCTCGCAGTCCAACGTCGCTGCGCAGCAGGCGCTCAAAGGCTCGCAGAGCATAGCTGCCGCGGCCGAAGAGCAGTCTTCCGCAGCCGAAGAATCCGGCAAAACAGTGGCAGAGCAGACCCAGGCTCTGGCCGAGTGCGAACAGGCGGCGCAGGCATTGTCAGAGCTGGCAGAAGATCTGAAGAACTCGACAGACGTGGCCAAGAGCGCCGAGCAGGTGGCGTCCTCGTCGGAGCAATTGTCTTCGGCTGTCCAGGAGATCAACCGCTCGAGCGCGCAGATCATGACCGCTCTCGGCCAGATTCGCAAGGGCGCCGAGGTGCAATCCTCAGCGTCTGAAGAATCTGCCGCGGCGACCAACCAGATCGAGAAGGGGTTGGACGTAGCCCAGAAGCGCGCAACCGCGAGTGCGGAAAAAGTAGTCGCCATCAAGAATCTACTCGGGGAGAACAAGACGGCCATCAATGGGTTGATTACAGGTCTTTCCACTTCGGCGGAGGCCTCTCGCGCCAGCATCAGGCAGATGAACGATCTGGAGCTGGTGTCACGGCGTATCGACAAGATCGTTGAGGCTATCAGCACTGTCTCGATCCAGACCAACATGCTGGCTGTCAACGGCGCTATTGAAGCCGCGCGGGCCGGCGAATTCGGCAAGGGCTTTGTCGTTGTAGCCACCGACATTCGCAACCTGGCCCATGATTCGTCGGAGAACGCCGACCGGATCAAGGATCTGGTTAAGGCGGTGCAGGATCAGATTGGCGTGGTGGGACGCGACCTGAGCGAGATCGTGGCATCGGCAATCTCCGAGGTGGAGAAAGCCAAGAGCACGACGAACGACCTGGTGTCGATTGAGACCGATATCTTGGTGGTTGAAAAGGGGACGCAGGAGATCCTTGCCGCCTCGGAAGAAATCGCCTCTGCCATAGCCCAGGTGAAAAAGGGTATCGAGCAGATCTCCGCTGCGGCAACTGAAGCCGACAAGGCAGCCACCGAAGCGGCCGGCGCCGCGCAACAGCAGGCCAAGGGAGCTGAGGACCTGGCCGCCGCCATCGAAGAGATCTCTTCTCTGGCGGATGAACTGCAGAGCGCAGCGTAAGGGAGGCCACAATGACGACAAGGACATCAAAGCGCACCAGCGGGACGGCGCTTCTCGAGGAAGACATCCTCGACGAGCGCGTCCCCGACATACAGCCGGATGGGGCGGGCGTCGAAGAAGTTCAGATCGATGAACGCAACTCCGCTACGCAGCAAGTCACGCAACAAGTCTCGCAACAGGGCACCCAGCAGTTTGTCACCTTCATTGCCGGGGACGAAGTATTCGCAGCCGACATGGTGCCGGTGAAGGAGATCATACGGGTTCCTGAGGTAGTGCGAGTGCCCCTGGCGCCGGCCGCATTGGAAGGGCTTGCGAATTTGCGGGGAAAGGTTTTGCCCATCATCTCTCTGCGTCGGCTCTTCGGCTTTCCCGAGTTGCCCCATGACGACTCGACCCGCGCGCTGGTAGTGGATGTTGGGCAGCCGCTGGGATTTGTAGTGGACCGTGTCTCCAGTGTGGTCGGCGTCGACGCCAGCCATATCGAGGACGTGGGCTCAATCAAGACCACGGTGAATACCGAGATGCTCTCTAGCCTCATCAAGGATGTCGGCGGCCACGCGATGATCATGGTGCTTGACTTTGCCAAGCTCATCGAACGGGAGTTCTCGCAGATCGCGTCCATATCGAAAAGCACTGGTGTGGCAGGAGCCGTGCAAGCAAGCGTACAGAGTGAGGAAGAAGACTCGAGCGACGAGTTGCAACTCGTCAGCTTCGATGTCGACGGTCAGGAGTACGCCATCGCCATCGAAGACGTGCAGGAGATCGTGCAGGTGCCGGAGGCGGTAATTCATGTTCCGCGCTCGAATTCGCACGTTCTCGGCGTGATGACCTTGCGCAGCCGTCTTCTGCCGCTGGTCAACCTGCGCAGCATGTTCGCCTTGCCGCACCGCGATCTGGACGAGAAGAGCCGCATCGTCGTGCTCACCATGGGCGGCGTCTCAGTGGGCGTCGTAGTGGATGCGGTCAGCGAAGTGCTTCGGGTCTCAAAATCCGGAGTAGACGCGCTTCCCGCAATGCTGGCTCGCGAAGGAAACCTTGCGGAGGTCACTTCAATCTGCCGACTGGACAATGGAAAGCGCCTGGTATCGATTGTTACCGCGCGCAATCTCTTCGGCCATTCCGTCATCAAGGAGGCACTGAGCACCGTGAACGAAAGCGAGCTGGACAGCGACCGCGCAGACACGAAACAGGATGACAACCTGGACGACGACGAGCAAGTAGTCATTTTTCGTCTGGACAAGGAGGAGTTCGGTGCGCCGATCGCCAGCGTACAGGAGATTGTGCGCGTGCCGGAACAACTCATTCGCGTTCCCAAAGCGCCTTCATTTGTCGAGGGCGTCATCAACCTTCGCGGAACCGTGCTGCCGGTGATCGACCTTCGCCTGCGCCTCGGTCTCAAGCAGGTGGAACGCACTGATCGCCAGCGGATCATGGTATTTCTCATCTCCGAGGTGCGCACGGGCTTCATCGTCGACCAGGTGGCCGAAGTCTTGAGAATACCCAAGGCCGCAATCGAGCCGGCGCCGCAACTGTCAGCCGAGCAAAGCCAACTGTTGAGCCGGATGGCCAATCTGGAGAAACAGAAGCGGATGGTGCAGCTCATCGATCCGCCTCACCTGATGGCGAAGAAGGAACTGAAGGCGCTGGCCGCAGTGACGGGGTGAAGCCATGGTCAAGCTGCTGATTGTCGACGACTCGGCGCTGATGCGCCGCCAGTTGATGACGCTGTTTCAGGCCGAGGGGGACTTCGAGATCCGCCAAGCCAGAAACGGTGCCGAAGCGGTGAGGGAAAACGGGGACTTCCAGCCGGATGTTGTGACTTTGGATATCAACATGCCGGAGATGGACGGATTGACCGCGCTTTCCCTCATCATGGCCGAAAGGCCTGTCGCTGTAGTCATGGTTTCTTCGCTCACTGAACAAGGGGCTTTGGCAACGTTTGAGGCTCTTAATCTGGGTGCGGTAGATTATGTTTCCAAACCTGGCGGAACCATTTCTTTGTCCATCGACAGGATCACGGAGCAACTGGTGGCCAAGGTACGAAGTGCCGCACGGGCGCGGCCGAGAGGCAAAGGATTGACCGCGGCCGGAGTTGTCCGGCGCATGCAGGAGCAGCGAAATAAGACGGTTCAAGAGGCCTCCGCACCCAAACGGACCGGGGCGGCGACCGACGGTTTGCTGGTGATCGGAGCTTCTACCGGCGGACCACGTGCGCTCGAAATAGTTCTATCAGGATTGCCGGAGGGATTTCCCTGGCCGGTGCTGGTGGCGCAGCACATGCCTGCCGCGTTTACCAGGGCTTTTGCTGAACGGCTGAATCAGTGTTGCGCTCTTGAGGTTGTCGAGGCTGGAAGCGCCTTGGCAATCGAGGCTGGAAAGGTCTATATCGGACGGGGTGGGGCAGACACGCTGCTGGCAAACCGGGCCGGCAGGCTAACCATTTTGCCCTCTCCGGAGAATCCGGAATTCCTCTGGCACCCTTCTGTCGAGCTGCTGGGGCGATCGGTAATCCAACATTACGACGCAAAGCGGACGACAGCGGTGTTGCTGACCGGCATGGGCCACGATGGATCGGATGCGTTCACTGAAATCAAGAAGCGTGGCGGACACACGATTGCTGAATCGGAAGAGTCCGCAGTGGTGTATGGCATGCCTGCGGAACTGGTCAGGAAGGGCGGCGCGAGCTTGATCTTGGCCGCTGAAAAAATCGCCGCGCAGCTTTCAACCTGGGCCGGCAGGTAGGGGAAAAACGATGGCTCTCGTAAAGCGGAAAGCAACCCAACCAGCCGAGCCCGGCGCGCTGAAGCAGCAGCGTAGCTGTGAGGAACTCGCTGCTGCACTGGAAGACGCCGACGCGGCAGCCCGCAGACATGCCGCACGCGACATCGTACCCTGCCCACATGCCGCTTCGAAATTGGTGTGCCGCCTGAATCGCGAGCAGGACGCCGCCGTGCGTGAGGCGATTCTGAATTCGCTGGTTCGTCTGAACGATCCCTCGGCTATCAGCGGGCTGGTCGATTGTCTTCGCAGCGAAGACGTAGCCCTGCGCAACGAGGTTATCGAGACTTTCAAGCACATGAACGACGAAGTAGTGCCCGTTCTGCGATCACTGCTGGCTGACCCCGATCCGGATGTGCGAATCTTCGTCGTCAATATCCTAGATTCCGAGCGGCATCAGGAGGCCGAAAGCTGGCTGATCGAAGTGATCGAACGGGACAAGCATGTGAATGTCTGTGCCACTGCGGTCGATCTACTCTGCGAAGTGGGTACGGAGGCGGCCATCGATCCGCTTGTCCGGCTCAAGGACCGCTTTCGCTCCGAAGCCTACATCCAGTTTGCCGCCGATCTGGCGATCAAACGCATTCGGGAGGTCTGACTCTCTCATGACCTCATATGCGTCCTTGCCGGGCCCCGGCCCAAGCATCAGCATGGAAGACTTCTTGAAGTTCAAGGAGTTCTTCTATCGCAGGACCGGCATCAGCTTCGAGGCGTCCAAGCGCTACTTTGTGGACAAGCGTCTGGTCGAACGCATCGAGGCTACGAGAACCGCCAATTTTCGCGGTTACTTTACCATGTTGCGTTTCCAGGCATCGGGCGAGGAACTGCAACAGCTCACCAACCTGATGACGGTGAACGAGACCTACTTTCTGCGCGAGGAATACCAATTCAAGTGTCTGGTCGATTCCATCCTTCCGGAGATTGTCCGGCACAGGACCGGCTCGGATGCAATCCGTATCTGGTGCATTCCCTCCTCTTCCGGAGAGGAGCCGTATTCGATCGCCATGTACCTGCTGGAAAAGTGGAGCGGCATTACGGAGTGGGATGTGGAGATCGTCTCGTCGGACATCGACACCAGCATCCTGCGCCGTGCGCGCGCCGGCCGCTATTCGGCCCGCTCTGTGCAGAACGTGCCACCTCAATGGTTGGGGAAATACTTCAAGAGCGCCGGCGACGAATATCAGCTCTGCGACGATCTGCGCCAAGCGGTCGAATTTACCAGGGTCAATCTCTCAGAGTCCGCCGATACACTCACCTACCGTAACTTCGATGTCGTCTTTTGCCGTAACCTGCTGATCTATTTTGACGACGTCTCTCGCACGACGGCTGCGGAGACCTTTTACGAAGCGCTGAATCCGGGGGGCTTCATCTGCCTGGGCCATTCAGAATCCATGAGCCGGATCTCGTCTTTGTTCAAGGTGCGCAAGTTTCCCGACGCGATCGTATACCAGAAAGGGCTTGAGACTCGATGAAACGCATCCTGATTGTCGACGATGCAGCTACGGTGCGCATGTACCATCGCAGCATTCTGGAACCTGCCGGTTACACGGTGGAGGAGGCATGGAACGGGATCGAGGCGCTGGAGAAAGCCCTCGAATCGCCGTTCGATCTCTATCTCGTAGACATTAACATGCCCAAACTCGACGGCTATGGCTTCCTGCGCGAACTGCGTCAGCAACAAATCGCACAGCAGCCGGCGATCATGGTATCTACCGAAGCCGAAGCGCGGGACGAGAAGACGGCTTACCAGTCCGGCGCCAACAGCTATTTCATTAAGCCCGTTCGGCAGGCGCAGCTTCTTTCTTATGTTCGTCTCCTGCTTGGGGAGGCAATCCAATGAGCGCCTTGCCCATGAAACCGTTGCCCCCGAACCCATTGTTGGAACAATTCCTCTCCGAAGCTCGCGATCTTCTGGAAAACACTGGCAAGAAGTTGATGCAACTGGAAGACGCGCCCGACGACCAGGACATCCTCAACGAGCTTTTCCGCAGCGTGCACACGTTGAAGGGAAACAGCGGTCTGTTCACTTTCCCCGAGATGACCCGCGTACTTCATGCCGGGGAAGACCTGCTGGGGATGGTCAGAAGCGGCCGTTCAACTTATTCCCGCGAGCTGGCGGACCGTTTGCTGGACGCGATGGACTATGTAGGCGTACTTTGTGGCGAAATTGAATCTACGGAAAAGATCGATGCATCTCGGGCTGCCGAATCTCAGCAGATGACTGAAGCTCTTCGAAAGCTGATGCCGAACCTGATATCGAGTGAAGACACGGCGTTGGCAGCTGGATCAAACAGTGGGAGCACGAATTGTGCGGCTCCGAATGCAGATAATCCGGGTTTCCGGCCGTCGCCATTAGGAAGCATCCCCGAAGCCGTGCGATTGGCGGCTCTTGAGCAATGCCGTCACGGAGATCAACTGCATTGGATTACCTATAGGCCACAGCGGGAATGCTTCTTCCATGGGGACGATCCGCTTAACAGCGCACGGCAGACTCCTGGACTTATGTGGGGCCGGGTGCTGGCGCGTGAGCCATTGCCTTCGCTCGCCGAGTTGGACACTTACAGTTGCCTGCTCGGGTTCGATCTGCTAACCAACGCGCCACGCGAGGAGCTTGACCAGTACTACCGCTATCTTCCGGACCAGGTGGAAATAACTGCCATTCGTCCGTCGTGGCTCGTGAACAAACAGGAGGAAGTGAATAGATCGAGGAAGGCTCCCTCGACTGCGAATCGGACTCGATCGTTCTCGGACGACGACGAGGCCGCCTTCAACAGGATTCTTGCAGCTCAGCGGCAGATTCTTCTCCTCGAAGATCGTCCCGCATGGCACGTGGGCAGGCTCAGGTCAGTTGCTGAGGTGCTGACCAATCTGAGTCAGGCTGTGGGCGAAACGTCCGCCCAGATCGACATTCAGGCAGCGCTCGAAGAAGCCTTGGCAACCGGCCACAATACGCTTTTGATGGCATGGCTCGATGGGCACAAGGACCTCCTGTTGGAGACCAGTCTTCCAATGTCGCCGGTCGCTAACGACGGGATTCCTACCGTTCATGTCGAATCGACCGCGGACATTAGCTTTTCTCCGGAACGCGATCCCAGCAAAGTTGCGGCGGATGACGGAATCAAGTTTGGACGCCGGACTGAAGACGCCTTTAACGGTCCAAGGAGTCTCAAAGTCGATCAGACCAAGATCGACAGGCTGATGAACCTGATCGGCGAACTTGTGGTCGAAAAGAACGCCCTGCCGTATCTCGCCCAACGGGCCGAGGTCCAGTTCGGCATCCGCGAACTTTCCCGAGAGATCAAAGGCCAATATTCAGTGATCAATCGCATCGCCGACGAAATGCAGGACGCCATCATGCAGGTGCGCATGATGGCGGTCTCGTTTGTCTTCCAGCGCTTTCCGCGCCTGGTGCGTGACATCTCACGCAAACTCGGCAAGGAAGTCCAACTGGTGCTCGAAGGCGAGCAGACGGAGGCCGACAAGAACATCATCGAATCACTGGCTGACCCGTTGATTCACATCGTACGCAACAGTCTCGATCACGGGCTTGAAACTCCGGAGGTCAGGCGCGCATGTGGCAAGCCGGAGACAGGCACGCTGACCATTCGCGCCGCACAGCAGGCCGACCGGGTGGTGATTGAAATCATCGACGACGGCAAAGGCATCGATCCCTCAGTTATAAAGCGCAAGGCATACGAAAAAGGGTTGATTGACGAAGCGATGCTGGAGCGCATCGGTGACCAGGAGGCCATCAACCTGATCTTTGCAGCCGGTCTGTCCACTGCCGAAGTGGTGTCCGACCTCTCCGGGCGCGGAGTGGGCATGGACGTGGTCCGCTCGGCGGTCGAGAAGATCAATGGCACCGTTGTAATCGAAAGTGAATTGGGCAAAGGCACCTCGATTCGAATCTCGCTCCCGCTTTCGATGGCTGTGACCCAGGTCATGGTCATCGAGTCCGACGGGCAACTGTTTGGTGTGCCGATGGACAACGTGGTAGAGACTGTTCGAGTCCCCAGAAGCGCAATTCGTGCGATCAAACAGAGCCAGACGGCCGTTTTGCGTGGGCGCATCGTTCCGCTCAAGGCGCTCAACACACTGCTTGGGATTCCATCTGTCCCACGGCTGAATTCGGACGATGAACTAGCTGTACTTCTCGTTCAGACTGGCAGTGAGATCTTTGGATTGATGGTGGATGGATTCAAGGAAACCATCGGGCTCATTCAGAAACCTCTTGGTGGTTTTTTGTCCGGCCTGTCCGCCTACTCGGGTTCGGCCTTGATGGGCGACGGCTCAGTCCTCATGATTCTCAATGTTCGGGAGATTGTCTGATGCCAATCGAATTCAAAAGGAATCGCGCCATATTCCGTGACGAAGTGAGCGTGGAGGAGGCGGAAGGGCTGCTCGAATGGCTCCAAAAGAGGCCTGCCGCCAAGGCAGACCTGTCCGCCTGCAGCCATCTTCACACTGCAAACCTCCAGGTCCTGATGACAGCTAAAACCGGTATATCCAGTTGGCCGAAGAACGCTGAACTGCGGGCGTGGCTGGAACCGGCGTTGAAATCCGGGGAATGAGAGGCTTCTATGGCAAAGACAATTCTGGTCGTCGACGATTCAGCCACTATGCTGATGAGCCTCAAGAGCGCTCTGTCCATAGGCGGCTATCAGGTGGAAACCGCCAGCAATGGGCAATTGGCGCTCGACAAGCTGAAAGCCGGACTCAAACCCAGCCTCATACTCACCGACATCAATATGCCCGTCATGGGGGGCCTGGAAATGATTGGCAAAGTGCGCGCGCTACCCGGCTGCCGATTTTTTCCCATTCTGACGCTGACCACTGAAAGCGAGGCTGCCAAACGCGACGAGGGCAGGCGTCTCGGCGCCACCGGCTGGCTGGTGAAGCCGGTATTGGGCAACGACCTACTTAAGGTCATCAAACAGGTTTTGCCGGGAGCGTAAGGTCATGGTGTTGGTGCTGTCAAATGAACCCGGAACGACGTTTCGAACGCGAGTTGATCTTACTGCGATGAGGGGGTCGAGGTCATGAATGATCGCGAGTCACGGCTTCGTCGCATTCAAAAGCGGCTACTCATTCAAGTGGCAATTGGATTCCTGTGCGATGTGCTGCTTTGCGTGGCCTTGTACCATACCCAAGGACCGGTTTTCCTCCCCAATTCGATGCGCATCGCCGCGCTGGTGGCAGTTCTCAACTTTGTACCCTTGCTTGTCGTTGAATGGGCAAATTGGAGGCAGGCCAGACGCGGCGTTTCCAAGATATTCGAATTCGATCAGCTTAACTGCGACCAATTGACGCACATGCTGGTGGCTCGCAAATCTTTCGCGGTGGACATCGAGGACTCCAAGCCTTACATCGACGTCATGCACGAGCAGATAGGCGGGTCTCTTGCTGAATCCGAGGTCGAGGTTCTGGCGGCGATCGAACAACTCAATCTTCTGAATGCGCAGTCCAGCCAGCAAAGCGACCGCATCGGCGACTCCATTCGGAGCGGCACGAACTTGACAGATGTCACTCGGCGCGTCGGGCAAAGCCAGGAGCTTATCGCCCAGGTCGAAACGCACTTGCAGTTTCAGGCCCACGATCTGCAACGCGACATTCAGGCCATTCTGGGTCTGGGAAGCGAAGTTGGCGCGCTGAAACCGTTGATTGGGGTAATTGCTACCATCGCAACGCAAACCAATCTCCTGGCCCTGAACGCCGAGATTGAGGCAGCAAGAGCCGGCCAGGCAGGTCGCGGCTTTTCTGTGGTGGCCGGCGAAGTCCGAAAGCTCTCCAAGAAGACCGCTAACGCCGCCAAAGAGATTGCCAACTCGATCAACGCTGTCGTAGACAAGACGCTCAGAGTTGGAGTCGGTGTCAAGACCACGCTGGAGAACCTCTCCGATGGCAGCGAAATGCGTGAAATGGTCCTGCAATTGGCCGAAATTCAACAGCAGTTCAGTCAGGGCACTCAGTTGCTGCTCGAAGTCCTCCACAGTGTGGAAACGGGTCACACGGAGATGGAGGATCGATTGTTGCAGGTGCTGGGACACATCCAGTTCCAGGATGTGATGCGGCAAAGGGTAGAACACGTCCAAGGCGCGCTTCTCGAAATGCGTGAACACTTGCAACACCTATCCGGTTGCTTGGACGATCCTTCCTCGGACGGACAGCTCGAAGTCACCTTCAAGGCTATGCTGGAGGGCCATCTCAACAAGTATCATATGGCGAGCCAGACTGTTACCCACCTTGCTGTGGCAGGCGGCACCGCACAAAGCGATCGCGACGACCGGCCGGCCATCGAATTGTTCTAATCGAAGGCTGCATCTGGGCACAGCAAAAAGCCCTTCGTTTATGCGTCGGGCTATCCCTTGAACTTACAGAGGTCCCCACCGATGAGCAAATGGTTATATTGTGTTCCGCGGTAGAGTTCGATCCATGGATTGTCGGCAGCAATCGGGTTCTCGCTTCTTGAAGGCATCACGTGTCAAGCCTCCGCCCTCGACTTCCAGCCGGCATATCCCAGTGCCGAGCGTCTTTTCCGCATGTAACCAAGCTTTTGGGCCGCCAGTAAAGCGACTCGTGAAAACACCGTCACTCTCGGCGCACCGTTGCCGAAAGCACACAGTTCATCGCGGAGTGGATGCAAGCCCACAACACAACCGTGTTTGATGACTCCTACTTGGCGCCATCCTATAATGTTGCTCCACAGTCCTTCCAGCCGGTCGTCAGATTCAGTCCCGACACTGGAGAAAGGGAGCTGACCATCATACGGTGGGGTCTCGTTCCGTTCTGGTCGAAGGACGGCAAGATGGCGTTCAACACAATCAATGCGAAGGCGGAGACGGTCGTAACGAGTCCGGCCTACCGGGAGGCGATGAAGAGCCGTCGTTGCCTTGTACCCGCCGATTAGTTTTATGAGTGGAAGAAACTAGACGCGAAGACGAAACGACCGTATGCAATCTCCCTTAATGATGGGTCAATATTCGCGTTCGCGGGCCTATGGGATTCGTGGAAGGACAAGGAAACAGGCAAAGTGCTTGAGACCTATACAGTCATCACTACGGACCCCAACGAACTCTTGGAATCCATTCACAATCGAATGCCAGTTATACTCCACTGGCAGGATTACGAACGATGGTTACAGCCGGGTGAACCGTCACAGCCGCCCGTGGATTTGCTCAGACCATATCCAGCAGAGGAGATGAAGGGATGGCCGGTCAGCCGGGAAGTAAGCGTGGTTTTCTGGCCGCCTTGCCTGGGACCTTCTGAAGAGTCAAGCTCGA
>OBLU010004167.1_pt1 | contig 13040 bp, 19 predicted proteins | sample 1518681 | NCBI WGS metagenome assembly OBLU01 (sample SAMEA3539304, study PRJEB22396) | soil metagenome | biome: tundra; feature: field; material: soil | place: USA | collected 2010-05 | depth 0.15 m | reverse complement strand
GCCGTCACCGAGTTCCGCGTCATGGAGGTCACGGGCCCCCGCCGTCGCCCTTTCGACCAAATTCGTGATGCCGATGCCCAACGAGGGGAGAATGTGCTGTTCGGAAGGAAGCAAAACAGCGTCGGTGAAGCCGGCGGCGTGCAAGAGCTTCCAAAATCGGTTGCCCGATCGGGCAAAGTGGAGGCCAAGCTGGCCAGACAATGTTCCGGGGTTAATGCCGCAAAAGAGCAGTCGAAGGTCGGGCCCGACCAGGTCAGGAACGGCCAGCGGCATCAGTCAAGCGCTCCACCTTCGGAAAGATCCTTGACCTCGTCGGCCGAGAGTCCCAGGAACTCGATCAGGACCTGTTCGGTGTGTTGTCCGATCATGGGCCCCGGTTGGGTGATCCCGCCGCCACTCTTCGACAACCTGAAGCCGTTCTCCTCATAGGTGGTGACGCCCATACGCGGATGTTCGATCGGCACGAAGTGCCGACGCGACACCAACTGTGGATGGACGTGGGCGTCGGCGAAATCGGACACCTCATGGGCGTCGAGACCGGCCGCCTGAAGCTCCTCTGCAGCATCGAGGTTGGTGCGTTCGGACGTCCAGCCCGTGATGAGTCGTTCGAGCTGGTCCTGGTCGGCCAAGCGCTGTCCTAGCGACAGTTCGAGTGGTCCACCGATGATGCCCGCCAACGTGCGCCACTCGTCATCCGAATGGACGGCCAGCGCGACCCAACGGTCCTTCACGTCGCCCGAGTCTGCGCAGGCGAAGACGCCGTGGGGAGCCATGTGTGGGTGTCGATTGCCGTCACGTCCTCGGGTGATGCCGACTGATTCTTCGGCCACCCAGGCGCCAAGGGTCCAGATCGCCACCTCGACCTGTGAGAGGTCGATATACGTACCTTCCCCGGTACGCTCCCTATGCAGGATCGCCGACGCCAGGGCGGCCGCCACGAATCTCGGTGCCAGCGAGTCGGTAATGGTGCCGGACAGGCCGACGGGCCGGCGATCGGCCCAGCCAGTGAGGTGCGTGTAGCCCGACAGCGCCGCACCCTGACCGCCGAAACCTGGATAGTTCCGCTCCGGTCCGGTGTTACCCCATATGCAGCCAGAGGCCATGACGACGTCCGGCTTGATGGTGGCGAGGCTCTCAAAGTCAAGGCCCCACTTGGCCATGGCCCCGGGCGCGAAGTTCTCCAACACTGCGTCCGCCCATTCCGTGCACAGCCGTCGCGCCAGCTCAATGGCCGCCGGGTTGCGCATGTTGAGCGAGATGTCGAGTTTGCCGCCGTTGAGGCCGCAGAAGAACTCGCTGCCCTCGAGCCCGTGCTGTTTGAAGCGTTGGGAGCTGTAGGAACGCAGGAAGTCCGGTTTGGTGTGGGACTCAATGCGCACCACTGTGGCGCCGTGGTCGGCGAAGTAGCGGGTGGCGATCGGACCGGCCGCGCCGCTGCCCAGTTCGAGGATCTTGAGACCTTCCCAGGCCCGCCCGTCCTTGCGATCGAATCGAAAGGGGCACGGTCGAGGTTCCCAATGCGGCGCTGGGCCAATGACCGCTTCGCCGCGCAGGCCCATGCGATCGGGGACGGTACGGGCGAAGGCGCGGGGGACCGAGGGGATGTCACCGACGTCGGTGAGCGCGTGGCGAGAGGCGAGCTGGGTCGAATTGATGATATCGGCGGCGTTGCTGGCTGGGGCCAGCATGAGCCCGGTGGCCACGGCATGGTCGTACAGCTCGCGCATTGTGTGCTGGGCGAAGCATGCGGCCACCACACCCTCGATCTCCGCCAACTCCTCGGGCGTCAGTGCCGCCGGATCGAACGAAGCCCAGTCTCGTTGGCTCACCGCCGCCGTCGCAACGCCCTCGGCCTCGGCGAGCGCGGTAAAGGTCTGCAGGTTCTTCACACGTGCCTTGCCGCCGCGAAGCCCGAAGGAGACGTATCCATCGGCGCACGGCCACGTCTCCGTCGTCAGGCCCGTCTTGGCCCCCCGACGGCTCCCTCGGTTGCCTTCGGTCGGCCATCGAGCAGGCGCGTTCATCTGGGTCACCAGCAACAGTTCCTGCATGCTCACGTCGACGTCTTGGGGCGTACCGCTGGCCAATGCGGTGAGTGCCGCAATGACGACTTCGCCACCCGTGTGCGCATAGGACGCCGGCTCGGAGCTTCGAAGGGGCGCCCGGTCGGGGTCGCCGGTGACATTCATTCCGGTGCCGGCGGCCATGCAGGTGAGGTCGCTCCCACGCCAGTGCGCGCGGGGACCGGTCAAGCCGAATGGCGTGATGCTCACCCAGATGGCCTGGGGGGCTCGGCCATCACGGCCGAAGTGGGAGAGGACCACGTCCACTCCAGACCAGAGACCGTCGTCCAAGGCCGCAACGACCGTGGTGCCGGCCCGTTCGACGCGCCAGCGTACGCTCTCAGCCGAGCGTTGAGGTTCGAATGCGACCACGTCAGCTCCGAGGTCGGCGAAGGCGCGGCCGGCCAGATGCGACCGCTCGTCGGTCAGGTCAAGGACGCGCAGATCCTCGAGCAGGCCAGGCACGATCGCCAGCCTAGAGCACCACCAATTTTCGCAGATGTGGAACGAATCACTTGACCGAAGCTGTGGAGGAAACGACGCATGACCGCCTGCGTCGGCTCGACGCGGCACCGGCGTTATCCTCGCTCGATGCTCGGCGAATCGCTGTGGGAACAACATTCGGACTGGTGGCAAAAGGCCTACACCGAAGGAGCCGACCCTGAGTACGAAGAACAGGTACTTCCCCTGGTTGCACATCGCCTGCGGGGTTCGAAACGAGTTCTTGACGTCGGATGCGGGGAAGGCCAGGTCACTCGTTGCATCGCCCGGCTCGGAGCAGCCGCGGTAGGGGTCGACCCCGTACGGTCGCAGATCCGCGTCGCTCACGCTCGCGGCGGATCGGCTTGCTACGTGCGAGCAAGGGCGGAGCAACTCCCGTACCGAGAAGCGGCCTTCGACTCGGTGGTGGTGTGTATGGCGCTCGAACATGTGGACCCATTTGAGCTGGCCATCGGAGAGATCGCCCGAGTGCTCGCGCCCGGGGGACGATTCCTCTTGTTCCTCGTACATCCACTCCTCCAAGCCCCGGGCAGCGGCTGGGTGGACGACGAGGGGCAAGGCGAGCAGTTCTGGAAGATCGGTCAATATTTGCGTGACGACGTTGCGATTGACGAGGTCGCGCCTGGGGTTCAATTCCAGTTCGCTCACCGACCGCTCAGCCGTTACGTCCGCGCCATGGGCGAACAGGGATTGCTCATGGATGACATGGTTGAGCCCTCGCCACCGCCAGTGGTCCTGCTCGAAACCGGTGGCTTCGCCAATGCCGCCACCATCCCGCGACTCATGCTCGTATGCGCCCGCCGAATCGATTCATAGTGATCCCGCGCTTGGTGAATCAATACACAGGTTTTGTCGGAAACCTCTGTGACATGATGCCGCCCGTCCACTCCTCACCGTCCTGAACTGTGCCATCAGTTTCAAGATTGCTCGGATTCTCCTGAGGGGTTAGCCACCATCTGCGTTCTGCGCGAGCCGACGGCGGTGGGTCGGCGTCCGACACGCTGTAGTGCGCCGATAGAGCCTGCTTGGCGTCCAGGACGCACTGCTCGCGGCTCTGCGGCTCTTCGAGTTCCACCACCTTCTGGATGAGGCGCTCACCATCGCCGAAAATGTCAAGCACCCAGCCGGTGGCGGGCTCGCCCTTCTCAGGATTGATCGAGATCATGGCCCACTGCGCGTCCTCGTGTCGCTCGATCTCGACCACACCTAAACGGTAACCCATCCTTGCGGTCGCTGCCCCGGTCGGTGGAACATCGACGTCCTGGCAGATACTGGTTGACCTCAGGTCCATTTCGACGGAGCCGAGGATTTGATATGACCAGTCCATCAGAGGCATTGCGCTAAACCTGTGACATGGCTGCTCAGGCATCAGAGCACCCACCTGTGACAGCGGCGAGCTGGGCCTCGCGCGGGTTTAAGGCGTCGAGGGTGTTCATACGCCGGTCCTGGCCGATATTGAAATACCTGTTGGGCCTCGGGTTGTTGGCCATCTCGTTGTGGGTGCTCTCCTCCCACACCGATGAACTCAGCGGCCTCTCACACGTGTTCGACAATCTCGACTGGTGGTGGGTGCTGCCTGCTCTGCTCGCCGAGTTCGGCTCATTCGTCTGCTTCGCCGCTATGCAGCACGCAATCTTGAGGAGCGGGGGCCTCGCTGCCCCCAAGTGGACCCTCTTGAAGACGACCGTTTCTTCGCAGGCACTGATGAATTCCCTACCGGGAGGCGGCGCCGTCTCGACCGTTTACAGCTTTCGGTGGTTTCGCCGCTTCGGTGCCGACAGCACGTTGGCCGCCTGGTCGATGGCGGGCACGATCGTCGCTTCCATCGTTTCGCTGTCCTTGGTGGCCACTGCCGGCCTGGCGTTGGCCACCGACGAAGGGGCAACCCTTGACCTCATTCCCGTGATGGTGGGTTCGCTCCTTGTCATCGTTCTGATCGGCGCCCTGTTCGTCTATGAACGCCCCCTGGCTGTTCTCGTCGCGTGGTCGGTTCGAGCGTCCCAGGCGCTGGTCGGTCGGCCACGGGGAAACGCCGAGGCTCAGGTGAAACGATTACTGCATTGGGTCACTTCGGTACGACTTGGCTGGCGACAGATCATCGGTATTGTGCTCTGGGGTGCCAGCAACTGGTTGCTGGACTGCGCCTGTTTCGCCATGATGTTCCTGGCGGTGGGATCGAGCGTTCCCTGGAAGGGACTTTTACTGGCCTACGGGGCGGGGCAGTTGGCTGCCACTTTGCCCATCACTCCCGGTGGACTTGGTGCAGTAGAGGGCAGCATCACCATCGCGTTGGTTGCCTTCGGTGGATCTCAGGTGACGACAGTCGACGCGGTGTTGATGTACCGGTTCATAAGCTTCTGGTTAGTACTTGTCGTCGGTTGGGTTCTCTTGGGAGAGTTGGCGCTCGAGGTTCGGATGGGAAGGTGGAGCCGAGAAGCACTGTCGACCCCGGCCAAAGCCGGAATTGGCCGTGACCCGGCCCTGGACGAGTCATTTTCGCGGCCTCGTGGCGCTCCACCGGCGGTGGGATCGTGATGCGCCGCCTGGGGGTTCTCTTGGCTGGGACACTTCTGTTGACAGCCGTGCTGGGTGGTTGCACCTCGTCCCGGAGCAGCCTGGGCACGACAGACAATTCGTGCTACCTGGCCTTACCCATCGCTTCCCATGCGGTGCACGGGAAGGGTCGCCTCGTTGGGATTCAGCTCTATAGCGAATCGTCACTGCGCAAGAGAGCACCAGGTCTCTCTCGTGACCTTTCACTGTCCTCAAAAGCCCAACAAAAGGTGTGCGTGGCCGCCTACGTGGGTCAGTTCACCAGAGGCAGCGTCAATCGACCGCTGGGCCAACCTTCGGGCCAACTCGCCGTGGTCGTCTCGGAGACGCCGTCGAACGAACTCCTCGGCACGGTCATCTTCAGGCATGCGCCGCTCCACTTCGGCCATCCCCACGTGGGATGAACTCCGTCTACGAAGACCGCAGACGCAGCCGTCAGTGTCGGGACTTGCTAGAGAGAGCTACCGCAATCGCGAGAACAAGGAAGCACCACGATCGACTCGCAACTGCTCTTCGTTCCGAGCCGAGTACTCAATTCACTTGGAGGTGCGCCAACCTGTCATCACCACGGGGAAAACCTGCTTATTGAGATTCAACCCGTCGGGATCACTCGCTTGACCATTGGCGATCAATTTCCGCACATGCCGAGCATCACCGATGACGGTGAGCTTTCTGGACTGGTGATCCACGCATCTCAGCACCCCCAGCTGGGAGGGCCCGCCAAGCTCGTTTCTCAGCTTGCTCGGTGTCAACCCAATGCTGTCCGCCTGATTGGACGAGAGAATCTCATACTCAACGGCACGTACCGACCCTGGTTGCACGCTTCCTCCACCGACATTGGCCCTGTTCCTGGCGGTAACTGTAGACAGTGGGGAAGTGCAGGACACTGGAAATCAATGTCGCTCGTGAGGAAGCAATAGGACGGGCGAGATGGCCGCGGCCCCCCGAGGCAGGTGGGTCCGTCTGACGGGTCAGCGCAGCATCCGGTGCGCCACCCGGTCGACTGGTGGTGAACAAGGCGCGGCAGGCTGGGCGAGAGTGAGTTTGCCAGGCGATGTCAACGAACTATCGGTCGACGAAAGGTCAGTCGCGTCCTGCCGTTTGCCAACTTCTCTGAAGCATGAAGGCGCCACCCTGCTTTCGTTTTCTCCTCAATGACTTCGGAGACATCGGACTCTTTCCGACCTTTTCCGCCGCACACGACCGTCTCTGTCTCAAACTGCTTCTCGTTCCCCACGGTGCGATGGTAGTAACGGAAACTAGTGAGAGAGTTGGTGGATGACACCTTTGTGACACCTTCGTGATCAACGCGCCCTCGAGTGGGCGATGCCTTGAGTCCAGCACGTCATCGGGCGGGCACATCAAATGAGGAGGGCGACTTCAGTTCGAAGCGACGACGACGCGGTCCTTGCCGTGATCCGGCGGACCGAATGACCGACCGATCAAACGGCGTGATTGCTTCCGGCGCAGCCGGAAGTTCGTCGCAACGGCCAACTGATTCACGGACGAACACCGAATCATGCATGGCGCGTATTGGACTCCCATTGTCGTCGTCAGGGCACGGACCTCAAGATGCACTCGAATTGGCTGGTGAAGGCGATGGGCCCTGAACTCGCGCACCTCTAGTCACGCCGTATGCGCCGCAGATCCGAGGTCACTTGGACCCTCAAGTTCTACCGGTGGGGACTCGTGGCTCTGGGCCCAGCACGCGGACCCATCGGTGGGCAGTCAGAAGGTCGACAACGCGGGTGAGCGCCTGCTCGGGTTGGTCAGCGAATAGCCCGTCCGTCCCAACCCACCAAAGGGACAGCGCAGGGACGGAGGATGCCTACCATCCTGGCGGGATTGCAGTCGTACCCGAACGGCCTGGCGTGCCCGACGCCGGGTCACTTCGGGAGTAAGCGTGACAGAGGCAGACGTTGAGGCGGCCGGCAAGGGCCTAGGGGACACACCATGGCATTAGACACTGAGAAGATCGCACGGTACCTGGAAAGTGCTGAGTGGAACTTAGAGCAGGCAATCAAGGTCGGGGACTACAGAGCCACACAGGCCCATGCCCAAGTCTCAATCGCCGCGTCCAATCTCATCCTGGTAGCGATCAGTCTCGCCGCCAAAGATGACGAAGACGAAGCGCAAGAATAACCATCGGGACCGTCATCGCTCACCGCATTGGATCCGCCTAGCACCCGCCGACTCGGGATCATGAGCCAGGGTGCTCCCGGATTTGCTCAGGAGGGCCGGTCCTGGCGGTTCGTGCTTGACATTCCAGTCGGGCATGCGGGCATTGCATGCAGATGTGGCAAGGTCGGGCCGTCACGGGTCCCGCCGTGCGGAGCAAACGCCACAAACGATTCCGATGCTGCCGTGGGTCTTGGCTGTCCCTCGGTTGGCACCTCGTTCCCTGACGTGCGTTGCGGACGAACTCCTCATTGGTGGCGGTAACCCAAATCATCGGCAACTCTTGGTGGACTGCGGACAGTGAGACATGGAAAGGTGTCGGCACAGCAATCCGCATCCAGAAGCCCCGCATCGATAAGAAGGAATGAAATGACCGAGCACAAGACAATGAATACGGTCATCCACGCAGCTTTCCGTCGCGACCTCGCCCGGTTCGACGATGCCCTCGGTGGCTTTCCGGCCGGATCACGGACCCGGGCCGACCAGCTCGAAGGAGCTTGGGACAACTTCTCCTATCAACTCCACCATCATCACGACGACGAGGAGACCATCTTCTGGCCCGAACTCCGCCAACTCGGCGCCAGCGAATCGCTCATGGGCGAACTCGAGAGTGAACATGCCCATATGCTGAGCGCGCTGGATGCGGCCGACGCTGCCATGAAGGCCTTTCACGGCGGACCGAGCGAGGAGAACGCCTCGACTGCGCACTCTACGATCACCGACCTCGGGGGTGTCATTCTGAGTCATCTTGCCCACGAAGAACGAGACCTGGAACCGATCGCGGCGGCACACCCTGCCTCGCCCCAAATGCAGTCCGCCCAGAAGGCGGTGCGCAAGGCCCACAAGGGCAATACGGGAACCTTCTTCACCTGGCTGCTCGACGGTGCAGACCCCGACGCCAGAGCTGGCTTGCGGCGAGAGGTCCCGCCTCCCGTGCTCTTTGTCATCGTTCGCGTCGGTGGGCGCGACTACAACCGACGCATCGCACCAGTCTGGGCCTGACGCGCCAAAGGGAAGGCCGCTGGGGCGTGGTCCCAGCACTGAGGCGGTTGGCCGATGTGGCCGGCCTTCAAGCGCGCAGTAACGATCCAAGCGAGTCGGGGTCGAACAGTGACCCCGGGTTCACCTCCAGACCATCAAGCAGGGCAGCTGGCGTCCCTCGTGGATCCTGTTTCTGAAACGCTTGGTCGATCTCGACCACCCACGCTTCGTATCGTCCTTCACTGAGGCCGGTCACGTAGTCGGAGCTGGTCAGGCCAGCTCGCCGGCCCAGCTCGGTCAGGTCGGCGACGGTGAAGCCGCCGCTGTTCTCGGGCGGTTGCGCCGCGAATATCTCACGGCGGAGCTCGTCGAACCGACCGAACTCTGCGGCGAGGGCCAAGGCGTTGTCCGCTCGCACCGACTCAACGCCGAGGAAACATCGCATCCGGTATTCGACCGCCACATCTCCTCTTGCCACTTCGCGGCGTAGAAGGTCCCCGGAGGCTGCCTCGAATTGTCGGCAATACGGGCATTGTGGGTCTTCGAACAGAACGAGGCGTCGACGGGCGTTCTCGTCGCCGATCAACACGCCACCCTCAGGGGTGTGGTTGCGGGGTACAGGTGCCGTTTGTAAAGAGTCCATGCCAAGTCCTGGGTCGCGGCAACGATCAAACTACCAGCGGGAGGTACTCTGAAGCCACGATTGTGGCACGTGGCATCTTCGTCTGAGCCATCGCTCCATTGAGGTGACACGCCCAATGGCGGTTTCAGCACGTTGATGCCGCGAATGCTGCGGTAGCAGCGCTCGACAGGCTGATGACGTTGAAACACTGGCCATGGGACGGCCAGTGTCTTTTCGACGAGTTCCTGCGGCGTAGCGCTGGCGGCACAGTGCGTCAGCGTCCTTTATGACGCTCCTGACCTTTGCCCGTCGTGGCACTCATTGGTCCACTTCCTTCTTTGCCAGATGTCCGTCGAGGACCTTCCGATACTCGCCGTATCCCTCTGCCTCGAGGTCCTCATAGGGGACGAAGCGAAGGGCGGCCGAGTTGATGCAGTAGCGCAGTCCACCTTCCTCGGCGGGGCCATCGTCAAAGACGTGGCCGAGGTGACTGTCACCGTGAGTCGAGCGAACCTCGGTCCTGATCATCCCGTGGCTCCGATCTGCGTTCTCCGTGACATTCGCCGGCTCTAGCGGCACCGTAAAGCTTGGCCATCCGCACCCACTGTCAAACTTCTGCTTCGATGCGAAGAGTGGCTCACCTGACACCACGTCGACATAGATCCCCGCGTCTTTCTTGTCCCAGAACTCGTTGTCAAAGGCCGGCTCGGTGCCGCCCTCTTGGGTAACCTCACGCTGCCTTGCGGTCAGCTGGGAAATCGCTCCAGGGTCCTTGTGGTATCTGTCGGTCACGTAGCCTCCTTCTCCAATCATCACGCCTGCTCCCCCCACATTCAAACGCCCAACGACCTACTTTCATTTCCCCTCGGACAAAGTCGCCCCGTTTTGCTCGGCCCCTCGTCTGATACTCGCCGGCCATTCGGCCTCTCCTCTGGCCTGCTGTTATCTGTGCTATCCCTTTCGCGAGTTGGAGGAGGAAGCATGAACTCCAGACTGGCTCACTTCTCCAGCGCTGCGAACTTGACGGACGACGTCGGTGAGATCCTCTCCTGAGATCGTCTCCTTCTCGAGGAGGACGGCGATGACGGCATCGAGGGCGTCTCGATTATCCGCTCAGCAGTCTCCGCGCCTTGTCCTCGGCCTCGGAGAGCAGGCGGCTGACCTCTTGGTCGATAACCTGCTGTGTGCCCTCGGCATAGGGTCGTTCCTGGCCAAGTGGGGGACCGCTCAAGTACGAGGGCTGGTCCGATCCGTACCCGATTGGTCCCAACAGGGGCGACAATCCCCATTCCCTGACCATCTTGATGGCCAGCTCGGTGGCCCCGGCAAGGTCGTTGGCCGCTCCGGTGGATGCCTCTCCTATCACCAGGATCTCCGAGGCTCAGCCGCCCAGGCGGATGGTCAAGGAGTCGAGTAGGTAGCTCTCGGCGTAAAGGTGCCGCTCGTCGACGGGCAGCTGTTCGGTGACCCGAGTGCACGCCCGGCAGGCGGGATGGTGATCTTGGCCACCGGGTCCGCGTGCTCGGACAGGAGTACGACGAGCGCATGGCCGGCTTCGTGGACTGCCACCGAGTGCTTCTCCTCGGGGAGGAGGGCATTCGAGGCGTCCCGGCGGCCGAGAAGAACCCGGTCCCTCGCCTCGTCGATGTCTCGGGCGAAGATGACGTCCCGGTCATCACGGACGGCGACGATGGCCGCCTCGTTGATGAGATTGGCCAGATCCGCTCCCGAGAACCCGGGGTGGCCCGGGCAACGTTATCGAAGTCGACGTCGGGAGCCAGGCGCTTGCCTTCGACGTGCACGGCCAGAATGGCGGCCCGTTCGGCCTGGTTGGGCAGGGGGATCTCCACCTCGCGGTCGAAGCGACCCGGTCGGAGCAGGGCAGGGTCGAGCACCTCGGGTCGGTTGGTGGCGGCCATGACGACGACGCCAGTGGTTGGGTCGAAGCCGTCCATCTCGGCTAGGAGCTGGTTGAGGGTCTGTCCCCGCTCGTCGTTGGAGACAATCGAGCCACCTCGGCGCTGGCCGATGGCATCTACCTCATCGATGAAGATGATGGACGGGGCCCGCTTGCGGGCGTCCGCAAAGAGATCCCGGACCCGGGACGCCCCCACCCCAACGAACAGCTCGACGAAGCTCGACCCGCTGAGGGCGAAGAAGGGCACGCCCGCCTCGCCGGCCACCGCTCGGGCATGAGGGTTTTGGCAGTTCCCGGTGGGCCCACCATCAGCACCCCTCGGGGTCCAATGGCGCCCGCTCGTGCGTAGCGCTCGGGGTGGCTGAGAAAGTCGACTACCTCGGCGACCTCGCGTTTGGCACCCTCGTAGCCGGCGACGTCGGTGAAACGGGTCGTGGGCTTGTCCTCGTCGTAGACCTTGGCCCTCGACCCTCCGATGCCCCTGATCCCTCCGGCGAGTTGCCTCGCGCTTCTTCGTCCCATCCAGATGAAGAAGCCGATGAGCAACAAGAAGGGGAGGAACGAGAGGAGGTCGACAAGGAGAGCCGATCCTTGTCCGACGCCGGTGACGTCCACGTGGTGGGCACTCAGGGTGGGTGCCAGCTGGTTGTCGGTGATGCCGTCGGGATCTGGCTGGTGTAGTTATCGCCCCCCTTCAACGTCCCGGTGATGGCGCCAGTGGGATTGACCGACGCAGTATGCACGTCGCCGGCATCGACTTCGGACAGGAACTTCGAGTAGCTGAAGCTCTTGCTCGGCGTGTTCGTCATGTGAGGGATAAGGAGCAGGACCAGTGTGATGAGGATGCCCACCGGCAAGAGCCACGTCCTCCACCGTGGTGGGGGAGGGGGTGCAGGTGCAGGCGGTCGATCGTTGGGTTCTCCCGGCCTGGCTGCTCCGGTTAGATGGCGGGTCCTCTGCACGATGGTGGGGACTCCCTTGGCTGGCAGACTTTCGATGGCGACGACCCATTGCCAGACTCGTCGCCGGCCTCACTCTATTTCGCCCGGCGTCGGTTTGCCTCACGGGCTCGTCGACGCGGAACAGCAGATAGAGCCTTCGGGAGCGCAGGGCGTCCGGCCTGGTCGCTCGACCCTGGCGCGGGGCTGACATTAGGGTCTCAGCGTGGAGATCTTCAAGGAGTTCACGTTCGAGGCCGCGCATCGGCTGCCGAACGTCGCACCCACCCATAAATGCGCCCGCTTGCATGGGCACTCGTTTCAGGTTTCGGTTCACCTGACGGGACCCGTTGACGCGCAAAGCGGATGGGTCCGCGACTTCAACGACATCAGCTGCGCGATGGCGCCACTACTCGAGGTGCTCGATCACTACTACCTGAACGAGATCCATGGCCTTGAGAATCCGACCAGCGAGGTGCTCGCTCGCTGGATCTGGGAGCGGCTGAGCGTTACGTTGCCGGAGCTCTCCCAAGTTGTTGTCCGCGAGACCTGCAATTCGGGCTGCGTCTACCAGGGCGAGCGGTAGGTGCGGTGGCCGTAACGAATGCCGTCGCTGTCTTGGCGAGCGGCGGCCTCGACAGTGCGATTCTGGTCGCTGAGCTGGCGACCGAGGGGCGAGAGGTGACGCCTATTTACGTCCGTTTCGGTCTTGCGTGGGAGGACGTGGAGGCCCGCCATCTCGAGCGTTTTCTCGCCTCGCTGCCGACCCTCGACGTCAAGCCCCTCATCGTGCTGGACCTGCCGGTCGCCGACATCTACGGAGCACACTGGAGCGTGACCGGACAAGAGATTCCTGACGAAGACTCACCCGACGAGGCCGTATACCTGCCCGGGCGCAACCTTTTGCTGCTAGCGAAGTCGAGCGTGTGGTGCTCGCTCAACGGGATTCCGACCATCGCGCTCGGCACTTTGGCGGCCAACCCCTTTCCCGATGCCGATCGCGAGTTCTTTGCCACTTTCTCGGCCTTGGCCACCCGGGCGCTCGGCTGCCCACTCGAGGTGGTCACTCCGTTTGCCGGTCGCGCCAAGCGTGATGTCCTTGAGATCGGTCGACCGCTCGCACTTGACCTCACCTTCTCCTGCATCGCGCCACGCTCGGAACGCCATTGTGGACGCTGCAACAAGTGCGCCGAGCGTCAACTCGCCTTCAGTGAACTGAGCATTGCCGACACCACCGAGTACGCCACGTCGTGAGCATCGTGCGTCGGCAATTCATCGCTCCGGTG
>OBLU010004166.1_pt1 | contig 13040 bp, 11 predicted proteins | sample 1518681 | NCBI WGS metagenome assembly OBLU01 (sample SAMEA3539304, study PRJEB22396) | soil metagenome | biome: tundra; feature: field; material: soil | place: USA | collected 2010-05 | depth 0.15 m | reverse complement strand
TTCCGCGAGCTGGCCAACCCCACCCGGCTGGCCATCCTGCTCACCCTGCAAACCGCCGAACACCGCATCACCGGCCTCGCCGCGCAGCTCGGCGGCTCCCAGGCCAACATCTCCGCCCACCTGATCAGGCTCAGGCGAGCCGGCCTGATCACCAGCCGGACGCAAGGCCGCGCGGTCTACTACCGCCTCGCCCAGCCCGGACTCGGCGACCTGCTGCAAGCCGCCGCGCAGCTCCTCGCCCCCGCCGGGCAGCAGGCCGCCGAAGAAAATGACACAACGGTGAGAAAAACCCAGCCGACAAATCGATGAGAACCTCGGCAGAACCGCAGCTCAACGCAACTTCAGGCGACATCGAACTTGAGAACCTACAAACGGACAAGGAAGGACATATTTACGCGAAGATTGTCGGTCCAATTGAAGGTTGCGAAGTCCAGAGTTAGGTCGCAGGCGATCATCTGAGGGCCAGAGTTAGGTTGTGAGTCGCTAGTGGGATTCAGCATTCTGGTCAGGATCCGCAACCCGGTTCGCGCATCACATCCAGCGGCCGGACCCGCCGTCGGCGATCGGCTAGCCTGCGGTCGTGAGCGTGACCGGCTGGCTGATCGAAGGCGACCCGCCATCCGCTGGCAGGTACTGCGGGATCTGGAGAACGCGCCGGCCGGTGACGTGGCAGCCGAGCGAGCCCGGGCGGAGAACGACGGCTAGGGCGCGCGCCTTCTCGCGCTGGAGGATCCCGGCGGTCTCTGCGACGACGGTGCCTGCTTCCTCGCGTCCTGCCAAGGCGGTGAACCGGGGCATCCTGGACAGCCATGATGCACACGCTGTAGACCCTGCAGCGCCTCGGGCTTGACCCGGCGTCGCCGTCCGCCCGCCGGGCGATCGGGCTGGTGGCGGAGAACGGACGCTGGGAACGGGCCGAGGTGGCACTATCGGGGGAATGAGACGCGCTGCGGGACGCCTGGTGGCCGCGTGCCGGGGCCGGGGTGCGGCGGGCCTGACGCCGATTGGCGTGGCGATCGGCGGGATGCTCGCGCTGACGCTGGCGGTTGCCGCTGGTGTCATCGCGGTCTTGTTTGCCTTGGGGCAGTTCGAGGGTTTCAGGAAGGAGCCGCTGACCGCGGCTTCGCTGTATGACCTGCTGAAGATCGGGTTCGCGTTCGCCGCTGGGATCGCCGGGGTGGTCGCCCTAGTTACGGCTTACCGCCGCCAGCGGGTCGCCGAATTCGGCCATGAACTGGACGCCCGAGCCGAGGAACGCGAAGCTGCCCGGCTGTTCAATGAACGGTTTGCCACCGCAGCCGGGCAGCTAGGCGATGAGCGCCCAGCGGTCCGGCTAGGGGTATATGCCATGGCCGGCCTGGCTGATGACTGGTCAGCCCAGCGACAGACCTGCCTGGATGTGCTGTGCGGATACCTGCGGATGCCGTTTGATCCGGAACCAGCAGACGACGCGCCGAGACCTGACAGGCAGGCCTTCCGGGCCGTCCGGGAAGTGCGCCATACCGTGATCCGCGTTATCACCGCCCACCTTCAGTCAGATGACGGCCGGGGCACCAGATCAGGAGACTGGTGCGGCCTTGACCTCGATTTCACTGGCGCCGTTTTCGACGGCGGTGATTTCTCCGGTGCCCAGTTCACCGGCGGCACCGTCGACTTCCGCGGTGCCCAGTTCACCGGCGGCACCGTCAACTTCGCGGGCGCCCAGTTCACCGACGGCGACGTCGACCTTACCGGTGCCCAGTTCACCGGCGGCACCGTCTACTTCGGGGGCGCCCAGGTCACCGGCGGCACCGTCAGCTTCGGCGACGCCCAGTTCGCCGACGGCAACGTCTACTTCGGGGGCACTCGGTTCACTGGCGGCACCGTGTACTTCGGCGGCGCCCGGTTCACTGGCAGTGACGTCCACTTCCGCGGCGTTAGGTTTACCGGCAGCGCCGTCCACTTCGGGTACGCCGAGTTCACCGGCGGGACCGTCGACTTCCGCAGCGCCCAGTTCACCAGCGGCGACGTCGACTTCGAGGGCGCCGAGTTCACCGGCGGGACCGTCGACTTCAGCGCAGCGGTTTGGTCTGTGCCTCCTCACCTTCCGTTCCAATTTGATCATCCGCCTGCCGGGGTCTGGCTGAACACTTGATCCGAATCGGCCCCCCTTCTGGGGAACGCCACAGGCAGTGCGCCGCGACGGCCGAGGCGCGCGGAAGACGCACGCACAGAAACCACGCGGGGCCGGGAGGATGCGGCACGCGAGCTAGCCGAGCTGCGTGCCAGCACTACGGCCGAGCTAGACCGGTTCCGCGGCGATGCTGCACGCGAGCGGTGACGAGCTGCGTGTGCTGCTTAACGAGCGGGCGCAGGTGATGGCCGAAGCGCGCGACGAGCTAAGCCCGCGAGCCGAGCGTGAGCTAGACGCAGCTCGGACCGAGCTAATACCGCGCCGCCAGGGTGCGGAGACAGCAGCCACACAGCCCGCGCCGAAGCTGCTCCAGCCAGGAGTAGCACCCGCGAGAACAGGACATCCGTCCGAGGCCTGGAACGCGGCCCGGGCGGGTGTCTCCTTGCCCGGGGGTTATTCGCTGGCGTCGTACGGCGGAAGCGCTACGGATCCTGAGGTATTCCCATGAAATCGTCCTGGACGATCCGCAGGGCGTCCTCGCAGGCTTTCAAGGCGGGCGCGACTACTGGGCGATACGCACCCGCTCGGGGTAATCATTCACGCCTTCCGCCGTGGCCCACCCGCCCGTTACACTCAACCCGAAGCGCGCGCTGGGCTTGCTGTTCGATGCTGAGTTGCTGTGCACTTGGCAGCGATGGGTGAGTACGTACGCCCTAGCGGTGTTGGCCGTGGAGGAACTAGGTGAGGCAAGCGGCGTGTCGGATGGCAATAGAGTGGTACTGCCCACTCTGCGTGAGCTCGATCGGGCGCGGCTGTGCGCTGCCTGGCTTCGCTATTCGTCGAGTGCGTTGATAGTTGGCGGCGCAACTGTAGCGTTGACGTTTCTACTTGCAGGTACGGTAGTACAGGAGCAAGTGTTCGTAGTACTAGAGAGCCTTTATGGAACTCTTGTCATTCTTGGCGCGGTTCTTTGGCGGCTCGCAAAGCCAAAGCCTTATCGGTCGGACGCTTTGCAAGACTACATTGTATTTATAATTTTCACAGTCTATTTTGCACTTGCCGTTTCAGCAGGTACCAGCGCAGCAAGATGGCCTGTGAAGCCCTATACATCCCCTTGGTGGCAGCTTTTCGCAGTTGCTTTGGCCGCAACATTCCTCGGGGCAATTAAGAGGATGCATGCCGAAAGTAGACTCGAAAGTATTGCAGATTTCACGAAGAAACTGGAACAAATTGTGACGGTTCGCTCGCACTAACCAAGTCGGGTGGCCTGTCCAGGCAACGTGCGAGTAAGTTCTTCCTGTGGCCGTACCATGAGACGAGGCTAAGCGTGGTACGGGTGGCGCGGCCAGTAATAGATAGAGTTCTGTGCTCCCTCACGGACAAGACGGCATTACCCGGCACACCACAGCACGACTGCTACGATGGCGATACAGGATCACTGATCAGCAAATGCGGGCGAGCTGGGCTGAGTCATCTAGCTTGCTACGATGGTTCCGGGCGCTGGCGAACCGTCTTGTAACCGGCAGGCCACATCATCGACCACGATCCGGGCCTACCGAAGCGGCTCGTTTGCGCTCTAAGCCTTGCCCTGGGCACTCCCAAGACGACCAGGATCAAACGAATGCGTGACGGAGCCACTCCACATACACGTCACACCTGCCGTGAGTTCGAGGCTATATCCGCCGCAACACGTCCCATTCGCTTATCCAGTGTCCACTTGGCTAAGCGAGACTTTATATCCTTTATTGGTTAGCTCTTGGACGGTCCGCTCGAGATTGACCTTGCTGAAGAAGGGCAGCGCCTCCATCGCGCTGCGGCCTTTCCAGGGCGCGACGATCACGTAAACGATTTCAAAGTCCTCTGTCCTCAGAGCGGCTGTATTAAAGAATCGAAATGATTGGTCTGTTGTGAGTGATGCGATCTTCTCGTCTGCCGCTTGACGGAAAGCCTTGTCTTCTTGGAGCAATCGAGCAGACACGAAACCCTGGGAGAACAAGTGGCTAAGGTCACTTGAGCCGAAATGCCGCTTGACATGTATCAAATCCCCGGCCGCAGTCAAGATGTCGCACAATTCGATGGGTGTCGTCTGCGACGCAGCGCTCACAAGCTTCTTGTCCATCAGCAGCGCGGCATCGATCTCAGAAGTAGCCTTCTTGTTGAACTCATCCTCTCCCATTGACGGCGTTGCACTGGGCCACGGGATATCAGTTCGCAGGGGCACCGCGGCTATCGACTCGTTGAGCTCACTCAGATAGTCCAGCGAGATGGAAAAGATATCGCCCTCGTCAATGAGGTACGCAGTGCCGTTGAACTCGAACTCTCCAGTCAGACAGCGCCAGACGGGCCACTTGTAGACCGGCCGATTGTCGCCATCTACTGCCCAGACATGCCGGCGCCGCAGGAAGGCGACGTCTAGTTCGTTGGGCGCCTCCGGCCACTCCCCGGTGCTGGCGAGGCCACGGAGGTAGTCCTCAATGCGCAGTTCAGGGTGCCAGAAGGTTTTCCGCGCCTCGAAGTGATACCGAAATCCGCTGACAGCGGACCAGTCCACGATCTCAGGTGGAGCCAGGTCCAGGTCCGTGACGTCACCCTGCGCCAGCCGCGCAGCGAGATGCTCCTCTACCTCTTGCAATAGGACGGGATCGTGGATCGGACGGATCCGGTCGATCCACCCGAACTTATCCGTGTAGTCGTCCCGGTCGTGCGCATCCTGCAGGCCGCGGCACACCTTGCCAAGTTCCTCGAAAGCAGCATCCGAGTCGAAGTGAAGAGCATCACCCCCGGTTAGGCGACGACCCCACGCCCGGTCGTCCGGTGCGCCGGTGGCTCCGCCCATGAGGTCACGCACTTTGTCCACGTCGAAGGCTTCGAACGATGTCGCCTTGCTCGCCTGCCGCCGTGACCGCATAACATTCCCGCTCCGTCGCTTGGCGTCAACCGCCACAAGCTTGCCGGAGCTGCTGTTTCCCGCCCGCGGATATATCAGGTTCAGCGCAGTCTGCAAGCCGTAGCTTCTCTGCCACGCGTCCTGTTTGAGTAGGAAGCGTCCCAGCATCCCGAAGGTGAAGGCAAAATGCTGATCTTCCGGCCGAAGTGCCAGGACGACCGCCACCCCGATTGACGTAACCAACGGGAGGTCCTCTAAGGCATCGAACCCCGATCTGATGAATCTCTCCCACGGAGGATGATGAGGAGCGCTCTGGCTAACGTAAAGCTTGGCAACGAAATCGCCCATGTCCAGGGGACCGTAGATCTGGGGCCGTTCCTCCTCATCGATGTAGTCATCAAGGTCCGCAGGCACGGCGCCCGCAAGCGTAGCGCGCAGCCGATAGCAGCTGAATCTGGTCATATAATCTAAAATCCTCATGTCCAGCGAATAAAGTATCCCCAGAGGCGAAGGACGCGTTTCCTCGTATGCCGACATGCATTACACGCGCCACCAAATCCTGTATAAGGACGATACGGCAAATCCGAGACACGGTATGGTAAATCTTTGGCTACAGCGCAGCGGCGCATACAACTTAATTTATGACAAATTGGCCTTTTTCGGTCCTCGCCAAGCCATCCATCCGCCAGTGCTCACGAAAGTTGTTTTTAGGCGCGGCGGTCATAGAATACGCCCTAGGACAAGCGTCTCACCTCTTCTGCAGATGACACAGAGCCGACCTAGCGGCGCTCTGACCGCTCATGAAGGCAAGGTCCGCCCCGCTGGCACCGCTGGGGAGCCAAGTTGGGAGCCATCATCGGTCCGCATCAAGCTACATCGGGCGGACTGAACCGTTCGATTCACGATGTATAGCTGGTACGAAGCCATAGTGAGCTATGTTGGGCCACGCCAAGGATCTCGTTCGCATCAAGGGGGTCTGACTCGATTGCCGGAAGCCGCCGCCGGCGAATTTGGCTGACCTAATCCGCCTAGTTTGCCTCGACCATGTGGCGGCGCCCGCATCACCGCTCCCCTTGGCGAACTGTCGTCTGCCTCAGGTCACGGCGCGACATGTGTCACCACAGACATGCAACCCTCTGCCTGAGCATTGAGGGGCGCCCTTAAGACCGAGCCGCGAAGCCAGGCGCACGAGGCCCGTGCCTGGCGAGCCCTGTCTGACAGGGGTCCGGCCGGGTATAGGTCTGGCCGGGTATCCAGTCCAGCCGGGTGACTAAATCCACCTGACTGACTCCAATGCGTGACTGACTTTACCTGACACCGCCCCTTGTGAGAACTTTCTGTACGGTTTCAAGGCGGCCCCACGGGGCCGCTCGCGCCGCCGACTCAGCGGCCTGGTCGTCGCTCACGCCTCCGGCTCCCGCTCCTCCCGGCCAAAACGCCGGTCGGCTGGCGCGAAGAGAGCAGCCAGGGGCCGCATCACCCGGGGGAAGTTCACCGAACCGCGGCGACTTGACACGGGGACCCCTCGCGGCGGCTCCTTCGGGCTAACCGGGGCGGCCTGGAAAAATGCCGCCCGATCGCGGACAAGCATACGAGCCGCCGCCCCCGTGTAAAGTCGCCGCTCCGTCTCTGCGGAGCTGCCGGGCCGATAGCCTTGGCAGCATCGTGCAGCGCCCTCGCAGCCGACAGGGGGGCCGGTGGGTAGGGAGCAGAGCGAACATGACGACCACGCAGGCCGCGAACAATCTGCTGGCAGCCGCGAAGGCTGGGCGTAAGGACGAGTTCTACACGCAGCTGAGCGACATCGAGAAGGAGCTCCGGCACTACCGGAAGCACTTCAAGAGCAAGATCGTCTACTGCAACTGCGACGACCCGCGAGCCAGCAACTTCTTTCGCTACTTCTCGTATAACTTCGAGAAGCTCGGCCTGAAGAAGCTCGTCGCCGCTTGCTACAAGAACCAGGACGCTGACCTGTTCAGTCAGAACGACGCCGAGCGAGCTGTCTACCTGGAATATGAGGGCGACAAGGACGGTGACCGGATTCCTGGTCCCGACGAAATCGAGGTCAAGCACTTCGAGGGTGACGGTGACTTCCGCAGCGCCGAGACCATTGAGCTTCTCAAGCAGGCCGACATCGTGGTGACGAATCCGCCGTTCTCGCTGATCAAGGAGTACGTCGCCCAGCTGGTCAAGTACAAGAAGCAGTTCCTGATCATCGGGAACATGAACGCGGTGACCTACAACGAGATCTTCCGCCTCTTCCAGAACAACCAGATGTGGTACGGCCCGAGCATCCGCAGCGGTGACCGCGAGTTCGGTGTACCCGCTGACTACCCGCTCACTGCGGCCGGGACCCGGGTTGACGAAGCCGGCAACAAGTTCGTTCGCGTCAAGGGCGTCCGTTGGTTCACCAATCTCGACTATCCCGAGCGACATGAGGACCTCATCCTCTACAAGTCGTACACGCCCGACGAGTACCCGACGTACGTCAACTACGACGCCATTGACGTCAGCAGCTACAAGGACATCCCAGCTGACTACGACGGGGTCATCGGGGTTCCGATCACGCTGCTGGACTATTTCAGCCCCGACCAGTTCGAAATCATCGGCAACAGCGACGACTCCGACCAGATGCGGGAACTCGGCGTACGCCCGCTTGGGAGGGAGTTCGTCGACGCCTACCGCGCCCAGGGCGGTACCGGCCACCGCAGCCCAGGCATGCGGATGCTCGGGCTGATGGAGCCGAAGCCCCGGATCGTCTTTAAGCGCATCCTCGTCCGCCGGAAGGACACCGCGTCATGAAAATCGACCTGCAGCGGATGAAGGTCCGCGACCTCGTCGAGGGCTACGAGGACAACGACGAGCTGGGCGTGCGCGCCTACGACGGCAGGCTCGACGTGCGGCCCCCCTACCAGCGCGAGTTCGTCTACAAGGACAAGCAGCGCGATGCGGTGATCGAGACACTCCGCAAGGACTTCCCGCTCAACGTCATGTACTGGGCAGTCCAGGACGATGGCACGTTCGAGGTGATCGACGGCCAGCAGCGCACCATCAGCATCTGCCAGTACGTCGAAGGCGACTTCTCCATCGAGATCGGCGGCCACCAGCTGGCCTACCACAACCTTCAAACCGACCAGCAGGACCAGATCCTCGACTACGAGCTCATGGTGTACCTCTGCGAAGGCACTGACTCGGAGAAGCTCGACTGGTTCAAGACGATCAACATCGCAGGTGAGGAGCTCACCGACCAGGAGCTGAGGAATGCCGTCTACCACGGACCCTGGGTCTCAGCCGCGAAGAAGTACTTCAGCAAGAGTGGATGCCCGGCCTATCAGATCGCCAGCGACTACATGACCGGGTCGCCCATCCGCCAGAACTACCTCGAGACCGCCATCGAGTGGATCAATGGCGGCAAGGTCGACGAGTACATGCGGGACCACCAGCACGAAACGAACGCCAACGAGCTGTGGCTGTACTTCAAGGGCGTCATCGACTGGATCGAAACGACATTCCCGAAGAAGCGCTCGCAGATGAAGTCGGTGAAGTGGGGACCGCTCTGCAACAAGTACAAGAACGCCAGCGTCGACCCAGCCAAGCTCGAGGAGCGGATCACCGCACTCATGGCCGACGTGGACGTCAAGAACAAGCGAGGCATCTACGAGTTCCTGCTCGGCGGTGAATCAGACACCAAGTTGCTCGAGGTCCGGGTCTTCGATGAGAAGACGAAGCTCGCCGCCTACGGGAATCAGACGAAGAAGGCTGAAGCAGCCGGCACCTCCAACTGCCCGATGTGCGCGTCCAGCGGCAACAAGAATGCCACCCGCATCTACGACCTCAGCGCGATGGACGCCGATCACGTGACGGCCTGGTCCAAGGGTGGCGCGACCGATCTCGCCAACTGCGAGATGCTCTGCGTTCCCCACAACCGCTCGAAGGGCAACCGGTGACGGTCACCTGAACCGGCGGATGACCTCTGACAGCTTCGAGTCGAGCCACGCGGCCGCCGCCGTCACCAGCCATCCCAGGCCGACCACGACGGCGAGCGTGACCAGGCCGATGAGATATTGAGCCCAAAGAGCGCCGATGCTGGACGCCAGGTCGAAGACCCATGCACCGACCTTGACGGTACCGAGCACGAACAGCATCACGAACGCACACACCGTCGCCACCGGCACCACAGATGGACCTGCGCGGACCGGGTCACGGGTTCGATTCCTAGCGCGGCGAGCAGGAAAGCCCATGGGCTTCGGACTCAAGTCCTCGCGCTAAGTGCTCGAGTCTCTCAATCCCGTCCGCAGGCTGATACGAGCTAAGCCCTCTTGTTGCTCCAAACCCAGGAGTACAGCAGCAAAGTGCAGCAACCGCGACGGCCAGTAATGACTAACTAGTTCGCATCCAGAACGTCAGCCAATCAGTCGCGGCAGCAGCAAACGGCAGCAACCGCATCGCCCCCAGATGCCTGCGATCACCCAACATCAGCGCTGTGACCTGCCATAATTACCTATATTGACCTTCCTGCCACTCGTTCACACCGAGGTGGTCATGCAACCCGGCTGACATCTGCCAGCTCTAGACAGCAAGCTCGGACAGAGTTACGCTCCGCAGCATGAAGGTCGCTGAGCGAATTTTAACCCGCTACTGGGGCTACCTAGCCGTTATCGTCGCAGTCGCCGGATTCTTCCTCCACAGCATTGGGCTGGCTGTAGTCATCGCCCTAGGGCTGGCCGCGCTCGGATACTTCTTGTTCCAGGCACCCGTGTGGTGCGGTGCGGAGACCCGGAAGAAGGAATGGTGTCGGAAGAACTCCCATGGCCTGCTGCGGGGATGTTCCATCCGGGAGCATAAGTGGCAGCGGGTCAAGCAGACCTTCACTCCGGCCGGAGGACGAGCGCTTCTCAGGACGAGTAAGTCTGTCAGCGGCGGACTGAGCGTGATCGGCAGTGTGGTTGCCGGAGTCCAGGTCCTCATCGCGGCCGGAGTGCTGATTTTCCACTGACTGTCCGACGACACTGACGCTTAAGTGTCAGACGACGGTAATCGGGGCACATCGGGGGGCGCATCACCCCGAGATCTGTCCGGAAGCGACGGGGAAATGCCGAGATCTCAGCCGCAGGTCAGTGCATCATACGCAAATCGAGGATGCGTCGACGCGATCGTCTGCGCTGGTTACTCTTGCGCACCTGCTTGATCGGCAGGCTAATTTATGATCTTGCCCGAGCTCGGTAATAGACCTTGACGATGCTGCTGCCGCCCTGCATTTATAAGTTATAACCAAGCGCTACTACATGACTCGGTTCCGTCGGCACTTCCACTACTAGGTTCGAATTTTCAGTCTGATATTGATTAAGTGGCGTCACGACCGTCATTTGATAACCAACAGAGGCATTAAGATCGGCGCTCTTCTCCGGTTCACCCCTAAGTAGTGCCTCGACGGCCTGCCTTATGAGTTCGGAAGGCCTGATTCCCCGGTTGGCAGCTTCCTCGTTAAGTTGTTCGACCAACACGGCAGGCAGGCGGGCTGATACTGCTTGCATAGCCGATGCACGACCGTCCTGTGGATCACCTTTGTCTTGCCGCCGATGCGCGGACTCACTAAGACCACGGTTATCCGTGGGTTCGTCCGTTCGTGTCACTTTTGCTCCATTTGAGGGTGCTTCGCTGGACCTTCGGGCCTAAGTCGAATTATCGGGATACAAACAGTTATCTTCTACGATCTGGCGGCCCACGTCGAGCCCCTTACTGCCTGTAACCAGAAGTGATGTTTATCTTACCTAAAGTTACATCGGCGTGTCGTGGCCTTTCGGTTCGCGCCGCGAGTCTCGGTCGTGTACGTTTCGTCTACGCAACGTCAACGTTGCTGATCATATCAGTGTACGAAAGGTGGGCAAATGCCCGAGCTTGAATATGCAGTCGTCGCCAACCATGCCGAGGCGATCAACGGTCTCCTCTACCTAGTCGGTGCAGGGTGGACCGACATCACCCAGCCCGTGGGGCCGAACGGCCAGCCAAGTGTCATGCACTTCGGAATGGCCGTTTCGATCCTGGTCGGCTGGAACGAGACCAATCGACGCTTCCCCCTGGACCTCAAGGTAGTTCACGAAGACGGAGATGAGCTGTTCTCCGTCCACGCCCAAGTCGAAGCCGGGCGTCCGCCGGGCCTGCCTGCCGGTTCCGACATCCGGAGTGTCCTGGCCGTGAATGCCGAAGCTCAGTTTCCGCGGCCCGGGAGCTATGAGTTCCGTGCCGAACTGGACGGAAAGCCGCGTAGTACATCGTTCAGGGTCAGGGCGGCGCAGGGTATGCCATACGGCATGCAACCTCCGATGGCGTCCTGACCTCCCACCCCTAGCGCGATCAACAGATTAGCTACATGAAAGATCATCAAGAGTTCAGGAGTCACCGATACCCAGGTCGGATACCCTTCCGGCCTGGGTATTTCTGACGAAGCAGCTAGCGAGAAGTGCCCTCCGCGCCGTCACCCGCCTTTAGCGACTGCTGGCCTTGGCGGCCTGGCAGTCAGGTCATGGCGCAATGCAAGCTCGGCCGACCGCAATGGGGAGCCACAGCACGATTTCGCGGAGTGGCCGCCAAGATCCTCCATTACCCGACACAGATTTGGCGCAGGCTGCCGGTTCTAACTTCTTGTCTAACAGTGCGTTAGAACCTAGGAGCACGGGTTACGTAGAGAGCCTGATCAGGCCACAGGCCGAGGCTGCAGCCGATGATCTCCTTCATGATCTCGGTGGTCGCCGAAGAGGGATGAGCAGGCAGCACGCCGCTGTGATGCAGTCAGCTGGTGCAGGGCTGCTCGACGCGCCGCAGGCTGTACGGCGCCGCGGGTCGTGGCTGTCGTGGCGGCTTCCCCTACAAGAAGCCCACGGACGAAACGGCATTATGCGGCACACGGCGGCACGGCTGCTAGCACAGTCTCGTCAGCCCATGACAAGCCTTTATGCAGGTGAAGCGGGCTGACGATGTTCACAGCCCCGGCTGGTTCCCGGCGCGACAGACCTCCTGTTAAACGGAGGGTCACCGCCTCGACCGCGATCCAGGTGGGCTACAACAAGCTCGGTCAGTGATGCTCATGGTTGCGTAGCGTGACATGCGGGCTCATTGTAATTAGCTCGAACAATTTCATTTCTGCCGATTACGGGCTTAGCGACGATCCTCGGGGTCAGGCCCGGGTCAGACCTGATGCGGCGCGCATATCAATTATCTGGATATGGCGCGCCTCACGCGGGGATGCGTTTCCCTGATCTTGGCCCGTGGGGAGGATCCGCGGGCGTCCTCGCCTGACTTCCTGGCGCCTTGTCCTGGCGGTTCCGCTCGCTGCTGGCTGGGCCTTGCGGTACCGGGTGCGCGGACCGTGACTTCGCCTGCGGGCGGGTGCCGGGCTCTCCCGCCGTCCGGGCCGCTGGCTTATGCTCGGTTTGCCGCCCTTCAGGCGGCCGGGATGATGCCCGGGCTGGGGGTGATCATGGCAGCCGGACACCAGGTCCGCATGCTGGCCTCGGTGGCCGACCGGGACCGCGCCATCAAGATCCTTCAGGAGTCGTTCGTCGAGGGCAGGCTGGCCATGGACGAGTTCGAGGAGCGGGTCGGGCTGGCCATCGTGTCGCGTGACTTCAGGGAGTTGCTGGCGCTGACCGCCGACCTGCCAGCCGGCCCGTTCGACAAGCTGCCTGCGCACCGGGTGGCCCCGCGCCCGTCGCCTGGCAGGCAATCGCCGGGGCTGGTTGCGCGGCTTGCACAGGGATGGTTCCGAAGGAGCATCGCAATAGCGCGCGTCCAAGCCCGAGCCTGAAGAGCACAGGTGGCCGGCGAGGCGGACGATGCCCGGCAGGCAGAAGGCACGCAGCATCGCCCGACGCGTTAACTGCCGCCGAGAAAAGCCAGCACCGCGCGGGTGAACTCCGGTGCGCCGAGGGCGGTGAGGTGGTCGCCGGGTACCTGCACGACCCTCGCGGACGGCAGCAGGCCGGCAAAGGGCGCCCGCTGATGCACCCCGGCTGTCGCGGTCGCCGGTCACGATCAGCGTGG
>OBLU010004165.1_pt1 | contig 13041 bp, 11 predicted proteins | sample 1518681 | NCBI WGS metagenome assembly OBLU01 (sample SAMEA3539304, study PRJEB22396) | soil metagenome | biome: tundra; feature: field; material: soil | place: USA | collected 2010-05 | depth 0.15 m | reverse complement strand
TCGGCGAACATACCGACGAGATTCTGCGCGAGGCCGGAATCGAACGTAGTCAGGTCGAGGAACTTCGCGCCGCCAAAGTGATCGTCTGAGATTTCCCTCGCCCGTTCAGTTACGGGAGAGGCGGCCGAGCGTAGCGAGGCAGGTGAGGGTTCTGGGCTCCACCGGGGTGCGGCCGCCCCTGCTACGCGAACATCTCCGGCTCGCGCGATCGCAGCCACACCAGCCCGCGATACATATAATGTACGAACGACGCCGCGGTGACCGCGACCGTTGCGATTAGCAGTGCGTTGAAATCTTCGGGCCAGTAGTTTCCGGCTCGCGCCAGCACGGCGATCACGCACCCCAACTGCAGAACCGTGCTCAGCTTGCCGAGATAGCTCGGCCGGACTGGCACCCGCTCGCCGGTGAAGAACGAAATCATCAGGTAGCCGACGACGATCACGATGTCGCGGATCAGGACCACGCTCAGCAGGTAGCCGGGCAACTCGCCGCCGATCGTCAGAACGACGAACGCCGACACCAGCATCAACTTGTCCGCGAACGGATCGAGAAACGCCCCCAATTCAGTGCGCGAGTCGAACCATCTGGCGACCGTGCCGTCGAGTCCGTCGGTCACCGCGGCCGCGATAAAGACATACAGCGCCGCCGTGTAGCGTTGGCGGGTTAGAAATGTCAGGAAGATCGGAATCGAAACGAGCCGGCATAGGGTCAGGAAATTGGGCAGATTCAGCAGTTTGCCGTACGAGGGCGCGGGCTGCGCGCCGAGATGCGCATGGACGCGAGTATGTGAAGGCGCTGCCATCGTGAATCGGCTTCAACGCGCGGTCAGATTACGGCGTTCGCAGCCTTGCGCAGGCGCCCCGCGACGGGCGCGCTGACACGGGCCCGCACCGAGACCAGGCCGTCGCAGTATTCCTCGCTTAGCACTTCTCCGTCCCGTCGCGCCATTGCCACCAGGTCGCCGCGCCGGGCCGGGAACGTGACCGATACTTCCTCGCGCGAGCCGCCGAGATGGCGCCCAATAGCGTCGAGCAAAGCGTCGAGACCCTCGCCCTTCAGCGCCGAGATCGAGACCGTATCGTGCGCGCCGTTTCCATGCGACGGGTTTTCGGCCAGGTCGGCTTTGTTCATGACGACGATACGCGGCACCGCGCCCGCGCCGATTTCCTGGAGCACTTCGTCGACAATCGTCATCCTTTCCGCCGCCAGCGGCGAGCTCGCATCGACGACGTGCAGCAGCATCGTCGCGGTGCGCACTTCCTCGAGCGTGGCCTTGAACGCGTCGATCAGCATATGCGGCAGGCGATGGATGAATCCTACCGTATCGACAATCATCACGTTCATCTTGCCCGGCAGTTTCAGGCGCCGAATCGTCGGATCGAGCGTCGAGAATGGACGATTGGCGACCTCGACGCCGGCGTCGGTCAGCGCGTTCATCAGCGTGGACTTGCCCGAGTTCGTGTAACCCACCAGCGCGACGGTCGGATAGGGAACCTCGAGGCGGCGCCGGCGCTGAATCGTGCGCGTGCGCTCGACCTCGCCCAGCCGCGCTTTCAGGCGGGTGAGCCGCTCGCGCAGCCGCCGCCGGTCAACCTCGAGCTGCGTTTCTCCGGGTCCGCGCGTGCCCACGCCGCCGCCGCCCGCGCCGCCGCCGCGAACGCGCGAAAGATGCGACCACTGCCGCGTCAGCCGGGGCTGCAGGTAGCTGAGCTGCGCGATCTCGACTTGCAGCTTGCCCTCGAGCGTATGCGCGCGCTGCGCGAATATGTCGAGAATCAGTTGGCTGCGATCGATCACGCGGATCTTGAGTTCGTTTTCGAGATTGCGCGCCTGCGCAGGGCTGAGCGCGTCGTCGAAAATCGCGAGCGACGCGCCCTTCGCATTTGCCAGCTCGCGAACTTCGACGGCTTTGCCTTTGCCGATAAAAGTGCGCGGGTCAGGAGCTTTCAGGCGCTGGCGAACGACTCCGGCGACTTCCGCGCCGGCGCTTTCAGTCAGGGCTTTGAGTTCGTCGAGCGATTCTTCGCTGCCGATTCCCGCTTCGGTACCGAGTTCGATTCCGACCAGGATGGCGCTTTCGTGATGCTCGTGGGCGACGTCGTAGGACTTTGCCAGATTGTTACCTCGATCGCGAAAAACTTACCTTTCGAGTCTATCAGATAATCGCGATCTCCGGTACGCCACCCCGCCCCGGCCGGGTTAACGCTCGTTCGACCAACTTGCCCGCGTCTTATCGCAGCTCGACCGAGCCAGGAGAGAGAATCTGCTCGAGTTCCCCGACGAACGTATCGGTCGGCGTCACGCGATAGCTGTCGCCCAGCAGCATCACCGCCTCGCGGCCGTCGTCGAGGCTCAGATGCAGGTACGTCATCGATTTGCCGCGATACCGCGAGAGCATCGCCTTCAGCGCGTCGAGGCCGCCGTTTTCGAGCCGGCTCATCGGAGCCGTGATCCGCACCTCGCGGATCGAATCGAGCAGCGCCGAATCCAGCGGCACCAGTCCTTCGAGGATTATCTGGGCGCGCTCGTCGTCAACGTCGAGCTTGCCGCGCGCGACCACCGGCTCGTCGCCCATGATAATCGCCTCGAACTTCTGATAGGTCTCCGACCATGCGATCGCTTCGACCGCGCCTTCGCGATCCTCGAGCGAAAAAGTCGCGTAACGCTTGCCCGACTTGTTGTTCTTCAGTTTCACCGCGTGGATCACCCCGGCTATCTGGACCGGGCTTCCGTCGGGCGCGGCGGACAGGTCGGCGGTCGTGACTTTGCTGATTCGTGCGAGTTCGCGATCGTACTTGTCCAGCGGATGCGCCGTGATGTAGAAGCCGAGCGCTTCTTTCTCGAATTTCAGTTTCTCCCTGGCATCCCATTCGGGAATCGGCTCGCGCGCCGCCAGCTTGGGCACTTTGACCGCGCCCCCGAACAGGCCAATCTGGTTTTTCTCCGCGTCGCTCTGCGCTTTCTGCGCGAGTTTGATAGCCTGCTCCGCCTCGGCCATCAGCGCGGCGCGCACCGCGCTCACTGAATCGAACGCACCGCACTTGATCAGCGCATCGAGCACGCGGCGGCTGATCAGTTGTGTGCCCACGCGCATGCAGAAATCCGCCATGCTCTCGAACGGACCGTTGGCCTCGCGCTCCGCGAGAATTGCCGCCGCCGGCTTGCTGCCGACCCCGCGAATTGCCGCCAGGCCGAAGCGAATCGCGCCGCCCGCGACCGTGAATTTGACCCGGCTCTGATTAACGTCGGGCGGCAGGATCGCAATCTTCATGTCGCGCAGCGCCGCGATATTCTTGTAGGTCTTGTCGACGTCATCCATGTCGAGCGACATCAGCGCCGCCATGAACTCGTGCGGATAGTGCGCCTTCAAGTATGCGGTCGTGTAGGTGGTCAGCGCATACGCGGCGGCGTGCGAGCGGTTGAATCCATACGATGCGAACTTTTCGATCTTTTCGAAGATCGAATTGGCGAGCGTGGCGTTGACGCCATTCTTCTTCGCGCCCTCGATAAACCGCGCGCGTTCCTTTTCCATCACGGCGTGGTTCTTTTTGCCCATCGCGGCGCGCAGGATGTCGGCCTGTTCGAGCGAGTATCCCGCCAGCGCCTGCGCCGCGCGCATCACCTGCTCCTGGTACACGATAACGCCGTAAGTATCGCGCAGCACTGGCTCCAGGAGCGGGTGATCGTACTCAACCGGCTCCTTGCCGTGCTTGCGATCCACGTAATGCTGGACCATCGACTTGCCGTCCTGGATCGCGTCGAGCGGACCGGGACGAAACAGCGAGCCCGCCGCGATCACGTCGTCGAAGCAGGTCGGCTTGAGCTCCGTGATAAACCGGCGCATCCCCGAGCTCTCAAGCTGGAACACGCCGACCGTGTCGCCGCGCGAGAGCATCTTGTAGGTATCGGCGTCGTCCAGCCGCAGCCGGTTCAAGTCCGGTGGCGTCTTGCCGCCGGCCTTGATCAGCGCGAGCGTGTCGGTGATCAGCGTCAGGTTCTTGAGCGCGAGGAAGTCGAACTTGATCAGCCCGATTTCCTCGACGCCCTTCATCGAATACTGCGTGATGGCCAGCGCGGCTTCGTCGCGTTCCTTGTCCACGTACAGCGGCACCAGTTCGGTGAGCGGCTGATCGGAAATAACGACGCCCGCCGCATGGCGCGAGGCGTGGCGCAGCAGGCCTTCGAGCTTGAACGCGTAGTTGAAAAGATCGGGATGCAGTTTGCGCTCGGCTTTGAGCCGCGGCTCCATCTCGAGCGCGTCGGCGAGCGGAAAATCGCGGCCCTGCTTGGGCGCCGGATACAGCTTGACGATTTTGTCGGTCTCGGCGAACGACAGTCCGAGCACCCGGCCGACGTCGCGAATCGCCTGCTTGCCCTTGATCGTTCCAAACGTGATTATTTGCGCGACGCGATCGTCGCCGTACTTCTTGCGCACGTAATCGAGCACCTCGTCGCGCCGCTCGAAGCAAAAGTCCACATCGATATCAGGCATCGACTTGCGCCCCGGATTCAGCCATCGCTCGAACAGCAGCCGATGCTCGACGGGATCGACCTCGGTGATTCCCAGCGCGTACGAAACCAGGCTGCCGACCACCGAGCCGCGGCCCGGACCGACCGGAATTCCAATCCCCCGCGCGTAGCCGATAAAGTCGGCGACGATCAGCATATAGCCCGAGAAGCCCATGTCGCGGATTACCGGAATCTCGCGATCGATGCGTTCCTGGTACTGCGACTCGTCGAAATCAGCGCGTCGCGCGCGGATCTCCTGCAGGCGGGCGGTCAACCCGTCGCGCGCTTGCCGCTCCATCTCGGCGTTGAGGTCAACGCCCGGACCGGACTTGAAAACCGGAAAATGAAACTTGCCGAATTCGAATTCGAAATCGATTCGCCGCGCAATCTCGACGCTGTTGCGCAACTCCTCAGCGTCGGCGCCGAATGCGCTCGCCATCTCGTCGGGCGTCTTGACGTAAAGTTCGTCGGTGTCGAAACGCCATCGCGTTTCATCAGCCATGGTCTTGCCGGTCTGGATGCAGAGCAGGACTTCGTGCGCCTTGGCGTCTTCGCGATGCAGATAATGGCAATCATTGGTCGCGACCAGCGGCAGCCCCACCTGTTTGCCGATTTCGCGCAACGCCTCGTTGTACGGCGAATGGAGCTTGTTGTCCTGGAGTTCGAGATAGTAGCGGCCCGGAAACATTTTGGCGTACGACTCGGCGGTCTCGCGCGCCTTGTCCATGCGATCCTGCCGGAGCCATCGCGCGAGCTCACCTGACAGGCAGCCCGACAGCACGATCAATCCGCCGGACAGCTCGGCGAGGATTTCCTTGTCGATGCGCGGTTTGTAGTAGAGCCCGTCCTGGTACGCGGTCGTGAGCAGCTTGCAGAGATTTCGATAACCTTCACGATTCTGAGCGAGCAGGATCAGATGAAAGTTGCCGCCGCCGTCGAAGTCGTCGCTGCGCGGAACTTGCGTGCGATCGGTGCGCTTGCCCGGCGCGAGGTACGCCTCGCATCCAATGATCGGCTTGACCCCGGCCGCCCTGGCCTTCTGATAAAACTCGACCGCGCCGAACATGTTGCCATGATCGGTCATCGCGATCGCTTCCATCCCTGACGCCTTGGCGTGATCGATGAGCGGCCCGATTTTGTTGGCGCCGTCGAGGAGGCTGTACTGCGTGTGGACGTGAAGATGGACGAAACTCATAGCGGCCCCTCCCCCTGCACCGGACTTGCAGCATCCGCTGCCCGCCCGTTCCCCTCACATCTATATTGCTCGCGCGCGCCGCCAGCCGGCGATTGCTTCGCGACGCGCGCGAGCAACGAAAACAACTACTACTTCTTTTTCTCGGCAGCCTCGGGCTTCTTGGCAGCCTCGGGCTTCTTGGCAGCCTTGTCCTTGTCGCCGCCTTCTTTGGCTGCACCCTCGGCGGGAGCTGCCGCGGCGCCTTCGACCGGCGCACCCTCGACAACCGCGCCTTCGACCGGTTCCGCAACTGCGACGACTGCCACTTCCGCGACGGTCGGCGGCAGCACGCTGACCACTGGATAATCGGTGTCGAAGATCGGCTTGACATTGCCGGGGAACTTGACCGCCGAGACGTGAATGACGTCGTGAATATCGACGTCGGACACATCAACCTCGATCGAGTCGGGAATTTCCAGCGGCAGGCATTCTACCGTAGCGGTGCGCGCGAGTGGCGCCAGTATTCCGCCGTTGGCGAGGCCTTTGGCCTTGCCCGTGAACTTGAGCGCCACTTCGACGCGAATCGGCCGGTTGAGATCCACCTCGTACAGATCCGCGTGCAGGATCTCGCCCGACACTGGCGCGCGCTGCACGTCCTTGAAGATCACGTGCTTGCCGTCGATCTCCGCAGCGCTCGACTTGAGCTTGATGATGCGCGTGTGCGCGGCCGCCGAAATCCTGGCCTTCAGTTCCAGCCGATCGATCGCCAGGGCCATCGGCGCGGTCTTGGGTCCGTACAATATTGCGGGCACGCGGCCGTTGCGCCGCAGCGCGTTGTTCTGACCCTTGGGTCGGGTGGCGCGTTTCTCGCAGGCTAGTTCACCGGTCTCCATTGTGTCCTCGCTTGATGGTTCGCGCGCTCATGCAAAGAGCGAGCTTACCGACTCCTCATTATGAATTCGCTTGACTGCTTCCGCCAGCAGGCTGGCGACCGACAGCGGCCGGAGCTTGGTGAGCTCGGCCTGTGCCTTGGCGCGCAGCGGGATAGTGTTGGTCGTAACAATTTCAATGATGTTCGATTTATTCAGGCGATCGCAGGCCGGATCCGACAGGATCGGATGCGTCGCGACCGCGATTACTTCCGACGCGCCGGCGTTGGCGACCACCTTGGCCGCCTCGGTGATGGTGCCGGCGGTATCGATCATGTCGTCAACCAGCAGCGCGATCGAGTCCTTCACTTCGCCCACCAGTTGCATCTCGGCGACTTCGCTCGCACGCCGGCGGCGCTTGTCGATGATCGCGAGGTTCGCGTTGAGCCGCCGCGCGTAGGCGCGCGCGCGTTCCACGCCGCCCGCATCGGGCGACACCACCGAAACCTTCTTTCCTTCGATGCGCTTGCGCAGGTAACTGATCAACACCGGCATCGCGTACAGGTTGTCCACCGGAATGTTGAAGAAGCCTTGAATTTGCCCGGCGTGCAGATCCACCGTGAGCACCCGATTCACGCCCGCGGTCGTGATCAGGTCGGCTACCACCTTTGCGCTGATCGGCACGCGCGGCGCAACCTTGCGATCCTGCCGGGCATAGCCGAAGTACGGGATCACCGCCGTGATGCGCCCGGCCGACGCGCGCCGCAGTGCATCGGTGAGCAGGATCAGCTCCATCAGGTTCTCGTTGGGCGGCGTGCAGGTCGACTGGATGACGAAGCAATCGCCACCGCGCACGTTCTCGCGGATTTCGACCATCACTTCGCCGTCGGGAAAGCGGCCAACCTCGGCTTCGCCCATCTTCACGCCGAGATGTTCCGTCACCTCGCGCGCGAGCGCGGGATTGGAGTTCCCGGTGAAAACTTCGAGTTGGTCCTTGACCCTGTCCGACATCTTTAATTCCCCCGCGTCGTGATCATCATGTAATTCTTCAAGTACCGCAAACTACCGCACAGATTGGCTGGGCGGGAAGGATTCGAACCTTCGAATGCCAGGTCCAAAGCCTGGTGCCTTACCAGCTTGGCGACCGCCCAGCGCATTTGGATTCAAAGGCTCAGGGCCCGCGCTTCTCCCAATCAAACAGTTAAAACTAACCGCCGGCGAAACGCCATGTGGGCGCTCAGCCGGCGAATCTCGAGCAATCCAATCTATTCGGACCGAACCGCCGCGAGACCGCACCGCACAACTGTCGCGGCGAACCTGCCCGGACTTCGACTTTAGCAGCCGGTGTGCAGGAATTGCGATGTTATTGATGCGGTTTTTCGCTGTCAATGCGTCGCTCCCGCGACCATGCACAGCCAAGGCGCGATTGCTGTATTTAAGGCTATTCTGCTGTTGATTCGCCGTCGGATTCGCCGTCGGTATTACCATCTAGCGTCGTCGCCGCAATCACCGTTGCGAACGGCGCACGCCGGCGGATCTTCATCGCCGCGCTTTCGGCCGCGTTGGCCGAATCAAACACGCCAAAGACCGCGCCGCCGCTGCCCGACATTTGCGCCGCGCAGGCGCCCAAATCTTCAAGTAATCCTTTAAGGCGGCGAATCTCGGGGAATTGCGCGATCGCGACCGCGGCCAAGTCGTTTACCGCGAGCTCTGCCGAGATATCGCCGCGCGCGATCGACGCGATGTGCGCGTCGGGCGCCGCAGCGCTCCATCCCGCGGGCTCGAGCGCGCGAAAGATTGCGGCGGTCGAAACCTCGAATGGCGGCACGGCGATAACTATGGGCAAGCGCGGGACTCCCGCGATGGCCACGGTCCGCTCGCCGATCCCCGTTACCCGCGACGGCCGCGGATCCAGGAAAAATGGCACGTCGGCGCCGAGCGAAAGCGCGATTCGGTGCAGCCTGCTCAGCGCGGCTTCGTCGGTGAGCTGCGCCGCCGCCGCCATCATGCACAATATCGTGGCGGCGTCGCTCGATCCGCCGCCGAGTCCAGCGCCCACCGGGATGTGTTTTTCCAGATCGATCAGCACTTCGGCGGTCAAATCGAATTCGCTCATGAATGAGCGCGCGGCGCGTGCCGCCAGATTGTTCTGGCTCCTGGCGAGTTCCGGCAAGTTGCAGTTGACGGTGACCGAAGGCTCGTCCGCGGCGCGGATTTCGAGGCGAATTTCGTCAGCGAGCGAGACCGGCAGAAACACCGAATCGAGTTCGTGATAGCCGTCGCCGCGGCGCCCGGTCACGCGCAGGAACAAATTGATCTTCGCGCACGCGCGCCCGGATAGCTCCGTTACCATTGTAGAAATTCTATTGCGGAGCCCGTGGAGCGCCCGGCAACCCGCGCGGCAGCGGCGCGTCGTCCTCGGGGCGGCGAAACGCGCGGCGGGAATCCTGCTGAATCACGCTGATGAAGCCCAGCAAAGTGACCAGCAGCCCAAGCAACACCATCGCGCGACCCGTCAGAAATACCGCGTGATAAAAATCCGTCCGCGCCGTCGCGTACGACGCCTGCCGTTGCTCAGCCGTGAGCGGTTCGAGGACCGCAGCGCCACCCGCGCCCTCATCGAGTTCGTCGAAACTCCGATAGTCCGTTCCGGCGGCCGGTTGCGCGCGCGCGATCATCATCCGGCTGTAAGTCTGAGTCCGTTCCAGCCCGACGGCCCAGTTGGCAGCGCCCAGCATGATCAGCGCGAGGCCGCTCACGATTTTCCAGTCAGTGTAGATGTCAGGAAGCTTCATTCCGTCAATCGAGACTAAGGCGCGGAAGCTGGGAAAACAATGCCGCCCCGCGCGATCTATTCACCCACAGAGGTTTTGTTGCGCCGCCCGATCGCAAGCCGCTATCATGATTGGACAAGCTCGTATGCCTGCTGAATCCCGACCCAATTCTTCCGATTCCGCCGCGACTGTCCAGACCACAGACGCGCGGCTGGACGCGCTGCTCAAGCGTTTCGAGGCGGGCGAGATGCGCGCGCTGGCTCAGCTGATCACGATGGTCGAGAATCGCGCTCCCGAGTCGAGCGCGATCATCGAGCGAATCTACGCAAAAACCGGCCGCGCACAGGTGGTCGGAATAACCGGGCCGCCGGGCGCCGGAAAATCGACGCTCGTCAACCATCTGATTGCAAAGTATCGCGCGCTCGGCAAAAAAATTGCCATCCTCGCCGTCGATCCGTCGAGCCCGTTTTCCGGCGGCGCCGTACTTGGCGATCGCGTCCGCATGACCGACCATTACAAGGACGCCGGCGTGTACATCCGCAGCCTCGCATCGCGCGGAAGCCACGGCGGACTCAGCCGCGCGGCGCGCGAAATCGTCAAACTGCTCGACGCTTACGGCAGCGACGTGATCATTATCGAGACCGTCGGCGTGGGACAGACCGAACTTTCGATAATGGATTTGGCCGACACCACCGTTGTCGTTACCGTGCCCGAGGCGGGCGACGCCGTGCAGGTGATGAAGGCCGGGCTTAACGAAATCGCCGACGTGTTCGTCGTCAACAAGGCCGACCGCGAAGGCGCCGACCGGGTCAAGGCCGAGCTGGAACTTGGGGTGCATCTGCGCTCCGGTGACGGATGGCGGGCGCCGGTGCTGCTGACGCAGGCCGCAATCGATAAAGGCGTCGACGCGGTCGTCAGCGCGATTGCGAAGCACGGCGAATACCTGCGCGCACATATCGATTCGGCGCGCGAGTCCGAGCGCCGCACCCGCGAGTTCGTCGAGGTTCTGTCTGCCGAACTGGAGGAGCGCGCCGCACGCGCCGTCGCCGACGGTGGCGCACGGGGCGTGCTCGACGAGGTTCGCGCGGGCAAACTGAACCCTTACAGCGCCGCGCGCCGCATAATTGAAGACCGCAAGTCGTTGATCGATTTGCTCCTCAGCCACGACGGCAGTTCCAAACGCGCCGACTGACGCCAACCTTGCGATGGCGACCAATCAAAAATCGAAAACCGAAGGACGCCTGTTCGCGATCGGCGATATCCACGGATGCCCCGATGAACTGGACGCGATTCTCAAGTCGATCGCGCCGGCGGCAGGCGACACGGTGGTATTCGTCGGCGACTACGTCGATCGCGGCCCGTCGGCGCGCGAGGTCATCGAGCTGGCGCTGGAGCTGGAACGCGGCGATGCGGAATGCGTGTTCCTGAAGGGCAATCATGAGGACATGATGCTGTCGTTTCTCGGCATGCCGGGAAATTACGGCGAGTCGTTCCTGTTCAACGGCGGCATCGCGACGCTCGACAGCTACGGCGTGCACGAGGAAGACCTCGAGGATGCCTTCGCGCGGCTGCCCGACGCGCACCTCGCCTTCATGAGCCGGCTGGCCACCAGCTACCTGCGCCCGCCCTATTTGTTCGTCCACGCCGGCATCGAGCCAAGCCGCCAGCTCGAGGAGCAGCAGCCCGAGGACATGCTGTGGATTCGGCAGGAGTTCATTTTCAGTCCGCACAAAATCGACGCGACGGTGGTGTTCGGCCATACTCCGATGCGTGGGGTGATGATCGATCTGCCGTACAAACTCGGCATCGACACCGGCCTGGTGTACGGCGGCAAGCTGACCTGCGTCGAGTTCACCGAGGGCGTGCTCTACCAGGTCCAGCGCGGGCATCGCGCGGTCAAGAGCCGGAGCATCCCGCTGCGCTGAACGAAATGGGCGCGGTCTTTCGCGGCTTGCGCGCTCACGCTAGATTTGACGATTCCCGGTGGCGACGTAGCTCAGCTGGCCAGAGCATGCGGCTCATATCCGCAGTGTCGTAGGTTCAACTCCTACCGTCGCCACCATCTAATTTTTTACTAGTCACCTTTTTTAAACTTCGGGCTCGGAAAAACTTAAAGTGCGTCGGAGCGGGCTTGGGATTCCTGCAGAACACCAGCAGGGTCTTTCAACGCGATGTAGGTTTTTGATACATTTTGATTCTGAAGAGTTGGGGAGAATTCGGAGGTGAATTAAATGGACAACGCGAAAACATTGGAGCGTGCGGGATTCCGAAAAACCGATCTGTCGGACTGGATGTTTAACAAGGCGAGGTCGAAGGCGTTTCATATCGAAATCGTTCGCGACGCGCCAACGGGCATCATTAATAGATGTTTGAAGGAATCGGTTGCAGAGGGCCAATTCCATTTTTACTACTGGGTGAATCCACCTCAGTCGGGAGCGTGCGGGAAGCTGTTGGGACAACTGAAAATGGATAAGAGAATTCGCCCAGTTACCGAGAGAGTGTACGGAAATCCCGCGTACCAGATAAGTTCCTGATCCCCGCGTATTTTGGGTTTTCAGCGTATCGAGAGCATTGAAAATCCTAATTGTTCAATAGCGGCGTAGTGGTCGGGAAGACCGACTCCTACCGTCGCCACCATTCAGATGCTTATTCCGCCATAGCGGCGACGTCGCCAGCGCCGGAGTCCGCGCAAACTGCAGAAGGCAGCGCAATTGATTGGGACGGCTGATGAGCAGTCCTTTTTTTTGGCTTGCACGGGTCGCTGGATTGGTGTAAAACATCGTTTTAGAGATTGAAATACTATTTGGAGATGAAAGAAGTGGTTGACAAGTTGACTTGCGATGTATGCAACAGCGAGATGGAAGTAGTCGAGACTAGGCAAGTTTCGCCGTTAAAGACGTGCGAACATTTGGGGTGTGGGCACTGGTGGCATATCTCGCTTTCGAGATTGGGTAGCGGGGACGCGGCTACTTACGTGAAATGTGATTGTCCGGACTGTGTCAGACCGGCCGTGAAGCACGTAGCCTTATAGATGTGCGACTGGCGAGATCTCGGAATTTCCTGGCCGCTCGTAGTTTGGTACCTCCAGGGACTCCTCACGCCCGTGATCGCTGTGGTCGCGGTCTGCATCGCCCGGCAACAGTGGAAAACGAACGCGCTGAAATCGAAGCTGGACTTGTTTGATCGTCGGTTCCGCGTCTTCGAAGAGGTGAGGAAAATTCTGGGGGCAATGTTAACCATTGGCGCGGACATTGATGGAATTCTGGATTTTTGGACAAAGACAGCCGAGGCGGAGTTCTTGTTTGGTCCTGAGATTAAGAAGTATCGGAAAGAGATTTGTGACCGTGCAACAAGCCAATCGACTGCGAAAGAAGAGATGGTTGCGGCCTTAGAAAGGGAATCCTCTGTCGAAGAGCGTACGAGACTAGCAGAAGCTAGAAGAGCCGGGGTGCAGTGGGCAACGGCGGAGATAGATACACTGGCAGCAAGATTCAAAAAGTATCTCGACGTGAGCAAACTGTAGGAATCCGCGTTCCAGATACGGTCCAGGTAGCGGCGCTTTCAGCGTTTTGAGCGGTTCGTGAGTCTCTGATTCCTAAATAGTTAAGCGGGTTTCTTGCGGCGGAGCAGTTCAACTCCTACCGTCGCCACCAATTCCCCCTCTCCGTTGGGCTTCGTTGACTCATCATCTTCGCGTGCCAGTTATGGTACATTC
>OBLU010004164.1_pt1 | contig 13044 bp, 11 predicted proteins | sample 1518681 | NCBI WGS metagenome assembly OBLU01 (sample SAMEA3539304, study PRJEB22396) | soil metagenome | biome: tundra; feature: field; material: soil | place: USA | collected 2010-05 | depth 0.15 m | reverse complement strand
TGGTACCTAAGGTTCCTTCTGACTATTGCCGATACTACGAACGGTATGCAGCTAGACGCTATGTTGTGGATACTCCTGCCGGTTTTCATCGCCGCCGGGTCAGCTTTGCTGGCGTATTACATTATGCACGCCCGCATGGAAGTCGCCATCGCCAGGGAGCGCACCCGCCTCGCCGAAGCCCGTGCTGAAGTGAAAACCCAGAAAAACACCATGGAAGAGCGTGTCAAGGCCACCGAACAGGAAGCTCGCCGCCGAGCCCTGGACGAGTTCATGCAGGATTTTCGCGTCGAAGAGCGCCACTACTTCCGTGAGAATAAATCCCTGGCCGCCCGCAAAAAGTCGATGGTCATGCAGGAACGGCTGTATTTCCGTAACATCCCTCTTTCCAATTGGGTGGAGCACGAGATGTTGGTCGAAGAGGACGCGGCCGATGTCCAGCACATTTCCAAGGGTTGCTCTATCTTCAGTACCAAGTCATTGTCGGAAGATAGCAAGTCCGCCGTATCGCGCCTTCTTGAGCAGGCTCAATTCGCCACTGCCACAAACGGCGACCATTAACAGCCCAGTGTTTTAGCGAGTGTTACCGAACCGCGACCGTGAGGGAGTCGGTGCTGTTGTGGCTATTCATGCCTGAGCGCCGTAGTGGGATCAACTTGCGCCGCCCGGCGTGCCGGCGCGTAACTCGCCGCCAACATCACCAAAACCAGTATCAACGCGACGCCAACATAGGTGACTGCGTCCAGAGGCGTAACGCCGAACAGCCAGCGTGTCAGTAGCCGTGTGAGCGCGTACGACACTGCCAGGCCGATACACAATCCGATGGCAAGAAGCTTCATGCTTTGGCCCAAAACAATCCCCAGAACATCGCGCATCTGCGCGCCTAGAGCCATGCGTATGCCGATCTCCTGCGTCCTTTGTCCCACCGCCGATGACATTACACCCGTGATGCCAACCGACGCGAGCAGCAGCGCCACCATTCCCATGGCGGTCATGAGTAGCGAGGGAGCGCGGCGCCATACCAAAGTTGGCGACGCGTCGATCAGGTTCTCCATGGTCATCACGTTGTCAATGGGCGCATCCCGGTCGAGCTCGTGAATCACTCGACGCGCCGCTGCAATCAATCCGGTGGGATCGGTGGCAGAGCGCATCACCAGGCTCATCGTATACGTCGGGTCCCGGAGGCAGGTCCAGCCCCTGGTTGCGGACATCCGAGACCATTCCGACGATCTCACGCGGATCGGTGGATTCACGCCACACGATAATTTTCTTGCCAATTGGATTTTCATTCGCAAAGAAGGTGCGGCTCAGCGTTGCATTTATGATGGCAACCTTCGGACTCCGCTGGTTGTCCCTTTCTGAGAACGGCCTGCCTGTGAGCATTGGGACGCTCATAGTTGCGAAATAACTGGGACCAATCGCGAGGCATTCCGTGGTGGGAGCTTTCCAGCGAGACAGGTCCTCGCCCGCGATGGTGAAGCTGGTGGGATAACTCGCTCCACTCAACGGCAGCAACGTCACCGTGCTGACTCCTGTGACTCCGGGAACAGACTCCAGCTTCCGCAGCAGTTCGCCGTGAAACGCGATGGCTTGCCCGGGTTCTTTGTGAGTAACCGGCGAAATCGAAAGTTGCATAGTCAGCAGATTCCGTGGATCACAGTTTGGGGATCGCGGCGCGATGCATACAGCGCCGGCGCCAGGCTGCACACAACCATGGCGAGCACACAAATCAGGATGGTGAAACCCAGCACGTTCGAATCAATCGGAATCGATTTCAGGTAAGGAAACCGATTCATGATCTCCAAAGGCATGGCGGCGGTGAGAGCCAGCAATCCCCCACACGCGGCCACGAGGCCGAGTCCGGCGGCGGCCATCGAAAGCAGCAGAGTCTCGGTGAGGAGCTGGCGAATTAATCTCCACCGGCTGGCTCCCAAGGCCGTGCGGATGGCCATTTCGCGCTGACGAGGCACGGAACGGGCCAGCAGAAGGTTCGAGACATTCGCGCACGCGATTAGCATCACCAGGCCGACGGTACCCAGGAGCAACAAGAGCGCCGACCGCGAGGATGCGGCTACCTGTTCATGGAAGCGAACCAGGCGTATGCCCCATCCGCTGTTGGTCTGCGGATGATCTTTCGCGATTCTCCGCGCCAGAACATTCATTTCCGATTGCGCCTTTTCCAGCGTGTACTCGGGACCCAGGCGCCCCACCACTTTCAGCCAATGAGCATAACGATCGTCCTTATGGTTCGGCGGCAGCACAAATGGTACGTATAGCTGCTCAAAGCCACTATAGGACCAAGGCGGTAAAACACCGACGATTGTGTATCGACCGGCATCCAAGGTAACGTTCTTGCCGATTATGTCCGGGTCGCCGCCGAATCGCCGCTTCCAGAAGCCGTTGGTGAGTACGACCACCGGCGCAGCGTTGGGAAGATCTTCACCATTGCGAAAGCCACGGCCCAAAATGGGCCGGACGCCCAGCAGGTCGAAGAAATTCGCCGAAACATACTGAGACTTCACGCGCTCCGGCTCGCCCTGGCTGGTCATATTGATCTCGGTGTCGGCGATGGCCGCGAGCGCTTGGAATGCTTGGGCCTGGGCACGCCAATCCTCGAAATTGCCGGGCGCGGCCGGAATAGCGTTCGCGTTATTCTGCACGCGGGTTTCGAAGACCAGCACTACGCGATTTGGATCGGCGAACGGCAACGGCCGCAGTAGCGCCGCGTTCACGACACTGAAAATGGCTGTGTTGGCGCCGATTCCCAGCATTAGCGTGGCCACTGCGGTGATGGTGAATCCGGGATTCTTGGCCAGCAGCCGGACACCGTGCCGGATATCCGCTACGAATTCCTCGATCAGATTCACGCGGCGCTCATCGCGGCACTCTTCCTTCATCTGGTCCACGGGACCGAACAATCGCCGGGCGGCTAAGTGGGCCTCATCGGCGCGCATGCCCTTGGCGATGTTCTCTCGCGCCTGCATTTCCAGGTGAAATTGAAGTTCGGAATCAAGTTCGCTATCCACGGCGTTCCTGCGAAACAGCGACCGGATGCGAAGAATGAATTTTTGATGCCAGCGCACGGGTTCCTCTTCAAGAGTTGGTCTCAATCACTCGGGCGATTGCGGCCGCATACCGCTCCCAGCCCGTAACTTCGGCTTGCAATTGCTTGCGGCCGGCCGCGGTGAGCTCGTAATACTTCGCTTTCCGGTTCGCATCTGAGGCGCCCCATTTGGACCGGATCCAAGCCTGTTGCTCCAGCCGGTGCAGCGCGGGATAGAGCGATCCCTGATTCACCTGCAGAACGTCCTTCGAGATTTGCTGGATGCGCTGGGAGATCCCCCAGCCATGCATGGGTTCGAGCGCGAGCACCTTGAGGATGACCAGGTCGAGCGTCCCATGCAGCAGGTCTGTTTTCGATTGGCTCATGGTTACTTGTAGAATCTCTACAAGTAGCGCAAAGCGTCTCTTGTCGAATGTCAAGAGGTAGCGGCGTAGGACAAGCCTCCGGCTTGTCCTGGCAAGTCGGAGACTTGCCCTACAGTGGCGAAACGGGAGTAATATAAATACCGGATGGAACATCCGCAGCCCTATTCCGACACTGATCCCCGCGCTATGGAAGTGTGGCTCGATCTGCTGCGCAAGATGCCGGCCAGTAAAAAACTCGATTCCGTATTCGCACTCAACCGCCTGGCGATCGGACTATCAGAGGCGGGTGTACGAATGGCTTATCCCGAGGCCGATGACCGTGAGATATTTCTCCGTGCAGCCTCCCGGCGTCTCGGCCCCGACCTTATGAAACTGGCATACGGATGGGACCCAAACGCCAATGAAGACTCAGGCGGACGGCTTTAAACGCGTCCTCGAAGTTATGGACCTGCTCGAAATCCGTTATCAGGTGGTGGGATCCCTGGCCAGTTCCATGCACGGAATCCCGCGCGCAACGATGGATGTCGACCTAATAGTGAACCTCCGCCCGGATCAGATCGAAGAATTCGCGGCCACGCTAAAAGCCGACTTCTACGCCGATCCGGAGACTATCAAGGAAGCTCTGGGGCGTCAGCGCTCTTTCAATCTTATCCACTACGCCAGTGCCTTCAAGTTCGATATTTTCCCACTCTTAGAGGATGAGTACAGCCAAACTCAGTTCGGTCGCCGCCAATTTGCAGAAACAACATCGCTAGGCGATCCGATCGAATGCGCAGTTGCGACCGCCGAGGACACAATTCTGAACAAACTCCGCTGGTATCGCACCGGCGGCGAGATCTCCGAGCGGCAATAGAACGATCTGCGCGGGATTCTACAAGTCAGCGGAAGTCGCCTCGACCTGGCATACCTGAACACCTGGGCGCCGCGACTGGACGTGGCCGATCTTCTGGAGCGCCTCCTACACGAACTACCGCCCTCGCGGCATTGATCCCCTATGCACACGCGATCTAACTTTCTTACCAAGTTGTCATGGGTTGATTGGCTGGCTGTGTTCTTAGTTGCCCTGGGAATCTTTTTGACGCTCTCGATATTTTGATTGCCTAACCTACTCGCCCGATTGCTAGGCTTGGGCGGCGGATTGTTCGGAGGCAGTACAGGGATAGCGTACGTGCAGGTGCTAATCGCACCCGCCAGCATCGGAACCGGAGTTCTGCTGCTGCTCCTCGTTCGGCCACTCTTGCGATTGCGATCGCGAGTTCTTCCGTTCCTGTTGATTGCCGCCAGCGTGGCTATGTTGGTCCGCCAAAGTGCGGTCTGCCCCGTCGCTGACACGCTATTGCGTTTTCCACCGGAAACGGAGACCTGCGCGTTCGTCGCTCCTGCCCTGTTCCCGAGTCTTCTGTTCTGGAGCGTGGTGTTCGCAATCCGGAGCTGGCAACTCCTTCGCCATTGATCCGCGTTAATCCGCGTCCATCCGCGGCTAATTTTCCGGCATCGTACAATCAAGATCGTATGCCCGAAGAACCGCAAGCTTGCAATATTTCAACCGATAAAACCACCGAAGACCGCGTCTTCGGTTTCAGCACCCGCGCGCTGCACGCGGGGCAGCGTCCGGATTCAGAAACCGGCGCCCGCGCCGTGCCGATCTATCAGACCACGTCGTACGTCTTTGAAGACACCCAGCACGCCGCCAATCTTTTCAACCTCCAACGATTCGGGAACATTTATACCCGCATCATGAATCCCACCACCGCGGTATTCGAGGAGCGCATGGCTTCGCTCGAGCGCGGCGTCGGCGCATTGGCGCTTTCGAGCGGCCAAGCTGCACAGTTTATCGCTGTCACCAATCTGCTGGGCTCGGGCGACGAGATTGTCGCATCGAAGGCATTGTACGGCGGCACCTATACGCAGTTCGACGTGAGTTTCAGGCGGCTGGGCATCAACACTACTTTCGTCGATCCGGATGACCCCGAGAATTTCCGGCGCGCCATCACTCCCCGAACGCGTCTGATTTACGGAGAGACCATCGGAAATCCGTTGTTGAACGTGCTGGATATCGAAGCCGTAGCGGCGGTCGCGCATGCCGCCAATCTGCCGTTCATGATCGACAACACCTTCGCCTCGCCCTATCTTTGCCGGCCGATCGAGCATGGCGCGGACATCGTGGTGCATTCGGCCACCAAATTTATCGGGGGGCACGGCACCTCCATCGGCGGCGTCATCGTCGATAGCGGAAAATTCCCGTGGGACCGCGGGCCGTTTCCGCAAATGCTCGAGCCCAGCAAGGGTTATCACGGCATCCGCTTCCATGAAACGTTCGGCGACTTCGCATACATCATCAAGGCGCGCGTGGAAGGACTGCGCGATTTCGGTCCGGCGCTGAGCCCTTTCAACTCGTTCCTGTTTCTGCAAGGCCTGGAAACATTGAAGCTGCGCATGCAATGCCATTGCTCGAACGCCATGGAAGTGGCGCGTTTTTTGTCTGGACATCCGGAGGTCGGCTGGGTCAACTACCCTGGCCTCCCATCCAGCCGCTATCACGCGCTCGCGCAAAAGTATCTGCCGAAGGGAGCGGGCGCCGTCATGAGCTTTGGTATCCGCGGCGGACTCGACGCCGGAAGAAAATTCATCGAGAGCCTGAAGCTGGTCTCGCATCTGGCGAACGTGGGCGATGCCAAGAGCCTGGTGATTCATCCCGCGTCCACCACGCATCAACAGCTCAGCGACGAAGAAAAACAAACTTGCGGGATCAGCGACGACATGGTGCGGCTATCGGTTGGGATCGAGGATGTCGACGACATTTTGTGGGATCTCAATCAGGCGCTCGGCAGCGCAGGCAAGATCGGTGCGGGCAAGAAATAATGGCGGACGGAGTAAGCGGCAACTCGCCGGTGAACCAGAGTCCGTTCGCGACCACCGTACAAGACCGTGTCCGGATTCTCGAAACATACAAACGGATCGCGATGGTGGGGCTCTCCTCGAATCCATTCCGCCCCAGCCATTTTGCCGCGATTTACATGATCTCCCACGGCTATGACGTGACCCCGGTGAATCCGCGCGAGAACGAAATACTGGGAAGGCGCGCGTACGCGTCTCTGCGGGACGTGCCAGGTCCCATCGAGATTGTGGATATTTTCCGCGAGCCGGCGGCTGTTCCCGATATCGTCGAAGACGCCATCGCCCGGGGAGCGAAAGTGATCTGGATGCAGCTCGGCGTAATTAATGAAAAGGCCGCCGCCAGGGCACGGGAAGCGGGCCTCGAAGTGGTAATGGATCGCTGCGTTAAGATTGAACATGCGCGGTTTTTCGGAGGACTCAGCACCATCGGTTTGAATACCGGCGTCATCAGCGCTCTAAAACGAAAGGACTAGCAACAAAATGTCATCAGCACCAGCCACTCACCAGCCCATCGTCGCTCCACTCTCTAAGGACACGGCAGCAGCCGAAGTTCAACCCATCTTCGACCGGCTCACGCAGGCCTTCGGACATATGCCTGCTTTTTTCGCCACCATGGCGCGGTCGCCCGAAGCGTTGCAGCATTTCATGCCGCTCTACGGCGCCGTAATTAATAAAGGATCAGTGGAAGCCAAGTACAAAGAGCTGGCCTACTTGAAAACCGCGCTGATCAATGGATGCGAGTATTGCTTTAAAGCCCACTCCGCGTCGGGCAAGAAAAACGGCGTGACGGAAGAGCAAATCACGCACCTGGCCTTCTATCAACGCAGCGCGGCCTTCGACGAAAAAGAAAAAGCAACGTTGCTTTATGCCGAACGTGTCACGCGCGGTGCATCCGGGATCCGCGAAGGCGCCATCCACGAGTTGAAAAAGCACTATTCGGACGATCAGATCGTGGAATTGACGCTCACCATTTGCATTGCAAACTTCACCAACCGGTTCAACGACGCATTGATAATAACCCCAGACATCGGCTGACGTTGTGTGGGGCGGACCCCCAGGTCCGCGCGGGTCCCCCTGGACCCGCTGTCTTCATGGGCAGGCCGACGAGGGCGTCGGCTGCGGACCAGGGGGGCCGCCCCACAGCCTCGCGTTCGCGATCACGGCCTGGCCCAACGCAATCCCCCCGTCGTTGGGCGGGACTTTGGCGTGCAGAAATACTTCGAAGCCGCTGGATCGAAGACCCGCCACGGCGCGTTCCAGCAAGTAGAGATTCTGAAACGTGCCTCCACTCAGGCAAACGCGATCCAGCCCTTCCGCTGCCCTCAGCCGCCGGCAAACTTCCACAACAATCGCGGCCACGGTGTTGTGGAACAACGCGGCGATGTAACTCGCCGGCCGCCCTGCCAAGACATCGCGCACAATACTTTCGATGGCCGGCCGCATATCAATCTGCCAGGCCTCGCCGTCCGATATCTCAAACGGATATTGCTCCTCCAAACCCTGCACCGCGATCGCCTCCAACTGGATCGCGGCCTGCGCTTCGAAATTTACCTCGTGCCGCAGCCCGGCGATAGACGCCACCGCGTCGAACAGCCGCCCGCAGGCGGATGTCTCCACCGTATTGATGCCGCGCTCAATCATCGCGCGCACGGTGGCCACTTTCTTCGCGGGCACATGCCGCCACACAGGCAAATCCAAGGACTCAGCGCGCTCCCCGAAAGTGTCCATCAAATAGCTCAGGCCCAGCCGCCACGGCTCGCGAACGGCTGCGTCTCCGCCGGCCAGGGGAATATAGCGGAAATGCGCGCGGCGCTCGAATCCCGCGAAATCGGCCACCAGAAACTCTCCACCCCAGATCTTTCCATCCGTGCCAAATCCTGTTCCATCGAACGCCACACCGATTACTTTTCCAGTGATCCCGTTCTCAGCCATGCAACTGGCTACGTGCGCGTGATGATGTTGGACACCGATCTTCTCCACGTCCTTCATCTCGAGCGCCAGTTTGGTGCTGAGGTACATCGGGTGCAGATCGTAGGCCACGGCCTTGGGTTCAATCCGAAACAGGTCCCGCATACGCGCCAGCGTTTCCTGAAAGAATACGAGCGTCTCATAATTCTCCAGATCGCCGATGTGCTGGCTGAGAAATGCATGGTGCTCCTTGGTCAAGCAGAATGTATTCTTCAATTCGGCGCCACAGGCCAAAATCTCCGCCACAGGAAAGCTCAGCGCGATCGGGAAGGGAGCATAGCCGCGCGACCGGCGGAGCACCCGCTCCTTTTCTTCGAAAACGCGCACCACGGAATCATCCACGCGCGTGTGAATATCGCGGTTGTGAAACAGGAATGCGTCGGCGATACGATGCAAGCGCTGCGCGGCCTCGCGATTGCCGGTAACGATGGGCTCCTCGCTGATGTTGCCGCTGGTCATCACCAGCGCGGAAAAAGCGGGTGGCTGATCCACGGAGTCGCTGAACAGCAGGTAATGAAGAGGCGTGTAAGGCAGCATGATGCCCAGCGTATTGTTGCCAGGCGCGAGAGCTTCGGGGAAGCCGGGCGCATCCGCCCGCCTCGGCAGAATCACGATGGGCCGCCGTGCACTTTCGAGCGCGACTCGCGCGGCCTCGGAAACAAAACACAGCCGCTCGGCCGAAGCGGCATCCGGAACCATAATCGCGAACGGCTTGTCACTCCGTTTTTTTCGTTCGCGTAGCGCGCCTACGGCTTGGCCGTTCGATGCATCGCAGGCTAAATGAAAACCTCCCAGTCCTTTGATCGCCACGATTCGCCCCTGCTGCAACATCTGCCTCACCGCGCGGATTTCCGAAAGCCCTCCATCAAACGTCAGCGGCGCCTCCAGTTCGTCGCGCGACACCAAAGTAAGTGCCGGCCCACACTCGGGACACGCGTTGGGCTGCGCATGAAAACGGCGGTCCGCTGGATCTTCGTACTCGCGCAGGCACTTTTCGCACATTGCGAAACAGGCCATTGTTGTCAAAGGCCGGTCGTAGGGAATTTTCCGCGTGATTGTGTAGCGCGGGCCGCAGTTGGTGCAGTTGGTGAATGGATAACCGTGCCGGCGATTCCCATCGCTGCGAAAATCCCGCAGGCAGTCATCGCAGGTGGAGACGTCCGGCGAAACCGGCGCCAACCTTCCTGGCTCATCCACGCTTCCTCGAATGACAAAACTGGAATAACCCGCCGGCGCCAGTGTCTGGATGACTATATCTTCGATTTGCGCCAATGGCGGCGTCTCGTCCCTCAGCCGTCGCACGAAGCATTCCAGCTCCCAGTCGGCGCCTTCCACTTCGACGGTGACACCCGCCGACGAATTTAATACATAGCCGTGGAGCGAAAGTTCTTGGGCAAGTTTGTAGACGAAAGGGCGGAAACCAACGCCTTGAACGATCCCACGTATGTAAATCTGTCTGCGGCTGATTCGGGACACTCCTAGTCCACCGTAGCAGGGTTACGGGCATCTCAGCTTTCGCTTACTAGCGTAACCCCTAGCCCTTGCGGCAGCCAAAACGCTACACTAATTGAAGACTGACAGCGACTCCGGCCGACGCTAAACAGCTGACGAGCTGACTTAGAGCTGGACACCTTGGTGTTTACCGGGCGCTCGATGGTGACACCCCCTCGAATCGCTTTGCCGTGGAGGTATGCCCTAGCGAACCTCCGGGAGGAAAATGGCATGGCAAAGGGAGATTCCCAGCTGCTCCAGAAACATCTCGATGTAGAATCAAAAGAGCGGAAAAGCTGCACACTCTTGACTTCTCCAGACCCACTCGCGAAAATTCTCGATCTCGCCGACGATGCCATCATCTCGGTGGATGATGAACAGCGGATCATCCTGTTCAACCAAGGCGCCGAGCGTATCTTCGGTTATTCCTCGCAGGAAATTACGGGGCAACTGCTGGATATTCTGCTGCCATCCCGTTTGGTTCAGGTGCATCGCCACCATCTGGAGAATTTTGCAAAGTCGGAGGTCACGGCGCGGCGCATGGGCGAACGTAGCGAGATTCTAGGCCGGCGCAAGAACGGTTCGGAGTTTCCCGCGGAGGCTTCCATTTCCAAGGTGGCCGTGCAGGATCGGCATATGTACACCGTCATTCTGCGCGACGTCACGGACCGCGTGGCGGCCGAAGATAAGATCAAGAATTCGCTGCGCGAAAAAGAGGCGCTGCTTAAAGAGATTCACCATCGGGTGAAGAACAATCTCCAGGTGGTTTCGAGCCTCCTTGGCCTGCAATCCCGCGTCGTTGGCGATGAACAGACCCGCAAGATGTTCCAGGAAAGTCAGAACCGGATACACTCCATGGCCCTGCTGCACGAGAGCTTGTATCAATCGAATAATCTCTCGCGGATCGACTTTCCGGAGTACATCCGGCAACTGGCTTCGTATTTGTTCCAATCCTACGGCGTCGTCGCCGAACGCATTCATCTCCGGACCAATCTGGACGCGCTGTATCTCGGCATGGATGCCGCGGTTCCCTGCGGGCTCATCATTAACGAACTGGTCTCCAACTCGCTAAAATACGCATTTCCGGATGGCCGGGAGGGTGAGGTTCGCATCGAACTGCGGGAGCATTTGGAAGGTATGGCCCTGCTGGTGGTGGCGGATAACGGTATAGGCCTGAGAAGTGATATAGATTGGGTAACAGCGAGGACATTGGGGTTGCGGTTAGTGCGCACGTTGGCCGAGCAATTAGGAGCGAAGATCGAAGTTCAGTCTAAGGCCGGGACAGAGGTCCGGCTTACCTTTGCCGCCGCGGCATAGGCGCCAACGCGGAAATGACATGCCTGCAAGAATTTTGATTGTTGAAGACGAGCGCATCACGGCCGAGGACCTGCGCGATATCCTCACGGATCTCGGCTATACGGTAACGGGCTCGGTCTCGAGTGGAGCCGACGCCATCGCGCAGGCCGAGCAAAACGCCCCGGACTTGGCGCTGATGGACATCCGCATCAAGGGAGACATGGATGGAACCGAAACGGCTCGCATCCTGCGTGAGCGCTTTAATATTCCAGTTGTTTATCTAACAGCGCACGCTGATACTTCCACACTATCGCGCGCGAAACTGGCTCAGCCCTTGGGTTACATCACCAAGCCGTTTCAGGAAGCTGAGCTGCACGCCGGTATCGAGATTGCCCTGCACAAGCACCGCGAGGACTTGAAGCTTCGCGGACAGGAGGAATTGTTGGCCTCCACCTTGCGCGCCATTGCAGAAGGTGTCATCGCGGTGGACAAGCCCGCGTTGGTGACGCTTTTCAATCCGGCTGCTGAAGCCTGGACCGGGTGGAACGCGCGTGAGGCTGTGGGTAAGCCGATACGCGAAGTCTTTCCGTTGGTGGATAGCGTGACGGGAGAAGAGCTGGACACTCCGTTGTGGCGCGTCCTCACCGAAGGGACTATGGAAGAAGTCGGCCACGGCGCTTTGCTGGTGGACCGCACCGGCGCCAAGCGGCCTATCACCGGCAGTATTGCGCCAACTCGCGACCACCGCGGCGAGGTCTCCGGAGCGGTCCTGGTTTTTGGCCGCGCCACCAACGAAACCGGAGGTGTGCGGCGGCGGCTGCCGGATTATTCCGGTGAAAGCGTCGTGGGTATGGGCGACTTCAAGATGGTGGCGGCCTCGCCTTCCATGAAACAGGTTTTGAAATTCGCCCGCCGCGTGGCTGAGAGCGAGGTCTCCACCATTCTGCTGGAGGGGGAAAGCGGCACCGGAAAAGACATCTTTGCCCAGTTCATCCATCACTTCGGCCGGCGCCGTGACGGGCCGTTCGTGGCCATCAATTGCGCCGCTATCCCGGAAACGTTGCTCGAAAGCGAGTTGTTCGGCTATGAAAAAGGAGCCTTCACGGACGCCCGCGCTCCCAAAGCCGGCATCCTCGAGGTGGCTTCCGGCGGCACCATCTTCCTGGATGAAGTGGGCGAGATGCCGCTGGTGCTGCAGGCCAAAATGCTGCGCGTGCTGGAGGAGCAGACTTTCCGGCGTCTGGGCGGAGTGAGAGATATTCAGGTGGATGTGCGCGTAGTGGCGGCCACTAACCGCAAGCTCACCGAAGCCATTGAGCAGGGGAAATTCCGGCTCGACCTTTATTACCGCCTCAACGTGATCCAAGTGCTGCTGCCGCCTCTCCGGGATCGCAAGGAAGATATTCTCCCGTTGGCTGAAACATTCATCAAGCACTACAACACCAAGTTCAAACGCACCATAGAGGGCCTTTCGCATGGGGCTGCCGCGGTGCTACTGGGATACGATTGGCCCGGGAACGTGCGCGAGTTACGTAACGTAATCGAACGCGCCATGGTGCTGGAAGAATCTGATTGGGTTCAAACTTCCAGCTTGCAGGTATTACCCCCGCACGCCGATGTTCCGGTGGCTGGATCGCTGCCTCTTGCGGCCGAAGACAAGTTTGACGTCAGCCTGGAAGAAGCCGAGAAGAGTCTGCTGGTGAAGGCGCTCGAAAAGGCCGAGGGCAATCAAACTCGCGCCGCCGTTCTGCTTGGTATTACGCGCGACACGTTGCGGTACAAGATAAAAAAATTCAATCTCCGCTGACCGAAGCCGCGAGGGAGTCCCCGATGGGCATCCTAGCCTCGTGGCGCACGCACTCCTGCGTGCCGCGTTCACACTCGTGTGAACGCTAGGGTTCGGTCACCAAGGGTGTTCGCAAGAGTGCGAACACGGCACGCATGAGTGCGTGCGCTACAAGCGGG
>OBLU010004161.1_pt1 | contig 13048 bp, 6 predicted proteins | sample 1518681 | NCBI WGS metagenome assembly OBLU01 (sample SAMEA3539304, study PRJEB22396) | soil metagenome | biome: tundra; feature: field; material: soil | place: USA | collected 2010-05 | depth 0.15 m | reverse complement strand
ACAACGTTGACGCCAGGAACTTGAACTACGGGTTTACGGGTTATCTGCGTCGAAATCGCAACAGCGTCACGGACGTGACGCAGGTGCTGAGCCCCGAGGTCGTGCTGATTACCAAGGCGAACCTGCCGAAAGACACCTCTAGCGGGCTTGAAGTCATGGCAAACGGGTACGTCATGCCCAGACTGTCCTACGGTCTGAGCGGCAATCTGTTCTACAGCCAGATTGACGCCATAGCGCTTGGTGCCCCCGGCGTGAAATCCACCGCTGGGATCAATGCGAAGGCCAACCTCGACTACCGTCCGACGACGAACGACACCGCACAGCTATCCTTCAGCCGGTCAGACAAACGCTTAACGCCGCAAGGCTACGTTAGCGCAATCAATCTTGTAAACATGGGCTACAAGCACCAGATTCGCGCAAATTTGTCTGCCGTGGTCACGGTGTCGGATATTTTTAATGGCCAGATATTTCGGCGCTTCGTCAGCACGCCAACTTTGACAGATAGTTATCAACGCGAACAGGTCGGCCGCATCGCCTACATCGGCGTTATCTATACGTTCGGAGCGCCCAAGAAAAATAAAGCGGGTGGCTTTGAGTATGATCAATAGCGATGGAGGAAGGCGAGCTATAAAATTACTCGTGACCGAGATCTCGATACGGCTCGCACTGGCTGGCGATCTCCCCGACACCTGTCAGTGCCCACCCAATTAGACGTGTCCGCCCTGCTGCCGAAGGCTGTGCACGGTGCTCGCTGGCTGTTGCTAAAGGAACCAGCGGCTCGCGTTCGATTCGCGAATCGCCCCAAGCATGATGGGACCGCTTAGCACTGCCATTGATGTACTGCAGCAGAGAAACCGGGACTTTCTGCACAAAAGGTACGCGACCCCCGTGCATTGGCACTGTGCGGGTCAAAGTCAAGTGACTGCGAAGGATGCCTTCGCACTCGCCCGTTGTCGTTTTGCATTCAAAATGAGACTTTTTGCCTTTCATGATGAGACGTTTTGCTTAGCAGTCTCATTTTCCGGGCAAAAGTAGGGATTCCAGAGGGGTCCATGCGCGCTCAACGAACTCTATGACTACCTTGAATCCAATCGCGACCTCATCCCCGACTATGGTGACCGTCGTCGACACGGGGAAGCGATTTCATCCTCGATTGCCGAATCCACCGTCAATCAAGTGATCAGTCGCCGGTTCGTCAAGAAGCAGCAGATGCGATGGCAACCGGAAACAGCGCACTTGCTGCTCCAAGTGCGCACCCGGACGCTCAATGGCACGCTGCGCGAGACATTTCAACGCTGGTGGCCGGCAATGACAACGGTCTCAGCCCCCGCTTTGTCGTAGTCTCCATAGAGCGCGGTCAACTCCGACATGGAAGGGCCGGATTTCCAGTTCGCTCTGCCAAACGCTAAACTAGACGCCACATGAAAATCGTTTCGATCATTATGGGCCTTGCGGTGCTCGCGCTGGTCGCGCTGACGCTCGTCCCCGCGGCAGCGGACTATCGCGCTTATTTTGCGGTTGCCGCACTAGTGGCCGCCGGCGTGCTGCTCGTGACCATCGTCATCGGTCCGGGGAAACGACCCGAACTCGCCGTCACAAGACCTGAACTCGCGGTCGCCGGCGCAGCGACGGTGTCCGGCACTGCGGCCCCCGTCGGTGTAAACCCGGCGGATGCCGCGGTGGTCAGTTTCCTCGCTACAATGCAGGAGAAAGGCCGCCTGGTCGACTTCCTCATGGACGACATCGCCATCTATAGCGACGGTCAGGTGGGAGCGGTCGCGCGCGCCGTGCAAGCGGGATGCAAGGCGGTCCTCCTCGAACAATTTCAAATTCTCCCAATCCGTGAAGAGAAGGAGGGCTCCCAAGTGACCGTAGCGGCAGGATATCGGGCGGATGAATACCGTCTCGTCGGTAAGCTCAGCGGGCAAGCGCCGTTCGCGGGAACGCTGATGCATCGCGGCTGGAAAACCGAGTCGGTGAAGCTACCAAGGGTCCTGCGGACAGGCGACGACCGGTTTCCCACCGTCGCACCCGCAGAGGTGGAGCTACAGTAGGTGAACGTGGCTCCCTTAAGTTCTCTGTGCCGCCTGACATGACAGCGAGACAGTCTCGGACATGAGCAATCGATTCAGTTTCGGCATCGATCTCGGCACCACCAACAGCGCCATAGCGATCACTGATCTCGCAAGCGATCGCACAGAGGGCGTCGAAGTCACTCAAATCTTGAGCCCGAACCAAGTCGGTGAGAGATCGACGTTACCGTCTGCGCTCTATATTCCGCACCCGGACGAGTTTCCCGAAAACTCCATTCGATTACCCTGGCAGACCGAAGTCGGGGACGCGGCAATCATCGGCCAATTTGCTCGCGACCACGGCGCCCTGGTCCCAGATCGCTTGGTCACCTCCGCCAAATCATGGCTTTCCAATATTCACATCGACGCCAGGCAAAAGTCGCTTCCTTGGAATTCGGACATCAACGAGGAGAAGCTCTCCGCTTTTGATTGCTCTCGCCGTTACCTGGAACACCTGAAGGAAGGGTTCTTGTACGCGGAGCGCCGGAAGGGCAGGGAGTGGAACCTGTCCGACGGGGTGATCGTCCTCGCCGTCCCCGCCTCATTCGATGAAGTGGCAAGAAACCTGACCGCGGAGGCCGCTGATGCGGCTGGCCTCGGTAAAGTGACCCTCCTTGAAGAACCGCAAGCGGCGTTCTATGCCTGGATCTCTCAAGCGGCCAAGGAGTGGCGCACCCAGGTCGGGCCCGGTGACATCGTTCTGGTCTGTGATGTCGGAGGCGGAACGGCCGACTTCAGCCTTATCGCCGTTTCCGAGCATGAAGGCACGCTCCAGCTCGAACGCATCAGCGTCGGAGAGCACATTCTCCTGGGCGGCGACAACATGGATTTGGCCCTTGCCTATACATTGAAGGCTCAGCTGGAGGCGCAGGGCAAGTCGATCGACTCCTGGCAGTTGCTCGCGCTCGTGCATGCTGCCGCCAAGGCCAAGATCGCCTTGTTCAACGACGAATCGTTGACGGAAGTACCCATTGCCGTTCCTTCGCGTGGATCGAGCCTGTTCGCCGGTGCGGTGTCCACCTCGCTCGAGCGAGCCACGCTCGAGCGTGTTGTTCTCGACGGTTTTTTTCCCATGACCGGTGCGACCGATTTTCCACGAGAGGCACGCAATGTGGGTCTGCGGGAATTCGGCCTCCCGTACGCGTCGGATCCCGCCGTGAGCAAACACTTGGCGCGCTTCCTCGTCCGAAGCCTGGCAAACGTCAAGGCCAGCGAGTCTCTTACTCGCCTGGTCGGCGCCCGTGCTGCTGCTGAAACGTTTCTCTCGCCAACGGCGATCCTGTTCAACGGCGGCGTCTTCAACGCCGCCCCGATCCGTGCGCGCGTGCGAGACTTGCTGGCGTCCTGGACTCAGGGCCCGGTGTGCGAACTCGAAGGTGCTCAACAGGATCTTGCCGTGGCGAAGGGGGCGGCGCTCTACGGTCGAAACCGCGCAACCGGAAAGGGCATCCGCATCAAGGCCGGCACGGCACGGTCGTACTATGTCGGCTTGGAGACCTCGATGCCAGCGGTACCGGGATTCAAGCCACCCGTAAAAGCGTTGTGCGTCGTGCCGCAGGCAATGGAGGAAGGCTCCGAGCTCTTGATCACAGGGCGTGAGTTCGGCCTCGTTACCGGGCAACCTGCGGATTTCCGCTTCTTCTCATCAGAAACGCGTAGCGGCGACACGCCGGGGCAGATTCTTCCCGACGCTGAACGTGAACTGGAGGAGCCCTCCCTGCTCCAGGTCAATCTACCCTCGATCGAGGGCTTTCCCGAGGGGCAACCCGTGCCGGTGCAGATTAACTCTGTCGTCACCGAGCTCGGTACGCTGGAACTGTGGATGAAGCACACGAACTCGGAACGCCGTTGGAAGGTCGAGTTCGCAATCCGTACGGAGTAACCGGAACCCATCCTCCGGCCGTGGGATCACGTCCTTCATGACCCGCTTCAGTATCGGCATCGATCTCGGCACAACGAACTGCGCGCTGGCGTTCGTGCCGCTCGAGGGCGACGCCAGATCGGAGATATTGCCCATCCCACAATGGGATTTGCCGACCGTCATGGCCGACGCATCGACGCTTCCATCCTTTCTCTACCTCCCGGAAGAAGCGGTGGTCACCCAGCTTCAAGGCAAGAAATCCGGCGAGGGGGTCTGGGTGATCGGCAGGCTTGCGCGAACCAGGGCTGCAGAAACCCCAGGCAGGGTCGCTCATTCCGCTAAATCTTGGCTCTGCCACCACGCAGTCGATCGCTCGGCACCGTTTCTGCCTTGGGGTTCGACGGAAATCGCCAACGAAAGAAAAATTTCGCCGGTACGAGCTTCGGCGCTGATCCTCAGCCACTTGCGCGATGCATGGAACGATCGCTTCGCCGATGCTGGCGCCGACTTCGCATTCGACTCCCAGATCATAACAGTCACCGTCCCCGCGTCCTTTGATGCAGCCGCGCAGCGATTGACCCTGGCCGCCGCGCAGGAAGCCGGTTTTCCGGAAACCGTTCGATTGCTAGAGGAACCCCAGGCGGCCTTCTATCATTGGTTGGAGCAGCACGATCCCGTCAAGAGCGTATGGGACGGGTCATCCAAGCACAACGCCGAACCCCACCATGTCCTGGTGGTCGACATCGGTGGTGGTACGTCGGACTTCAGCCTGTTCGAATTCCGTCCGCACGCGGCGAGCGGCGGCCCGCGAATCAAGCGAATCGCCGTGAGCAACCACATCCTTCTCGGCGGCGATAATATCGATCTCGCCATTGCGCACCGAGTTGAATCGCAGCTGGTCAATCCGGGGGAGGAACTGTCCGGTGGGCAGTGGGGTTACCTCGTCGCCCGATGCCGCGATGTCAAGGAAAGGGCGCTGTCCAGCACAGGACCGGCTGACGAGGCGTTCGCCGTGGTCATGCCTGGCCGCGGCTCGAGCCTCATTGCGGGGACGCGGTCGGCCCATCTCTCGCGCGCTGATATCGAAGCGCTGGTCCTCGATGGCTTCTTTCCGGAGTGCGACGCGAAAGAAACTCCGCTTAAGATGAGGGCAGCTCTCGGAGAATGGGGTCTTCCCTACGCCGCTGATCCCGCGATCACGCGGCATCTTGCCGATTTTCTAAAAGGTCGGCCGGCCGTCGACGCGGTGCTCTTCAATGGTGGTTCGCTCAATCCCGGGCCTCTGCGTCAGCGTATCGGCCGGGAAATCGGCAAATGGCAAGCGCGTTCCCCGCCCGTCGTTTTCGAGAATCCTGAACCCGACCTCGCCGTCGCCCGCGGCGCAGCTCGCTTCGGCAAAATCGTTCACACCGGCGGACAGCGCATCGACGCCGGGGCCGCTCACGCCATTTTTCTCGAGGCTCACAGAGCGCGGGTATCGGAAGCCGATGGGGAGGCCGAGCCCTCCCTCGTCTGCATTCTTCCAAGAGACGCTTCTTCCGAGGTGACCTTCGAAATCGCTGACCTTGCACTCGAATTGCGGATCAATCGTCCGGTGCGATTTCGCACGTACTACTCGACCCGCAACGCGACCCGAAAAGCCGGCGATGTCATTGACTGGAACGACCAGGACTTCCGTGCGCTTCCGCCACTCGAAACGGTGGCGCAAGGCGCGGTGTCGGGTGGCGCTCCAACCGATGATACGGTGCCGGTCAGTTTGACCGTCAGACTCAACGAATTGGGTCTTCTCCAGGTTTCATGCGTGAGCGCGGATTCCGATATCCGCCGCACCTGGCCGCTAGAATTCAACCTCCGCCCGCACGAAAAAAGCGATCCTAACGAGCCCGGCTCAAAGACGCCGATCGACGCGGAGCCAGAGGTCGCGGCCGACGCCCTCAACGCTTCGCGCCGCAGAATCGAGAGCTTGTTTAAGCCACCACTGAGCAAACGCGACAAACTGACGGCTGGTCGACTGATCAAGAGTTTGGAGACAATCCTCGGCGCGCCTAAAGCCAAGTGGAACCTTGTTCTCGTTCGCTCCCTCTGGTCGAGCCTGGAGAAGTGCATGGCTTGCCGTCGCAACTCGGTCGAGCATGAGGAAGCCTGGCTCATTCTCGCTGGGTTCTTGCTGCGGCCGGGTTTTGGTGCCGCGATGGATGATGTCCGCATCGATAGTCTTTGGACGCTCCGTGAAACTGGGCTGTCCTTTCCCGGCAAGATGGTGAAGCTCCAAGAGCACATCTTGTGGCGCCGGGTAGCGGGTGGTCTGTCACGCGAACGGCAGGAAAGCATCCTCGCCCCCGAGATCGGGAAGCTCCGCCAGCAAGCAAGCCCATCGCCCGAGCTCGTTCTTCTCGCGGGAGCGCTCGAGCGCATCGGTCGCGAAGCGAAAACGGAACTGGTCAACCTGTTCATTGATGCCGCTTCGGCTCACGCCGAGGAGAAGAAGCACTATGCTCATTTCCTCGCGGCGCTCGGGCTTCTGCTGAACCGCACGCCGCTTTATGCGGGGCCGGAGACAGTCGTTTCACCGGACCTCGTGGAGCAAGCATTCGAGGCTTTCTCCAAATTCGATTGGACGGGACCGAAAGCGGTGGAGCTGCAAGCCTTGTTCCTTCGCGCCGCTCGCGTAGTCAACCATCGAGCGCTCGATGTGCCGCAATCCGTACGCAACCGGATCGCTCAAAAACTGGAGAAAGCCGACGTCCCCTCATCGAAGACCTTGCCGCTCAAGCAATACATGACGATGGACCGCTCCGAGCGTGTCAGCCTCTTTGGTGAATCGCTTCCGCCGGGCCTCATCATGCGCGAGGCCTCGACCGGGTGACCGGGTAAGCGTGATGTGAAGCAAAACTGTCACTGCGGTTCTGGTGCATCTAGGGATTTCGGGCCTGCGAAGACTTCCTGGCGGATAGAAGACCCACAAGCCGCGAAACAGAAATGCCTTATTTCAAGCCGTTTCCCGTCGCTGACGAGAGTGCCCTTAAGCGCTTCGGCGGCCGAGCGCAGACTGTTGTCCGCAGATGCACCAGAACCCGTACGTAAAACTCCTTTCCTTGACGGCACCCCGAAGCGCTCCAAGAACAGGTCATGAAGCTCTCGGTGGCGTTGGCCGAGGCGCGGGCGAGGGAGGGGGAGCAGTTGAGTCATCTAGCGAAGGGCTACGGGCAGAGCGGGGGAAACTGCTGGCGCTGCTCATCAAGAGCACCCAGGCTTTATTAGAGCAACAGAATGCACGCGTGTCGACGCTGGCACGGGCACGGACAAGGGAGTTATCGCCGCGGACGAGGTTCTGCGAGCGCCCCCAGCGCGATGCGCGGGACTCTCCCATGGCCGCAGGGCCACCCGCCGATGCGGCATCCCTGCCGCGCTTATCGGACACGTCCGACTGTTCGCAGCGTGTTGGATCGTTACTGTGGATCAACGCGCACTGTCACGCGCAACTGAATGATGTCATGTCCGCAAAACGAATTCCGCGGCCGCTGCTATGGATTGGCGGCATCATCGCTTTCCTGTTGCTGTTGGTGCTCATCCTGTCCCTGTTGGACTGGAATGCGCTGCGCGGGCCCTTGAGCCGCATGATATCGCGCGACATCGAGCGCCCGGTCTCGATCAACGGCAATCTGCGCGTACACCTGTTTTCCTGGACTCCCAGCGCGGAGGTCGAGGGCCTCACCATCGGCAATCCGGACTGGGCCGGCAAGGACAACATGATCGAACTGCCGCGGCTGTACGTCGCCGTGGTACTCAAGGACCTGTTCATTGGCCATCTGGTGCTGGCAACCCTCGAGCTCGACAATCCAAAAGTCGAACTCATTCAGGACGAACGTGGGCGCGCCAACTGGGATTTCGGCACCACCAAGCCCAAGTCCAAACGACCTGAAAAGCCCACCAAGCTGCCGCCGCTGCACCATTTCGCGCTCAAGGGCGGCTCACTCGAGATCGACGATGCCGTCCGCAAACTGACGTTCAAGGGCAAAGTGGGTGCACAGGAGAACGGCGCCGGTCATGAGGCCGAGCCCTTCAGCCTGAAGGGCGAAGGAACGCTCAATAAAGAGCCCTTCAAGCTCGAGTTCAGGGGCGGCGCACTGCTCGATATCAAGCTCGATCACCCGTATGAGTTCCAGACCGCAATCGATGCCGGGCCCTCGAGCGTCAAGGTGCGTGGCACCATCGCCAAGCCGTTCGACTTCGGTGGCGTCGACACCGACGTCGAACTACAGGGCCAGAACCTTGCCAATCTGTACTACCTGACCAACCTTGCACTGCCGTTGACGCCGCCCTATCAGCTTGCCGTTCACATTCATCGAGCCGGCAATCACTTCGCACTCGACAATCTTGTGGGAAAGATCGGCAGCAGCGACATACGTGGCAAAGGCACGGTCGATCTCGCACAAAAAGACGGGCGTCCGCGGCTGACCGCCGACATCACTTCACATTCGTTGAATTTGGCCGACCTCGGAGTCGCCTTCGGTGCCGGTGTCGAACAGCCGGGCGAGCAGAAAGGCAACGCGCCGCCTCAGGTACAGGCGCCCAAGGCCGAGCCGATCTCGCCGCTGCTGCTGCCGACCTTCGAGTTCCAGTTCGATCGGCTCAAGGCAATGGATGCGGCCGTTGACTTTCGCGCGGACTCGATTCAGGCGCAAAAGGTGCCGATCAAGAACGTGGCCTTCACACTCAAGCTCGAACAAGGTGATTTGACCATCGATCCGATCGATTTCGCGCTGCCCGAAGGCCAGCTAGCGGGCAGTATCGAACTCAACACGAGGCACACTACGCCGCAGACCAGCGTGGATATTCATCTGAAGGATATCCGTCTCGATCAATTCAAGTCCAAGGACGCCACCGATGCGCCGCTCCAGGGCGTCATGCAGGGACGACTGCGTATCGACGGCAATGGCAACTCAGTGCACGCCATCGCCTCCGATGCCAACGGCACCTTCAGCATCGTGCTGCCGCAGGGGCAGATGCGCGAGGCGTTCGCAGAATTGGCAGGCATCGACGTGGTACGCGGGTTGGGACTGCTGCTCACCAAGAAGGATCAGACCGTGCCGATACGCTGCGGCGTGATCGAATTCAAACTCAAGGATGGCAACGCCGAAGCCGAACACATCCTGTTCGACACGGAGAATGTCATCGTCACCGGCGACGGCCGCATCACGCTCGGGGATGAAAAACTCGATCTGAACGTCAAAGGCGAGCCCAAGAAGCTGCGCTTTGATCGCATACGTGCCCCGGTCAACATCCGAGGCACCCTGCGCCACCCGTCGATCAGCCTGTCCACACCGGCGCTTGCCAAGCAGGCAGCAGCGGCCGCGATACTGGGCGCCGTCGCAACGCCATTCGCGGCCGTGCTCGCCTTCGTCGATCCAGGACTGGCCAAGAACGCCGATTGTGCAACGCTCACGGACGAGGCGGCGGGCAAGGTGGCGCAACCACCGCCGCCGGATCAATCAAAGTGAACCGGGTTCAGGAACCGGCGCGGCGCTGGCGTTGCGCGAGCGATTCCAATTCGTGCCGCACCGGCGGCATGACATAGACGTGGTTCGGTTCCAGGCGGATGCCGTCGGACATCATGCTGACCGGCATGCGCGTGTGCTGAGGGTCGCGTACTTTTCGTGTCAAAACTAGCGCTTTCTCTTTCGCATCGCCGCATGAGCGTGCCCAAGCTACTAATTGAGCAGCAGTTTTATTTTGGCGCTCTCGTTGATGTATCACCGGGAAATGATGAAACGTAAGCCACTGAATTTACAGCGCCGAATTGCTACAGCCGCTACTCTCGACACGAAAAGTACGCGACCTCCAGCTCGAGCTCCGAGTGCTTGCGCAGCAGGGCGACGATTTCGATTAATGAGCAGGATTCCATAATGGCAAGGGTAATCGGGACGTTGCGGTAATGCTGCCGACAAGGGTACTTCTGCTTCGCATTATTTGCGCGGTACGGTCTGTGGGTCAACCACACAAGGAGACCGGCCATGTCCCGAACAAAATCGCAGTTGGACCCCTGGATCGCTCGACTCCAGGAGAATCTCCGGAATGAGCGTTACAGCCGTAGCGTTCTTAAGTCCTATACATATCTCGTTCGACGATTCCTACGTGAACTGGAGCATCGCGACCAGGCGCTCGAATCGGTATCGCCAGGGGACGTTGAGACCTACGTTGAAGCTCTGCGCCGGAAGTGCACCGGAAAGCCCCTATCCCAGCGAGAACGGTGGCGGCACGGTGCAGCCATTCACATGGTATTGCGGTTGGTGCACGGCAAATGGCCGCCGGTGATTATGCCGACAACGCCGGAGGCGATTGAAGCGCGCGAGGCGGTAGCTCGGTACGACGCCTGGTTGGAGCTTCGCGGTCTCTCCACACGTACGCGCCACGATGCTCGAGTAGAGGCCCATCAACTTCTGAAGTGGATTAATGACCGGGGAGCCAACGTTGCCTCGGTATCGATCGCCGACATGGACGCGTACGTTGCATGGCGCGCCGACTCTAAAAGCCGGGGCACTATCGCGCAAATTGCTTACAAGGTCCGCCGCCTCCTACGTTTTCTGCACGGAGCCGGTCAGATGCCGGCAGACCTTGCGCCCCAAATCAATGGGCCCAGGATCTATGCACTCGAAGGCATCCCATCGACGATACGGCCCGACGATCTTGATCGAGTGCTAGCCGAGGCGAGGCGTGATCACTCAGTCATGGGGCGGCGGGACTATGCAATCTTGATGCTTCTGGCGACTTACGGGTTGCGCGGTGGGGAAATCTTGAAGCTGCACCTCTCGGACATCGACTGGCGACATGAGCGTCTCCGGATCCGGCACACCAAGACCGGCGTACACTCGGAATTGCCACTGATGCGTGCCCCCGCCGACGCGTTGCTGGACTACCTGAAGCACGCGCGGCCTCGCACGACGGTGCGCGAGGTATTTCTTCGAGCGCGTGCGCCGTATCGGATGATCGACAATGTCAGCGCTCTCACAAAAATTATTGCTCGCAAATGTCGAGCCGCGGATGTAGAGCTATCTGGCAAGTGGGGGGCGCATATCTTCAGACATGGTCGAGCAGTGAGTCTGCTGCGCGGCGGTGTCCCGATTAAGGTGATTGGGGACGTACTCGGGCATCGCTCCGAGCGATCCACAGGGGTGTACCTTAAGCTGGCCACGGAAGATCTGCGCTCCGTAGCCCTGGACGTCCCGAGCGGGGTGTCGCCGTGAATGCCAAAGACGACACGCACCAGTTCCTGGATACCCTGGCGATCGGCCGCGACGGCCGAGTGAGCTATGCCAGCGTCGTTAGGGCCTTCGAAACAGCCGTGCGCGGCCCCGCCGGCGTGGCGAGGACGCTCTCGAGGGATACGCTGCGCGCCTGGCTCCGTGCCGAGCGCGGACGAAGATCCTTCAAGAGCGTCATGTTCAGGGTGTCCGTGATCGCCCGCTACCTCGACTGGCAGACGTCACGTGGCGGCGACCCGAACCCGCTCGCGACTCTTCGTGAAACCTACGGGCAGCGGATGGCACCGATCGTTCGCGCGTTGCTAGAACGCGACGATGAGCGGGCCCTCGCGCAGCTTCGACCGCTGCCAAAGTACGGCAGCACGCTCGGACCACTGATCTTGGAGCACGTGGCCCGGAAGCAGTCGCTGGGCCTGCGCTATGACAGAGAAGCCGACTTGCTGCGCTTCGATCGCTTCCTGCAAGGCCGATCCGATCTCGCTGGGCAATCCCTGTCTGTACTCCTTGACGCGTGGCGGCACTCCACTCCAGGGGTCCGACACGAGCTTCGCGTACAGCAATGCGGACGAGCCCTGAGTCAGGCGCTGTATCGGCGGGATATGACCACGCCGATCCTGTCGATCGAGGCGGGACTGCAACGCCGCGTTAGTAATTTGGATCGAAAGCCGTACATCTTTACGGAAGCCGAGGTCGACGCACTGTTCCACGCCGCACGCACGTTCCCGTCACGGAATGCGCCGCTGCTGCCAATCGCACTCTACGCCATGCTCACTGTGGCGTATTGCGCAGGCCTGCGGCTCGGAGAGATCGCTGCGTTGACGCTCGGTGATCTGGATCCGGAAAACGGACTCCTGGAGATCCGGGACACGAAGTTCTTCAAGTCACGACGCTTGCCGCTCACACCAAGCGTGATCGAAGTCCTGTCGGGCTACCTAAAGGCGCGTGCGGCGACCGGGGCACCAAGCGCGCTCGGCAGCCCTCTGTGGTGGAGCGGGCTGCGCCGACGGCGATACAGCTACAGCCAGATCGATAAGCTCCTAACGAGGGTGATCCAACGTGCCGGCTTGAAACCTGCACTGGGCAAATGCGGGCCAAGGGTCCACGACGTGAGGCACACCTTCGTGGCTCATCGTATGGTCCGCTGGTATCGAGACGGCGTAGACGTACAGAACCGACTGCCGTACCTCGCGGCTTACCTAGGGCACAAGGACATCCAATCGACGCTCGTTTACCTCAACGTGACGCCCGAGCTGCTGCAGCAGGCGAGCGAGCGCTACCGACAACATGGCGTTGGCGCGCTACGAGCGTCGGGAGACCGGACATGAGTCCCGCGCCGCTCCCATACTGGCTCCAGGCCTTCTTCCATGAATGGCTTGGGGAACAGCGTAACTGTTCCCGGCACACGATCCTGTCGTACCGCGATACCTGGCGGCTGTACCTGCGGTTCGTGGCCGGGCGACGGGGCCGGCCCGTCAGCGCGATGAAACTTGATGAACTGACCTCCGAGGAGGTGCTCGCGTTCCTGCATCACCTCGAGACGGAGCGCCACGACACCATCGGCACGCGAAACTGTCGGCTGGCCGCCATACGCTCTTTCTTCCGGTTCGTCGCCGATCGCGAACCCCTGGCTGCAGAGCAGTGCGCTGCGGTGCTGCGCATACCCGTGAAGAAGGGGCTGCGGCCAGCCATGGCGTACCTCGACACCGAAGAGGTCAACGCGATCCTCCGCCAGCCGGATCGCTCAACGCCCGAAGGGCTGCGGGATGAGACGCTCCTATCCCTCCTATACAACAGTGGTGCCCGTATCCAGGAAGCGTTGAGCCTTCGCCCCAGCGATATCCGGCTCACCTCGC
>OBLU010004158.1_pt1 | contig 13052 bp, 8 predicted proteins | sample 1518681 | NCBI WGS metagenome assembly OBLU01 (sample SAMEA3539304, study PRJEB22396) | soil metagenome | biome: tundra; feature: field; material: soil | place: USA | collected 2010-05 | depth 0.15 m | reverse complement strand
CGTCCGACAGCGTCGGCGACGAGCTCACAATCTGCTGGAACTGGCTCACCACGTTGCGCTGCAACGCTTCCGTCTCCGGCGACGCCGGCGGCTCAATCTCTTCCACCGTCTCGCACTCCGCCGTCATAAAGGGAACGATCTGGTTGAATTCGCCCAGCTTTACCCGCTCGTTGCCCTCGGTAAACACAAACAGGCTCTGGTTCGGCATCTTTACGACCTTGTGCACGGTCGCGCGGGTGCCGATGTGGTGCAGGTCCGCACCCTGCGGCGAATCCTGGCGAGCATCGCGCTGCGCCACCACCAGGATCGTCTTCTCCTCGCCCAGCGACTGGATCAGCTGGATTGAGCTCTCCCGCCCCACCGTCAGCGGCAGGACCGCATGGGGAAACAGCACCGTGTCCCGCACCGGCAGGACCGGGATTGCCCGGCCCGCACTCGGAGTTTCCGGGTCGTCGGAGGATTTTACTGCTTTGGGCTTGATTACACTTACGAAGTCGCTGGCCATGATTATCCTTGAGTGCCCTTATATCAGATTTCCTTCATTGGATGCATTAAGTATCCCTAAAGTCGCACCCCGCAGCCTCATATCGCCGCGCCGTAATTGCGTCCTGACAGTGGTTGGATGCCCACGCCCGCTTCTCCGGTAATCGGCCTGGAAACCCTTTATCTTCAATCCAAAATATAAATCAGCGCCCATCTGGCCCGCGTATACTTGTCGCCAATATGAAGCGCCCCGTTCCCGTCATCCTCTCCGCAATCTTTCTCGGCCTGCTCGCAGCCCTCCAGCTTCTATTCACCGTCCTGATGGTGGTCGCCGGCGTCATCTTCCTCAGTAAGAAGCTGCCAACGCTTCCGCCGATGCCGTACCCGCCCTCGTTCCTGCCGATCATGATGTTCGCCTTTTCGCTCCTCTGCGCGGCGTTGGCCGTATGGTCCATCGTGACCCTCATCGGCCTGGTGCGTTTGCGCTCCTGGGCACGCTACTCGATCCTGGTCATCGCGGGCTGCATCACGTTCTTCGGTGGAATCCTAACCCTGACGACGCTCGCCATGCCCCTCCTGATCTCCAGCGTCCCAACCCAGACGCCTGCTGCCAATCCCCAAATCATGCGCGGAGCGCTCCTCTTTGTCGGCGCGATCTACGGCCTCTTCACCGTTATCGGCATCGCCCTGCTCATCTACTACAACCTTGCGAAAACCCGCACACTATTCCTCCAGAACGCGCCCGTCAACCTCGCTCCTCCGAACACCAGTACCGGAAGGCCTCGCCCAACGGCCATCACGGTCATCAGTTGGCTGTACATGACCTCCGCCCCGTTCTGTCTCATCAATTGCTTCCTTCCTTTCCCAGCGTTCTTATTTGGATTTATCTTGCACGGTCTGGCGGCGCGTTGCGTGTACACGTTTTTCGGAACTCTCTCCTTCGCCATTGGCTATGGCCTCCTTCGCCTTCGGGAGGATGCCCGCATCGCCGTGTTTGCCTTGTTTGCCCTCGGCCCGATTCAACTGGTGGTCATGCTTACGCCATGGGGGTCCCGCCAGTTTCATCTAGTTAGCGAAGAAATCAACGCGATGATGTATACCGGGCGGCAAGCACCGCTGAATCCCGCCTTCTCTCCCGGCGGAATCGTCCTCTTACTCGTGCTCACAACGGCTCTCTACGCATTCATCCTATGGCTGCTGCACCGCCATCGCATCGCCTTCACTCCGGCCCCGCCGGCTCCGCCCCTGTCGCCTGATCCCCTGCCTCTCGCCGGATGACCGGCTAAGCCGCCACGTACCGCCCCAGCTCCTTCACCATGTGGCAGTGGCGCGCAAGCTGTCCCAGGGCGCCATCGATCTGCGCTGCCGAGTCGAACCGCAGATCGACGAAGAACACGTACTCCCAGGGCCGTCCCGGCACCGGCCGCGACTCGATCTTGGTCAGGTTCACCCCCGCCCGCGCAAACTCCTCCAGCGCCCTTACCAGCGATCCCGGACGGTGCTCCACGCTGAAGGCAAGACTCGACTTATTCGCGCCCGTCACCGGGACCTGGCCGCTGGCCCGCACCGCCGGCTCCCGCAGCAGCAGATGAAATCGCGTGAAATTCTCCGCGTGGTCCTCGATCCCCGCCACCAGCACCTCGGCGCCGTACTGGCGCGCCGCCAACTCCGGGGCAATGCCGGCCGTGTCGTCCAGCTCTTCGGCCATCAGGTGCTTCACGCTCCCCGCAGTGTCGTAGAAATTCACTATCTCCAGCCACGGTCGCGCGGCCAGCCAGTGGCGGCATTGCGAGAGCGCAACCGGATGCGACATCACCCGCTTGACGTCATCCGGGGCCACGCCGGGCCGCACGATCAGGTTATGGCGCACCCGCAGCAGGCTCTCGCGCGCGATCCGCACCGGCTGCGCCAGCAGCAGATCGTAGTGCTCCGCCACCGGCCCGTGCAGGCTGTTCTCGATCGGCAACACCGCCCCGTCCACCGCGCCCGACACCACGCGCTCAAACACCTCCGCCGAGGTCGCGCACGCGGCAATCTCCAATCCCGCACCCGGCGCGCCGGCAACATCTTCCAGCATCGCCAGCGCCGCCATGTGGCTGTTCGATCCCAGTTCGCCCTGAATCGCAACTTTCACAAACTCCCCCCGCTCAGGCAACCTTTCGCGAATCCGCTTCTACGTCTCAATTGGCAACCTCAACCCGGTAACACGCAACTTACCACATGGAAGGCCGCGGCAAGTTTTTCTTGAGGCCCATGGCTGAAAACACGGCCGTACGGAACTAAGGAGGAGAAAAAGATGCTTTGGACAATCACTATCATTTTGCTCGTCCTGTGGCTGCTCGGCGTCGTCAGCGGCTACACCCTCGGCAATTGGATCTACGCCCTACTCGTGATCGCCGTCATCCTTGCCATCTTCAATTTACTCTCAGGCAGACGCGCGCTCTAACCAGTTCAATCGCTCCGCCGCGGGCTCATTCCGGACCTGTGCGGCGCCAAACAGCAGACAACAACAGGAGTGCGGCTATGAATCGTGACACCACAGAAGGAAAATTCAATCAGCTCAAAGGCAGGGTCAAGCAGTCCGTTGGCGAAGCAATCGGGAATGACAAACTCGCCAACTCGGGAACCGCCGATCAGGTAAAAGGCACCGTCCGCGAGGCTTGGGGCAACGCAAAAGACGCTGCCGGCGCCGCCGCGGCCGATGCCCGCACCCGCGCCGACGCCCACAAACACGACGTTCGCGCCAAGATCACCTCAACCGCCCAGAACGTAAAGGATTCGGTCAACGCAAAAGCGGAAGACATCAAACTCCAGCACAAGCGTACCGCATAGTCGGGCCGGCTTCGCACCCACCCGTCTCACTTCTAAGAGGGGCTCGCCTCGCGTGGGCCCTTTATTTGTGCAGCAGAACATCCGCCGCGAAGAAGCCGAAGAAGGCAATCGAAATCAATCCATTCAGCGTAAAGAACGCCGCATTCATCCTCCGCAGGTCGCCCGGCGAAACGATGCTGTGTTCGTACAGCAGCAGCGCCGCTACCGTACCCACTCCCGCGTAGGCCAGCGGACCCAGCCCGAACAGCCGCACCAGCCACAGCAGCATCGACAGCATCCCCACGTGCATCGCCCGCGCAATCCAGAAGGCCGCCGTCAGCCCGAACGCCTGGGGCACGCTGTTCAAGCCCGCCGCGCGGTCGTGTTCAAAGTCCTGGCATGCGTACAAAACGTCGAAGCCCGCAACCCACAGCAGCACCGCCACCGTAAGCACCAGGATGCGCACATCGTAGGAGCCGCGCACCGCGATCCACGCCGCCGATGGCGCCATGCCGAGCGACAGCCCCAGCACCAGGTGCGACCAGCGCGTCAGCCGCTTCATGTAGCTATAGGCCAGGATGATCGCCAGCACCACCGGCGCCAGCACCAGCGTCAGCCGGTTCAGCATCCCCGCGCCCAGCAGGAAGACACCTGCCGAGACGGCGACGAACCCCGCGACGAACCCCGCGCTCAGTCTTCCCGCCGGCAGCGCGCGCATGGCGGTGCGCGGATTGGCCGCATCCAGCCGCGCGTCCACCAGCCGATTGAAGGCCATGGCCGCCGAGCGCGCCGAAACCATGCACACCACGATCCACCCCAGCACCGGCAGCCGCGGCCACCCGCCCGCCGCCAGCACCGCGCCCGTCAGCGCGAACGGCAGCGCGAAGATCGAGTGTTCCCACTTGATCATTTCCAGCGTCAGGCCGGTGCTCTTCCACGCATTCGCCATCTCTCCATCTTAAGGGAAGAATCGCCGCACCGCACCCGCAGCTAAACCTAGCCCGCACAATCGCGCCTGCCCGCGCGCCGCCCGCTATTTTCCAGCCTCCGGCCCCGCAACCTGCAGATCGTTGACGACCTTGAAGACTCCGGGAACGGTATTCGCGCGAATCCCCGCGACGTCGTGATCCATCTTGCTGTCGACCACCCCGGTCAGCGTGACATTGCCGTTGACCACGGTAATCCGGATGGGCTTCGCCGGGTCCAGCGCGTACTTCTGCAACTGCGGCGTCCCGTAGATCACGCGCGCCAGTTCCAGACGCAGCCGGTCGTCCATCGGCGATACCGGCGCTACCTTGATGTTGTCGATGATGTCCTTGACTCCGGGAGTGTTGCCCACCAGGCCCAGCGCGGAATCCTTGTCCGGTGGTCCATAGACCATGCCGCCCAGCGTCACCACGCCGTCATGCACGCCGATGGTGAGGGAATTGAAGGGTGTCGTCCCGTATCCCACTCGGTCGTAGGTCAGCGCCTTCGCCAACTTCGCGCGCAGTTCCACATCCTCGACCGTCGGCCCGGCCACTCGAATCTCGTTGTCGACCCCCTTCACTCCCTTCACATGGTGGACGCGGTTGCCCGCTTCCTCCTTGGCCGCATAGATGTCGACGGTCCCGGTAAGCACGACCTCGGGCCCATGCAGCGACGCAGTCACATTCGCGAACTTCTTGTTGTCCAGCGCCTTATGGACATCTGCGTCGATGCCGCCGGCGTCCGCCTTCGCCGTTCTCGCTCCAACTCCAAACCAGAGCGATGCGCTGAGTACCGCGACGCCTGCGGCCAACAGGCTCTCTCTTCTGAATTTGAACATTCGATCCTCCTTCCCAACGGAGAACTCCACCCCAACCCAACCCAGGATGCAGACTCCGATGCCAGTGTATTGGACGCGGATCTCCGCCGGAGGGATCAATGTTTTCGCAGCAGATTCTCCAACTGCGGCTCCCCCTACCGGTACCGCCTGCGTATCTTGTAGACCACGCTGAACACACCCGACTCGTCGCGCGCCACCACCAGCGACACATTGGGAGTCAGATCGTACTGCGCCTGCAGCAGTTGTTGCGCCGTGGAGTTCACATTGGTCGCAAAAGTGACAGAGAGCGGTCGCGAGAGCTGCTTCTGCACCGTAATGCGCGCCGTCGAGTTGCCCAGCGTCCCCACAAACGCCGGATCGATCTTCACCGTGCCTCCGCCAAACAGCTTGCCCACGCGGTTGCTGACCGTTGCGTTCAGCGCGCCGCCCAGCAGGGCGCTGCTGGTCGGATTCGCGCCCTGCTGCACCTCCTGCTCCTGGTAGAGCTGCGCCTCTTCCTGGGTGCGCCCCAGCGCCAGCAGCGCAAAGATGTCCGCCTCGCTTAGCGGAGGTTCGGACCGGTAGGTCGGCTTCAGGTTGCTCATCGTGCCTTGCAGCCCCACCGTAACGTCGTAGGTTTCCACGCGCGCGGTCGCGTTGATATCGATGGTCGGGTCGATCCGCACCGGATTGCTGAAATATATATCTCCGCGCTGCAACTGGTACTTGGTGCCGGCAAAGGTCGCGCTGCCGTCGGTGATCTGGATGCGCCCCAGAATGGATGGCTCGGCAACCGTGCCGCGCACCGTCAGGTCCACCGTGCCCACCAGCTTGGCGAAGGTGTTCTGGAAGTCCAGTTGCGGCGAGCTGGTCACGTGCACGTCCAGGCTGATCTTGTTCGAAGCGGCGTTGGGCTGCGGCGGCGTGCTCACTCCGCCCAGCGACGAGAACGCCGCAAAGTCCACGTCAGGCCCAACCCCAAAGCGCGTAATCAGCACATTCCCGCTCAGCAGCATGCTCTGCGGACTGCCCTGCAGCGTCAGGTTCGTGTTCGCCGTCGTGCTCAACCCATACAGCCGCACCCGCACTACGTCTCCGGTCGCCGTCAGGTTCGCATAAACGCCGTTCTTGTAGGTCAGGAAGCCGCCAATCTTGATCTGCCCGCCGCCTGTCATCGCGGTCAGGCTCTCCACCTGCAGCCGGTCTTCGTTGAACACCAGCGTCCCGTTCAGCGCGCTGAGCCCGTTCGGGACTCCGTCCATCGCCGCGTTCACGTTGTCGAACTGCACCTTGCCGGTTAGCGAAGGGCTATTCACCTGCCCGCCCGCTGCAATCGTGAACTCAACCTTCCCGTTCGAGAGAATATCGGGATCGAGCGTGTGCACAATCGCCATGCTCACGCTTCCGTTGGCCTTTACATCCAGCTTGCCGCCGTTCTTGCCGGTCGCGCCAAACGCCTGCACCGTGCCGCTCGCCTGCAGGTCCGTGTCCTGCCCGGTGATGTGTACCTGGTCCAGCGTCGCCAGTCCATTCTTCAGGCTCACCCGCAGCGGACCCGCGCTCTTCAGCTCGACTCCCTGCAGCTTCACGTCGAAATCGTTCAGTTCCGCGGTGCCGCCCAGGCCAACCGGCGTCCGCAGCGGCCCATTCACCGTAATCGCTCCGCTAATGGACGACTGCGCCTTCACATTCGCCGAACTGAACAACGCAATCACCGTGCCGATGTCCAGCCCTGAAAAACTAATCTTGGCCTGCGTATCGTAGTCCCCGGTCAGCCGCGTCTGCCCCGACCCATCCACCTTCGCGCCGATCAGCGTCGACTGCGCCGTATAAACCAGCGTGTTCGCCTCGCTGTGCAGGTCTGCCGCAATGTCCCCCAGCGCGTCGCCGCCCACCGTGACTTTGGCCAGCTTCGCGGTCGCCTTCAATCCCGGCTGTTCCATCGTGCCGTTCGCGTCCGCCACCAGCGTCAGCGTTGCGTCCGCGTCAGGCCTCGCCTTCGCAAACGTCTGAAACTTCGACAACACCAGGTTGTCGCCCTCAATGTGCCCGCGCAGATGCTTCGTCTGCAGGTCGTATCCGCCGCTGCCGCCGATATGCGCCCCATGCAGTGACAGCGCGACCTGGCTGGCCTCGAAATCCTGCCCCTGCACCGACAGATTCGCCACCGCCGAGTCGTACGGCTCGCCGTACGCAACCCCCTTGGCGAGCGAAACCCTCCCGCTCCCGTTCAGGTCTCCCAATGTCCCCGACGTCTTCGCGTTCACCGCAATCGTGCCTGTCACCGGAATCTTCTGTTGCTGCCCGGCAATCTGCAGCAGATCTGCGACGCTCGCATTGGCAAGCTGCACCGTCGCATTTACGCCCGTGCCCTCGTCCCACACGTAGGTCGCGGCGCCTTTGCGCGAAAGCTCCCTGCGCGGCTTCATGTTCCCCGCAACATTCAGCACGGCAGTCCCGCGCGTGATCGTCGAACTGGCAACCAGCAATCCGCCATCATAGGAGAACTCCGCATCCGCCACCACCGAGTCGACCAGCGTGTCCAGTTCCGTGCCCAGCTTCACTTCAAGCGCTGTGCCCTGCACGTGGCCCTTCCAATCCAGATCGGCCGCCCGTCCCGTCACCGTACCGTGGAACACCACCGCGCCGTGCAGCACCACCGGCACCGCTGCGGTTCCCTTCTTGCCATTCGCCTCGAAGTCGAGCGTGTGCAGCAACTGATCGAACTCGCCCAAATCGCGCACCGTCATGTCCGCCTTCAGATCGGTCAGCGGGTCGCCTAGGGCCACTCCCAGCACACCACTTACCTCGGTTGAAGACTGTGGCGTCAGCAGAATCACATGCTGGATGTCCACCACCTCCCTCTTGCCGTCGTAGTGCGCAACCGCCTCGCCGGTCATGGGGATGTTGTTCAGCACCCCTGCGCGCGCTACGCCGGTCGGCCGGAACTTGATGTCCCCATCCACCACCACCGTGTCCCCATTCACATCCGGCTCGCCCCACTCCACGTTCACCGGGCCGGTCACCGCCGTGTCAAAGCCGAGATCCCCGTAGCCGCCCGTCTCCGTGGTTTCCATAATCGTGCGCAGCGGGATCGCATTCACCGTCGCCACCAGGTACGCGTGATACGCAAGCGCCGCAGGCACCGTCGGCATATGCGCCGAAGCCTTCGAACCCATGGAGGCCGCGGTCTTGTTCGCGGTGCTAACCGCGGCCGCAGTGGTGGCCGACACCGCCGCGACCGCTGGCGCCTCACCCAGCCAATTCACGATGCGCAAGTCGCCCGCAGCGCTTCCGCCTCCGGGAAGGGATCCCACCATCTCGGTCAGCAGCAGCTCGTTGGGCGTGATGTGCAGCTTCGCGCTCCCATCCACATCGTGCAGCCGCACATTTGGGATATCGTAGCCGGCTTTGTGCAGCTTCGCGCTGCCCAGGAACAGGTAACCCGCCTTGCACTCCGGGTCTCGTGTCACCGGGCTCGCACCCGGCTTCGCAGGTGTCTCGGGATGCAGCGAGAAGCGAGGCCGCTTCTGCGCCGCTGCCGGCGACACCGCGCAGCTATGCCCATTCAGCGCCAGTTCCATCGTGCCGCCCGTCAGCCCTTCCGTCGCCGTCAGCACGGAGAGTTGCTTCAGCTCCAGCGTTCCGTTCGCCGCAATCTGCCACTCAGGCTGCGCAAAATGGTTCAGCGTCCCCGTCGCGTGCAGCACCGACGCCTCGCCCGAATCGAATTCCAGCACCTTCAGTACCGCCGTATCGCGTCCCAGTTCGGCGTCGAGATGAAGCTTCGATTGCGCCTCCGGCTCCTTGTCCATCTTCGTCCGCAGGTCGCTCACATCGATCGTGATTCCGTAGCGATCGGTCGCCTTCAGGTATTGCACCTCGGCATTCAGATCGCGTGCCGCCAGGTCGAACGGGATCGCCTTGTCATTCAACAGCGCAACCCCATTCACCACCTCCGCCTCTTTCGCGCGCAGGTCGAGCAGCGTGTCCTGCAATGGTTCCGTGCTCGTCATCGGATGCTTCGGCACCGGCTGGTTGGTCTTGCCGTCCTTGTCGACGATCAGGTGCACCTGCGGATGCTCCACCCGCAGCAGCTTCAGCCGCACATGCGACTTAACCCCGACGCCGGACGCGTGCGAGAAGAAGCTCGAAATCCCCACCCGCAACTCGATCTTGTCCGCTGCGAGGTACGGCGCTTCGCCCGGTCCTTCCAGCCCATGAATCACCAGGCCGTCCACCTCCATCGCCAGGTGCCACAGGCTGAACTTGACGCCGTGCACCTCCACCCGCCCGCCGGTCGCGCCCTCCAGCACCGACACAATCTCACGGCCCACGCGCCACTGGAAGTCGTCCGTAGTCGTGTACCACGCAAAGCCGCCTACCACCACAATCAACAGCGCCAGCACGCCGCCAATCAGCCATGCCATCGCCCGGCTCACATGGAAGGCCATGCTGCGCTTCTTCACCGGCTCCGCAGGCGTGCGCACCGGCAAGCGGGCCTCGCCGCCCGGCTGGTCGACGCCATCGGGTTGGTTGTCGTCCGTGCTCATGGCGCCTCCTCTCCGGGCTTCATAATGCGCACACTGCCCTGCGCGCGCAACGCGGTCAGCCAATCGTCCAGCAGCTTGTTCACCCGCTGCTGCAACAATATCTCCTGGATGCGGTCCGCAATTGTCGCCTCTGCCGGGGGCGTCGCCTTCTCTTTCTCGTATGCCGGAATCATCGTGTTCTTGTAGTAGTCGTCGATGTCCGCCTGCTCAATGCGAATCCCCATGCGGAACCGGTCCTCGATGAACTCGAGCACCTGCATGCGCTCCCGCCAGCGCCCGCTCACCTCGTCGATCGTGAACCCCTGGTCGGCAACGAACTTCTCCCACCCCGCTTCCATCTCGCAGTGGTAGGCCGCGCACTTGGCAATGCTCTTCCGCAGCGTCGCCAGTTCGCCATCGACCCGCACATCCGGGATCGGCGGCTGCGGCTGCAGCGCCATCTGCTGCAGGATCACGGCACGATCGATCAGGCGGTCGATCAATTCCTCCCGCGAAGCCGGCTTCGGCTCGCTGAACGGCTGAAACTCCGCAAAGCGCTCCTCCGCATCCACATCGCTCTCCAGGATCAGGTCGCCGTTGACGATCGCAACCACCCGGTCCAGCGTCACCTGCTCTCCCGCGTTCGCGGCCGGCGGCGCATTCAGCTGCACCGGCGCAACCACCGGCGCGGGACCATGCACTATCTGCCGCGCATCGGCAGGCGCCGTCAGCATTGCCAGCGCCAGCGCGGCCGCCAGTCCTACATCGATCGCCCGTCCATGTCCCGTTGTGCTCATGCTCAGAAGGCCTGTCCGATACTGAAAAAGAAGTTGAAGTGGCTCGCCTGCCCTTCATACGGCGCTGCGCCGTTGAAGTCGTAGATCACCGGATACACCGGCGGATTCAGGTTCCAGCTGAAATCGACGCGAATCGGGCCGACCGCCGTCTTGTACCGCGCCCCCAGCCCTACCGCGTGCGAATAGTAATTGAAGTTGCAAGTTCCGAATGAGTTCGACACGTTGGCGCAGGTCGACTGGTCGGGCTGATGATAATGCGTGAAACTGGGAAACATATCCGAAATATGCGTGAACGCGTTTCCCATGTCGTGAAAGACGACGAAACTCAAGCTGTCCCCGACAAATGGAAGCGTAGGCGCAGGCAAACGTAATTCCGTGGTGTTCACGAACACCGCATTGCCGCCCACCGGGTAGCCCGTTTGCAAATCGCGCGGCCCCGCATCGTTAATCCCGAACCCGCGGTGCGACGTCGCGCCGCCGGCATACAGGCGCTCCGGCAGAGGCACCGCATTGCAGCTCGGGTTGGTCTCCAGCAGGTTGACCGCAGCGCTCCCGGCTGGAACCGTCGGCTGATAATTCGTAACGCAGCTTGCACTGCCTACGTTCGGGTTTATGCCAAAAGTGGTTTCAAATCCCATCCGCGTATTTCGCGCCAGCACATACTTGTGTTTGCCGAACACGTAGTACGTCGAGTTGGTCACGTCCGCGCGGTTGAAGTTTGCCTCCGAACCGAACTTCGACGACGCGAAAAACTCCTGCACCGACGTGTACGACCCGCGCTGTGCATCCAGCGGGCTCGGGTCCCTCGTGTCATGAAACCAGGTAAGACCCGGGCCGCCCACGCGCACCGGTTGCGAGAGCAGCGGGATCAGGTTTGCCGACACCTGCAGCGTCGCCGGGTTCACCGCCACCCGGCGGAACTCGAAGTTATAGATGATCGTGTCCGCCCGCCTCACCTTTTCGGTAATGCGATAGTCTCCCTGCAGCGTCGATGCCTGGAACGTCGAAATGTTCTGCACATTCGAGTAGCCGCCCGATACGCTGGTGGTCAGGTTCGGCTTGCCGAAGAAGTGCGGGTTCTGAAACGTCAGGTTCGCCACCTCTTCCAGCAACCCGTACGTCGAATGCAGCGTCAGCGAGTTGTCCGTTCCACGTAGATCGATGCGGCTCACATCCAGTGCAATTCTCGGGCTCACCCCGGTCTTCCCGTTCTGCGAGTACGTCGCACTCGGCGAAAGCCCCAGCAGAATCGCCGACGCCGGGTTGATCACGCCTTCCTGCGGCGTGCCCGTCTCCGCCTCGAAGCCGAACCCGTAGGTCACGTCCCATCGCCGTGCCTCGGTCAGTTGCAGCAACACGTTCTTCCGCAGATTGTCGCCGTCGGGGTTCTGCACCGCGGCATTCACTTCGTTGAACAGCGCCAGGTCGTAGAGTTTGCGCTGCGTATCCAGCAACGCGCTCTGGTCCAGCGGATCGCCTGCGTGCACCTCCACCCGCCTGGCCACCACCACCGGTCGGGTGTGTCCAATCCCCGAGAGCAGCACCTGGTTCACGAACACCTGCTGGCCCTCGGTCACATTCAGCGCAACATTCATCTTCTCCGCGTCGCCGTTCTCGGCCTGCTGCTTCACTTCCACCTTGGCCTGCGCAAAGCCGTGGCTCAGGTAATAGCCAAACATCGCGTCCCGGTCGCCCGACAGCGTAATCAGCGAGTAGGGCTGGCCCTCCTGCGAGTTCAGCAGCGCCTTCACGTCCTTCAGCCGGCTGTCCGCCACTCCGGTCAGCGTCACCGTGCCGAACTTCTGCTGCGGGCCCTCCTGCACCGTCACCACCACCGCGATCTCCCCCACCTTCATCTTCTTCCCCGACTTCGACGTGTCGATGTCCTTCGTGGAAGCTGTGATCGTCGCGTTGTTGAATCCGTTCGCCCGGTACAGCGCCAGGATCGAATTCTCATCCGCCTTCATCAGCGCCGGCGAGTAGCGCCCATTGCGCAGATAGGCGTCCGCCTTCTGCACCTGCATCCGCTCCTTCAACAGGTCGGTGTCGAAGTACTTGTTGCCCGCGATCGTCACCAAGCCAACCTTGTGCTTCTTGCCTTTGTCGACGCTGAACACCACGCTCTCCGACGGCGACCCCTCCCCCACCAGCTTCACCGCGACCGTCGCGTCGAAGTAGCCTTCCTGAAACAGATAATCCTTGATGTTGTACGTCCCCTCGTTCAGCAGATCGTTGTCGATCGTTCCTTCTTCGTAGATCGGCACCAGCAGCTTCAGGCGGCCCGTCGAAAAACTGGCTCCATCAACCACCACCTTCACCAGCGGCCCCTGGTTCGCGTTGAAGTCGTAGTCCACCTGCTTGCGCGGTTCGTTGTATGTCTGCTGGCGCAGCGACGTGGTCGCCTCCAGCCGGTCCTTCTTCTGATACTGTGAGCGCAGTTTGGTCAGCGCGTTGCTCACCGTATCGCGATTCACCTTGTTGCCCTGCTTCAGTTTTCCCTTCTTGCGCACCTCCTCCACCGTGAGCCCCGGGTCTTTCCCCTCCAGCGTGATCAGGCCCACCCGCGCCTGCGGTCCGATGTTCACCGTGTAGGTCGCATTCCCCTGGCTGCCGGCCTCGTCCACCGTGGTCGCCGGGGTAATC
>OBLU010004157.1_pt1 | contig 13053 bp, 10 predicted proteins | sample 1518681 | NCBI WGS metagenome assembly OBLU01 (sample SAMEA3539304, study PRJEB22396) | soil metagenome | biome: tundra; feature: field; material: soil | place: USA | collected 2010-05 | depth 0.15 m | reverse complement strand
GACAACTCTATCAACCGGGATCGACTCTCATTGCCCCAATCAGAACCAGGCTGGCGAGCTTTTCGTCGGGGGCCGAGCCCGTGGATTGGAGTAACCTCGGGCTGGAGCAACGAATCACGAATCAACAGGCTGACACACCAGGCGGAGGAAAAGTTCTTATCAGTTCGTGACGTTTTGACGAACCACAACCCTCTTGTGCAGTCCACGGGATCCCGCGCGTATGCGTCAATTAATTCGACTGATCTCTTCCGTATCTCGATAGTCGCTATGACATGATAGTGACTAACGCAAGCTGATTCTATATAATCGCGCGTCATGCCAACTCAGGAGACGCTCTATAACGTAGCCAATCGAGTGGCCACGATTACTTTGAATCGGCCGGACAAACTCAACGCCTGGACGGCGCTGATGGAAAGCGAAGTGCGTTCGCACATTGAGAACGCCGGGCAGGACGACGAGGTCCGCGTGATCGTATTGACAGGCGCTGGGCGGGGCTTTTGCGCAGGCTCTGACATGTCGCTGCTGAGCGCGGTGGCGGAACGCGGCTTGGATTACCGGGATTTGGATGACCCGGGCCGCGAGCAGGTTTTGCGCGACGGTGCCAACCGTCGTGAAGGCGCGGCCCCGGATTTTCAGAAGAAATACTCGTATTTCCCGGCGATCGGGAAGCCGGTGATTGCCGCCATCAACGGGCCGGTAGTTGGCCTTGGTTTGGTTATCACTCTCTATTGCGATCTGCGGCTGGCCTCGGACGCAAGCCGCTTCAGCACCACATTCGCGCGGCGCGGGCTGATTGCCGAGTATGGAATGGCCTGGATGTTGCCTCGGGTCATTGGAATTGCAAACGCGCTCGACCTGCTGTTTTCTGCCCGGACCATCGATGCCCCCGAAGCACTGCGCATGGGGTTGGTGAATCGAGTTTTTCCCCAGGAAACCTTTCTCGAAAAAACCCAGGAGTATGCCCAAGAACTGGCTTCCACGGTGAGCCCGCGCTCGTTGCGCATAATCAAGCGCCAGGTATACGAGGCCATGTCGCAACCGCTCGCGGAAGCTTTCGACATTTCCGTGCGCGAGATGATGGCGTGTTTCCGCACAGAGGATTTCAAAGAGGGTGTCGCGCACTTTGTGGAGAAGCGCCCCGCTGCTTTCAAGGGTAAATAGGAGACAGGCGGCAGACATGAATTTCTCGTTCAGCAGCAAAGTGAAGGACCTACAACAGCACTTGCAGGTTTTCATGGATGAGCACATTTATCCGAATGAGCAGCGCTACCACGATGAGATCGAGGGCAACCGCTGGTCGCCGCCGGCCGTAATTGAGGAACTCAAGGCCAAAGCCCGCGCCGCGGGCCTGTGGAATCTGTTCCTGCCGGATCGGGAGTATGGGGCGGGGTTGACGAATCTCGAATATGCACCTCTGGCCGAGATTATGGGGCGCAGTTTTATTTCTCCTGAGGTGTTCAACTGCTCGGCGCCGGACACCGGCAACATGGAAGTGCTCGCCCGCTACGGCACCGCGGAACAAAAAGAGCGCTGGCTCAAGCCTCTGCTTGCAGGTGAGATTCGATCGTGCTTCTCGATGACGGAACCCGGGGTCGCCTCATCGGATGCAACCAACATCGAGGCGAGTATTGTTCGGCAAGGCGACGAGTATGTCATTAATGGCCGCAAGTGGTGGTCCTCTGGAGCGGGCGATCCGCGCTGCAAGGTCGCGATCTTTATGGGCCGAACTGACACAGACCGAACTGACACAAAAAAGACAGATCGCTCGGCCGCGCCCCATAAACAGCAGTCGATGGTACTGGTGCCCATGGATAGCGCCGGGCTCAAGATTGAGCGCATGCTGACGGTGTTTGGCTATGACCATGCGCCGCACGGGCACGGCGAGATCACTTTTGAAAATGTTCGCGTGCCGGTCTCGAACATGTTGCTCGGCGAAGGAAGAGGCTTCGAAATTGCCCAAGGGCGGCTGGGTCCTGGGCGCATTCACCACTGCATGCGCTGCATCGGCGTGGCCGAACGGGCCCTCGAAACCATGTGTAAGCGAGTGCAAGCGCGGGTGGCCTTTGGTAAGCCGCTGGCCGAGCAGGGCACCCTACGGGCCGACATTGCGCGATCCCGCATGGAGATCGAGCAGGCACGTCTTCTGACTTTGAAAGCGGCCTACATGATGGACACGGTCGGAAACAAAGAAGCACGCGCCGAGATCGCGATGATCAAAGTCGTGGCGCCGAATGCCTGTCTGCGAGTGTTGGACCGCGCGATTCAGGCTCACGGAGGTGCGGGCGTCTCTCAGGATACCTTTCTGGCCGGCGCCTGGGCGAATGTGCGCACACTGCGTTTGGCCGATGGCCCGGACGAAGTGCACACCGAAGCTATCGCGAAGCTGGAACTCAGGAAGTGGAGTGTGCCGAAGGCCTTGGGTGACAAGAAATGACCCTTCGACAACTCCGCGATTCCTTAACCACCGTGCCGTTCAATACCTTGCTCGGGATGCGACTCCACCGAGTGCACCGCGACGTCGGATCACCACCGTGGAGTTAAAGATCAACTACTTTCTACCAGTGACGGAAGGCCGCATCTTTGCCCGGTCGCACCTTCTTCGCATCGGCTCCACGCTGTGCGTGGGTAACGTGGATCTCACCGATGAACATGGGCGTGCGATTGGAACGGCCATCGTTACTTATATGTTCATCAATCCTCCTGCTATTCGGACGTCGGACCTCGGACCCCGGGCCTCAGCCCGCGTGCCGAGTATTGTGCCGAGTGCTCGTCGTGTCACGCGTCCCTCACGCAGGAAGTAGTAGTTCCTGCTGCAGCTCTCGTGTGAATCTTTTCGACAGAGTTAAGAGATGCGGCAAAATCGAGAGGAGACACCAGTGCCGCTTGTCCTGGAAACACCCCATACCTTAAGAGATTTGGTAGGTCGCGAACTCACCCTGACGGACTGGTTCCCCATCGCCCAGGAACGAATTGAGCAGTTTGCTGAAGGTACCGAGGATCGCCAGTGGATCCACGTGGACCGCGAACGTGCCGAGCGTGAGTCTCCCTATGGGACCACAATTGCTCACGGGTTCTTGACCTTGTCGCTGCTGAGCCGGTGTATGAAGGAGGCAATTCAGATCCGAGGCGGTGTCCGCATGAGCGTCACTTACGGCTTGAATCGAGTTCGATTTCCTTCTGCTGTCCGCGCCGACTCTAAGATTCGGGTTCGCTTCACTCTTCAATCGCTAAAAGACGTGCCTGATGCGCTGGAAGCAGTCTTTGATGCGAGAGTGGAAGTCCGGGGTAGCGACAAGCCGTGCTGCGTAGCTCAGTGGGTAGTTCGCTACTATATGTAAGGTAGCGGTCCGTTCTAAGCAGTGCGCGGAATCTTAGCGGTGGGTACACAGCCCCGGGGCGGCGAGGTGCGGCACCGCATTGAAGGTAAATAACCGTAGCTGCTCTTTTCGCAAACGCAGGATTGTGTAGGATGCGTTATACACTGCCCCGGCGAGCCGCATGATCCGCTCATCGGAAATCTCCAGTGACAGGCCAGTCCAAATCGCAAGCGGCGTGGCCGACGTAACCACGAGAATGTTCTCTTGCCGTGCGTCGAGCATCTTCAACCGGCAGGCCGCAACGCGCTCACGAAACTGGTCCCACGTTTCGCCGCCATAAGGATAACGACCGGCAAGCCATGCCTCCACCACTTTTGTATCGCAAGGCATCCATTTGCGATGAATTCGTGCCCCGTGCGCGCCTTGGCTAACGCGAACCTGCTCGCGCATTTCGTCGTATTCGTGCAGAAATTCCGGATCTTCGGCAGCCAAGAGCGGAGCAATCTCGCGATACACTCGCCCGAGATCGAATTCATCCCATCCAGAATCGACGCGAACTGTGGGGAAGCCAACCCCCGCGTCGGCATAGACCGCACGGATCTGCTCGGCGGTTTGCTGCTGCCGCGTCAGTGCTCCTGCACAGGCAGAGGCAAATCGGATTCCCTGTGAAATGAAGTGCTCGCCCAACAGCCGTGCCTGACGCTCTCCCAACTCGGAAAGCGAATCGTAAGCATCGCGCGTGCCCGCCTGCCCATGGCGCACGAGATAGACGGTGCTCAAGTGGATTTCCCCGCGAGCGAATCCGCCAATTCCACCAATCCCTTCACCCGGTCTCCGAAGTTCTGAAATCGTGTGTCTTGCGTCTGGCCACGCCGGAAGCGGTAGTAAATCTGCTGCAGAATCACTGCCAGCTTGAAGATGCCAAGTACTTCGTAGTAACCGATCTGCGAGAGGTCGCGTCCGGTTCCCTCCGCATAACGCTGAACGAACTGATCTCGCGTGTACCAACCGGGCTGCGATGTGAGGGAGGGCACTCCGCGAGCGCGCAGTTGCGGCGCCTCAACCCAAGCCCAGTAACACAACGTCAAGCCCAGATCGGCCAATGGATCGCCCACCGTCGCCATCTCCCAATCGAGCACCGCCTCGATGCGCTCGGCAGAATCTTCGCAGAGCATAACGTTATCCAACTTGTAATCGTTATGCACCAGGGTCGGCGCGGGAGAAGACGGTCGGTGATCGATGAGCCATCGAATCACGCAATCCATCTTCGGCATGTCATCCGTTGTGGCCCGTTTCCAACGATCTGCCCACCCCTGCACTTGGCGTTCAAGAAATCCTTCCGGCTTACCGAGGGCAATCAAACCGGTCCGGGAGATATCGATGGCGTGCAGGCGTATTAGGCTATCGACAAATCCCTTGCTGGCTCGCTCCGCATAATTCGGTATCTTCGCCAGTTGTGGCGGAATTTCATCCCGCAATATAAGCCCGTGCCGCCGCTCCATCAGGAAGAACACAGACCCGAGCACCGCTGTATCCTCGCACAAGTAAAAGACGTTTGGAGCTTCTCGAAAATGCGGATGCACCATCTGAAGCACTCGAAACTCACGCCCCATGTCGTGAGCTTTCGGGGCGACTGGCCCCAGAGGGCCGCGCCTCAGGACGTACTCGAGCCCATCAATCTGCAGCAGATATGTAAGGTTCGAGTGCCCGTTCGGAAACCGTTCGAGCGTGATACCTCGTTCGGCGCCTGCGATTCGTCCGCGCAGCCAGTCGGCAAGCGAAGGTAGATTCAGTTCTTCCCCTGGGCGAACGGGGCCAGTATCGAGATGCAATCGAGATAAGCCTTTCCGACGGAAAGTGTCTCCCACGAGGCGTCAACTCAACCAGAATGTGCGGCATTCCAAACGCGCACCCGCTCGAGACTGGCAACGAACGGTTTCAAAGCTCCATAGAGGAATACCGCAGCGAGCGCACATGCGACAGAGGTCACGATCACCAGCGAGTATCGCACGGCGTCGTCGCTTCGAAATGCATATTGCGTTAATGCTCCCACAGCGGTAGGTCCGATTCCGAGCCCGATGAGGTTGATGGAAAACAAATACACAGCCGAGGCCTGTCCGCGCATGGTGGCCGGCATCATCTGCTGAATCGCGGCGGGGGCGATGCCGAACGGAGCGGCCGCCAGTGCGCACCCGGGAACCAGCCAAATCGTGGCCCAAGTCGCAGAGGGCGCCAGGTACAAAAGACAGTTGACGGGCAGCCAGACTAATCCGATCAGCACACCTACGAACAAGGTCGCGTTGCCTCGGCCGCGTTTGCGCAAGTAATCAGCGAACCGTCCAGCACTGACGATTCCAATGCAGCCAAAGACCGCGACGCAGGAACCGTAAATTACGCCCGTGGTTCCAATGCTCCAGTGAAAGTGTCGCCGATAGAATTCCGGCACCCAAGCGGCGCTGGCGTATGAAGAGAGCGCGAGTAGCCCAAAACCAATATTGTGGAGCAAGAACGTCCGCCGGTTTTCGAAGATGTATGAGAATACCTGCCTCATCGGAACAGTCGACCGTCGGCTAGCTCCGCGGTGTACGGCAGGTTCGTTCACTGTGAAGAGTAGCGGTGCTACTGCAATGCCGGGAAGGCCAACCAGGAGAAAGATGATCTGCCAGGGATGCACGGCTCCGAGCAGGGGAATCGTCCACATGGCCTGAGTCGATGCGTAGGCAACAACCAGTCCGCCCAGCAAGTAAGCCATGCCAGAGCCAACGTAGATGCCCATCGAGTAGACGCTAAGGGCCGTAGCCAGCCGCTCGCGAGGAAAATAATCGGTGATCAGCGAATAGGCAGCCGGGGAAAGCGCTGCTTCTCCCACGCCGACGCCCATGCGCAGCAAAAGCATTGTTTCGAACGTTTGCGCCAGTCCGCAACTGGCGGTGAACCCGCTCCACAGTACCAGGCCGGTCGCGATGATCAGCCTGCGGCTGTAAATGTCGGCCAGCCTGCCGAGAGGGATTCCGAAGAATGTATAAAACAGTGCGAAGCTGAATCCGATCAGCAAACTCATCTTAGCGTCGCCGATGTGTAAGTCGCGACGAAGCGGGCCGACCAGCAGACTGAAGATCTGGCGGTCGATGAACGAGAATGCGTACAGAAGTGTTAGGACTCCGACGACGTACCACGCGTACCGCAATGAATGCGCGGTAGAGTCAGCGGTGGTCTGAGCAGCGGCGGTTGTGGCTTCGGTTGACGTGGTAGCGGGCATCTTTTTGTAATTTCTTTTGCTTCAGATGATTGACGGGATCACCAGTTCCGGCTGTCCGCGCGGTTAGAGCAATAATCCTGCAGACGGACGCGCGGAACCTCCGGTAAGGCACCGCGCGCCCGCCTATTGCTCGCTGTTAAAAAGTGTCCCAAAACGTTGAGCACTGGTGACTACTGTCAAAGTTGGACTCGACCACTGGCACCGGTGGTATCAAAGATTGGAACTGGTCGGTCGACGCGCTGTACGGAGACCAGAGCGGCTCACCAGAAGAGTTTGGGTCTCCCGTCTTCGCGAACTGCGTCCAGTAGCTGACCATCGCATGGGAGAGCCTCCTCTGCTCGGGCGAAAGTAACTCCGGCAGTCCGAAAACATTGCCGGTCTTGAATAGGTAAGGGATCTCTGCAGAATGGTAGGCTCCCAATGGGAACGTTAACAATCCGCCAAACTCAGATTGAGACGGAGGCGCGTTCTCATCATTGAACTCATAGGTATAGGTCGGCACAAATTTCGCCAGTAACTGATCCGCACTACGCGCCGCACAGCTAAAGACTCCGTCCGTACCTGAGGCCCCCAATGCCTCACCGCCGAAGGGGTAACTGGCAAATGGGTACAAAGCAAGGACGGGCGGCGCCAGGGCCGGTCCCCACAAAGTAGTAACAGCAGTATCGTACTCCGCCGAAGTCAGTATTGGATTTCCTACGAGGTCGTAGTCCAGAGCTACGAACAATCTATATTCATCGTGATTGGTGCCCGAGATCACCGGCACTTGATTGAATTCGCCGCTGACAAATGCTGCGCTCATCGTCTGTGTGAGCAGCGTTCCATCAACGAACGGATACAACGGAAAAGGCTCTGCTGCGACCATGGTCGAGGCGGGCACGGCACGCAGACAGGAAGCCGTCTGGTTCGTGCATCCGACACTATCCGCAATGGCGGCGCCGGACGGCACGGCTGTGGTACCCTGCGTTTCCCCCACCACCAGCGTAACAATGTTCGAAAAGTAGTCTTGGAATTCCGCATAGGATCCGCTTTCCGATATCGCTCCACGGAACAAGCCGGATGCAAGAGGGGATGCGAGCTGGGCATAGACGCTTTGTCCGCCTGCCGACTCGCCGAATATTGTTACTCGATCCGGATCGCCGCCAAAACTCGCGATGTTCCTGCGAACCCACCCGAGTGCGAATTGCTGATCCATCAACCCATAGTTGCCGTTGAGATGCCCTTCGGCATCTATCGCGGACTGGGCAAAGAATCCCAAATAACCCAGGCGGTAATTAATTGTGACAACAATCACCCCTTTTTTCACGAGTTGCTCGGGGTTGTAAGGGGTGCTGCTCCCGTCAATGAGTCCGCCGCCGTGAATCCAAAACATCACAGGTAGGCCGTGGCCTCTTCTATCACCCGATTCCGTCTGCGGCGTGTAGACATTCAGGAACAGGCAATTCTCGCGGCCAATCCCTCCAGGTTGCGTGCACGCACTACCGAATTGAGTCGCTTGGAGGACAAATCCGGGAAAGAATCCGTAGCGCTTCGGCGGCGTCCAGCGCAGCGCTCCCACCGGCGGAGCCGCGTACGGGATGCCGAGAAATTCGTTTCCCCCATCCGTCGTTGAGCCAATCACGAGTCCACTTTCGGTGAAAGCAATCGGGCGGTGGGATGAGTTGTCGGCAGATGCGGTCGCTACCGAGATCAGCGTGAAGACGCAGATAGCCCCCGCTCCAAACAGCAGTCTGGAAGTAAACCCACAGTGATCGAGCCGCTTGTTCGCCTTTTCGTTGTTTTTCATCTCAGATTCCTCCATTAGAAGTAGGATTCCGCAAATTAATGAACCGCTTCGAACAGACCGGCAGCACCTTGCCCGCCGCCGATGCACATGGTCACCATGCCGTAGCGCGCTTTCCGGCGCGCCATTTCATTGGCGAGCGTTCCGACCATGCGCGAACCGGTCATGCCAAACGGATGACCGATTGAGATGGACCCGCCATTAACATTCAACTTTTCCGGATCTATTCCCAGGCGGTCGCGGCAGTAGATCACCTGCACTGCAAAAGCCTCGTTCAGTTCCCAGAGGCCGATATCATCCATCTCCAGGCCGGTGCGCTTGAGCAGCTTGGGCACCGCGAAGACGGGACCGATGCCCATTTCGTCCGGATCACAACCCGCAACTTGAAATCCGCGAAACACCAGCTTGTAGGGCACACCCAGCTGATCAGCGCGCTGGCGGGACATCAACAGAGTGGCCGAAGCGCCGTCGGAAAGTTGCGAGAAGTTGCCGGCCGTCACGGTGCCCTCGCCGCTGTGCGGATCAAAGTGAGGCTTCAGCGCAAGCAGGCCTTCCAGCGTGGTGTCGGGCCGATTGCACTCGTCGTGGTCGCAGCAGACCTCCCGCGTCCCAACCTTCTCGCCAGTTTTCTTATCGAGGAGCGCCATCGTGACCTTCATGGGCGCGATCTCGCCCTCGAAAAAACCTTCTCGCTGAGCGCGAGCAGTGCGCTGCTGGCTCAGCAGTGCGTACTCGTCCTGCACCTCCCGGCTCACCTTGTAGCGCTTGGCGACGATTTCCGCAGTGTCACCCATGCCCATGTACAACCCGGGCAATCGTTTCTGCAGTTCCGGGTGAGGATTGCCGGCAGCCGGCGTCATGCTGATACTCTCGACGCCGCCGCCAATCGCCGTCTCCACGCCCTCGCTGATGATCTGGTGCGAGGCCACAGCAATCGCCTGCAATCCCGACGAGCAAAACCGGTTTAGGGTCGTGCCCGCGACCGAAGTGGGAAGGCCGGCCAGCATGGCGGAAGTACGGGCGATGTTGTGACTCTGCGGACCGTGTGGTTGTGCACATCCCAACACAACGTCGTCTATTTCGGCCGCGTCAAGCTGCGGTACCTTGCGCAGGACGTCCTTGATGCAATGTGCTGCCAGATCTTCGGGGCGGGTTATGTTGAACGAACCGCGGAACGACTTCGCCAGCCCGGTCCGTGAGCTGGCAACCACTACCGCTTCTCGCATATCTTCTCCCGCGCAGAACAATCAAACGCTACCAGCGAAAATCCGCAACGCGTATCGTATCCGTGGCGATCGGGTTGCTAAGCTCGCAGTCGTGCTCTTAGTTCTTACGCCATCACGGCCTGTTCCCGGTTCAGTTCGGCGAAGGTCTTACCTTCCTGGGCCAGACGCTTCAACACAGGGGCAGGTTCCCAGAGTTCGCCGTGCTGTTGATGAAATTCTGAGATGCGGCGGTAGACCTTATCCAGTCCCACAGTATCCGCATACCACATCGGACCGCCGCGATAGGCCGGGAATCCGTAGCCGTTTAGATAAATGATGTCGATGTCGACGGCGCGCCATACGATGCCTTCCTCAAGAATGCGGGCGCCCTCATTCACCAGGGCATAGATGCAGCGGTCTACGATCTCTTCGGACGAAAGCTTGCGTTGCGCGATGCCGGCTTCGCGGGCCCACCTGCGCACCATCTCGTTGACTTCAGGATCGAGAATCGGACGCCGGTTCTCGTCGTACTTGTACCAGCCTGCGGCGGTTTTCTGGCCGTAGCGCCCAAGTTCGCAGAGGCGGTCCTCCGCGAACGGCTGACGCACTCCAGGCTTTTCAAGGTGCCGGTACTCTTTACGGATACGCCAGCCTACGTCAAGGCCTGCCAGATCGCCAGTAGCCAGGGGCCCCATTGCCATGCCGAAGTCGAACAGCGCCTTGTCCACGGATTCGATACTGGCGCCTTCCTCCACCAGGAACTGCGCTTCACGGCGATAGGGACCGAACATGCGGTTTCCCACAAAACCCCGGCAGTTGCCGACGAGCACCCCTACCTTTCCCAGTTTCTTAGAGAGTTGCATGCAGGTCGCGATCACTTCTTTGCTGCTCGCCTTGCCGCGCACGATCTCGAGCAGGCGCATAATATTCGCCGGGCTGAAAAAATGCGTGCCAATGACGGCTTCCGGCCGCGAAGTGGCTGAGGCTATCTCGTCTATGTCGAGCGTCGATGTGTTACTCGCCAGGATCGCGCCTGACCGGCACACGCGATCCAACTGGCCGAAGACTTCTTTCTTGAGCGCCATGCCCTCGAACACGGCCTCGACGACCATATCGACCTTGCCGAAATCGTCGTAGCTGATTGTCGGCTTGATGAGTTGCAGGCGTTCATCCACGAATTGCTGCGTAAGCCGGCCGCGTTTAACCGAACTCTGATAGTTCTTCTGGATGGTGGCCAGTCCGCGATGAAGAGCCGGCTCGTCCGCCTCCTTCAGCAACACGGGAAATCCGGCGTTGGCAAATACGATGGCAATTCCAGCGCCCATCGTTCCGGCACCGACTACCGCCACCGAGTTCACCGGGATGATCACGGTCTCTTTCGGAATGTCCGCGACCTTGGCTACTTCACGCTCGCCGAAGAACGCATGAATGAGGGCCTTGGATTGATCCGAGAAAAGACACTCGCCGAACAGTTTTTGTTCCACCTGGCATCCTTCTTCAAAAGAGAGCCTGGTGGCGGCTTCAACCGCATCGATGGCCGCAAGCGGTGCCATCATGCCACGCTGTTTGGTGTGAGCCTTTTCGCGCGCGGCAGCGAAGACCGATGCGTTCTGCTCGGGAACGCCGAGTTTATCTTTTTCGTTCCGCTCGCGAGTTTTGCGCAGTGGTTTCGCAGCGATGCTGCGGGCGAAAGCTATGGCGCCCGGCAACAGATCGCCTTCGATCAGATGATCGACGAGTCCGAGTTTCAGCGCCTCCTGCGCGGTAATCGGATTGCCTTCTGCGCACATCTCGACGGCCTTGGCGACGCCCACCAGCCGAGGCAGCCGCTGGGTGCCACCTGCGCCGGGAATAATGCCTAGCTTCACTTCGGGCTGACCCAGCTGTGCATTCGGAGCCGCCACACGATAGTGGCCGGCCATCGCCAGTTCCAGCCCGCCGCCAAAGGCAGAGCCATGCATGGCCACCACCACTGGTCTTCGCACATCTTCTATCTGAAGCAGGAGCGGAAGCAGGCCCGCGCCTCGCTGGGTCTTGCCGGACGTGATCTTGCCGAATTCTTTTATGTCTGCGCCGGCGATGAACGTACGGCCGCCACCAATCAGCACCACAGCCTTGACGCCATCGTCCTTGCCTGCCTGTTCAATGGCGTGGGCAATCCTCTGCGAGACGGCGGGGCTTAACGCATTCACCGGAGGATTATTGATGGTGATGATCGCGACATCTTTATCTCTGGTAAGTTGAACTAGATCGTCCATGGTACTGATCTCTCTCCAGCATCTTCAAAGGTTCACTTGCGCGCCGTAAATTCGTGCGCGTTGTGTTCCTGTTCGCTCCAATATTTTTTGCGCAATCCTTTTTTCAGAAGTTTCCCGGTAGCAGTCTTGGGCAAGCTCTCCAGGAACTCGATCGACCGTGGGCACTTGAAGTGCGCAATCCGAGAGCGGCAGAATTCGAGCAGTTCCGCTTCGGTCAGCTTTGACCCTGGTTTCGGCACCACCAATGCCTTGGGCACTTCTCCCCATTTCTCATCTGGGACCGGAATGACGGCAGCCTCGTAAACCGCGGGATGCGCCAGGAGCGCCTTCTCCACTTCGAGCGATGAAATGTTCTCACCGCCGCTGACAATAATGTCTTTCTTGCGATCAGCGATGAGGATGCGTCCATCCTCGCTGATGGTGGCCATGTCTCCGGTATGAAACCAGCCACCGCGCATCGCTTCCGCTGTGGCCGCCGGCTGTTGCCAGTAGCCCTGCATCACACCGTCGGAACGAGCGACAATCTCCCCCATAGTTTTTCCGTCGCGTGCAACATCGTTGTCCTCGAAGTCCACGACCCGAAGCTCCACGCCCGGAATCGCGTACCCGGTCATCGCCCGTGCCGCGTAAAGCTCTCCACCATCGAATTGCTCTCCCGGCTTCAGTTTGGCGGTGGAGAGAACCGGCGCAGTTTCCGTTAGGCCGTATCCGGAGAAACACGCGCAACCAAGCTTTTCCTCGGTCTCGCGCACCAAGGTTGGAGAAGAAGCCGCTCCTCCGATCGAAATCCACTCCAGACTGCTCAAGTCGTATTTTTCCCGGTCTGGCGAATTCACCAATGCCGTTGCCATGATCGGCACAAGGCTCAGCGAGTCGACGCGCTCGCGCTGGATCAACTGGAAGACTTCCGCGCAGGTAAAGCGCTGAAGCATGACATGTTTCCCTCCCACGAAGGTGACTGAATGGGCAGTACCCCAACCGTTGGCATGGAACAGTGGAATGGTATGCAGATTTACGCTATCCGGCTTGGTCAAGAAAGTCACAATAACCGAGAGAGCGTGGAGATAAACATTTCGGTGAGTCAGCATCACTCCCTTGGGATCGGCGCTGGTGCCGCTGGTGTAGAACAGTTCAGCCAAGGAGTTTTCGTCGAAGTCCATCACATCGGCCCGGTAGGGCGTCGCCGCCGCCAGAATGTCTTCATAATTTCTTGGCGAGAGCCAGGCTCCCT
>OBLU010004153.1_pt1 | contig 13055 bp, 10 predicted proteins | sample 1518681 | NCBI WGS metagenome assembly OBLU01 (sample SAMEA3539304, study PRJEB22396) | soil metagenome | biome: tundra; feature: field; material: soil | place: USA | collected 2010-05 | depth 0.15 m | reverse complement strand
GTTCGATGAGGGGACGGGTGCCGAGTGGGTCTGCCACCGCCACGCCGATATCCGCCTGCCCCTGCGTGACGTGATCGCCCACGCACCCTCGGGCCTTCCCTACCAGCGCCCGGAAATACAGTTGCTCTTGAAAGCCAAGGACACCCGGCCCAAAGACGACGCCGATTTCGCCCTCGTGTTTCCCCTGCTGACCCCGGAGGCGGGGCGGTGGCTCATGGAAGCGCTCCGCCGGCACTACCCCCACCATGCCTGGCTCCGGAAGGGGACTGAAGGGGAGGACTGATGAGTTGAGGGATTCGTTGCTCCATTCCCCCTGGCCCGGGGTCGCGGGTTTCCCCAGTGCAGCGCCACGCGTGTCGCCATACACTCGGAGCAGACCACACCACGGCAACGCCGCACGGACGGAGGGACCAGTGTCAGGAGACCCGACCGCAATCCGAAACGTCGCTCTCGTCGGCCATCACGGTGCCGGGAAGACGACGCTGGCCGAGGCCCTCTTGGCCGCCACCGGCGTCATCTCCCGACGAGGCTCGATCGAGAAGGGCACCACCACCTGTGACTTCGAGCCCGAGGAGATCGCCCGCCACCTGTCCATCTCGACGGCCCTGGCCCCGTTCACCGTCAACAATGTCAAGGTCAACTTGCTCGATACCCCGGGCTATGCCGATTTCGCCGCCGATATGCACGCCGGTCTGGCCGCGGCGGACATGGCCGTCGTCGTGGTCAGCGCCACCGACGGCGTCCAAGCCCAGACCGAGGATGCGTGGCGGGCCGCCGCCAGATTGGGACTACCCCGGGTGATCGTCATCAACAAGCTCGACCGGGAGCGGGCAGACTTCGATCGCACGCTGGCCGAAATTCAGGAGACCTTCGGGGCCGGGGTGGCACCGATCGAGCTCCCGATCGGCGCCGAAGCCGACTTTCACGGCGTGATCGATCTGCTCGGTGACACGGCCACGCACTACGACACATCGACCGCCAAGTCGTCCGCCGACGGCACCGTCCCACCCGCCGGCAGCGAGGGACCCATCCCACCTGAGCTGGCGGACGAGGAGCATGCCGTGCACGAGCAGCTGGTCGAAGGAATCGTGGTGGGCGACGACAAACTGATGGAGCGCTATCTCGATGGCGAGGCCATTCCCTACGCCGAATTGGAAGAGAGTCTGGCCGGCGGTGTGGCGTCCGGGAGTGTGTTTCCCGTCCTGTGCTGCTCGGGCTTGACCGGCGTGGGCGTCGATCGACTGGCCCGGCTGATCGAGGAGCTGTGCCCGGCGCCCAACGCGATGCCGCCCGTCGTGGCCGAGGCCGGTTCGACCACCGTCGAGATCCCGTGCGACCCTTCGGGACAAACGCTGGTCACGGTCACCAAGACCTACACCGACACGCACACCGGGAAAATGTCACTGTGCAAGGTGCTCTCGGGAACCCTCACTCCCGATACCGTGTTGATCAATTCCAGGACCCGGGACGAGGAGCGCTTGCATGCTCTCGGGACTCTCTCGGGGCACTCCACCACTCCGACCACGTCGGTTGCCGCCGGTGATTTCGTGGCTATCCCCCGGCTGAACGGGACTCGCACCGGTGACACGCTGGCCCCCAAGGGCCAACCCGTGGCGGTACCCTTGCCGGACTTCTCTCCTCCGGCACTGTCGGTGGCCGTCAAGCCAGCGTCGCGGGCCGACGACGACAAGCTCATGTCTGCCTTGCAACGTCTCTGCGACGAGGATCTCTCCCTGACCGTGACTCGCGATGATGAGACGCACCAGACCATCCTCGGCGTCAACGGAGAAGTGCACCTGGCGGTGACGTTGGAACGCCTGGCCCGGAAGTCCAACGTCCATGTGGAACGGGAAGACCTCCGCATTCCCTATCGGGAGACCATCACCAGCCCGGCCCAGGCCGAGGGCAAGCACAAGAAGCAGTCCGGCGGACACGGGCAGTTCGGCATCTGCCACCTCAAGCTGGAGCCCCTTTCCCGCGGCGAAGGCTTCGCCTTCCATGATGCCGTGGTCGGCGGCGCCATCCCCCGCCAGTACATCCCGGCCGTCGAGAAGGGCGTGGCCGAGACCATGGCCGCCGGCGGCGTCTTCGGCTACCCCATCGTCGACATCGCCGTCACGGTCGACGACGGCAAAGCCCACTCCGTCGATTCCAACGAGCTGAGCTTCAAGATGGCGGCGGCAGCGGCCCTGCGACAAGCCATGAGCGAAGCCGGTCCAATTTTGCTCGAGCCGATCTCACGCATCGAGGTGACCATCCCCGCCGACAGCCAGGGCGACGTGCTGGGTGACCTCCATGCGCGCCGGGCCCGCATTGTCGGGACCGACCAAGCCGGCGACACCTTCCAGACCATCACCGCCTTCGCCCCCACATCCGAACTCACGCGTTACGCCGTGGACCTACGGGCGCTGACCGGAGGCCGGGGCTCCTTCACCGTGGCCTACGACCACTACGATGCCGTGCCCGAACACCTGGCGTCGTCCATGGCCCAGAGCGGCGCCTGACGCCTGCGGGCATCGAGGCGCCCGGATCATTTCTCGATCTGGCAAGGAAACGGCACCTCCCCGAGGAGGTGGTGGATGGCGGCGGTGACGGGCAGGCGATCAACGCCCGAGGCGAGGCCGGGCGGCGCGGCGTCGATCAAGGTGGCGATGACGGTGAGCCCAGGTGAGATCTTCCAGAGGTGCTTCATCACCCGGGTTGATGAGGTAGCGCACCTCATGTTGAGGCGTCAGGGCGAGCGGCAGTGACACGGCTCGGCGCACCGGTCAGCGAGATCGGCGGATCGGCGGATCGGCGGGCCGGCCGGGATCAGCGGGATGATCGGCTGCGTCGGCTCGTTCGGCTGGTTGCCACTCCGACGAAATGGGTATTGAAGGCGCATGGCGTCGAAGACCGAGTACCTCGAACGCGAAGTGAAGTTGAAGGCCGCGCTCGACTTCACGTTGCCCGACTTCGGCAAGGTTGTCGGCGGCGGGACAATCCGGCTGCCTGAACAAGCCCTGCACACCTCCTACTTCGACACGGCAGACTTCCGGCTCTGGGATCGCGGCCTCACGCTGCGCCACCGTCGGGGCGACGAGGGGCAAGGCGGCACGTGGACGTTAAAGCTGCCAGAGAAGGCAGACGGGTCGACGCTCGATCGGACCGAGTTGTCCTGGGTCGGCGGCCAGGAGCGGATCCCTCCGGCCGCCACCCGGGTGCTGCAAGGAGTCGTCCGCCGAGCTGTGCTCAATGAGGTGGTCGCACTGGAATCCACCAGACAGCGGATCATCCTCCGCGCTGCCGGGGGAAGCCCCCTGGGCGAGATCGACGATGACGTCGTGACGGTACAGAGTGGTGCTCGAAAGGGCCTTACTTTCCGTCAGATCGAATTCGAGATTGGCGGTGATCAACCAGGCACGAGTCCCGATCCCGACGCGGTGAATGCAGTGCTGCAGGAGCTTCACCGAGCCGGCGCGCGCTCAGACGGCGAGCAGAAGTTCGCCAAATCTCTCGGGCTCGATACGTCGGGCAAGAGAAACGCAGAGGTGCCGAGGGCGAGTTCGAGCCTGACTCTCGGAGACCTGGTCCAGTTGAGCCTGGCCAACGGACTCGGGCGTCTGCTCGACCACGACTATCGATTGAGAATCAACCCGACAGACCCTCCGGTGCGTGCGGTGCATCAGGCCCGGGTGGCCACCAGGCGACTGCGCGCCGACCTGAAGACGTTCGCCCCGGTCCTGGACCCGGTCTGGCGGCGCCACACCAGGACCGAACTGAAGTGGCTGGGCCAGGTACTGGGACGGATCCGTGACGCTGATGTCCTGGCCGACCGTTTCGCCATCGAACTGCCCATCCCACTCGAGGCGAAGGGCGCGGACGAACTCCGCTCTCGACTGGCCGCACAGCGACGGACCGACAGCGCCGAAATGGGCGACGTCCTCGAAGGCGAACGCTATCTCAGCCTGCTCGAGAGGCTCCATGCCGCCGCACACTCGCCGCCCTTCTCCCGGAACCAGCACACTTCCTCCTATGCGGAAAGGGAACCGGAGCCTCAGGCCGACGATCCCGCAATTCAGTCCGTGTCTCCGTTGGTGCGCGGCCAATGGAAGGCCCTCCGGCGCAAGGTCCGCAAGCTCGGCCACCACCCGAGCAACGAGCAGCTTCATCGGATACGTATCCGATCTAAGCATTTGCGGTACGCCGCGGAGGCGGCAACCCCCGCCATCGGGAAGTCGGCCCGTCGGACCGCGCAAAAAGCCGAACACTTGCAAAACATTTTGGGAAAGCACCATGACGCCGTCGCCGCTGAAACCTGGCTCCGGCACACGGCTCTGATCAGCACATCTCTGGCCAGTTTTGTCGCCGGGCAGTTCGTCGCCGACGAGCAGCGAAAGCAGAGGGAATACGCACAGCAGTGGCGATCAGCGTGGCGCGAATTGCAGGGGAAGCGGGCAACCACCTGGCTCAGGTGACGCCAGCCGGCCGATCAGCCCCCGTTCAGCTCCGGGCCGCCATCTCGATGGCTCAATCTTCGACCGTGACGTCCTCTGGCCCTTTGTCCGATCTGATTCCCCGCCACGTCGGATGACGCAGGCGCCCAGCCGACGTCCATTCGCTGAACCGAACTTCCCCGACATGAACGGGTCGTACGAAGTGATGGGGCCCCGACTCGATGACGTCGGAGGAGGGAACGAAAGGACTCCTCTTTCTTTCCGAGTGGCCGAAAAGCCTCATCAGTTGTGCTCTGTCCTCGTCGGAGAATCCTGTGCCCACCTTTCCGACATAGCGCAATCCCCCTTGGACCGGGATTCCCAGGAAAAGCGCACCGATACTCCCGGTGCGGTTTCCGCTTCCTTCCGTCCAGCCGCCGACGACGACTTCCTGGGTCCGCTCGTTCTTCACCTTGATCCAGCTGTCGCCACGTTTGCCCTGGAGGTACGGGGCGTCGCGCCGCTTGGCCACCACCCCTTCGATGCCGGCCTGCCTCGTTGCCTTCAAGACATCCGCTCCTTTGGCATCACGAAATGAGTCGGCCGTCGTGAACGAGTTGCCAGAGAGGTTGAGCGATTCGAGCTGCTCTCGGCGTTGGTCGTAGGAAAGGTCGACCAAAGAGCGGCCGTCCAGATACAAAAGGTCGAACGCGACATACGTGCCCGGGAATTCCGCCGATCGTCTCCGAACGGCACCCGCGGCTGAGAGATGCAGGCGTTGCTGGAGACGTCCGAAGTCCGGGACGCCGTGATCACCCAGGACGATGATCTCCCCATCGATGACGCAGCGCCGAGTGCCGAGAAATTCACCGATTTCACGGAACTCCGGGAATGAGTGCGAAAGCTCGTTGTCGTTCCGGCTCTGCATCCTGACCCGGCCACCATCGACGAAGGTGATCGCGCGTACGCCATCCCATTTGATTTCATAGGCCCAGCCGGTGTCGTCGAGTGGAAGCTTTCCGGCGGTGGCCAGCATCGGACTCACCCGCTTAGGAAGCGGCTGGAAGTTCGGCGGCGCCGGATCCATGCGATGGATCATCCAATTCTTTCCGCTGGTGGCGAAGAGGACATAGCGCCCGCTCACTCGAGACCCGTGCAGCACGACCATGACCTCGGTTGGGTTCCACTTTTCGAGTTCGAACGTGCCCGTATCCCATATCCGAACGTCCCCACCCCCGTACTCGCCAGCGGGAATCTCTCCCGCGAACGACCCGTAGGACATGGGGTGATCTTCGGTATGGATGGCCAAGTGATTGGATTGCGGATCGTCGGGAACGCCTTTGGGAAGAGCCCAGGACACCAGGACACCCTCGTGTTCTAGGCGGAAGTCCCAATGGAGCGCCCGGGCGTGATGTTCCTGCACGACGAACATCGGGGGAGCATCACCCCGGCTCTGGCTCTCGTCGCCCATGGGCTCCGGCGTCTTCGCGGGGTTCCGCTTGGACCGATACGTCCGCAAAGTGGTCGCATCGTCCCCCGCCGAAGCCTTGTCGCCCCGCTTGTCGCCGCGCGTCATGAGGGATCTTTACCCCAATTGCGACCGCTTGTCGGAAATGGCGCCAGCAGGCCGACACAGGGCGGGTGGAACCGGAAGGAACTGAGGTTCACCCGGGCCAGGCCCGACACCGGGGACACCGAAGGGCAGGACACCGAAGGGGCCGGGACTAGAACTCGAAGAGGTCGCCGAGCTTCTCGACCCGGGTCAGGACCTGCGACGTCGTGAACTCGAGAGTTGAGGGATCGCCGCCTTTTTCACACCCTCGAACCTCTTCCCAGGTGACGGGTGTGGATACGGTGGGCCGAGGTCGACCTCGAACCGAATAGGCGGCAACGGTGGTCTTGGAAGGATGGTTCTGACTCCAGTCGATCAGCACCTTGTCGCGCCGCAACGCCTTGCGCATGTTCGATGTCACGAGATCAGGATGATCGTGCTCCAGGAGCTCGGCGATCTCCTGCGCCATGGTGCGGGACTTGTCCCAGGTCGGTCGCCCGGACAGCGCGGCGTACACCTGCAGTCCTTTGGAGCCGCTCGATTTTGCCCGAGCATGCAGCTTCGCCTCGTTGAGGAGTTCGTGGATGAGCATCGCCACCCGGCAGCATTCAACCATCGTTGTTCCTTCGCCCGGGTCGAGGTCAAACACGATCTGGTCGGGGGAGCCAGGCAGTTTGCGGCGATGTCCAACCTGCCACAGGGGGACGTGGAATTCTATGGTCGCCAAATTGGCGGCCCAGACCAGGGTTGGTAGGTCAGACACGACGACATATTGGACTTCACCGTCTCCGTCCGAAGTTGGGACGCCAACTGTCCGCACCCAGTCCGGAGCATGCGACGGCACGTGTTTCTCGTAGAAGACCTTTTTCTCGACACCATCGGGATAGCGTTTCATCGTGAGGGGTCGGTCGTTGAGATGAGGCAACATGACCGGAGCGACTTTGACGTAGTAGTCGATGAGTTGGCCCTTGGTAAAGTCTGATTCAGGAAAGAGAACCTTGTCGAGATTGGTGACCCTCAATTCGCGGCCACCTACCGTGACCCTGGTCTCTTGTGGTGTCACCACTCAGCCGTTTCTCGCCAGGGCACGATGTAATCCAATCACACAGATGCCAGGCCGAAGACGAACGAACCGATGAAGAGGACCGGAGCGGAGGCCGCAGCCTGCGCCCGGATGGCCTGACGGATCCGAACGGTGGGATTGGTCCCCCGCACCTTCGAGGAGAACCGACATGCAGACCGCCGGGGCAACGGTGGCCAGCCCAGCCAGTGCGAGCACATTGGCCGTTCTGAGCAACCTCTCCTTCTCGTGCTTCCGGAAGACCCATCGGTGATACGCCACGGGCGCGATCAGGAGGGCGATCGACGACGCGGCCAACAGCAGCGCGGCCTCGTAGAGATCGCACTGCGTCCCGTCAAGCTTGACGAATCGCACGGTGAACGGCAGCGACAGGAGGAACCCGAAGAGCACTTGGACTCCCAACCCGGCGACCCGCAGTTCCTGCAGGAGGTCGCCGAGATTCCGGTCGTTTCGTTCAGCCGCCGTCTCGCCGTGTCTCGATTCCGGCGAGATGCGACTCCCGGATGCGCCCGGTGGCACGGCGCCCATGCCGGTGAGGTCGGTCATCGCACTCCGAGGGGACGTTTCACGATAAAGACGGCTTGACCAGGCCGCTCAGATTGGACGCCCAATCAGTGTCGCAGCCCTTCCGATCATGACGGCGGCGGGACTGCGGCAGGTCAGGAGCGACCGGGCAGGGCGAATGCCTGATGGTCGTTGATTACTCCGTCCATATCCGCTTCCTTGCGCTTGGTGGAACGTTGCCCAGTACGAGCTCAATGCCTCCGAGCAGTTGCTTTCGTCGTGTTCACGACTGACGTGTATATGACTTGTATATTTCCCAATCCGGTCGATTCGCAATCTTGAAATTGGCTGGACGCTTCCACAAGGTTGACGTTGATACGGGGTCCTCTGATCGACGACTTGCCGTGAAACGTCGACTGACGAAACACGACCACGCCGACCGGCTAGGCCATGGCGCCAGAAGATCGGCGCCCGATTGAGTCATTGCAAGTGTGGCGTTGCGTCGGCGTCCGAGAATCTCATGACGGCCTGCATCTCACTCGCGTCGTGATCCCGCTGAGGTCACCGGACTACGGCCATCCGCTATCCCCACGGCCAGGCGGTGCGACAATGGCAATCCTTCCCACTCTGGCCGATTCCCAATCCTTGGCCAGAGTGGCCGGACCGTCCCGAAGACCCGTCCGTCGATCCGAGGTCTCAGACCGGGATAGCGTGAACCTCAGCTGAGTTGTCTCCACCTCCTTCAAAACCCAGTGAGGGACCTGCCGGTTGCTCAGGATGGTTCAGAAGGGTGCAAATGCAGGATGACCAGGACGCGATCCGGACAAGTTTGCGCGCCCTTTCGCAGTTTTTTGTGAAAGACGGCACCCTGGGCGACACGCTGCTCCGGGTGAGCGAGATGGCTTGCGATGTCACACCAGCGAAATACGCCGGCATCACCCTGCTAGTCGAAGGCAAGCCACGCACGGGCGTGTTCACCAGTCCCGAAGCGCCCGAGATCGATGAGGCCCAGTACGAAACTGGGGAGGGCCCCTGCCTCGATGCGTTTCGGCATCAGCGGATCTTTCGCATCGAGTCCACCACCGAAGACACACGTTGGCCGGCCTTCGCCGAATTGGCAACGGCCCATGGGATCCACTCGACCATGTCAGTGCCGCTAACGGTCCACGGAGAGAGTCTGGGCGCCTTGAACCTGTACGCAGAGCCCGAGGCGGCGTTCACGGACGCCCATGAAGACGCCGTCCAGATCTTCGCCGATCAGGCCGCCATCGCACTGGCCAATGCCCAGGTGTACTGGGATGCTCGTCAACTCAGTGAGAACCTGACCCAGGCGATCAAATCCAGAGAGACCATTGATCATGCGGTCGGCATCCTGATGGCGACCGGAGGTCTCTCTCCTCAGGACGCCTTCCAGATCCTGGTCCGGGCCTCGCAGCGTGAGAATCGCAAGCTCAGAGACGTCGCCGAGGAAATCGTGACTCGGACCATCGAGCGGAAGATGGAGGGATAACCGTCGCGAACTGCGCCGACCGGATTCCATGGCCGCGGAGGGATCTATTCCCAAATGTTCGACCATCGAACGACCAACAGTGCCAGGTCGTCGCGTCCGGGGGCCGATGGTCCCAAAGCACCCACGATGAAGTCGGCCAACGACTCGCTGTCCAGCGATCGATTGTTGTGCATCATTGACGTCAATATGTCGGTTCGCGCTTGCGCGTCGGCCCGACCTTCGTCAATAAGTCCATCGGTGTAGAAGGCCAGGGTCCCTTGCGCCGGAAGTTCGAATTTGGCCACCGAAAAACGACCAGCCCCAACGCCAAGCGGCGGACCAGGATCGATCCGCAAGGGTGCAGCCGCATTTCCATCGTTCGAGGCGAGGAATGGCACCGGGTGGCCGGCCGAGGCGATGGCAATGGTTCGATTCTCGGTATCCAGTATGGCCAGGCAGGTCGTGGCTAGGCGATGCATCGGCCGTTGGGAAACAAACTCATCGAGAAGCGCGAGGACGTTGCCCGGATCCTGCGTCACGAGAAGGTACGCGCGCAACGCACTTCGGAGCTCCCCCATTACTGTCGCGGCGGCCATATCATGGCCTTCGACATCACCTATCACGAGGGCGAGCCGGCTTTCAGAAAGGTCGACAACGTCGTAGAAGTCGCCCCCGACTTCCGCTTCCTGGCTTCCGGCCACGTACCGGGCCGCCACGCTCACGCCGGGCAGGCGGCCCAGATGATCTGGCAGCAGGCTGGCTTGCAGGAGATGAGAGATGTTCGATTGTTCGTCGAACTTCCGGGCTCGCTCAATGACCGAAGCGACCTGTGACGCCAGGGACTCCGCGAGAACCAGTTCCTCATTTCCGAACTTTCGACCTGTCGCATCCGTGACAACCGTGAGGGCACCAATGGCGTCGCCTTCTATGAGCAACGGCACGCAGACGTACGATTCAAATTTCAAGGATCGGGTTAGTTCGAAATGGCGATCGCTTTTGGTCGTGCTCCGCAGGAATTCATCTTCAATGTGCGAGGACCACTGGGATTGACCCGTCCTCACCGCAAGCGCCGCCGGATGAGAACCTTCAATGTCTGGGCTGTGTCTCCCGAGTTCTTCCATCGTCTCTTGGTGCGCCGGGTCAGCGTGCCTCGCGGCCAAACGCAACAATTTGCCGTTCGGACTCACGACATCAACGAGGCAGATGTCCCCCAGCGTGGGAAGGGCCACGGAGGCCAGGCGGGCAACAGAATCTTTGAAATCGCGTGCGCCAGAGAGCGCCAGGTTGGCCCGAAGAAGGAATTCCTGGTGCCGTTGTGAGTGCTCGAGCTGGTCGATGAGCTGAGATCGCTGAGTCTCGAGTTCCACCCGCTCGATGAACTCACCCAACTTGGCGCATATGTCGGCCACGGCCGCCACGAAGGGAGCGTCTGGCTGTCGCTGGGCCCGGGTAAAGAGTTCAATGATGCCCACGAGACGGTCTCGGGTCCGAACCGGGAAGGCAAAGGCGGTTTGCACGCCGTCGGCCACAAAGGCGTCGTGCCGAGTCAAATCCATCGCCTGTGCCAAATCAGATCGCCACACCAGTTCACCCGCATTCACGACGGCTCCGGCCAATCCTTCCCCGGACCTGACGCTCATACCCGAAGAGACACGGTGCAGCGATTCGAAATCGCTTTCATCCCGACGCCACACGTGTTCGCAGTGCAATCGCCCAGAATCGCTCTCCCACCGCCACGAGGTGGCAAACTCGAAATCCATGCTGGTAGCCACGATGGAGAGAAGGCGGGGAAGGAGTACGGCGGTACTCCCCGCTGCTCCGGCCAGAAAAGCCAGGAGTTCATCTGACACCCGCTGATAGCGATCGATATCGATTCTGCTTCTCACGTCCCACACCACGGCGATAAGCAGGCGGGCTTCGCCCGTCGGGGCCACTAGAAATGTGCCCACCTCGACCGGCAATTCGGATCCATCGGCGCAGAGCAGGATCATTCGACGAGGTGCGGCGCTCGGCCTCGGCGGTCGTGTCTTCATGATCTGATGGAACTCGGCCCAGTACTCGGACCGAAGGTGCTCGGGAACGAGGTTGACGAAGGGCTCACCGAAAAGGCGCTCGATCTTCCAACCAAGAAGCTGCCCGAGAGCCGGATTGGCGTACAACACGTGTCCTTGGTCTTCCACGATGAAGACGGCGTCGACCAGCGCATCGACCATGCGCGGGGAGAACGTTGCGACCGGCTCCGTCACCTTCTTCTCTCCTTGCAACTCTTCCCAGTCACCGGGGACCCGGCCATGCGGTTGCCAACGACCGTATGGGTGTCACCTCGGTCGACCCAGTTGGGTAGCCCACTCATTCGGAGCGCTGCACCCCACGTTACCGGCAATTCGACCTGGCACTCCCCCTACGTGGCGACCGGCGGACGTACCCAGACGCCGGGTGGCTCAGGGCCAGGCGACGTGGTCGTCGAGCCCTGCAAACGTCAAGCCGATGCATCCTTTTCGGTGGGCACCCCGAGGGAATGGATCGTGAAATAGGAGTCCACACCGGTGATTTCGAGAACCTTGTGCACCCGCTCCGACGGGCCAACCAGGACCAGATCCCGTCCCGTTGCGTCCAACCTCTTCCGGGCGGCAATCAAGACGGATATACCCGTCGAGTCCATGTAGGTCAGGTGCTCCAGATCGCATACAACCCGGCCATCGGACCGCGTCGCAGCCGCGAGATGCTCGCGGAGAACAGGGGCCCCAGCAACGTCGAGCTCTCCTGCCAGGGAGATCACGACCTTGCCTTCTGAGCGTGCGACACCGATCTGCAGGACCTCAGTGCCGGGCTCCATTTCCAGTGACATTGCCAAAACTCCCATTCGAACGGTGTTCCGACAGGGGCCGAAGCTCAGGATCTGAATAACCGCGATCCGCGCTGCAGTTCCAACGCTGGTGCCAGAAATTTAGCCAAATTACCGGGAAGGGATCAAGGGGAGTTGGGGGCGGAGAGGACCCCTGGTTCGGCTCGAAGAGAACCGGGCCAGCGGTGACCTCGGACCCGGCACCGATCACCTGGGTAATCGTCACAAATGTTCGCTCGGGACAGTCGAGGTTCGGCCTCCCGCCGAAACGGCCGGTGTCGTCACCAAATGTAAATGAGATGGCAACGCGCCGCTCAGAGTGTGTTTACCTTCGGCCCGTAGGTTGACAGGGCACCCGATGCTCAGCCACGACGTGCTCCCAATTTGAACCCCGGAGGTCCAATGACCACGACCAACAAGATCCGCATTGCCACGGCCGACACGACCAACGCCAGCACGCTGGCGTGCTCAGAGATCACCGCGGCCGTCGGTCTGCCCGTACACCCCGAATTCCAGGAAATCGAAGGCGACTGCCTGATTCTTGAACTCCGTCTGCGAGGCGAAACACTCCAGGCAGCCTCGCCGAAACGCTTGGCGGCGGCCGTCGGCAATGGTGCGCCGACTGTCGAGGTGCTGAGCGCCTGGAATGAGCCCGACTCGGGCCAAATCCGACCCAAGCTCTGCCGCGACGTCTTGGGATTGCTCTATGACGACATGCCCAACGTGGCCCACCGTGCACTCGATGACAATCTGGCGACGGCGGCGTGGGACCGCTCCGATTCCTCATGGCACCTCGCCGTGCCCTCTTCGTGTGACGCCCAGCCGATTGTGGGACTGTCACATCGACGTGGGTACTCCCGCCGGTTCACCTCTCTCGAAGCAGCTTCTATCCGCTCCGGTCTGGCGTCTTAGCTCCGGACCGCCCGGAGAACCAATCGCCCGCCCTTTTCGGACGGCCCGGATCGGGGTATGAATGTCGTTGAATCTGAAGCCACGTTCCTAAGAGGTCCAATCGAGGTGGATCACACCCAACCAACCGGGCGACTTCGCCGTCGGGGTTCGCGCGCTGACACCGAGGTACCGGCGGCGGAGATGCCGGGGGCACGTGCGCTCGCCGCCATGGCCGAGGCCGCTCGTCGCGCCCAAGAGGTACCAACCCCCACTCCCGC
>OBLU010004152.1_pt1 | contig 13056 bp, 9 predicted proteins | sample 1518681 | NCBI WGS metagenome assembly OBLU01 (sample SAMEA3539304, study PRJEB22396) | soil metagenome | biome: tundra; feature: field; material: soil | place: USA | collected 2010-05 | depth 0.15 m | reverse complement strand
ATCCGCGGATAACGATTGCTCCCAAGAAATCGCACAAACGCCGGAGCCCGCAGGTGCATGCGCTCGAGCGCCTTTGCGCCGTAAATCTCTTCCAAGAGAGAAAACTGCGTGAGCAGAGACTCGAAATCCGAGCCGGTCAGCCGCCACGCAATCCGCCGCACCCGCCCGGCCAACTGCAGGCGCCGCGGATGTTTCGGCGAGGGTTGCAACAGCCGCTCGAGACGCCCGCGCAGATTCGGCGTACGGCCAATGTAGGGCTCGTCTTTGGATTCTGCGCCGTAGAGCGCGAAGACCGCAGGACTCGCCGGCAATTGAGATAGGGCGGCCTTGGCGTCAGCTGGATCGAAGGCGATGCTTTCAAGGTCAATCGGCACGGCCGCTCCCAGCTCACGCGCCCGCGATGGTCATGCCGTCGATGCGCAGCGTTGGCGAGGCCAGCGAGCCGCGGAAGACCAGGTCGTTGCCGATGGCGGTGACGTTCTTGAGCATCTCGCCCAGGTTGCCGGCAATGGTGACTTCCTCCACCGCGTGGGTCAGTTGGCCGTTCTCAATCCACAACCCCGTTGCACCGCGGGAGTAGTCGCCGGTCACGAGATTGGTACCAAAGCCCATCAGGCTGGTCACATAAAGGCCTGCTGGAATCGCGCCGATGATCTCTTCCGGGGTGAGTGTGCCCGGCTCAAGATAGAGATTTCCGCAGCCGATGCCCGGCGTGCCGGCCAGCCCCCTGTACGCATTGTGCGTCGACTTCATACCCAGCTTGCGCGCCGTGTAGGTATTCAGCAGGTAGTTGCGCAGCACTCCGTTTTCCACCACAAGATTACGCTGTGATGGCAGCCCCTCGCCATCAAATGGGGAAGTCCCAAAGCCGCCCACGCCTGTTGGAAGGGCCATGGTGTGGTCGTCCACGATGGTGAGGGACGAAGCCGCAATCTGGTCGCCCAGGCGTCCGGCGAGGAACGACGCACTGCGCCAGATTGAATCGCCCGAAGCCGCCTCAAACACCGACCCGATCAGTGATCTTGCCACCTCCGGCGCAAACACAATGGGAACCCGCTGAGTGGGAACGCGCCGGGCTCCCAGGCGCCGAAGTGCCCGCCGCGCCGCTTCTTTTCCCACCGCCTCAGGCGAATCCAGATCACCCAGTCTCCGCGCGCTACTCCACCAGCCATCGCGCTGCATCTTCCCGTCTGCATCCACGGCCAGCGGCGCCACGGAAACCCCGGCATAGCTGGTGCGATAACTGCCCACGAATCCGCGCGAATTAGCCAGCACTTTACGCCCGGTGGCCGCGTCAAAGCTGCCGCCATCGGAGTTGCTGATCCGAGGGTCAGCCGCCAACGCCGCCGCCTCAGCCCGACGCGCCCACTCGATGCGTTCCGGTCCCGCAAGCGAGTACACATCCTCGAAATAGAGGTTCAGATCGCCTTCGAGCGAACCGAACTCGCCCGTCTCCGGCAACCCGGTAAATGGATCCTCTTCGGTGACCTTCACCAGCGCCATTGCGCCGTCCACAAGCTGGCGAATCCCGTCCGGGGTCAAGTCACTGGTACTGGCCGACGCCGACCGCTTACCCACCAACACGCGCAGCCCCAGTCCCCGCGACCCCGACTCTTTCAGCGTTTCCACTTCGCCCATGCGCACGTTTACGCTAAATTCGTCCCCTTCGCGCGCCACCGCCTCGGCGTCGCTCGCGCCCGCCTTCACGGCAAGCGCCACCACATCGGCAGCCAGGGTTTCAAGGTCCAAACCAGTTACATCGAGTTGTGTTGCGATTTCAGGCATGTCCTCAAGCTATCAAAACCGGGGTGTCGCGCGTTCAGGCGATTCAATTACCTGCCCGTGCCACCCACCGTCATCCTGTCCAGCTTGATGGTCGGCATGCCCACGCCGACAGGCACGCTCTGCCCATCCTTGCCGCAGGTCCCTATGCCTTCGTCCAGCTTCAGGTCGTTGCCCACCATCGACACATACTTCAGCGCCTCGGGTCCGTTCCCGATAAGCGTTGCGTCGCGCACCGGAGCGGTAATCTTGCCGTCCTCGATCAGGTAAGCCTCTGAGGCGGAAAAGACAAACTTGCCGTTGGTGATGTCCACCTGCCCGCCGCCAAAATTCACCGCGTAGAGCCCCCGTTTCACCGAGCGTAGAATGTCCTCGGGCGCATCATCGCCGGCCAGCATGTAGGTGTTCGTCATACGCGGCATGGGGATGCATTGATAGCTCTCGCGCCGGCCCGATCCCGTATTCGCTGTGCCGGTCAGCCGCGCCGAGAGCTTGTCGGTCAGGTACCCCTTCAACACGCCGCCCTCGATCAGGACGGTCTCCTGCGTGGCCGAACCTTCATCGTCCACATTCAGCGAGCCGCGCCGCCCTTCCATGGTGCCGTTATCCACCACCGTTACCTTGGAACTGGCCACCGACTGCCCAATCAGCCCCGCGAACGCCGAAGTCTTTTTGCGGTTGAAGTCGGCTTCCAGGCCATGGCCCACTGCCTCGTGCAGCAGGATTCCCGGCCATCCCGGCCCCAGCACCACCTGCATCTCGCCCGCCGGGGCGGGCACCGCACCCAGTTGTAAAATCGCTCCGCGTGCCGCCTCGTTCGCCAATCCCTCCGGGCTCTTCGAACCGACAAACTGCTCCAGGCCCGCGCGCCCGCCGCCTCCCGCCGAGCCCTTGGTGGAAAGCGCTCCCTCTTTGGCGATTACAAACACGTTCAGCCTGCACAGTGGTTGCGTATCACTGGCAAAGGCGCCGTCGGATGCCGCAATCAGAATCCGACGCAATTCTTCGCTGTAGCCCGCCCGCACCTGCACCACCCGCGGATCAAAGGCGCGAGCGGCTCGGTCGGCGCGCAAAATCAGCTCCAGGCGCGCTGCCAGATCCAGGTCAAAGCCGCCCAGCGGCACGGGATATAGATCGGCGGCCGGGGCCTCGGTAAATCCCTGAACGGGCTGCTTGGCCGGACCGGAAGCGATCAGCGCCGCTGTGCGTGCGGCGTGTAACAGGCGCTCCGGGTTTAGGTTGTCGGTATAGGCGTAGCCTGTTCGCTCGCCGGAGAGCACCCGGATGCCGCACCCGGCGCTGGTTCCCTGGCTGGCCGATTTGACGATCTGCTCGTCCACGCCAAGCGAGGTCGCCGTCACCGATTCGAAGTAAAGGTCGGCATAGTCGCCGCCCGCTGAAAGGGCCTCGCCCAGGCAGCGTTCCAAAAGCCTCTCGGTGATGCCGAATTTCTCAAAAAAATATCGTTTGTGGCTTGCATTAGGGGAAAGCGCCAGATTGGTCATCATTTCTGTTAGATTACGCTTCTCCGGGTGCGGATGCAGCCAGCCTCGGGTCCCGTTCCCTTCTTGATGCCTGCCACTTTTCCGCCATGCCCTCCCGCCCGCCGTCATGCTACATTCGGGCCATGAAGAAGATCCTTGCCGCCGCGCTGTTATTGACGGTGTTCGCCAGTCCGGTTTTTGCCGCTGTGACGCATCACCACCACCATCACCATCATCACCACCTGCATAGGAAGGCCTAGACCCCCGGTCCCAAGCCTGCAACGGCTTGGCGCAAAACCGTTCCAGATTGGTTCGAGCCGGGCCGGCCAAGGTGGACTTGCGAGAGCGGTCGCACTTCTTTCCTGCGCGCCGCTCAACGCAGTTTTCTCTTTTGATACAGTACCTTTGGTGCTCTACCGTTGGGTCTGGCTTCGTGCTACATTCGGGCCATGAAGCAGATCGTCGCGGCAGTCATCGTATCCTTGGCGCTTGCCATCCCGGCTCTCGCTGAGCAGCGTCCGGTTTCCCACCCCAAGGTCGTTCACCCCAGGGCCGTTCATCCCAAGGCGAATCACCCCAAGAACCCCTATCTCAAACACTCCAAGGCCCACTACCATAACCACCGTCTCAAGAACTAGCCGCAACGCCTCGAGACCCTGCAGATCCGCAATTGCAGCCGGTTGCGGTTTCCCGCCCTCACGAGGAATCATGTGCAAGGGTTCCTATGACAGAGCAAGACGATCTTCGCTATCCCATTGGGCGATTCAGCGCTCCGGCCAGTTCCATGGCTGGCGTCCGTTCGGCACATATTCAAACCTTGCGGGCGCTGCCTGACCAGTTGCAGGCTGCCGTCTCCGGCCTCTCAGGCGAACAGCTTGACACACCCTATCGCGAGGGCGGTTGGACCGTGCGCCAGGTGGTGCATCACGTTGCGGACAGCCATGCCAACTCCTATGTCCGCTTCAAACTCGCGCTCACTGAAGAATGGCCCACCATCAAGCCCTACGACGAGGCTGCATGGGCCAACCTGGCCGACAGCCGCAGTATGCCCATTGAGCCGTCTCTCTCGTTCATCGGCGCGCTGCACGCTCGCTGGGTGGCTCTGCTTGAATCTCTTGACGCAAACGACTTCCAGCGTGGCTACGATCACCCCCAAATGGGCCGTCAAAACCTTGCTGCGGCTTTGGCACTCTATGCATGGCACTCCCGCCATCACACCGCCCACATCGCCAATCTGCGCGCGCGCATGAACTGGTAAGGTTCCCGCATGAGCCCGGCCGAATCCGCTCCATCCGCCGGCCAGCTCACCCAAACCATCGAGGCGTACCTGGCCCTGCACCCGGCAGCCGCTCTGCTCGAGGAGGGCCGCGTTCTCTTCGACATGCGCACCGCCCGTTACTCCGTCGGCGAGCAGCACGGGCGCTGCCTGCTGCAACTGTGGAGCGAGGAGCGCAACCTGGTGCGCACCGTGATCGAAGTGCAGGAGCGCGCGCAATGCCTGCGCCTGCTCACTCGCCGCATGGGTGCGGCCAAACCGCAGGCCCTTGAGCTTGTGCCGACCTCCGACCGTCGTACGCCTACCGCCCGAGACGCCGCGCGGCGTAGCTACCAGCGCTTGCTGCAGCGCGCTCTCACCCGTGCTTTTATCGGCTCCAAAGTAGACGGCCTGCGCTCCGCCATGGACCTGGAGCACAGCTTCGGCCCCGCCTACATCCGCGGATGGCTGCTGCGCGGCACGGCAGCAGATGCCGTCATTGGCGTGGGCGAGGCGGAGTCGGCCTCCATCATCGACGGTATCCTCACGCTCGGCATTCTGTGGCTCGACTACTGCCGCCAACATGGCGATGGACGGCGGCATTTTGGCGGCCTCAAGATCATCGTCCCGCCCGGGGCATGGCGGACGACCGCTGAGCGCGTTGCCTGGCTGAATCACGCGGCTGCCGATTTCCAGCTTTTCACCCTTGACGAACGAAGCGAAGAATTGACGCCCGTGGACTTCCGTGACACCGGCAATCTGGAGTCTCACTTGGTCCACGCGTTTTCTCCGGCGGCGGCCATCGAGCGCTGCCAGTCCGGCATCGATCGGCTTCTTGCGCTCGTTCCGCCTGATGAAAAAAATCGAGTGGAGATTCGGCCTCGATCAGCCACTGAGACCGGTCTGCTTGTGCACGGGTTGGAGTTTGCCCGGGTGCGTCATGGCGTGGCAGCGCACTCTTTTGCCCGCGAGGTGGAGATCACCTTCGGCGCCGGCGCCAATGAGACTCCGCTTACCGACGAAAGCGCGGAGCTTTGCCGCGAATTGTTCGCACGGCTCTTTCTCAGCAGGCACGCCAACGGCGCTCACACCGACCCGCTCTTTCGCCTGCAGACCGAGCGGTGGCTTGAGTCCCGCTTGCGCGCCGACATCGGCGAATTGCTGCCCGGCCTCCGCGGCGATGTGATGTACACGCAGGTCCCGGCACTCTCCACCGGCGACCGCGGAATGCTCGACCTGCTCACCCTCGACCGGAATGGCCGCCTTGCCATCATTGAGTTGAAGGCCGACGAGGACCTGCACCTGCCTTTGCAAGCCCTGGATTACTGGATCCGCGTTCGCGCACTGAACGCCGACCGCCAGCCCGCCGCTGCCGGCCGGTCTATCTCGGCCTTCGAGCGGCAAGGCTACTTCGCCGGCGTTGAGGTTTCTCCGCTTGTGCCGCGTCTGCTGCTGGCCGCCCCTGCGCTGCGCATCCACCCGGCCAACGAACCGGTGCTGCGCTATTTCTCGCCTCAGGTTGAGTGGGAACTCATTGCGTTGGCCGAGCATTGGAGGACGGAACTCAAGGTGGTCTTCCGCAAACGCAGCAGCGATGCCCGCGCTTGAAGACTCCATCCCGCGTCAGGGCAATACCGGCGAAGAAAAAGCTAAAAGCGTGTGCGTTCTCTGCTCAATGCACGTTTGCGAGTGAGGCGTTCATCCCCTCGAAGACTCCTCTGTAGCGCCCGCTTTCCGCGGCGATGCGCAGCGCCTTCACTTGCTCCACGCAAATCTCGGCCGGTGTGGGTTGGGTCTTCAGAATCGCCATCGTCTCCGTGATAAACGCATGCAGCGGCATCGCGCGGGGATCCTTGGCACCGCCCATCAGGTCCGTAGCCACATAGGGTGGTATCAGCTCCAGCACCTCGACCGACGTGGCCTTGAGCTGGTAGCGAAGCGACTCCGTATACGAGTGGAGTGCGGCCTTGGTTGCGCAATAGGTCGGCGTTAGGGTAAGGGGAACAAAGGCCAATCCCGACGACACGTTCATGATGGTTGCAGTGCGCTGTTTTTTCAGATGCGGCAACAGCGCAGCCGTAAGCCGGATCGGCCCCAGCAGGTTCGTCGTTACGATTGCCTCTGCGCTGGCCAGGTCAACCGGCTCGGCCGTAAGGTTTTCAGGGCGCATAATGCCGGCGTTGTTGATGAGCACATTCAGGGTAGGGAAACGGTCCGCCGCCTTTTCGGCAAACACGGGGATTCCGTGGGCATCTGTGATGTCAATCACGATGGACTTCATTCCCGGATTGGCGGTCGCGGTTTCTTGCAGGGCGTCCTGACGCCGCCCTGCTATCACAACCTGGTTTCCGAGTTTGTGGAGGGCCTCCGCAAGGCCACGGCCAATGCCGGAACCGCCGCCGGTAATCAGAACGGTGTTGCCGCTGATGTTCATCGGCTCTATTCCTCCAGTACTTATGATAGGTCGTTCCCTGAGTCTCATTCGAGGATTGGCAGATCCTCGGCGTTCGCTCAGCGGCGAGTTTCCCATCCCTGGAGACTTCCACCCATCGACGCGGTACCACTAAAGTTTCCAGGAAAAATGTTGCCCTGAGTGACTTAGGTGATATAAGTCACATATCTCCGATGTGAATGGCGCAAGAATGATTCATCCGGGCGATAAACGGATAGACCTTCTCAGGGGGATTTTCCACGTGTCTGTCAGGGCCTTCGAAAATCTTGAATTGGGAGTGCTTCTTTCCTCCACGCAACCTGCTAGCTATAGCGGGCGCCTATTGGGTGCTTCTGAGGGCGAAAACCCGGTTTCGGCCGCCGACTTAGAAGGCCTGGCTGAATCACGTATCGAGGGACCCCGCTGCGTGAGGGGCATCATCACGGGAATCGGCATGGAAGTCCTGATGGCTTTCTGCATCTATGGAGCCTGGCACCTCATCCGCGGCCTTCACCTCTTCCGGTAACAGGACCGAAGGTTCGCGTTCTGCCACACGAGCATCAAACAGCTCGAATACAGGTTTGCCCGAGGGTGCACTCAACACGTGTTGCTCTGCGCTTACGGCACGAGATCCAAGGAAAAATTAAAGCACTGGGAAGCTGAGATCACTTCTTCAGCGGCTTTCGCGCGAAGTAATACAACGAAAACGCCAGCAGTGCGAATGCGGCAACCGACACCCACGAGTTATCCAGGAAGGTGTGCGGGACATTGAGAAGGTCGCGGTTGTCGTAGTAGGTGGCTTCGAGGGCTTTGAGCGCCACGCCGATGAGTCCGGCGATGCCTCCGGCGGCGATGAGGCCGGAGGCGAAAAGGGCGCCCGAGGAGATTTCGCTGTCGACGTCTTTTTCCCCGGCGCGTTCGGCGGCCCGGTCCACGAACCAGCGCACCATGCCGCCGATGAAGATGGGCAGAGTGGTGCCGATGGGCAGGTAGGCGCCGACGGCGAAGGTCAGCGACCGGATACCGAGCAATTCAACCGCGACCACCAGGGAGACGCCGAGCAGGACGAGCCCCCAGGGCAGCTTGCGGCTGAGGATGCCGTTAATGACGGTGGCCATGAGGCGGGCCTGCGGAGCGGGGGCACTGGGACTGCCGATGCCCTGAATCCAGGCCACGGTGATTTCTTCGCTGGCGGGCGAGTAAAGGTATTTGCCGTCCTGCAGTTCGCTGGAGCCGATGGAGTTGAGAATGAGATATTCAGACTTCTGATGTGTCGTCGCGGTTTTGCCATCAGACCCCACGACACGAATCTCGTTAGGAAGGCGATGCGTGTCAGACTCAACCGCGACGCCCGGATGCGGGGCCTGGAGGTTCCAGGGCTGGGCCATGGCATGGAACTCCTGGAGGCCTGTATTCATGAGGTTGAGCGTGAAACCGATCACGACCGTCGAGACTACGACACCGATGATCAGAGCGATCTGCTGCAGGCGCGGCGTGGCGCCGATGATGTAGCCGGTCTTGAGGTCCTGCGACGTGTCTCCGGAATTGGAGGCGGCGATGCAAACGACGCCACCAATAGTGATCGCCAAAGCGCCGAAGGCGGGAGCGGTCCAGCCCTGGACAAGAAAGATAGCGGCGGTAGCCATCAGTGTAGCGATCGTCATACCGGAAACCGGACTGGCCGAAGAACCCACCAACCCCACGATGCGAGAACTGACGGTGACGAACAGAAAGCCGAAAACGACTACCAGGAGCGAGGCGGCAAGATTGGCCGCCCATCCCACGAAGGCCCCGGGGACCGGCTTGAACTCAAGGAAGATGAACATGCAAGCGACGATGAGCACGGAGCCGATAAGAACCACTCTCATGCTGAGATCGTCTTCAGTGCGGATCGGCTGGGACCGTTCAACCGCTCCGGGGCGCATGGTCTTGAAGCCTTCCGTGAGAGCGCTCCAGATGGTGGGAAGGGTCTTAACCAGCGTGATGAGGCCGGCCGCGGCTACGGCTCCGGCTCCCATCGGCTTAATGTAGGCAGCCCACAGATCGCCGGGGCCCATGGCAGAGATCGGAATCTGGCCGGGGTAGACGGGGTGGGGCAGGTCTTTGCCGAAGAAGTAGATGAGCGGCATGACGACGAGCCAGGAAAAGACGCCGCCAGCAAAGATGACGCCGGCCACCTTTGATCCGATGATGTAGCCCACGCCGAGGTATTCCGAAGTGGCATCGGCATTGATGGAGGCACCCTTGAGCACGTGCTGCGCGCCGTAGTCTGGCTGATACGCGGGAGAGCCGGGCCACACGCTGAGCAGGTTCTTGTTCTGCAGGAAGGTGTAGACACCGCCAAGGCCGAGCCCGAGAAAGACGCGGCTGGCGAGCGAGCCGCCTTTTTCGCCGGCGATGAGCACGTCCGCGCAGGCAGTGCCTTCCGGGTAGGGCAGTGCGCCGTGTTCTTTCACGATAAGCTGGCGGCGAAGGGGAATCATGAACAGCACGCCCAGCCACCCGCCGATGAGCGCCAGGATGAAGATCCGCGAGTATTCGAGATCGAAGCCGAGGAAAATCAGCGCGGGCAAGGTGAAAATGACGCCGGAGGCGATGGACTGGCCCGCATTCCCGGTTGTCTGGACGATGTTGTTTTCAAGAATGGAGGCTCGGCCGAAGGCGCGCAGAATACTGATGGACAAAACCGCGATGGGAATGGAGGCAGCCACCGTGAGGCCGGCGCGCAAGCCCACATACACCGTGACCGCGCCAAAAATGAGACCGAAGAAACAGCCGAGCAGAATCGCGCGGAGGGTGAACTCGGGGCGGTTCTCTGAAGCCGGAACAAAGGGCTGAAAATCAGGCATTCAAAGCCTCCATGCATGGGCGCTTGCGTTTTCTGTGCTTTTCCCTGAAGGGGGAGTTTAGCAGTGCCGGGGGCGGATGGCACAGTACTGCGCCATCGGAAACATGAAGCCGAATGCAACCGTGGTGCAGGCAGATTGCCACGGCAACTTTTCAACCGCGGTTTTCTTTTCCCCAGGCTCAGAACCGGCGTGCAAACTTTCGGGGTCCTCTGGGTCCGAAGGTAATGAGGGACAATGCCCTTGACCTCGTGATTGTTCTAGACACAGGTGCCGCCGTTGCCCCAGAATTCAACAACGCCGAACGCTGATTCGTCGCGTCTGCAGTAGCCATCTCCGCTTTCCAACAAGGAGAATTTGTGATTCGAGGCCTCAGGAACTTTCTGTTGTTCATCGTCGCGGTTCAATCCGTCGCAATTGTCGCCCAGGCTCAGTCCGTCACGACACACCATGTCCGCGACGCGGTACGCACCGGCCAGGCGCAGGCCACGGGCCGCCTGCCTTCCAACCAGGTTCTGCAGTTGGATCTGGTTCTGCCCCTGCGCGACCAGGCAGGTTTGGAAAGCTTTTTGAAACAGCTCTACAATCCTGCCAGTCCCTCCTATCGACAATTCCTCACCGTGCCGGAATTTACCGCGCGGTTTGGCCCCACGCAGGAAAACTATGATGCCGTGGTTCGTTTCGCAAAGACCTATGGGTTTGAGATCGTCGGTGGTTCGCCCGACGGCAGAGACGTGCAGGTCAAGGGCACCGTCGCCGCCATCGAGAATGCATTCCACGTCAACATGCGCACTTACAAGCACCCCACCGAGAATCGCGAGTTCTATTCGCCCGATAGCGAGCCGGTGCTCGACCTGCAATTTAATCTTTGGCATATCTCGGGTCTGGATAACTATTCCATCCCGCACCCGCTGCGCGTCAGCAAAGACGATTTCGCCAAGGGTCATGGGATCGAATCAGAAGCCGTTGTCTCTCATGCAACAACAGGCTCGGGCCCTTCCGCGTCCTTTTTGGGTAGCGACATGCGCGCTGCATATTACGGCGGCACAGCTCTCACCGGCGCCGGCCAGAATCTCGGACTGCTGGAATACTACGGAACGGATCTGGCTGACCTGACCACCTACTACAAGAACATTGGTCAAACTAATAACGTGCCTGTGACGATACTCTCCACTGATGGAACGAGCACAAGCTGCACTTACCCCTCCTGCGATGACGGCGAACAGAATCTGGACATGACCCAGGCCCTCGGCATGGCTCCGGGGCTCGCGAGTCTGGTCATGTACGTCGGCTCAACCGATACGGCGATCATTAGCGCCATGACCACCCACAACCCGCTGCCAACCACCATCGGCTGCTCCTGGGGATGGACCCCCGCAGACCCAACGACCCTGAATCCTTACTTCGAACAGATGGCTGCCCAGGGTCAGAACTTCTTTGCGGCATCGGGCGATTATTCTACCTGGAAAGCGAGTGGCAATTCAGCAGCATGGCCGGCAGACAATGCTTACGTCGTTTCTGTCGGCGGCACAGATCTAGTGACCGCAAGTGCTGCGGGTCCGTGGCAGTCGGAAACTGCATGGGCCGATAGCGGCGGCGGCATCTCGCCCGACAAGATTGCCATCCCGTCGTGGCAGCAACTCTCAGGTGTCATCAATTCCAGCAACAAGGGGTCCACCACTTATCGCAATGGTCCTGACGTTGCCGCAAATGCCAACTTCACCTTTTACACCTGCGGCGATCAGCAGGCTTGCCAGTCGAATTATTGGGGCGGCACCAGCTTTGCCGCACCCATGTGGGCCGCCTACATCGCCCTGGTCAATCAGCAACTGGCTAACAACGGCAAGCCGACCATCGGGTTCATCAACCCCACCATCTACGCACAGAACGTGACGTCAAGTTATGGTACGGACTTCCACGACATCACCAGCGGCACCTCCGGCAGCTATTCGGCTGTAACCGGATTTGACCTGGTTACCGGCTGGGGCAGTCCCAACGCCGGCTTGATCGCTGCGCTGACCGGCGCCCCGCAGACTTCAAGCTTCAGCCTCTCGGCCTCGCCGTCATCGGTCTCGGTGGCGCAAGGTGGCAACGGAAGCACCGCGATCACCGTGACGCCGAGCGGCGGATTCAATTCTTCGGTTGCCTTGACGGCCTCGGGGCAGCCCACCGGAGTCACGATCGGCTTCAATCCGTCAGCTGTCTCCGGTGGATCGGGGAATTCAACCATGGGCATCTCGGTCGCGTCGAGTACCACACCGGGCACCTATCCCATTACCGTCACCGGCACGTCAGGCTCCACGGTTGAGACCACCACGGTCTCGCTGACGGTAACTGGGACAACTCCAGGCTTCTCGATCAGTGCATCGCCTACCAGCATCAGCATTGCCAGAAGCAGCTCCGGCACCGTCACCATCAGCACAGCGGTGAGCGGCGGCTTCAACTCCGCGATCGCCTTGTCGGCGACCGGACAGGGAAGCAGCAATACTGTGACTTTCACCCCGTCGTCGATTACGGGGGCGGGAAGCTCCACCATGAAGATCACAGTGGGTAGAAGGGCCGCACTTGGGAACCACACAATCACCGTTTCAGGCAAGAGCGGAACAACCACCCACACGACCACCGTCACCCTCGATGTTCTGAATTAAGAAGACAACAAGCGCCTCGGTTATCCATGCCGGGCAAGTTCGATTCGAGAAGTCCGGGCCGTTGAGGCCCGGGCTTTTTGTCATCATTTGTTCCACTGTTATAGTTGTCGGCGATCGAACGCGGGTCTATCTTTCCCCCGGCCGTGAGATCCCTCATGACAGTGGTTCCTATCTGGAGCGACAATGCACCTTGAATCTTCGATTCAAATCGGCCGCAAACCCGAAGATGTCTGGCGTTTCCTTGGATCGGTCGCCAACATCGCCACATGGGACAGAGGAGTTGAGCGAACCAGGGCGAATCATTCCGCAACCGAGTACGCAGTTGGTTTGGAATTCGACACTTTCGCGAAAGGCGATGAATCCGACTGGGGAAAGATGTCGTACAAGGTTGCCGAGATTGGCTCCGATCACTGCAAAGTGCAGCTGACCAGTTCGACCGGCAACGCCCGCTATTTCAAGCAGGCAACTTGGACTTTCCGAAGCAGACCCCATCCTGATGGCACAATGCTGGTCTGTTCGGTCGATTTTGTGACGCGGCTTCGTTATTTCTTTCTTGCGCCGCTTCTCTATTTAAAAAGGTCAGCGCTCGCTATCGACCTTGAAAGTTTGA
>OBLU010004149.1_pt1 | contig 13061 bp, 2 predicted proteins | sample 1518681 | NCBI WGS metagenome assembly OBLU01 (sample SAMEA3539304, study PRJEB22396) | soil metagenome | biome: tundra; feature: field; material: soil | place: USA | collected 2010-05 | depth 0.15 m | reverse complement strand
CCTGGCCGGCCAGCGAGATCTCCCGGGTGCTGGCCACCGAGGTGGTCGTCCAGTCCTGCAGCAGGTCATCCAGCATGGAAAGCGCCTCGGTGCGGGAGACGAGGGGCCATTTGTCGTCGTCGATGTGGCTGAGCAGGCAGCGGTGGCAGGCGCGCTTGCCGTCGTCCGCGCACCGGCACCCGGCGATGACTTCGCGGGCACTGACCAGGACCTTCCGGAGTTCTTCCTGGTCGGCGAGCCGGTGCAGGTAGCCGGTGCCGCCGGGGAGGGTGTCGTGCAGAACGAGGAACTGGCGTCGGCGGCCGGTTTCCTGGTCAGGCATGGTGGCGGTGATGACCGCGAGGTGGTCGGGGTCGCCGCCGTACTTCTTCGCCACACCTGCCATCAGCGCCGCCGCGAACGACGCGACGCGCTCGTTCACCAGGGCGGTGGCGACCGGGAGCAGGACCCGGATCGCCTCGGTGGGCAGCACATGGGCGAGGATCAGCTCGGCGTGGTCGCCGGGCCCGGTGCCGCGCCGTTGCGGGCACCAGAGCCGGTGGTGGCTGGGCTGGCTGTAGCCCGAGCTGACCAGCGGATCGGCCTGGGAGGGGCCGGCCGGCTTATCCGTGGCCGTGCCGCCGCACGAGACGCAGGTGAAGAACTTCCCGATCCGGGTGTCCTGCCCGGCGAGCCGGTCGGTCCCCTGAAGGTCCGGGCGCCTGACGCCCAGGTTGAAGGTGCGGACCACAGCGCGTCGCGTGAAGTCCACGCCGAACGTCCGGTTGGCATGGCGCCACGAACCGGGCTCGATGTGCTCGGGGTCGACGTCCACGGCGAACGCCCGCTCGTAGAACTGGCGGTCCCGGTCGTCGCTGTCGTCGGAGATCCGCGCGTCGTCCCGCCGGTCGTGGGAGGTGACCCTGCTGGGACGCAGGACCTTGTGCAGGGCGCTGGCGTCGCCGAGCTGCGTGTTGTCACAGCGCGGGCAGGGGCTGGTGTCGGAGGACGCGAGCTCCTCGCGGACGTAGCCGCAGTCGGAGCAGATCCGCCAGTGCTCCCACAGCGGCCGGGACGGCCGGCCGATGTCCAGGCCGGTGATCTTGTGGTGATAGCCCTGGATGTAGAAGTGGTTCCCGGGCGCGAGCTCGAACAGGGCCCGGCGGGCAGAACGGTTGTACTCACGCAGCTCGCCGAGGTAGACCTTGTTCCCGTCCTTGCCCTCGTCCTGCCAGGTGAGGGTGGCCTCCAGCGTCGTCGGCACGTCGATCAGGGAGTAGTTGGGCAGCAGCCCGAGCTCGGTCAGGGCGCCGTGCGCGTCGGTGCGGCTGATAGCACCGATCTGTTTCTGCACACCGCGGCGTTCGGCGTTGAGCTCGCGGATCTGAGCAGCCTGCACCGGGTCGGACGGCACCAGGACGGCGACCGCCTCCGCGATCGCGCTGATCCGGTCCCGCAGGTCCTCCAGCCGCCGGTTCCAGGTGTCCTCGGCCTCGCGGACCTTGTCCTTCAGCCCGGCGGCGGCGAAGTCGCGTAGCTCGGCGGCGGCAGCGGGGTCGAGGTACGCGGGGAACAGCGCGAGGAACGCATCGGCGAGGGCCGCGCCGCCGGCGAGGGCGGCGTCGCGGAGCCGGTTCAGCCAGCCGGTGTCGCCGAACAGCACCGACGCCCGGCGCGGTATCGGGAGCACACTGGAGAACCGGCCCCGGGCCGCCAGGTCGACCAGGTGGGCGAGGTACTGGCGGCGGAGGATCTCGACGGCGGACAGGTAACACCCGGGCGGCACGATCTCGCCCGCGATCATGTCACGGGGTTCGGCGAGGAAGTACTGCTCGCGTTCCCGCCGTCCGGCGAACGTGACCAGGAACGCGTTCCCGGTGCGCCGCCCGGCACGGCCCGCGCGCTGCACGTAGCTGGCCGGGCGGCGCGGCACCGACGCGAGGATGACCGCGGACAGGTCGCCGATGTCGATGCCGAGTTCCAGGGTGGGGGTGCAGGACAAGACGTTCGGGTCGTTGTACCGGGTGCCGTCGCGGAAGGCCCGCTCCACCCGTTCCCGCTGGGCGCGGGTCATGGCGCCGATGTGCTCGGCGGTGACCACCTTGTACGGCTGCCTCTCGGAGTAGAGCTGACGGTAGTAGTCCTTCTCGTGCTCCCGGTCGGTCATCGCGGTGAGCGTGCCCGTGCAGCGGTACCGGGGGCACGGCTGGCCGATCCAGTCGGCACGCCGTTCCGGGTAGGCGACCTGCTGCCAGTGGCAGGTGTCGCAGCCGAGCGTCGCGCCCGGGACCTCCGCGGTCTGCAGTAGCCGGACTCCGATGTGACCGGGCCGCAGCCCGTAGACCCGGGTGGCGCCGTCGCTGGCGGTCCGCATCGCGAGCACGTCCTCATCCGCAAGAAGCTGCAGCAGCCTGGGCAGGTAGAGTGCCGCTTCCTGTGCGCCGATCCCGAGGCAGCGGGCGGTCCAGTTCACGTACCAGCCCTGAGGGGTGTCCGCCGCGTCGAACTCGCTGCCCCGCTTGCGCTGGCCAGTCAGGAACCGGGGCGCCGAGACACCGCTGGGGAACGCGGGCATGCCGTCCTGGCGTCGTCCCCAGATCGCGCCGTACCGTTTGGTTCCAGCGACATCAATCCAGTTCTCCAGCCAGTGGTGGGTGATGCCGCCGCTCATCCGGAGCCGCTCCAGGATGCCCCGGACCAGGACCACGTACCGGTCCGGGCCTGGCAGGTCACTCATCGCGGTGACGGGGCCCCTGAGCTGGAGGTCCTTCGCGAGAGCGGCGATCCGCGCCGGGTCCGTCAGCGGGACCTCGACGGCGGCGGTCCGGGTGAGTTCCAGGGTGCGGCCCATCCGGGAACGGAGCCCGAACTCCAGGACCATCTGGAAGGCCAGCCGCTGGGCGATCAGCTCCCACGTGTCCTTCGACCCGGAGTTCTCGCCCGCGAGCAGCCGGTCCACGTCCTGGCGGCCGTGCAGGTCGGGCGGGACCACGGTGGTCAGCCACTGGGGCGCGCTCGCCTTGGTGATCACGTCCGCGATCAGGTCGTTCAGGTTCGCCTCACCGCAGCCGTCGTGCAGGATCGCCGCGACGAGCGTACGGAGGGAGAAGGAGTAGGAGCGGCTGGCGACGAACCCGGCGCGGTGCGCCGCGTCCTGGACCGCGTCGTTGAACAGCAGTGTCTTGCGCTGCGGGTCCTGAAGCTGCCCGCCGGTGAATAGCTCGGTGATGGCGACCGAGGCCAGGCTGGCCAGGCCCGCGCCGAGGAACCGGGTCCCGTCGTCCATCCCGCACGCCGGGCACCGGTCATGCTCGGCGGCGTAGACGCCATCCTTGTCGTGCCGCATGTCACCGAGTACCGGTATGTCCACGACGTCCTGGCCGAGATCCTTAGCGGGGTCCAGCGGGCGGATGCGGTCACCGGCGGGGTCGAGCATGAGGACAGTGACCGTGCCGGGCTGGCCGGTCGCGCAGGCGGTAACCTCTTCACCGGTCGCGGCGATCAACGGCCGGACCAGGCGCTTGCTGGACACTGACGCGCGGTAGATCTTCGCCGGGTCCGGCACCAGCTGCTGCGGGTCCTTCTCCGGGGAAAGCGCCGCCCAACCGGAACGCCCGCAGTGACGGCAGTACACGGCGGGCAGCGACTCGCGGGCGACCCCGCCCTGAGTGGTCTCCGTCTCCGGACTCACCTCCCCGAACCAGGCGAACCTCGGGTTCGGGCTGATGACCCGGAGCACCCGGCTGAGCGGCCGGATCCACAGATGCGTCTCGATATGCAGGAACGGCCGGGTCACGTCGTCCGGATTCCGGGCCTCCGACAGCAACGCCACGAACCGCGCGAGCGCGTCCGCTGTCTGCTGCGGGAAGCGCCGGAACGCCTCGCCCCAGTTATAAGCGCCCTTCCGGGGCAGCAGGTCCAGCACCTCGCCGGATGTGGACGGCCTTTCGCCGAGCACGTCCATCAACGCGTGCGTCAGGATGTGAGTCCGCAGCACCCGCCCGAGCTCCGCCCGGTCGGTGATCTCCTGACCGGTGACGAGCTTGGCGATCTCCGCCATCGCCTGGTCATCCACCCGCGGGTGGCCCAGCCCCGCGAATTCCTGCGGCGCCGGAAGGGGAAGCGAGTAGTCGATCTCGCCGAGGAACCCCTCAGCAGGCAGCCGCCGCTCGGTGATCACCGAGCCTTCATCGAACGCGGTGCCGAAGACCTGCCCGGCGACCTCCCGGATACGCGCCTCGTCCCCGCCCTCCCCCAGCGTGGCCGATGTCGCGACCGGGCAGATGTTTCCGAGGGGTTTGCCGGGCTGTGAGTGGTTCGTGGCGGCGGCCAGGCGGCGCAGCAGCATCGCCACGTCGGTGCCCTGAGCGCCGTCGTAGGTATGGAACTCATCCACCACCACGTAGGCGATGTCCGCGTCCTGCCACAACGAGAGATCCTCGCCGCGCTGGAGCAGCAGGTCCAGCATCTTGTAGTTCGTGATCAGGATGTCCGGCCGCTGGGACCGGATCTCCGACCGTTCGGTCAGCACCCGGGGGTATGTGGTGTCGGGTGCCTCGCCGATGTACAGCCCGGCGGTGACGTCCTTGAGCTCGGGACGGAGCAGGAGATCGTTGATCCGCATCGCCTGGTCAGTGGCCAGCGCGTTCATCGGGTAGAGCAGGACGGCCTTCACGCGTCGCTTGCCCGCCTGCTTGGCCCGCCGGCAGTGGTCAAGGACCGGGATGAGGAACGCCTCGGTCTTCCCCGACCCGGTGCCCGTCGTCACCAGCGTCGGCTGCGGCTCGCGGTTGAGGCTCGATAGCCGACGCCACGCCTTCGCCTGGTGCAGGTACGGAACGGGCTGCTCCGGTGCCCACTCCAGGATGTCCCGCCAGCCCTCGTCGGCGGGCCGGAACGGCGTCCGGATGCGCAGGTACGGTCCACGGAAGATCCCATTCACCGGGTGGTTGAGGAACTTCTCCAGCGCCTCTCGCACCGGCGGATCCGCCAGCGCGAACGTCGTGGATAGGTACTGGGTGAGGTTGGTTTTGAGTTCTTCTGCGGCCAGTGTCGGTCTCACCGCATGTCACCCTCCCCCCGCACTTTCCGCAGCCGCTCACTGAACACTGCATGCGCCTGCCGGTACTCCTCGACCCGATCTGCCTTATAGAACGGCGGGACGTATCCGTCCGGCGCGGGGTTTGCTGCTGGATCCTCCAGGTACTTCTCGAACTGCTTCCAGTGCTCTTTCGTCTGGCCGTGCCCCCACTGGTTATAATCAGCCGCGACCCTTCGCCCCGTGGCGTCGAAATACATATCGTTCTCATGATCCGCGAGAACGGCGAACCGGGACTCATAGGCAGCGAGAAACTCTTGGATCTCGAACCCGAGCCACACCGCCACCAACGCGTCGATCTCCACGAACGCTGCCCGCCGCTCCATATCCGCCCGCAGAGGCGTATCCCATGTCCAGGCATCGCCGACATGTCCGAGCGCGTTCAATCTCGGCCACTCATAGGCCCAACCTTCTGCTTGCCACGCCGGGTCATACAGCTCACGCCAAAGATCCGCGTAGGCGCCCGTTAGGCAGTTCAGCCGCAGCGTGCGCAGGAGCAGGTCGCCCGCCAATGGATGGTCAGGATCTGGAGATGGCATGATCTTGGCATCGGCCTTTCTCAGGTCACCGCGCCCGGTCACACGGAGCAGATACTCGACTGGAGTCGCCGCCCAGAAGCCAGCCATCAGAGCCGTCTCGTAGGTAGAATCGAAAGCCAGGCTGTGCACAAGGTCGACATGAGCCGGACCAGGCGGTATTAGCGCTGCAATGAGGCTGCGCTCACTGTTATCCGCAATTTGCCGACGCCAGGCGAGACGGTAAAACTCAGTGCTGGGACGCATAATCGGTTCGGGAAGGCTGTGGTCCAACCACTGATCTTGGGCCTGGCGGTACTGGTCGAGATCGCAGTCACGGCGGTATTTGGTCGTCGGCACTGCATCCACCGCGAGTTTGGTTAGGTCGCAAACCTTGCCCTGCCTGCCCATATCCGGTGGCTGCTTTGCGAACGGTGTTAGGACGAAGAAGTGCGGTCCTTGCAACACGACCTCAGACCATTTATTCGGAGCGCTCACTTGTTCACGGATAAGCCCATCTCGCTCTGCAGTCGTCTCGTTCAATCCACCGGATATGCGATCACATATCCCCAAACGCATATCAAATTCGGCAAGCTTTCTCATAGCGGCCAACTCCGCTGTCGTGATCACATGAACTAGTGGCGTCTCATCCAACGGCTCACCAGCTCGATCGAGCAGGTAACGCCAAAGCGTCAGCCGTTCCTCATTGACCTGGATAATGCGGGCCCTATGCGGGCGGCAATCCCAGTGCCCTTGATACTTGATTCTGGGAAACTCGCCCGATCCATCGTGCTGCAGCGACTCGCTGAAGACCGCTGCACCATATAGCAAGCTGGCCTGCATGAAACGCACGTTGCGGGGCGGTCCGTAGATGTGCATACCGAACTCAAGCGAGTTACCCAAAGGTAGAGGGAACGCCCAGTTTCCACCATTAACAAAGCTAGCGTGCATTCGTAGCCGATGGTATGCGGCGGCACGCAGTTTCTTTTCCCGGACTCCTTCCAAGTGCGTGTCAGGATGCAGGAGGCCGATCGTGCCATGTGATCCTGCGTGTGCCCACGCCTGGTACATGAATCCGCGGTACCGGTCAGGCCGCGTGCCCGATACCAGGGGGTACGTCGCCGTGTCCGCCAGGAACGTAGAGAGGCCAGTGTTGGCGGTCATCTCGTCCAGGAAGAACCGCAGCGCTGACTCCGCAGACAGGACCTGCTTCTTCCGCGACCGCCACTTCTCGACCGAACTCTCGGACGTGAGCTTGAACCACGGATCCAGTTCAGCTAGGACGACGGCCTCGTCCCAGTCCGGCCGGACCCACGGGGGATTTCCTAGCTGCAGGTCGAAACCACCATCGGCGAAGATCTGGGCGAACTGGAGTTCCCAGTGGAAGAAGCCTTGCTGGGTGGCGATGTCTACCGCAGTGTCCAGCCAGGGGAAACGCTGGCCAAGGAGCTGGAAGGGATCCATGCCCATGTAGGGCTCGAGTTGGTTCTCGTGGTCGGACAGGTGGCTCAGGGTGGTGAAGTGCCTTGCGAGAGAGTCGGCGGGGATGTCCTGGCGGCCGAGGACGGACTCGGCGAACTCTAGCCAGTCCTCGAAGTCCTTGAGCGGGACTACGGGGCGGACGACGCGGGGCTTCTTCGCGGGGTTGGGCTTTCGCTGGGACGGGGCGGCGAGGATGAGCTGTTCCGGTTCGTCCTCGAAGAGGGATGCCTTTACGTATGTGGTCGGGAAGAAGGTTTCCGGCTCGGGGTCCGGTTCCACGATGACGGGCTGGGGAACGGGCTCCGTAGCATAGATGTCGTCGGAGCCGTCGAGCAGCCCGGCTTGGTCGACTGGCCAGAACCACAGGGCGCACCAGGCGTCCATGACTGTCTTCAGGCGCCAGAACGGAGTGCCCGGGCTTGTCAGGTCATCGAGGATCTCGTCACGGGGCTTAGCCTCCTGCGCTACTGGGAGATCCTCCGCGCCCCAGACGTCGATGGTGCGGCTAATCTCGCGTTCGGAGATGCGCAGGCGCTCGGTCACTAGGGACCACAGGTACTCGGCGCGGCCTGCGAGCTCCTGCAAACGCTGGACCTGGGAGAGCTTATGCCCAGGAGACTTCCTGGGCGACGGGGGCTTGCGGATCGACTTACACCAGTCGGCGAGGCGTTTCGTGTCCTCCGGAGCGAGCTCCTTCGCTTCCTTTTCCCCCTCGACGGCGCCCCAGCCCTCGGCGGGCAGCAGGAAGTGATGGAGGTGTCCGGATGGAATCGAGCCAGCGGAGAACGGCACGTCTTCGGGTGCCGACTTCAGCCACTCTCCCTTGGACAGCTTCTCTGGCGGGTATAGCCGCCGCCCGGCACCGATTAGAGAGTTGCCGCGGACTAGGTGCAGGCCGAACCAAGGGGCCTGGAGGCCGCGGTGCATCACGTTGAGCCAGATCGAGACCTCGGCGAGCTCGACGGCGGTCTCGTTCAAGTCGACGCCGTAACAATTGTGCAGGGCGATGTGGGCCTTGATCTTCTGCAGGGCGAAGGCACGCTCGTCCGGTTCGAGACGGTCACCGGTCTCTTCCTCGCGTAGCCGCAAGTACAGGGCGGCGAGCTGGTCGATGGCCTCGTTGAGGAACGCACCGGAGCCCAGCGCGGGCTCGCACACCCGCCAGCGCAGCACCTCGGCGGCCGACACGGGACGGCCCTCCTCCTTGATCCGCTGCTCTAGGGCGAGCTGCACGGTGACGCTGGTCAGCGAGTGCGGCGTGTAGTAGGAGGCGCTGGTCTGCCGGTCTCGGCCGGCCAGCCGGTAGACGAACGACCCGGGCCGGTACCGGACCCGCTCCCCGGTGGGGAACCCGTTCTCGTCTTTCTCCTTGACGAACACGTCGGTGTAGCCGGGGACCTTGGACGCGGGGATCATCCAGGAGCCGCCGGACGGGTCGCCCTTCTTGGCGACCTCGTACAGTACCTCTGCGGCGATGAAGCCGCTATAAGACATCAGCCCCTCATACACCGCGCCGAGCTGGTTGATGCCGAGCTGGGCGTAGGAGATGAACCCGCCGCGCTGGTTCTTGCCCTTCCTCCCGCTGCCCTTGGCGAGCATCAGCCGACGCAATACTTTGTACAGCGCCTCATCCCGCAGCCGGGTGTCGAGCAGGGGAGCCTCGTCGTCGTAACGGGGATCGGGGATACGGCCGATAAGCCGGGTCTTCGACGGCTCGAACAGGTCGGCCTTGAGCGATTCGAAGCGGAGCCCGTCGCCCTCGGACAGCCCTTCCGTGCTCGCAGTCCCGCGCGCCCGGTGGCCGTCGTTGACCATGCGGAACAGCAGGTCCAGCGATTCGAACAGGTGGAACCCGGTCCGCGCCTCCTCGCCGATCAGCCGGCGGGCGACCAGTTCCCCGAGGCGCTGCATGCTGTAGCCCGCGATGTAGTCCTGGTCGTCGGCCGGCAAAATGCCGAGCTCCGGGCGCGCCTCCGCGTACAGCAGGAACAGGATCCGGTACAGGTACCGCAACGCCTGCCTACCCAGCTCCTTCGCCAGATCGCCGGGTTCTGCGACATCTCCCGGCTCGAGCCCATGAGAGCGGATCCGATCCAGTACCTCGTTGGCGATGATCTGCACCGACTCGCGCAGGCCCTCGCGGAGCTCAGGAGACACCCCCTCAGCGAAATTGCGGGATTGGTCGACCCAGTGGGCGAGCTGCTCGCTGCCGCCCTCGGCGGGCGGCTGCAAGACGTCGGCGCTGAACAGCGCGGCGATCGTCTCCAGCTCGGCTTGGTCGGCGCGGTCGATCGCAGTGTCCAGGCTGACCGCGAGGTACCGGCCCTCGGCCCAGGTGAGGCGATCGGCGAGGATGATCACGCCGCCGTGCAGCAGCAGCACGTACCGGGGCGGCTCATCGGTATCGAACAGCCAGCGGACCAGCTTGGCGCCAGCCGTGATCCGCTCGTTGCTCCCGGTCTCGACCGGATCGAGCAGCCGCCCGGCCCGGGCGGCGTCGAGCGCGGCGTCGGTGTCGGCGGCCCAGCCGCAGTCGATCGCTATTACGTTTTGTCCCCGGTACCCGACCGGCACTCCGAGCGTCTCCCCAGATCGCTCGGCGTCCACCAAGCCGCGAGAAGCCTCGAAACCCAGAGCGCGGAGCACATCATCGTTCTGCTTCTTGACGGCCTTATCGTGAGTCCGGCGCTCATCCTCGGTGACTAGGTCACCCTCGGCGGCGTGCTGCGCGAAATCGGCGAGGTCGGGGCGTGCGGCGAAGTAGCCGCGCTTCAGTGCACGCAGCTCTTTAACGGGGCTGGCCGTTCCCTCCTTGTCCCGCTCCGCCCATTGGGCGCGAAGACCGCCCTTCTTAGCCAGCTCGCGCGGCAGGACCTCGGCGAGGTAATGCGGGGAGAGGTAGTCACCGCGGTTGGTTAGCGAGTCGTAGCTCATCGGGTACCGTCCAGCACGGCGAGGATGCGCAGCAGCGGCTCTCCGGCCGTGTGCAGCTCGGTGATCATCTGGTTGAGTCGGCCCGCGGTCTCGTCGACCTGCTGCCCGCGGCGGGTACGGAACTGAGCCGGGACGTCGAGCAGGCTTTCCTGCCGCCATACCTTGACACGCTCCCGGTACTCGTTCAGCGGCTCGTCCACCGTCTGGTCGTAATCCTCGCGGCGTTCTTCCAGGTGGGCGCGGTCTGCCTTCACCGCGACCGGCACCAGTTCCTGGAGCCGGTCGATGTCGCCGAACCGGAGGGTGTTGACCATTCCCGGCCCCACGCCCGCTTGTTTGAGGGTGTCGGTGAGACCTGCCACCCGCGGCTCGTCCGGCAGCCCAGTGACCGCCATCCACTGAACGACGGTCGGCTGCCCGAGCGCGTTGGAGTACACCCCCTGGATGAGGAACACGGGTTCCTCGACGTCTGCGATCAACACCGGGGCCTGCTGACGGGCGATGCGGAGCAGCACCTTGTCGGTGAGCCACTCGATCATCGGATGCAGGTCGCTCAGGTAGGCGATGTCCGGCCACAGGGTCTTGGTCTTCCGGGCCTCGTCCAGCTTGCGCTGCGCTAGTTTCCGGTTGAACGTCACCTTCATCCGTTCGGCGACGTGGTGCTTCTTCAGGTAGTTCGGCGGCAGGACCGCGAGCCGCTGCACCAGGTCGTCCGGCGGCTTGAAGGCGAGCATCTCGCCGTCGTCGTCGATCGGCAGCGTGGGGCAGGCGAACTCCAGGGCCTCACGGGCGAATGTCTCGGTCGAGGTGAACAGGTTCGGCACGTCGGCGCGTGGCGGCTCGGCGGCGGCTGGCTGGTCGCCGACCCCGGCGAGCAGGTCGGCGAGGAAGTCATCGACCGCGTTCGCCGTGTCGATCGACTCATCCGCCGTCTTCCCGGCGAGAAGGTCCTTGACCAGGCGGTCCTCTTCCTTGCGGGCGGTGAACTCGCGGGTAATGCCCTCGGCGGTGCCGAGGCTGCGGTGCGCCTGTTCCTCCCGGTGCAGCAGCTTCTCGGCGACGGTGGTGTCGTCCTTGGCGCCGTCGGTCTGGGAGGTGAGGATCAGCGCGGCGAACTCGGGCTGGTGTTCCTGCCCGTAGCGGTCGATCCGGCCGTTGCGCTGCTCGATCCGGATCAGCGACCACGGCAGGTCATAGTGGATGAGGTGATAGCACGCGCGGTGCATGTTCACGCCCTCGGAGGCCACGTCTCCGGTGAGCAGGACCCGCACCGGCTCATCCTCAAGGGAGAAACGCTCGACGATCCGCTCCTGCTCGACATCGGAAAACCCGCCGTGCATGATGTCGACCTGGCCCGGCTTCGTGAGCCCCAGCCGCTTCGGCAGCACCTCGTGCAGCCACTTGAGAGTGGGAACACTCTCGGAGAAGACGACCGCGCGGGCTGAGCTGGCGGGCCCGACGCCGATTTCCCTGAGCATGGCGACCAGGGCGGCGAGCTTGGCAGAGTCGTCGTCAGTGATCTGCTCGGCGAGCTGCTTGAGCCTGGTGAGCGCTCGTCTCTCGGGCTCGTCTGTGGCATTCTTCAGCCGGTTCTCCGCCGTCTTCGCGAGGGCTTTGTGCGAGGAAAGGAACGCCTTGAGCAGCGTGTACGGGAACAGGCGCCGCTCGCTCGTGACTCCTGGGGCGTGAGTGCCGAGCCAGGTGGCGGTGAGCTCGTCGAAAACCTGCTCCTCTTCCGGGGTGGCCGGGCAGCGGATCGCCTGGGACGGGCCGCGTTCGCGCCACTTCCCGCCGATCTCGTTCGTCACCTCGGGACTGATCTTGGTGCGGCGGATATAGAGGTGCTCGATGTCCTTCGCCTCGTACCGGCGCTTGTCGGCGAGGGCGGCCGGGTCGAGCATGCTGATCAGCTCGCCGAATGACTCGGCGTTCCCGTTGTGAGGGGTGGCGCTGGCCAGCAGCAGGGCGTCTGTCTTGGGGGCGAGCCGCTTCGCCAGCTTATTGCGGAAGCTGCTTTCCCCGATGAGGTTGTGTGACTCGTCGATGACGACCGCGTCCCACTGCATGTTGTCGAGGTGGTGCCGGTACGCGTCGCCCTTGAGCGTGTCAATTGAGATGATGATCCGCTTGTAGAAGATGAACGGGTTGCGGCCCGCCGGGATCTCCCGCTGGATCCGCTGGATGCCGACCGAGTCCAGCCGGATCAGCGGGATCGCGAACCGGGTCCACAGCTCCTGCTGGAACTGCTCAAGCACCTGCTGTGGGGTCACCACCAGGATCCGGTCGCCCCGGCCGCGCCGGATCAGCTCAGCGAGGATCAGCCCGATCTCCAGCGTTTTTCCCAGCCCCACTACGTCCGCGAGCAGCACCCTCGGCCGCAGGCCCTTGAGGGCAAGCTCGGCTGGACGCTGCTGGAAGTTCAGCGGGTCGAGGAGGAACCGGTCCGGCAGCGCCAGGCCACGCTCGGACTGCGGCAGCGGAGTGCGGCGCAGCGTGGCTTCCAGGAACAGCCGGGACATGGCGAACCGCGGCGTCTGGTCGGGAACCAGGATCGTCTCCTCCGGCTTGAGCAGCACCGGCTTCGGGTTCTCCAGCTTGGTGAAGAACACCGCGTCCTCGTCCCGGACCAGTTCCGACACGCCGGTCGCGCGGATCTTGAACCCGTCATGTTCGGTCGCGGTGCAGCTGCGGACCATCCACTCCGCCTCGCGGACCACGATCCGCGCGCCGGGCGGGTACGGGGTGCTTGTCTGGGTCATAGCGCTGCTCCGCGGGCGTACTCCAGGCGCAGGTTTTCGGCCACCTGGCGGACCAGGTCGGTGGGGACGTGCGGGTTGCCGGGCAGCCGCTTCCGGCTCGTGGTGGGTGCCGGGGGCGCAGGTGGCGGGTCAGTGTCTCGTTCCATGTACGTCAGCTGCGCGAACTCGGACTGGGCTGCGGTGAGGGAGAGGCCAGCGTCGTTCAGTATCTTCTTCAGCTCGGCGGTGACGTCGGCGAGCGAGCGTCGGGACGCGGGGTGGTGCGCGAGCATGCAGATCGGAAGAGCACACGTC
>OBLU010004146.1_pt1 | contig 13071 bp, 15 predicted proteins | sample 1518681 | NCBI WGS metagenome assembly OBLU01 (sample SAMEA3539304, study PRJEB22396) | soil metagenome | biome: tundra; feature: field; material: soil | place: USA | collected 2010-05 | depth 0.15 m | reverse complement strand
ATGCTACATCCCTATTTTGAGCATCTTTGATTGGGATATTTTCTTCTTCAACTTCTTCCCTTGTTAATATCTGTATTTCACATCCTATCATCTTCTCAAGAGAACTTATGCTTCCCCCAAAAAGTCTTGCTGTATAAAATTCAGCGTAAACTGCATCAACTTTTTTAAGAGCATCAATTCCTTTAACAGATACATCCCTTTCATCGTAGAGTCCCAGTCCAATAAAGTAAAACATTTTGTGAATCACCCATAACTTTTTTTAGTATTTTATTTCCCTTTAATTAGTTTTTAATTGATAAATTTAATAAACTTGGTATTGAATATTAAATTGCTACTGTAAAAATGTAATGAGGAATCCAATGATCGGAATAAAAGTTCCAAAGAACAACGCAGATAAAATACGTAGAGTTCTATTAAATCACAACATAATAAAACTTGACATGAAAATAAAACGAGTCGAAGACTTTGTTTATATTCCCCTAATTAACACACCAAATAAGGTACTTATGGAAGAATTAAATTTCTATGAAGTTAAAATTGTTGATACTGAATTTGAAATTCATAAAAAAGGCCCTAAAAGCCTAAAGGATTACCTAAAAGATAAAATAGAACCTGAATTAATCGAAGAAATCAAAAAATCCTTTGATATAATAGGAGAAATAGTAATACTTGAAATTCCAGAAGAATTTGATGAGTATAAATATATCATTGGAGAAGCAGCACTTAAATTCACGAAAAGAAGGACTGTTTATCGTAAAACGAGTAAAATACAAGGAATCATTCGAACACGTGAACTTGAACATCTTGCTGGTGAGGATAACTCAGTTACAATACACAGAGAATTCGGTAATAGGTTCAAACTAGATGTTAAAAAAGTATACTTCAGCCCACGTCTTGCTACTGAGAGGAGAAGGTTATCCGAACAAGTGGTGGATAAAGAGATTATTATTGATATGTTCACAGGGATCGGACCATTTTCTATTTCAATTGCAACTGAACATACTGTGAAAGTATATGCAATCGATATCAATCCTGACGCTTACAAATATCTTAAAGAGAATATTAAGTTAAACAAACTCAAAGGAACTGTAATCCCTCTCCTTGGTGATGTTGATGAGGTTTTAAATGGTTTGAATATAAAATCAGATCGTATAATAATGAATCTACCCGGAACAGCCTGGAGTTTTCTAGATATAGCCATAAAATCTTTAAAATCAGGAGGTGTACTTCATTATTATGAATTTGCATCTGAATTTCAGATACCCATCGATAAAATTATAGAAACAGCATATCCACGTAAAGTAGAGGTTATAAATCGTAGAAAAGTCAAATCTAAAAGTCCTGGAATTTGGCATATGGGTATCGATGCCCGTATATACTAAAATATTATTCAAAATGTTACAAAATTTTGTTTAAAAATATTGGAGTGAAAATTTGGAATACCACCCTTTTAAAATGGTTTAATTATTCCTTCTTCTGTAATTATACCTGTTATCAAGTCTGATGGAATTATATCAAAGGCAGGATTTTCAACTTCTGTACCCTCAGGAGCTACTCTAGAACTTCCAAAGTAAATTACCTCATCAGCTTCTCTTTCTTCTATTTCAACATCATATATAGAATTTTCACTGTCAAAAGTACTTTTAGGAGCTGCAACATAGAAAGGAATATTAAATCTTTTTGCTGCAAGAGCAACCATTAAAGAACCTATTTTATTGGCCACACCACCCTTTGCAACACGATCTGCCCCTACAACTACTTTATTAACCATTCCTTTCTGCATCAAATGTCCTGCTGCACTGTCAACCGCTAGTTTTACAGGTATATTCTCCTGCTGCATCTCAAAAACACTGAGTCTAGCACCTTGACACAATGGTCTGGTTTCGTCGCAGATAACCTTAATATTTTTTCCCTCATCATGGGCGGCTCGTAAAACCCCAAGAGCAGTTCCATAATCAACACAAGCCAATGCACCTGCATTACAATGAGTTAATATTGTATCTCCATCATCAATTATTTCAGATCCGTTTTTACCGATTGCTCTGTTGGTTTTGATGTCCTCATCGTACATCTTTAAAGCTTCATCCATTGGTGATTTTGAATTTAATACTCGATCGACAGCCCAAGCGAGGTTTACAGCCGTAGGTCTGGCATTTTTAATTTCATCTCCAGCTTTTATTATATTTTCTCCAGAAAGTTCTGCTAATACAACTCCAAATGCAGCCGCAACACCAATAGCTGGTGCACCACGAACTTTCATAGTTTTTATAGCATTAATAACTTCTTTGTAATTTTTGCACTCATGGTAAAGAATTTCATCTGGTAGTAGAGTTTGGTCTATTAAAAAGAGTTTATTATCCTTCCAGTACATTGTTTTCACTAGTAACACTTCCTATTACTTTTATAATAAAAGAGAGTACATTAAAAAAAGGGAATATTGAAATAAATGAATTTACAGATTTAGAAGTGACTCGAAGGAGTCATATCCAGATGTTTATCCTCTTTACCTGGAACACCATATGCATCAGCTCTGCACTGTGTACATGCTCTGAAAACTGGTATTATCTCTTCAACTGCATCCCTTACATCACTTAATTCTGCACATCCTGGTTTAGGTGTGTCTTTGAACTTGTGCATTGGTATTAATGGGATTACATTCATTAGAGATGCTCCCTGTTCTTTAACCTTCTTTGCAATATCTATGATATGTTCGTCATTAACTCCGGGGATAAGAACGGCATTGACCTTAACAACTACACCTCTTTCAGCGAGCATCCTAATACCTTTAAGCTGATTTTCTGAAAGGATGTTGAAAGCTTCCTCTCCAGTGTAGAGTTCACCGTTGTAGAAAACATTAGAATATATTTTACTTCCTATTTTAGGGTCTATTGCATTAACTGTTACTGTAACAGTATTTATATGGAGATCTGCAACTTCATCTGCCTTCTCCGGAAGTAGTAGTCCGTTGGTACTCATACATTTAATAAGCTCTGGAAATTCCTTATCTATCCTTTTAAAGAATTCAAATGTTTCTTTATTGAAAAGAGCATCTCCAGGCCCTGCTACCCCAACAACTGCAATAGGCATCTCGGATGTAACTTTTTTAACGTGTTCAACTGCTTGATCGACAGTCATAACACGTGATGCTACACCAGGACGCTGTTCACATTTATTTATTTCTCTTGTGCAAAAATCACAGTGAATGTTACATTTTGGTGCTATTGGAACGTGAATTCTCCCGACTTTATCGTGCATTTTTTCGTTAAAGCATGGATGCACCTTTGTTATATGAGCAAATCTTGATTCATTCATTTTTAACCTCCGCGATAATCTCATCAGTTTTCTTAAGCCATTCATCCTTCATCATTTCATCTGTACAAGTTAGCGCGATAATATTATCTTCTGATTTATGGTCTATTACTCTAAACCCCTCAGGAATAATTCTAAAAATTGCATCGTAGACCTTTTTCTTAAGGTCATCTTGGGGATCACGTACAACCAACCCTTGTAAATCAGCTGTTGGGTCGTCTATTATTACTTCATAACGGTTAGGTTGATGTATTTTATTTCTCCCCTCTATTTCCCAAAGTTTTTCTAATAAATCAGGCAGATATGTTTCATCTTTGATCTTTATAAACATTTCATTACCCGCCTTGTTAAATTCATATTCTGTGAAATCTTCTATAACAACAGGTTGTGATGCCTTTTCCAATTTAACAACTATTATAAATAATGGTTCTCTAGGGTCAACATAAACCCGTAAATCACCTATAGAACGGGTTACTTGGACTTCTTGAAGGATGTGTCTGACTATCATCTCATAAACAGCTGCACCATTTTCATCATAACATTCTACCTTCATTTCTTAACTCCTAAACCTGATACTAAGAGTGCAGAACCAACAGCACCAATATATTGAGAGTATTCAGGAACTATAACTTCTATACCACCCAATACTGTACTTACAGCTTCCACAAGTCCACCTATAAGGGAAGTACCTCCCACTTGTATCAGTGGTTCTCTTAGATCGATTTCTTGAAGTTGTTGTTCATATACTTGCTCAGCAACAGAGAAACATGCAGCTGCTGCTACATCTTCCTTAGATCCCCCTGCAGCTAGTGATGTTACCAGATCTTGTATACCAAATACTATACAGTAACTGTTAAGTGCTGCATTTTTATAGTTTCCCTTGAGTGCAAGAGGTCCTAGTTCACTTATATCAACACCTAGCCTTTTAGCTGTCATTTCAAGGAATCTGCCAGACGCACCAGCACATATACCACCCATAGTAAAGTTGTCAGGTATTCCATCGTTAACTGTTATGACCTTATTGTCCATTCCACCAATATCTAGAACAGTTGCTTCTCCTTTCTGTCGACCTGCAAGATAAACTGCACCCTTAGAGTTTACACTTAATTCTTCTTGAATAAGGGCTGCATTTAAGTGGTGTCCAACCCTCAACCTACCATAACCAGTTACACCAATACCCTCGACATCTTCGAGTTTGTAATCAGTGCCTTTGAAAGCCTGTTCCATCCCGATATTAGCTGTTTCAATAACATCCCCAGTTGGAAGCCAACCTGTACCTATTACTTTGTTATCTTCCATTAAGACAGCTTTGGTAGTGGAAGAACCAGAATCTATACCCATTGTAAGGCCTTCTTGCTTTTCACGAGCAAGTAAACTTTTTCTAGCAACAATGGTTGAAAGTGCCTCCATTCTTATGAAAAGCTCGTCTGCTTTGGTTCTTTCTGTAAATGAATATGTAACAACAGGCAAGTTGGTATTTTGCTGTATGAACCTTCGGATTTCATTCCTTACCAGTGCACCTTCTGCACATCTAAAGCAAGTTGCAATGAAAACTGCATCTGCATCAGTTTTACCTTCTACAATCGAAGTGGCCCTTGCTATCATCAATCTTATTCCAGTACTTTGGGCATTGAACCCGAATTTTTTATATGCTTCATCAATGTAATCAAGATCTGCTTCGGGTATGATGATCTCGGCTCCGAATGTTTCAGCGGCCTTTTCAATCTCCTTTTGAATACCACTATAATCTGTTCCACAGGATATTTGAGCTATTTTAACCATTTGATTCCCCTTCCTTATCTAACCCATCTAAGAATGTGTTAATTTTATTAACAACTTCCATTGTTTCTTCCCTTGTTGTTGGATAATGTAATTCTAGTAGGGGTATGCCACGTTTTCTAAGACAAAACATTGATAGTTCATTGGTACGGGCACATCCAATACATCCAAAACCAAATGGAGCATCTTCCATTATTATGGCTGCTTCTGCAGCGTCTATAAGAGGGCCAAATATTGCCATTCTTCCCCTAACACCAGAGGGTACTTCGATGGCAGCATATTTAAGGCCCTTGATAGGCTCTTCTTCAGTGATGTTTAATGGTGGTGAGTCAATCTCCACATCTGTGACTCTTTTTCTTATCTCTTTTTGCAATACAAGTGCTTCATGCCCCCTTCTTTCTACGAGGTCGGCTAATATAAGAGAGTTAGGAGGGAAAATTGCTATTTTCAATAGAACTCCCCCTTAGAATTGTTGGGTTTGATCTGTTCTGGTCTTTTAGTCATTTGCATTATATCACTGTATATTCCCTGTGTAGTATCTATAACACCTATAGCTGCTGTGATTTCATTTTTTTCTTTTAAAGGAACTGCTAATATTGGTATTCCTTTGTAAGAACCTTCAGTAAGAGTTTCATTATATATTTTTCCATTTTTGAGTACCTTTTCAAGAATCGGACGGGTGTAATTGTTGTCTATTACTTTGCCCTCTTCTATTCTGACTCCTTTGCAATTTTTGGTTCTCATGGTTATTGGAAGTCTGTTAACGAGTTCGTGTATTGCCATTGCCAAGGGTGTAATTTCATCCCCAGTTGATGAGTTTGTAAGATTCATTTTTCACACTCCTTTGCAATTTCTTTAAATGTATCAACCGATACCTTGGTTGGTTTTTTTAGACTGACCTTTTTAGGGTGTTCAAGAGCTTCGCTTACAAATCCTAGTAATTCAAACTCCTTTTCAAGCTGATGAAATCCTTCCCTTGCACCACCCCGCTTAGCTCTACATCTCCTTGGATCTCCTGGGGGAAATCCTCTGTCTTTAGTAAATATATTACAGTAGTCAAGGTTTCTGGCTTGCTCAACTGCTTTGTTAACAACAGATTCTTCGCCGTTAACAACTGCACCGTAACATGTTGATTTTATTGTAAGTGGAAGCTCCATCATGTGAAGTTTTCTAATAAGTTCTGGTTGGCTTATATTTGCAGCTGGTCCTAAAATAATCATACGAGTTAGTTTAGAACTTTCTTCTAGTGACATAAACTTTATCTCCTTCCTTGAATTTTTCAAGATTTTCAATTCCTTCAACAACTTTACCCACTATATTTGTGCCTTGGAATGGTTCACCTGTGGGACCAAATTCGTCATTATTTTCAAATCTGACACCAACAACACCTATCTGTCTTCTTGACATGTTGGTTACTCCTATTTCTCCTGCTTTTATATAACCGATAGGAATATTTTCTGGGATCAAGTTTTTAGATTCTAATGGATTTCCTTTAAACATCATAACCTTCATTCCTGGAAATGCAAATAATACATCCAAAGACCCAACAGGTGAATCAAGCAGTCCTGTAATTTTCTGTAAGTACCATGCAGATCTAGGGGCTTTATCATAAATTTCGATATAAACAATCTTACTATCCGGTACACCCATTGTTTTAACCTGTTTTTGGTCAATAATTTCCATTGTGTACTTTGGATCCTGTGTAACGACTATAGCATCGTCATCTTGAGATCCTTCCCTGATCTGATCGATTCCACGAGACTTTAAAAGTTCTTCTGCTTTTTTTTGAGTCAAAGAAAGTGTCATTATCCTCTTTGGAACCGTTTGAACAGTGATTTTATCTTTCTGACCAGCTATATCCATAAGCTGTATTCCCTGGGCAATATGTCCTATAACTGTATGGGATGGTGTTGAAACCCTGTTTTCCCTATAAACATAAATACGGCCAACACCAGTTCCTTTATTTCTGAGAGTAACTGTACCTCTTCTTCTCTGATCTATGTTTTCTGGTTCTTTTTCAAGTCCTTGTAACCCATAAAATCCAACAAATGACTCTGATTCGTAGTCTACAGTGAGTTCGCCATTTTCAGATAGTGCATATAAATGCTCAACCGAACTTGGGGATTTATTTGATGGTTCAATAAGTACATATGTGAATAATTCATTCCCATTAAAGATTTCTGTTTCTAGTTTAGTGATTGCAGCACTCTTTATTATGTTTTTTCTTTCGACAACGGGTTTAACACTCTTTACAACATCATCATCTGTAAGTTCCATTATAGTCTTTTTTCCACCAACAACCCGTGCAAAAACTCCTTTATTCTCTTCAGGAGCACCATAAACAGATTTATGTTTTTCCTTGCTGAATATTATATGGGTTGCTTCTGCTGTAAATCCTGAAAGACTAAGAATTACGTCCCATGTTTGATATTCGTGTTCTTCACGAGTGGGTTTAAGATCGGTTGTTATCGGTCCTAGGGCTACTTCATTAGATGTTGTCCAACGTATCCTGAGATTTTCAAATTCCCTGAACTTTTTCTTCCAAGTTTTAAGTAGTACAGGAGGTAAGTCTGGCAAAAGTTCAATTATTATGCTTCCCCTTGTTGTTTTAAAACTGTATTTGTTGACGTGCCTTTCAACTTCTTCCTTGCCCTTGATAACTCCTAGTACACAGCCCTCACGGTAGGGTGCATTAGAAGCGTTTATTGCATCTTTTATAGTAGAACCATCTGGGAGTGATATTTCAACTCCGTTGACCTTTACAAACATAAAATCTCCTTCTTCTTATAAGATTTTAATTTTAGGATATTTTTTCTTTAATACCCATTATTATTTCATGGTCAAAATCAAAAACAATTTCTTCTTGATCACCATGTGTCAAGTACAACCTTTTCTCTTCAATTATATTGCCTACTACCATCGAGGTTAGACTCACGTCTTCAAGCATTTCAATGGTTTCTTCAACATTTTCCTCGTCTGATGTTAAAACAAATCCAGATCCCGGGTAAAGTTTTAGCCATTCCTCCCAGTTTACTTTGGAGTTTCTAGGAATCTTTTCAAGTTCGATTCTAGCCCCTACTTCAGAAGTTTCTAACAACATTCCTAACGTTCCTAAAATTCCAGGATTGCTTATATCTTTACCTGCTGTTAAAAGATGTTTCCTTGCAATGCTGTTCATAACCAAAATTTGTGACTGAACCATTTCTGGTGTTTTGTGTGTTGTTGTATCCCAGTTTAGAGGAAAATTAGGATACTGTTGACCATCAAGATCCATTGCAATTATAACATTATCCCCAATATTTGCACCGCCACTAGTAATCACATCATCCTTACCAACTATTCCAGTTATTGAAACATCAAGAGCTGTGTATGGAGTATCTGGATGGATATGACCACCTATCATTGGTACTCCAAATTTTTCTACTCCCTCTTTGATTCCCCTCATAATCTCGTTGCATATTTTTGTATCGTTTATTGAGATCACATTGGTCATTCCCAATGGAACACCACCCATTGCAGCGATGTCATTAACGTTAACGAGTACAGAACAGTATCCTGCCCAACGCGGGTCTCCTTCCATTAGTTTGCCCCACATTCCATCGGCAGCCATTAGTAAAAGATTATTATTTCCAATATCAATTGCAGATGCATCATCACCAAATCCTAGAGCAGTTCTGCCTGAAATATTATACGTGTCATCGAGTATCTCTGTGGCTTCCCTAATAAAATTTTTACGGGTTATTCCATCATAACTTCTTATAGAATCAACAAGAGCATTTAAATCCACTTCTACACCTCTCGTACATTAATTAATCTTAATTGTGTTTTAAATTATATCTGCTGGTGGTATTGCTTATGATTTGTATTATTTTACTTTTAAAATTTTCTATATTTTCTATTTCCATAGTCTGTTTCCCATTAAATAGTTCTGCAAATATTTTTTTGCCTATAATATCATCATAACCACTTTCCAGCTCCACGATCATAGATCCAACAGTTCTAAATCCTTCTTCAACTACCCGATCAAGATCTCCGTCTGTAATTCCTATTATTGGAACCCTAAATCTGTATAGTATATCAGCTGCAACTAGTGTTGTATCATCTCCCACAGTAACAACAAGATCAGAATCTTTTAATTTATATATATCTTCTGCAGCATGGCTTAAATATGAAATATTAAGTTTATTGTGTTTATTTAAAAGCTCAATGTTTCTATCGATAATTCTTGGCTTGATCCTCGACTTCCTCAATAATCCCGTCTTAACCACTGCCCCATCCAAATCTATCTTTCCAAGCTTTTCAACACCATGTTCCTTGATTTTGCCGCCTAATATCTGTTTTAAAATACCATTTTCGGCTATTAAAGTCACATCTTGAGAAGTTGATTTTCCAACCACTATACCGTTTAAAAATATATTCTCATCTACAGATACACCAGCTATCTTCCGATATACAATAGTTTCTTTTTCGGTTGGATTGTATATGCAATCAGTTTCAACAGCTTCTACTACCTGGGTGGGATTCATAACCTTCAGTTTCAACTCTTTAGCTACAGCATCTGCTAGATCTGATTGATTGGATTTCCATGGTATGACTGTTCCATCAAGCTCTCCTGGTCTTTCAATCTGTATTAAATTAGGATCACTTTTGCATCTGTTGTAGACTTTATACCCAAATGCATGTCCTGTAACACTGGACTTCCCATAGTTTATTAGGAAAACCACACCAGAATCTTCTGAAATTTTGTCAATTGATTGACTAGGAAGTAGTTTATGAGTTATATCTATTGCTCCTTCTAGATTTGCATCTATAACAGCAGTTCGACCCATTGTGCCACCAAGTCTTGCTTTTACTATTCCATAATTTTTTAGAAGACATAATATCTTCTCAGCAAAACCAGTGTCCACTATTTGAGGTCCATGAACAACCACACCTATTCTCATTATCTGGTGATTTTTTTGTCTACTGATTGTTTTTTTGCACATTTTAGTTCTTAGTTCTTAATTGTATCATGAACATTTAATATATTTTAGTATTTAAGATAAAAAAAATCCTTCAAATATTATATTAAAAATGGATATAGTAACCCTAACAAGACAGTTATATTAATTTAAAGAATAGTACCATGCATACGTAAAACAAATAAAATGCCATGAGTGACTTATTTTTATTCAATTCCATTGACAATACCCAGACATTAGAGAATTGTTCGTCCGATACATTTATCAATTAAATTTATTTGTCAACCCATGATCTTAATTCATCTAGTTTCCCTTCTCTAAGGGCTGTTTTATTACGTGAATATAAATATTCTGATGCAATCTTTTGGGAATTAGCATTATTTTCTATATTTCCCTTTTCTAGATGTATATTCGTAAAACCTAGTCTTTCCATTTCTTCACGTACTGTTACAATTTCTATAGGACCCTCGAAACTAGCCCAGATTTTAATTATTCCTGGCTTAACATGTAAGATGTGTCTTTCGATGCTCACATTAACCACCAATAATATTTATTTTAAATGTATTATATAATCTTAAAGAACTTGGAAAAAAAATTTAAAAAATTTTAATTTTTATAATCAAATCATTCCTAATAAATGTATTCTTGTGTTGTAACCTATTATATCAACAATATTAATGCGATATATAAAATTAGATTAATATATTGGAATATAAAGGATTGAAGTATTCTGGGGATCTTTATAACATTATAAATTTATGCAAAATAGCTAAATAATATTATTTTAGATGATTGTTACTGTTTATTAAGGCTTTTTTTTATCCTCTTCTTTATTATACGTGTACCGCATATTTCACATTCATCAAAGGCATATTCTGGGGGGTACTTTTTTTTACATCCCTTGCAGATCTTGACCCATCCATATATCTCCTTAATACCCTCTGTTAAAACACTTCTAAAGGGTATTTCAACAATTTTCAACACATTTTGCATCGAATAATCATCAGTAACAACCATAGGATCATTTTTTTCTCTTTTAAGTTTGAATGCAAGTGCAACTAAGTTTTTATCCTCATCAGATAACCTTAGTACATCACCAGATTTCCTTATTACATCTGTAACATTTTTAATATCCAAAGTTTCAGGTTCCATTATAGTTATCGAACCATTTTCAATTGTAGATTCGAGGAATAATTTGGATTTGAAATCTTTAACCTCTTCAATTACCGAAGCGGTAATATAATTCTGAAACTTTTTTGAGGAAAATCCCCCTATAATTGCAGATGCATCGAGAACATAAACTTTATCACTCATATAATTACTTAATTTGAATTTTATATATTATAAATGATTTGTAGTGAATTAAAAGTAAAAATTAAACATGATTAATTAAATCAAGAAACCCTAATTTTAATCCTTTATTTAGAATATTGGAACGTGAATAACGCTTTTTATAATTTTAAGGGCCGATGTGCAAAAGTTTTTATGTTATAAAAAACAAAAAGAACTTATGAGGGAGGGTATAATTAGACTCCTCTTAATTTTTTTCGCAAAAAATTAACCGCCTCCGATTTGGATCTAATGCCCTTCCTCTCATCATAATGATTATAATTGTCTCAATAACTATTTTTTTCCTGATTTATAGAGCTGTAATAGTGTTTTATTTATAAATTTCTATCTTCATTATTCTAAAGAGTGTAAACAAGTTCTAATCAAGTTGTATTAGATAATCAATATTAATTGTTAATAAATATATTATAATACATTTAAAAAAAATGGGAGTGATCCTATAAAAAGTAAGAGTATGGAAGAACATAAGGAAAAATCACCTAAATCCATAAAATTTGGTGTTATTACATTAAGCGACAGTAAATACGGGGATTTTTTAGAGTCTAAAACCACAGATATTTCTGGGAACCTCATAATTGATACTTTAAAAAAAGAACATGAATTGGTATTTTACACAGTGATTCCTGACAATTCTGAACTTCTAATTTCTACAGTCGAAGATATAAAAGAGCAAAATGTGGATGTAATAATCACTACTGGAGGTACAGGTATCGGGGTTAGAGATATTACTATTGAAACGTTAAAGCCCCTATTCGAGAAGGAATTGAGTGGTTTTGGTGAGATATTTAGATATGAATCTTATAAAGAAATTGGCACAGGAGCTTTATTAAGTAGGGCAACAGCAGGACTTTATAAAGGCACTATAATTATTTCAATGCCTGGTTCTCCAAATGCAGTGCAAACTGGTTTAAAAATTATATTTCCTGAATTAGGACACCTTGTAAATCATGTGCATGAATGATTTATTATATAAATACATCTACTATTCCTTATTTGTTTTTTTTTATACAATAAAAGGATAATATTCAAAAAAAGTTACATGAAATCATTTACTGAAACAATAGGCTCTAAATCCACGCCTTCACTTTTAAGATTGGCTATAGCACCTTCATTTCTATCAACAATTACATATGCTTTTTCTACTATACCTCCATTGGATATTACTGCTTTAACAGCCTTTATAAGTGAATTACCGGTTGTAGTAACATCCTCTAGCACAATGACTCGATCACCACTTTGAAGGTCACCTTCGATTAATTCAGAAGTTCCATAATCTTTTTTAGACTTTCTGATCATAAGCATTGGAATGGTAGATTCAATTGAAACTGCTGTTACAATGGGTATTGCACCAAGAGCCGGGCCTGCAATTCTATCTATTTTCTGTGTATCAATTTTTTTGGATATAATCTCGGCAATTTTAGATAGGATAATAGGATCTGTGATAGCTCTTTTCATGTTCACGTAATAGTAGCTTTCTCTTCCTGAAGACAAGGTGAATTTCCCATATTTCACAACTTGGTTATCTTTCAATAATTTTATGAGTTCATTTTTATTATTTTCCATTGGATCACTCTAGAGATAAGTTAATTTGTTATATCTTAATTTTAAGGTTTTTTATTTGAGTGTTTTTATGGTGTCTCTGGTCTTTACCCAGATCGGAAGAGCGTCGTGT
>OBLU010004145.1_pt1 | contig 13071 bp, 6 predicted proteins | sample 1518681 | NCBI WGS metagenome assembly OBLU01 (sample SAMEA3539304, study PRJEB22396) | soil metagenome | biome: tundra; feature: field; material: soil | place: USA | collected 2010-05 | depth 0.15 m | reverse complement strand
TGAGAGGGCGTCGTCACCGAGAACGCCTTGCCTGCGACGTGTAGCTCGTGACGGTCGCGACGACCTCATCAAACGCCGACCGGCTCGTGCATGTTGTCGATGCTCCAGCGTCAATGAGCGCGTCGCTTGGGCGACCACAGCCAAACTCGAAAGGAGGAGAATATCCAGGCTGCGCAACGCTTTTACTCATGGATCGGCAGTGACATATGTCCGGAAAGCTTCTCTTTCCGGACATATGTGAACGCCTAATCTACCTGTTCACAAAGCGCCACACCCCTGCTGGCGGAGAGGCGCGGAACCCGGTACGATCCGTATTCGTGGATCGAACGGCCGTTCCGTCGGAGCAGGACCGTGACGCGGAGATTGAACTCAGCGGCGTCGCGCTCGAGATCCGGCAGCGCCGCAAGCTCCTCGGCCTGAGCCAGGTGCAGCTCGCCAAGGAGAGCCATGTCTCCCGGACCGTGATCAACAAGGTGGAGCAGGGGGCCCGGGTGCCATCCATCCGCACCTACGCGCGGCTGCGAGCCTCCTTGGGCCTGGTGGCGCCGCCGGCAGCACTCATCCCGGCGCCGCGCCCCACGCGTTTGGACGGCGACCTGGTCGCCGCACTCTCGGCGGGGCTCCTGATGACGCGAGAGGTCAGCCTGGGTGAGCTCGCGTCGGCCCTCGATCTCGCCATCCCTGCGGTGCGGGAGAACCTCGATCGGGTCGCAGAGCGGCTGCGCGAGGTCGGTTTCTCGCTCACCGAGGACGGCGGGACGGTGCGGCTCTGGCCCCTTGTGGGTGTGCCGAGCGACGTGGTCCGGGCTCTGACGGTGACCGAGGAGGACGCCACGCCCTCCCCCGAGCAGGTTCAGATCCTCGGTCTGGTTGCCTACTTCGGGCAGATGACCCGGGCACTGATCGAGCACTTCCGCCAGGAGGACTCCGCCTCCCTTCTCGACCGGATGGTGAAGCGCGGGCTTCTCGCCAAGGTCCGCTCCGACCGCGGGGTGGGCAGCCCCAACATCTACCGGGTCACTGCGAAAGCGCTCCGGGCGGCTGGATACCCCACCGTCGAGGCGATGCGGGCGGTGATACAAGCCAACCTCAGTGCGGCCGAGGAGACGTCGCTCGCTGGCGAACGCCAGAATCAGGTGGAGGCGCTCGCCGGCGCGGAGGGCCGTGACCCAGTGGAGGCTGCCAGACCTTGACTCAGAAGCCGGAGCGGGGCGGCCAGATGACGTTCGCCGCGTACCAGGCAGGAGCCGTGGCAGCTCTGAAGCGACACCGGGAGTGGCGTCGAGGGCAGGCCGCGCATAACGTGCTCCGCCGACTGCGCCTGGGCTTGCGGAGACGCTCCTGGCCACGCCCATCGACCCCTTCCACGACGACGAGAAGGTGAAGGTCCTCCTGAGCTACGTCGAGGAGAACTGGTAGCTCCTTATGCCGCATGGAATGAGCCGGTGAGTACAGCTAGCGCCACCATGCGCGACCCCGCTCGCGTGGCGTCGCCACGGCGCCGGGACAGGCGGCGGTGACCGAGAGCCCGCCGATGGATGAGGCCGAGGCGCCGGCGGCCAGCGGGCCGTTTCTCGGCGCGGGGCGGGCGCCCGTGACCGATCGGCCCCTGGTGAGGGCCGGGCTGCGCGGCTTCCTCGAACTGACCTGGGTGGACCTTGCCATCTTGGTCGGGCTCACCCTGCTCGCCTTCGCGCTTCGCTTCTGGAGCCCCATGCTGCCCAACTTCCTGGGCGGAGCCGCCCCCGGCGCTCCGGCCGTGCAGGTCGAGGGCGTGGCTGCGGCCGGGACCAGCGCCACAGCCGCGTGCGACACCGTCGAGTGGGGATCGGGCGACCACACGGTCGAGGGGTGCGGCGCGATCTTCGACGAGCGCTTCTTCCCGATCGACGCCGCCGACGACCTGCACTCGCCGGCGATCAGCTACTTCTCCCCTGTCCCCCCCCTGGTCAAGCTGCTGATGACGCCATCGATCGCCTGGCTCGGCTTCAACCCGCTGGGCTGGCGGATGACCCAGGTGGTGACCGGCAGCCTGCTGGTCGGCCTTATGTACCTGATCGCGCTCCGGCTGCGCCGCGACCGTTTCTTCGGCATCGTCGCCGCGCTGCTCGTCTGCCTCGACGGTCTCGCCTTCGTGGAGTCGCGGATCGGGCTCCTCGACATCCCCGCGATCTTCTTCACTGCACTGGTCTGGTACCTGCTGCTCCTCCACTGGCAGGCGCGGACCCGCCGCCAATGGCGCATCACCCTGTACGTGACCGCCGCGGCTCTCGGGCTCGCCTTCGCCGCCAAGCTGACCGCCATCGCCCCCCTGGCGGTCGCCGTGGCCCTGATCGCTGCTCGCGGGCTGACACCCTACGCGGCCAGAGCGTTTCCTGCGCTGCACCGGCTGGCCGGCCCGCGGGGCTACGAGACCATGCTCTGGCGCGAGGCGGCGGGGAAGCGGGCGCTGCTGCAGTACGCCGCGGGCATTGTCCTGGTGGGGATGATCTTCTGTGCCGCCGACTCGCGCTATCTGACCATCCCCCACGACCTCGACAGCTACACGACCGGCTGCAACCCCGAGGTTGCCGGAATCCCCACGCTCCCATACCCCAACGACGTGACCCTGCTGCCCGTGCCGGTCACCACCCTGAAGGGATTGTCCGTCCCCAATATTCCCCAGGCGATCGCCGACATCGCCCAGCTCAACCAGGCCGAGCTGCGCTACGAGGCGGTGGACTGTCACGGCAACCCGACGGGCTCGCGCTGGTACACGTGGCCGGTCATGCAGAAGCCGGTGTTGATGTACTACCAATCCATTCCGCTGTTCGACAACCCGGGGCAGCAGGGCACTGCCATCATCACCAACATGGGCAACCCGGCGGTGTGGTGGCTGGGCCTGCTCGCCCTGCTCTTCTGCGTGTGGCAGATGACCGCCGGGCCGAGGAAGCTGCGCCTCGGGGTGTGCGCCCTGATGGCGGCGTCGCTGACCACGATGATCGTGACCTTCCACGCCGCCGAGCCGCCCACCAGCCCTGTCTCGGGCTACGAGCTGAGCAGTCCTCTCGGGCCGCTGAGCCCGCTCTTCTACGTCGGCTTCGCGGGGATGTTCGTCTTCGCCGGCGCCGCCACGGCCTTCGCCGTGGTGTCACGCCGCTTCGTGCCCGCGTTCATTGTGCTCGGCTACACCGCCGCCTGGATGATGTGGGTCCTCGGCAACAAGACAACGGTCCTCTACTACTACCTGGCACTGGGGATGCTGATCTTCACCGCGCTCGCCCTCGCCTACATGCTCACCGCGATGCGGGGCGTCAGGTTCTACGCCTTGGGGCGCTGGTGGTCGCTGGCACCGCTCGCCTTCGCCGGGGTCGCTGTGGTGGTGGTGGCCTTCGTCTTCTTCTACCCGATCTGGACCGCGGTCCCGCTCACCAGCCCCGACGCCCACATGCGCCTGTGGGTCGATGCCTGGTGACGGCTGGGCGCCCGGCGGCTTCGATCCTCCTCAGCATGCTGCGAGATTTGGACCACAAGACCAGCCTGCCCCGCCACCTCCGAGCCATCAAGAGATCCGCGATGCAAGCAGGTCCGCTCTTTGGGGCGAGGATCGCTAGGCCCGCTCCCATGATCCAGAGCCATGTGGAGAGCATCGAGGAGCGGGAAGGCCACGGCCCTCCACTCCAGAGGATATCATCCCGTCTACCCGATCCCGTTCCCAATTCAGGAGGAGGTTGAGGGCCGTGACTCGGTATCTTCGGCTCGGCTGGATGGTCCTCATCATGGTCGGGATCGTGTTCGCGATCGTGGTCGGCTTCGTCGAGACGACGCGGCTCGTGATCTTCGGGCTGTGCTCGATCACCGTCTGCGCGGCCCTCTCGCACTTCCTCCTCCAGCTGTACTTCGCGCTGCGCGCCCGGGCCGGACAGTCGCCATGGCAGCGCCGGTTGCAGCCCCTGCCGGCACGCCAGACTGTCCGAGTGGTGATCTCCACCTACCGAGAGGATCCCCTGCTGCTGCGCAACTGCCTGCTCTCGGTGGTGGCCCAAGGCCAGGCGGTGGATCGGGTGATCCTCTGTAACGACGAGATCGGCGACCGCCAGACCGGGGCGGTGTTCCAGGATGTGGTACGCAGCGTGCCCCTCGGGGCCCAGCGGTGGGAGTACCGTTCCAACGGCACCAGCGGCAAGCGGGGCGCGATGTACAACGGGGTCTGGGACACCCAGGGCGGCGAGCGTCGTTTCATGGCCGAGGAGATCGTGGTCTTCATGGACTCGGATTCGGTCCTCACCGCTGCGCACGCGGTGAGCCGCCTGATCGAGCCGTTCGCGAACTCGCAGGTCGGCTGCGCGGCCGGGGAGGTGCTGGTCCACAACCGCACCCGAAACGCCCTGACCAGGATCACCAACCTGGGTTACTGGACCGCCTTCAACCTGGAGCGCCAGGCGCAGAGCTACTGCGGGGCGGTGTCCTGCGTCTTCGGCCCCTTCGGTGCCTACCGGGCCTCCGTCGTGGGCCGGGTGATCGACCGGTGGCGAGGGCAGACCTTCATGGGCCGGCCCTGCGAGTTCGGCGACGACCGCCACCTCACCGCCTGCGTCCTGGCCGAGGGCTACCTCTCGGTCTACGTTGCCCAGGCCACGGCGCAGACCGAGGCTCCCTGGCGGTTCTCCCGGTTCCTGGCCCAGCAGACGCGCTGGTCGCGCTCTTCTCTGCGCGAGTTGCTGATCAGCATCCCCCACCTCGGTCGCAGCTCGGCGTGGCTGGCCTATGACCTCTGCTACCAGGCTATCCTCCCGCTTCTGGTGCTGACCAACCTGGGCATCATCATCGACCTGGCTGTGACCCGGGACTGGCGCTACCTCGCCGTGTGGGTTGCCATTATCGGCTTCTTCGGCTTCCTGCGCAGCCTCTACGGGGCGGTCGCGACGAGGCGGGGATCCTTCGTCTTCTTCACCCTCTACGGCTATCTCTACACCGTCTTCTTCTTGCCGCTGCGGCTGTACGCTCTGGCCACCGTCTATCGGACCGACTGGGCACCCCGTCCGGCCCGGTCGCTGGACTGAAGTCCACCAACCACCAACAGCAGATCAAAGATGACCAGCAACCTCAGCGGGGGATCAGCTCCTTAGCTGCACGCTCATCCTATTCCGGTGTTGGGCTCACGAGTGCGTGCCACCAACGGAATAGGGCCCTCACCGGGATGACGACGGCCACTCGAGACCCGCCATCTGGCGGCGGAGCAAGCTCACGAACGAGGCCTTCGGGAACTGAGCCGGGGGTGACACGATGGTCTCGGAACACCAGGCGGTCGTTCGCCACGTAGTTGACCCCGCTGATGATCGCGGTGCACACCATCATGGCGAGCAGGTACTCCACGTGCACGGCCAGGAGGCAGGCGAAGAGGGCCTGATTGACCAGCACGGTTCCCACCTTGGCCATGTGAAAGGTGACCAGCTGATGGCGAATCGAGCCGCAGCGATCCCGCCAGTTGACGGTCCGATTGAGCCAGAAGCTGGTCTCGATGCTGAACACCGTCTGCAAGAGGTAGGCGAGATGCGGCTCTAAATGCAGTATCTGCACCAGGATGTACAGGAGCGCCTCGCCCGCCAGGAAGACGACCAGTCCCACCGCGCCAAACCCGAGGAAACGGAGGAGGGGAGAAGAGGACCTGCGTGGCTGGATCGGTGCGATTACGCCGAGAGGCGCAGTTGGAGCCATGATTATGGGACAGAAGTGTAGGCGCTGGTGGCGGGTCGTCGGGTGGGGGTCGATGCGCCTCTGCCGGGTCGGCGGCTCACGGCGATGTGGAGGGCGGTGAGGGCACGCGCGCGATTCAGCGTCGACATGGCCGGCGTCGTCCTCGAGGAGCCAGGGTAGGGCGTCTTTGGAGTCTCGTAGGGGCGCAGGGTGGGCAGGGGCGAGGTCAAACGGCCCGCGTCACCCAATAACAAGGAACCCGACAACAGGGTCCATGGTGCCCACGGTCCATTGACACAGCCGGTGGCCGTCTGATACCGTCCCGACCCGACCCGGCCAGGGGGCGCCGTCCATCGTGGAGATGGGCGTCGCTTGTCGCGGGATCGAGGAGGGGGCGTCGTGGGCGCTAAGCGGATTGGGGCAGTTGTCAGCCTTCTGTTCTGTGCTGGGCTGGTGCTGGCCGGGGTCAGGGGACCCGAGATCAGCGCGCCCATCCACGCGCGGCTCACCGATGCCCCCCTGATCACCGAATATCCCTTCTCCTCGACGCACTACGGCCCAGAGGGTATCGCGCAGGGCCCGGATGGGAACATGTGGGTGGCTCTGTACGGGAGCGGCGAGCTGGCAGTCGTAACCCCCGGCGGGTCGATCAGCTACATCACGGTTCCGCTCCCCTCATGGAATTCCAACCCGTACGCCACGACGAGCACTCCTGAGTCGCTCGCACTCGGCCCGGATGGCCGCATGTGGGTCACCCTTGGCTACCCCGGTGGAATCGCTGCGGTGAGCAGCACTGGCCAGGTGCAGGAGTACCAACTCCCATCTAACAATTCACCCTACTGCAGCGGGTCGCCGTGGGAGATCATCGCCGGCCCGAATGGGAACATGTGGTTCACCATGTACGAGGACTTGGGTGACGACAGCCGCTCCGGGTCGACCGGATGCATTGGTGAGATCACCATGTCGGGCGCCGTCACCATGATCGAGCTTCCGTCAGACAACACGACGGCTCGGTCAAGTCCGGATCCGGAGGGGATCGTCCTCGGCCCCGACGGCGATGTCTGGGTAGCGGACCCGGGGACATCGGCCATCGACCGTATCACTCCCTCGGGGGCCATCACGGAGTACATGATCAGCAGCACCGAGGGTGTCCCCGCCGAGCTCGCCGTCGGACCTGATGGTGCCATCTGGTTCACCGAGGTGGGCAACTACTGGGTGCGAAGTTCCACGTCTGGGGCGGAGCCGTCATCCTACGTCGGCTCCATATCCACCAACGGGCAGACGGGCCATCAGTACTCGCTCGGCTCCTACTCCGCCCTGTATCTCAGCCCGGGTCCGGTGGACGGTGCGGTGTGGTTCACCGACCCGAACAACGACGCGGTGGGCGGGGTGACCCCTGCCGACGACGTCGGTGAATACCCGCTACCGACGGCGAATGCCTACCCCACATACCTGACCGGCGCATCCGACGGATCGATCTGGGTGTCCGAGTCCAATGTCCCCGGGGTCGCAACCTTCTCGCCCCCCAGTGATCTCGGGTTCGCTGTTCAGGCTCCTGTTCAGACGTTCACCGTCGGCTGCCCCGTTACCCTGATCCCTGGGACGGATCAGCCTGCCCTGGTCGTGATCATGGGCTCGGGGGTAGGAACCTCCATCTCGGAAGAGGACCAGTTCTACCCGGTCGATACCGGTGACATGCCTACAAACCATCCGACGGTGACCTCGTACTGCAGCCCTTACGCCGGAGTCATCAACGGCTCCTATCCTCAGTCCGTGGTGGACGTGACCGGGGGTCAGTACGACGTCACGGGGCAGTACGCCTCATCCGCGGACCACCAGTCCGATGACCAAACCGTTGCGGCCAACCCACCTCCGCAGGGGATCGCTAGTCCGGACCTCCCGGATCAGCTGGCTCAGGCGGGAGCGGTCCTCCTTCCCTACAGCTACCGTGTGGCCCACCTGAACTGCGAATCCGGCCCACCACTCATGACGGTGAACCCCTACTCGGCCTCGGTCCCCGAGACCGAAGCCATGAACCTTCAGGCCTCGGCGTTGTACACCGAAGTTGCGGAGATCCACAGCTGCTGGGCAGACTCGGCGATCGACATCATCGCCGAGAGCGGTGCGGGCGTCGTCGCTGAGTATTACTGGGACCAGGGGTACCTGAACGCGCACGACGGTGTTGATCACGTCATCACGTTGGACTCGCCGATCAACGGTGTTTGGCATTCGGGGTTGTTAGGGCAGCTGGTTGTGGGGGCGCTAGGCGATTGTGGTCAGCTCCTGAGCTCCAGTTCGAACTGTTCGTTCTACGAAACACTGTGGGACAACATGAACCAGACCGATGCGTATGAGCTGAGCCACGACGGCGATGACTCGTTTGTGCCCATCGGCACTTCCGGAGATCATACCTATGATCTGGCGGACCTGCCGCTCAACGGGTTGCTATCGCAGATGCTCTTCAACTACGAGGGCGGCGTCTACTACGGGGTGCAGCCCCCCGACTACCTCTCCTCGTGTGACGGTGCACAGTATCCGGTTCTGAACGGGCTGAGCTTTAGCAGCGCGAGCCACGCCGTCATGAAGTTCTGCGCCCCAACGGTGAGCGCCATAGTGGCGGCGGCGGCGGGTGACGAGCAGGAGGCCATCTCGGGAGAGGATCCTAGCGGCGGGCTCGGCTCTGGCCCTACCATCACGGTTCCGGAGTCGGGGCCGTCAGTCAGCTCGGATCTGGTGGCCGGGGCAGTGGGGCAGTCCGTCACGGTTTCGGGCCAGGATCTCGGCAGCACGCCAGGCACGGTTAGTGTGAGCGGCCCGAGTGGCTCATTCATTGCCGCGTCGGTCGCCTCATGGTCGAGCACGGCGTTCTCTGTCGTGGTGCCCAGCGATGCCGTCAGCGGCCCCGTGGTGGTGGAGCTTCCAGGGGACGATGAGCTGTACTTCAGTCTGGCGGTACTCCAGGCGCCGAATGGCGTGAGCACGCTGCAGCTCAGCGCTCCGGTCCCGGCCGTGGGCGGGCAGCCCGAGCAGCTCACCGTCACTGCAGAAGGCGCATCCGGTGCGGCCGTCCCGAACGCCACGGTGTCTCTATTCGACGGGGCCCAGGAGACGGACTTGGTGACCGGGAGCAACGGACAGGCCACATTCAATGTGATCGGATACGGCACGGAGACCGTGCTGGTTTACTCTGGAGCCGCAGCGGTGCCCGTTCAGTTGGACTGGGCGCCGATTCCCGGCCCAGTGTTCCAGCCTCTCTCCCTCCTTCCGGACGATGGGCCACCATCGCCGTCCCCGATCAGCGCTACTGGCGTGACCCTCACATCGACCCAGTCAATTAGCGCCACGGTGGCCCAGTTCACGGATCCCAACCCGGTCCCTGCTTCGTTCGCTACGTCCATTAACTGGGGCGACGGTTCTCCATCAACGGTCGGCACCGTTACGGCCGACCCGAACGGCGGTTGGGACGTGAGCGGCAGCCACACCTACGCGCAGGGCGGTACCTACTCAGTTGTGGTGTCGATCACCGATGACGAGGGTGTGAGTGCGTCGGTGACGAGCACGCTGACAGTCACCCAGACCGGGGTCGTGATCAGCGTAACCGGGAACCAGGCGTACGGAGGGACGCCTACCTTCACTCCCGACTACAGCGCCGATCCGGCGGGGACGGCGGCGATGGTCAGCGGCAGCCTGACCTGCTCGACCAGCGCCACCTCGGCGAGCACGGTGGCGGGCGGCCCCTACACGATCTCCAACTGCTCCGGGCTCACGTCGACGCTCGGACCCATTACCTACACGTACGGGGCGCTGACGGTGACCCCGGCGCCGCTCACGATCGTGGCAACGCCGAGCAGCTTGACCATGACCTACGGAGGGGCGGTGCCAACGGTCGTACCGGAGTACACCGGCCTGGAGGCGGGCGATACCGCCCCAGCGACGCCGCCCACCTGCACCACCTCGGCCACCTCCACATCGAGCGTGACTGGCGGCCCATATCCGACCAGCTGCCTGGGGGCCATCGATCCCGACTACACGATCAGCTACGACAACGCGGCGACGATCACGGTGACGCCGGCGCCGCTCCTGATCACGGCGACACCCGCGAGCACGACCATGCCGTACGGCGGCCCGGTGCCGGCGGTGACACCGACCTACACCGGCCTGCTCAACGGCGCGACAGCGCCTGCCACGCCGCCCACCTGCACGACCGCAGCGACGGCAACCTCGCCAGTGTCGGGAAGCCCCTATGCCACCAGTTGCGCGGGAGCCAGCGACCCCAACTACACGATCACCTACAACAACACGGCGACGATCACCGTCGTGCCCAACCCGATCGTGGTGGGGGTAACGGGAACCCAGGTGTACGGGAGCGCGCCCATCTACACCCCCAGCTACGTCGGGGTCTCCTGGGTCGGAAACGACAGCCCGGTGGTGGTGACGGGAACGCTCAGCTGCTCGACCAGCGCCACCGCCTCGAGCCCGGTGGCGGGCAGCCCCTACACCATCTCCGGCTGCTCGGGCCTGAGAGCCGCCAACTACTCCATTGCGTACAGCTATGGGCAGCTGACGGTCAGCCCGGCGCCGCTGACCATCACAGCGACCCCCTCCAACCCGGCCATGCTCTATGGGGGACCCGTGCCGACGGTGACACCCATCTACACCGGCCTGGTCAACGGCAACCAGGCGCCGGCCATGCCCCCCACCTGCACCACAGCGGTGACAGCGACCTCACCGGTGGCGGGAAGCCCGTACGCCACGAGCTGCTCGGGGGCCATCGACCCCAACTACGCGATCACCTATAACAACGCCGCGACGATCAGCGTCGCCCCACGTCCGATCACCGTGACCGTGGCGGGCAGCCAGGTGTACGGGAGCACACCCGTCTACACCCCCAGCTATAGCGGGGTCTCGTGGGTGGGGAGTGACGGCCCGTCGATGGTGACGGGGAAGCTGAAGTGTTCGACTAGCGCCACCGCTTCGAGCCCGGTGGCGGGCAGCCCCTACACCATCTCGGGCTGCTCTGGGCTGAGCGCCGCCAACTACGCCATCACGTACAACGACGGAGCTCTGACGGTGACCCCGGCCTCGACGGCGACCACCTCGGTCAGCAGTGTCAATCCCGCGGTGACGGGCCAGGCTGTCACCTACACCGCCACGGTGACCTCGACCGGGGGGAGCGTCAACCCCAACGGCGAGGGGTCGGTGACCTTCCTGAGCGGCACCACGAAGCTCTGCGGCGGCGCCGTCGTGCTCTCCGGAGACCGGGCGACATGCACCGTGACCTACCCCGCCGTGGGCAGCTACCCGGTCACGGCCTCGTACTCGGGTGGGTCCGACTTCATCGCCAGCAGCGCGCTAGCACTGACGGAGACGGTGGCCCGGGATGCGACCACGACCAGCCTGGGGGTGTCGTCGTCGTCGGTGGTGTTCGGCCAGCAGCTGACGCTCACCGCCACGGTCGCGGCCAAGGCCCCCGGGGCTGGCGTGCCCACCGGAACGGTGAGCTTCCTCGATGGTACGGTTTCGTTGGGAACGGCCACACTGAACAGCGCGGGAAAGGCGACCCTGACCACCCAGGGGCTGGTGGTGGGGACTCATGCCGCTCTGACCGCAGTCTATTCGGGGGACCCCAACTATCTGACGTCGACGAGCGCCGCGTCGAAGGTGGTGGTCGCCTACACGAGCTGCATCACGGGAACCCACACCGGGGCGCTGACGGTGACGGCCGGTCAGGTCATCTGCATCACGGGAACGCAGACGGGAGCGGTCACGGTGCAGGCGGGCGGAGCCTTGGCCATTGTCGGTGGCCACGTGACCGGGCCGGTTCAGGTATCAGGAGCGACGGCCTTCATGGCGTGCGGCGCGACCATTACCGGAGCGCTCTCTGTCCAGGGAGCGACGGGGCCGGTGATCATCGGGGAAGTTCTCTATGACGGCGCCGCCTGTGCCGCGAACACCATAACGGGAGCCGTGACGTTGAGCCAGAACACGGGGCAGGTGGCCCTGGGGGGCAGCACCGTGACCGGGCCGGTCTCGGTGACCGGCGACGTCGGCGGCCCGACGGTCATCGAGGGCAACAAGATCACCGGACCGCTGTCGTGCAGCGGCAACACACCGCCGCCCACGGACGGGGGCTACCCCAACACCGTGACCGGTGCCCGCTCCGGGCAGTGCAGCGCGGCCGGCTTCTAGTGTTCTGTAACACGGATAGCTTGCTTGATGGGTGGCGCAGTGAGAGATGATCTTGGGATGTCGGTGTCTGCCTTGCCGCTTCCCGGCGCCAGGGGCCAGTGCGACCAACCCGAGCACTCGTCGTGCATCAGGCGGGAAACGGCGCCCAGCTGCAGATGGGCGGCAGCGGGAGCGGCGGTGACACCCTTAGGGGGAACGTGCAGATTCAGGCCAACACTGTTGCCAGGCGTGAGCAACACTGCCATCGTCGACGGGAACTCCATAGGGAGGAAACCTCCAATGCCAGGCGGATTCCCGGCCCGCGATCTCGAGGGGGAACTCAGTGGCTGGCAATAAGCAAGGAGAGTGCGCCGGGTGATTCTATGTCCGTGCGCGCTCGTGAGGGAATGAGGAGGTGCGGCGGCGAGCCTCCCATTCGCTCCTGGACGGCCCTTGGCCTCTTGTGGTCCAAGTGGGCAGTGTCGCAGCAGCCTTCGTCATTATGCTTGTCAGTCCGTGGGGACCGGCGTGTCCGTCGGGCCTCCGTTCGTCGCTGGCAACTGTGGCGGTCTGGTTTCTAGTCGTGGTCATTGGTGCGGTGGCCCTCCTCCGCACCATCACTTGGCTGAATCGAGTCGAGCGTGGGCTTCACGGACACGTGGTGGCGGTGACCGGCCGGATCGGCATCGTGGTCGTTGGATTGGCGTCCTTCGGACTGTTCCTCTTCGCAATCCTAATGACACTTGTCGACATCGCTGGCGGCATAACCTGCTCTTGAGGATCGGGTCCGCCTCCCGACCTCGCCGTGTTCGGCGTCGAGGATGCCGACGCCGAAACCCGCCGTCACGCCGTCCTCGACGCCGCTGTTGTGAGATTTCACGAGAATGGCAGCAGGATTTTTGACCAAATGGCACTGGCTCTCGGGCACAATACCCGTGATTCGGAGCCGAGCCGCCTCCGGGTTTAGAGACGCATGAGAATGTCAGTGGGAAACGCACGGGAATGTCAGTGGAAACCAGCACGAGAATGTCAGTAGCCTGACGTTCAGTCGGCCGTGACGGCTGGGGCCCGGTGGGGGCGCCACTCCGGTGGCTCCCGGCGCTGCCGGTGACGCGGGGGAGGGAGGTGCCACTCCAGGTCGCAGCCGACGAGTCGCCGTGATTGTGCAAGGCTGGGCCCCTCACCGTGAAGGGTCAGCCAGAGGGTGAGATGAGCCCTCTCGGCGAG
>OBLU010004144.1_pt1 | contig 13073 bp, 14 predicted proteins | sample 1518681 | NCBI WGS metagenome assembly OBLU01 (sample SAMEA3539304, study PRJEB22396) | soil metagenome | biome: tundra; feature: field; material: soil | place: USA | collected 2010-05 | depth 0.15 m | reverse complement strand
GCCCTCACCCCGCGGCCCGCCCTGATAGTTGTAATCCACAAAGACGACACCATGCGCCATCAAGTCCCAAGCCCCAACCGGCTTCATCCACATCGCCGCGGGCGCCGCCGCAGGCTGCCACCCCGTGCCCGAACCCACATGAGGCGAGGGCATCCAGTCCGGCGCGGATTGCGACATATCCATACCGGGCATGTCCATGCCTTTCTTGTCCGTGTCCGGCATGCCCGTCGTTTGGTCAGTCGTATCAGTCACCGCCGAGGCGCCGAGGACGCCGAGAGATTCGTCCTCCGCTCTGGCGAAGATTGTCGACGAGATGATCAGCAAGAAACAGAGAATCAAAGTCCGCACGTAATGCTCCTCAAGCGTAAGAATGATTTTTGAGAAAGAGAATGCTTGAGCGCTTTAGTTGAGGAGGGAGATCAGATCCGCAGCTGCGTCATGCCGGGCGGGTCCGCGGAGGGGGCCATCGAAACTTCCAACTCGTTGAAGGAGAATTCAGAGAGCGCACGCACGACCTGTAGACTAGTTTGCGCCGATTGCGGGGAAGGCAGGGTGTGATAGGAGGCCGTTACTACCGCCATGTCATGACCGGTGAGACAACACTGATGACTGATGGGCGCTAGTGGCGACGAGTGAGTCGGAGGTATATCGGGACTCGTGCCCCCGTGCCCATGGCAGCCCGCTGGGCGCTCGCTGGGCGCTGCCAATCGTCGGGCAGGGGAGGCTGAGGCGTAGCCTGGCAACGTAGCGATCACGAGCGCCACAATCAGCAGAAACCGCAGAATCCCTGCTCCGAGCTTCATTAATTTGAACCCGAACGTCATATCCCTCAACCCATCGCGGAGGTTACGATCCCGTAAGCTTTACCCGTATTTCTTCCGGCAGCCGCTCGCGGATCTCGGCCGGCAACCGGTCATGGACGTGTCGTGCGCCAAGTTTCGCCACATCCACCACCGCTGTAGGCGCCGGCGTAGCCACGGCGACAATCAGCCAGATCAGCGCCGATAGCGCAAAGCCGGCGAGTGCGCCCACCTCCAGCCACAGAGCGTGGCGCGGTCCAAAATAACGGATCACGGCAAAGGCCAGTAAAAACACCGCAGCCGAAGCCGACGCCAGCACAATCAGCGCTATATCGATGATGCGGTGCAGTTTCTGGCGGCCCCGGCAATGCTCGCAGGTGGCAAAATGAAGCTCGTAATCTCCGCGCATTTCCGGAGCCAAGCCAGAAATATCGTACCGCCATCCGGCAAGGATTTTCCCCACCATCGGTTCAACGCACTCACTCATAAGAGGTTATAACCGGATGGATTCGAGAACTTGCGTCTGGGTTGCCAGCAGCACACGGTTATGCCACAGTCCCGGACGGGCGCCCAGCGCATGTTCGGCTGCGGCGCGCGCGATTTCGGGATGGTTATTCTGCTCAGATAGATGGGCCAAGACCAAATACTCGGCTCCTCCATCATAGTCGCTGGTGAAGAATTCCGCGAGAGCGTCGTTCGACAGATGCCCCACCCGGCTCATCACCCGTTGCTTCACCGACCATGGATAAGGCCCGGAACGCAGCATCTCCACATCGTGATTCGATTCCATCACCAGCACCGTGCAGCCCCGCAGATGATCGCGGACGCTCGCCGGCATATAACCCAGGTCGGTGGCGAAGCCGATCTTCACGCCCTCCGCCCGGAAGGTAAAGCCCACCGGATCGGCCGCGTCGTGCGGAATCGTAAAGGGCATGATTTCGATGTCGCCCACGCGAAATCCGCGCCCGGCAAAGAAACGCTCCGGTTTCGGGATTTCGGGAATCGCGCCCTTTTCGTCCCGCACCGCCCGACTCCAGGCTTGATGCGTCGGCGCGGTCATGAAGACAGGGACATTCAATTTCGTCGCCAAGCGCTGCAGGCCGGCCACATGGTCGGAGTGTTCGTGCGTAATCACGATCGCCGAAATTTCCTCGGCACGCTCGCCCAGCGCCCGCAGTCGCTTGAAAGTTTCGCGTCCCGACAGCCCGGCATCCACCAGAATCCGTGTGGAACTGGTCGCCACCAGGGCGCAGTTTCCCCGGCTGCCGCTTGCGAGCACCGACACCGAGACTCCCATAGCCCGTAAGCTTACCCTTACATGCTGTGGAAAGCCTAAGAGTTTTTCTATTACTGGTACCTTTGGTGGGACTCCCGGAAAACTCATGCGCTACGCACATCCCTAAGCCAGAAGTTTCTCGAGCGGCTCCCAGTAGTGGGCCTTCCATCCCGAAGCCAGGTGTTCCGCTTCGCCCTTGGGAAAGCCGGTATGGTCAAATACGATTCTGCTCCCGGAACCTTGCTCGACCAGTTCAAACTTCGCAATCGAATAAACGCCCGGAGGCCAGCCGCCCGCTCGCCAAGCCTGCACGATTCGCTCACTCGGCACAAGTTCGATGTGTCGTCCAGTAATATACCCGCCGAAGAGCGTGAACCCGCCTCCCACTTCGCGACTGATCTCGCAGGGCTTGTCTCCCAAGTGCATGGACTGCAGGACCCCGCTGAGCCGTATGACCTTTTCGAACCGTTTGTCATCGGTGAGCGCCTCATAAACGCGCTTCCGGCTCGCTTTGAAAACAGGCTCCTGATGAATGGCTTCCGCACTACGAGAAATCTCGTCCTCGGATGCTGCCGAAGCGTTAATTGAGCCCAGGGCTAGTCCACCGAATGCCATCGCAACCCCCACGATCGCTTGGCGCCGCGTGGGCCCATTGGCCCGTGCTTCCAGATTTGTTATATCGCTCATCATGAATCATTGCCTCCCCAATCTTTGCGTTCAAACGTCCTCGGCATCAGAGCATCGCTCGAAAATATGTTCAAGATAATATTTTCCTGGACAGGCAAACCACCGTCGAGACATACTTCAGCGCCTAACTTCAAGGAGGCCCTTATGCCTTACCCGGCGGGTCATCGCGCGGCAGTAAAGAAAGACATCATCAACAGCGCACGCAAGTTGTTTAATCGTCATGGCTTTGAAAGTGTCTCTCTTAGCCAGATCATGGCCGGTGCGGGCCTGACCCACGGCGGATTCTATAGCTATTTCAAGAGCAAGAGCGATCTCTATGCCGAAGTATTAGGATGCTTCTTCACCGACCCGGAGTGGGAAAGCTGCTGGGAAGGCGTGCATGTGGATCTTTCGTCGACCGACGTTGGTGCGCAAGTCGTCCGCGCCTATCTGTCTCGCCAGCATTTTGAGGATGTAGAAAACTCCTGCCCCATGGTCGCCTTGCCAACCGACGTCGCCCGGAGCGGCGCAAGCGCCAGGCGCGCTTTTGAGACCGTGTTCAAAGCGATGGTAAGCGTGTTAGAGCGGAGCTTGATTCAGAATGGCCGGCAACCCCGCACTACAGCACAAGGAATAGCTGCCCTCTCCATCGGCGGTATGATCGTGGCTCGCACCATGGTCGACCAGGCTCTTGCGGACGAATTACGCACCGCCTGCATGGCCGTCGCGCTCCATCTGGGCGGCTGGGACAAGAGCAGCAGATCGAAGAACGGCAAGTCCGGGCAACTCCAACCGCGCCGTGTGGCTCACGCCTAGTTGCTCCTCGACAGTCTACCGCCGCCCGTCACCATACGATCACCCATCTCCTTCAGTTCACTTCTTCACGAACAAATTGTCCACCACGCCCCGCCCCACCGCTCCGCCATAAGCGCCCGCAATTCCCGGCACGAATGCCAGAAACGATTCGTAGATCTGTGCCCGCTCCGGCTTCTCGGCAAGAAAGTAATAAGCCATCCACTCCACCACCGGCACAAACACTCCGACCAGGACAACCCAGCGCCAGGGCGCGCGCGGACTCAGGAAACCAAGCAGCATGTTCGCCGCCAGCACCACCATCGCCGTCAACAGCAAATCGCCAACTTTGATGTCCAACCACCCCGCCAGCGCTCCCGACAACGACGCAAGCACGTAGTAAACGGCGTCGCCGCCCGGCTTTCGCTCCGGAAGAATTCCTCCCCAGCTTGTCATATTGTTAGTCTCGGATGCTGAGCTGTGAGCTTCGAGCAAATCGGTTGCCTCGTAGCTCGTAGCTTGCAGCCTCGTGTCATGAGTACGTGTAAAAACCGCGCCCGCTCTTGCGTCCCAGCCACCCTGCATCCACCATCTTGATTAGCAGCGGACAGGGCCGGTACTTCGGATCTCCCAGCCCATCCTGCAGCACCCTCATGATGTCCAGACAAACGTCGAGTCCGATAAAGTCCGCCAAAGTCAGCGGCCCCATCGGATGCGCCATCCCCAGCTTGAAAACCTCATCCACGGCTGCCGCGGTTGCGACGCCCTCCATCACCGCGTACATTGCCTCGTTCAGCAGCGGCATCAACACGCGGTTCGATACAAATCCCGGAGCGTCATTCACCTCCACCGGCGTCTTTTCCAGCTTCACCGCCAACTCGCGCACCGTCTCAAACGTAGCCTGTGAAGTGGCGAGTCCCCGAATCACCTCCACCAATTTCATCACCGGGACCGGATTGAAGAAGTGCATGCCGATGACCTTGTCGGCGCGTCCGGTCAGCGCCCCAATCCTCGTGATCGAAATCGAAGACGTATTCGTGGCCAGGATCACCTCCGGCTTCGTGATCCGATCCAGCTCGCGAACAATTTCCGCCTTGATCTCGAATTTCTCCGTCGCTGCCTCGATCACCAGATCGCAATCCGCGAGCTTCGTCCGATCGAGAACAGCTGTAATCCGGCCCAAGGTGGAGACTTTGTCGTCCGCCGCAATTTTGGCCTTGCCGACTTCGCGATCCAGATTCTTCGCAATGGTTGCGAGTCCGCGATCCAGAAATCGCTGCTCCACATCACAGAGCACGACATTGAAGCCGCTCCGCGCAAACACGTGTGCAATGCCGTTGCCCATCGTGCCCGCGCCCATCACTCCCACAAGCTGAATTGCCATGATTGCCTCACTAAAGGTTGCTGAGTAAAGGTCGCTGAGCAAAGAATGAAACTGGAAAGTTTAGCAGACCGGACTCGGGACAGTGTTGCAGAAAGAAACCAAGGCGCGGCAGACTCCATCGTCGCACGTGGTCGTCGATTTCGAGATGCGGCAAGGCGAAACAGCCGGACCGGAGCAAACCGTTCTTATGCTGCAGCCGCGCTAACTGAGTTCTCACTTCGCATAAGAAGAGTCCCCGCAATAATGAACCAAACCGCCTGGCTGAAGACCACCATGCCAAACCCGTGCGCATCAAGTTTCAGGCGGCCGGAGAACAGGGCGAGCAGCGTCACCGGTGCGAGAATGCAGCCGTAAATGCCCAAGTTGCGGGTTAATTCTCTGCCCCGCCAGATCGAAATCGACCACAGCAGGATGGCCACCGCGGACGCTGCCACGAATACCTGTGCATAGGCCTGGTTCACGTAGAAGTTGTAATGCGACATCATCCTCCAGCCGTCGATCGCCGCTGGCGACCCCGCGGAAGCGACGATTTGCCTGAGCACGCTGGGCGTCACCAGCCCGTCGGCCACCGCGGCATTCATCACGGCGACCAGTGCGAACGTGTAGAGAACGAGCCCGGTGACGGCCAGGCGGCCGGAAGAGGCCAGTTGTTGCGACAGACCCATGGCTCCAATAAACAGAAGGGGCACGCAGGCCAGGGCCAGCGCATGAACCGCGATCAGCATGCGGATCATCGGCTCGATATCGGCGGCCGCGATATGCCCGGTCGGATGCAATGCCATGGTTATAATCGAGCCAACGGTTCCGGTAATCAGGGCCAGACCACTCAGGCGATTATCTGTCATTCGTCGAGGCATGCGTCGAACTCTAGAGGGCTTAGTGGAAGCGGTCAACTTGCATCTGTGCCTGGTACCGCGATCCTGAACAAAGAGGTGTACGATGTCCCGAAAAAAGGCGGCGGCTTGCGGGTCAATTCCGGTTTTAGCGTCGAAATCGCCGCTGGCTGACCTGCGTCCGAAGTTAGCTCGGAAATTAGCTCCGAAGTCAGCTCCCAAATTAGCTCCCAAGATCGACCGCCGCGTACGGCGTACTCGCGATCGGCTGGGCGACGCGATCATTGGCCTGATGCAGGAGAATCCGTTCGAGACCATCACCGTGCAACGGGTTCTCGCCCGCGCGGGCGTGGGACGTTCCACATTTTACTCGCACTATCGTGACAAAGACGACCTCTTCCTCAGCGACCTGGAAGAGTTTCTCGAAATGATGTCTACTTTGATCTTGCGTCGACACGAGGCGTCGAATCGCGTAGCTCCAGTGCGGGAGTTGTTCGCGCACGTGGCCGAGATGACACAGTTGCGCGGTGCGCTGCTAGCCGCCGACAAGTACCGCGATTTTCTGGAGATGGCACAGGAATACTTTGCGCGCGCCATCGACCAGCGACTCATCGAGTTGCCTGCCGCACGCACCGTCGCCCCCGCGCAACGGACTGCGATGGCGCATGCTTTCGCGGGGGCGCTGCTGTCACTGATGTCGTGGTGGCTCGATCATGGGGCAACGACCACCCCGGAAACTATGGACGACCTCTACCATAAGATGGTCTGGTCCGGGGTCGCCGCCGAATCGGCCGCTTCACTGGCGAAGGGCCGGCGTTAGGAAAGAAGAAGGTTACTTTTCTTTGGCAACGTTCAGACGTGTCTCCGCCCGCTGCAAAGCGTCTTCCGCGCGCGCATAATCCACCTTCGGATCGTTGCTCTTCAGGTGCTGCTCGGCACGCTCTTTGGCTTTCTGCGCGCGCGCCACATCGATTTCCTGCGGACGCTCCGCCGCCTCCGCCAGGATCGTCACCTTGTCCGGCAACACTTCGGCAAAGCCCCAGGCCACCGACAGCGTATGCGTCGAGCCACTGGCCTTATAAGTAATCGCGCCAACCGCGAGCTCGGTAAGCAGCGGAGCGTGCCCGGGAAGTATTCCCAGATACCCGCTCAATCCGGGAATCTGCGCTTCCGCCGCCGCATCCTTGACTAGAAGCCGGGTCGGAGTAACGATTTCGAGTTGGAAAGTATCAGACATGTTGGTCGTTACTCGTCGGTCGACTGTTCTTAAACTGCCACGCCCTTCATTTTTTCAGCCGTTTCCAGCACTTCGTCGATCGTTCCCTTCATGTAGAAAGCCTGCTCTGGAATGTCGTCGTATTTCCCTTCCACAAGGCCCCGGAAACCCTTCAGCGAATCGCCGATCTTCACATAGCGCCCTGGAGTGCCGGTGAACTGCTCGGCCACAAAGAACGGCTGCGAAAGGAACTTCTGTATTTTTCGCGCGCGGGCGACCGTTACCTTCTGGTCTTCGCTAAGTTCGTCGATACCGAGAATGGCGATGATGTCCTGCAAGTCTTTGTAAGTCTGCAGTGTCTTTTTCACCATCTGCGCCACGTCGTAATGGTCCTCCCCGACAATGCGAGGATCGAGAATGCGCGACGTGGAAGCCAGCGGATCGACCGCCGGATAAATTCCAATTTCCGTAAGCGCGCGCGAAAGCACAGTCGTAGCATCCAGGTGCGCAAAGGTTGTTGCGGGCGCTGGATCGGTCAAATCGTCGGCTGGCACATAGATCGCCTGCACGGAGGTTACCGAACCCTTCTTGGTGGAAGTAATCCGTTCCTGTAACTCACCCATCTCAGTTGCTAAGTTGGGCTGATAGCCCACTGCACTGGGCATGCGGCCTAAGAGTGCGGATACTTCGGAGCCGGCTTGAGTGAAGCGGAAAATGTTGTCGATAAAGAGGAGCGTATCGGAGCCTTCTTCATCGCGAAAAAATTCGGCTACCGTCAGCGCAGTCAGCGCCACTCGCAGGCGCGCTCCGGGAGGCTCGGTCATCTGGCCATAAATCAGCGCCGCCTTGGACTCGACGGGCTTGCCCGGCTTGATCACTCCCGACTCAGTCATCTCCAGCCAGAGATCGTTGCCTTCTCTGGTCCGCTCGCCCACTCCGGCAAACACCGAGAATCCACCGTGCTGCTTGGCCACGTTGTTGATCAACTCCATGATGACGACTGTCTTGCCCACACCCGCGCCGCCGAACAGGCCGATCTTCCCGCCTTTCAAAAAAGGTTGGATCAGATCGATTACCTTAACCCCGGTCTCGAACATTTCCGCTGTCGTCGACTGTTCATCGAACGCAGGCGCAAGACGATGGATGGGCATTCTCTTGTCGCAGGCAATGGGGCCGAGATTGTCCACGGGTTCGCCGATGACGTTCATCACGCGGCCGAGCGTGCCGCGGCCGACGGGGGCAGAAATAGGTCCCCCCTGATCGATGGCTTTCATTCCACGCACCATGCCGTCGGTCGCTTCCATGGCGACGCAACGCACGCGACCTTCGCCGAGGTGCTGCTGCACCTCAAGAATGACGTTGATGGGGGATGGCACATTAAAGCCTTCGCTGACCACGCGAAGCGCCTGATAGACAGGGGGCATGGACCCTTCAACGAACTGGACATCGACGGCAGGACCGGCGATTTGGATCACTTTCCCGATATTCTCTGACATAAGACCTCAGCTACTAGCCACTAATTCTAGCCACTGGCAATCAAATTCTCTCTGACTTATAAAGTTGCCCACCGCTCGTAGCTAGCAACTGGCAAGCGTTCTCACTGCGCTGCTGCTCCGCTTACGATCTCTATAATTTCTTTTGTGATCTTGGCCTGGCGCGCTCGATTCATGATCAGCGTCAGCGAATCGATCATGTCGCTGGCATTGTTAGTTGCCGCGTCCATGGCGGTCATTCGGGCCGCGTGCTCTGCAGCTACCGATTCCAGCAACGCATGAAAAATCTGGATGCCAATATACTTCGGCAAAATTCCTTCGAAAAGTTGCTGAGGCGGCTGCTCATAGATGTAATCCACCTGACTCGCCCCGAACTTGGCGGCGTGCTCATCGACGGCGCTAGTGTCGGATGGGCGGGCTCCAACGCCCGCCGCCTTGGCTGCTTCGATCCGCCTCTTGCGTTCCTCTGGCGTGGCCTCTTCGGCCATGTGGATATCGACCTCGCCGATCTGCTTGATGGGCAACAGACGCTCCGCGACCAGGCGTTGCGCGATGACCGACTTGAATTCGTTGAAGAGAAGATAGACGCCATCAATCTCGTGCCGGGTATAGCGGGCGATGATGCTTTCGCTTAGAGTATTTGCAAAATTGTAGTCGACCTTGCCCATCACTCCGACATATTCGCCCACGATTTGCACGCGTCCGGCGCGCGGTCGAGCACCTTCTTCATCCAGGTGGACGGGCGGAGCGCCCGACCCTCCGCTCGTGGGTTTCTCTGGCGCAATCGGATAACGGCGCCGCATGAAATCACGGCCTTTGCGCCCTATGCACTCGACGTCAATATTCTGTTCGGCCTTAGACTGGATGAATCTCGAAACCATTTTCAGAATGTTGGTATTGAACGCGCCCGCGAGCCCTTTGTCTCCGGTGACTACGATCAGCAGTATGGTTTTTTCAGGCCGCTCGGCCAGAAGTGGATGAATTGGCTGCCCGGTGACGGGATCGTAGATATCGGCTCGGGAGACCAGCGATTTGAGAACATTGGTGAGCATCTGCGCGTAGGGGCGCGCAGCCATCGCAGCCTCCTGCGCGCGTCGCAGTTTCGCCGCGGAGACGGTCTTCATGGCCTTGGTAATCTGCCGCGTGTTGACCACGCTGCGGATACGACGCCGGATGTCGAGGATGTTTGCCATTCGTGTAGAGACGCGGCTTACCGCGTCTCCATCTCCTAGACGCAGCAAGCCGCGTCTCTACAAAACTACTTTGCTACTGCCTGTCTCGTATCTACAAATTGCTGCTTGGCCTCTTTGATTACTCTGGACATCTCAGCTTTCAAGTTGTCATCCAGAATCTTCTTTTCCATGATCGTATTCAGCAGGCCCGGATTCGTTGTCTCCACGTACTTGTAAAGATCTTTCTCGAAGTCGCGCACCTGATCGACAGGCATATCGTCCAGCACTCCGCTGGTGCCGGCGAAGATGATCAGGATTTGCTTCGAAAACGGGAGCGGGCTGAACTGCCCCTGCTTCAGCAATTCCACCAGGCGTTGCCCGCGATTAAGCTGCGCTTGCGTGGCTTTGTCCAGGTCGCTGCCGAATTGTGCGAAGGCGGCCAGTTCGCGGTATTGAGCTAGTTCAAGCTTCAGAGTTCCTGCCACCTGGCGCATGGCCTTGATCTGGGCGCTGCCGCCCACACGGCTTACGGACAGTCCGACGTTCACCGCCGGACGAACGCCCTGGTTGAATAAGTCGGTTTCCAGATAGATCTGCCCATCGGTGATCGAAATCACATTGGTTGGAATGTAGGCAGAAACGTCGCCGGCCTGCGTTTCGATAACGGGAAGCGCGGTTAGCGATCCGCCACCGTTTTTGTCGCTTAACTTGGCGGCGCGCTCTAACAGACGCGAGTGGAGATAGAAGACGTCTCCGGGATAGGCTTCGCGGCCGGGAGGACGGCGCAACAACAGCGAAATCTCGCGATAGGAGGCGGCGTGCTTGGAAAGATCGTCGTAGATGCAAAGCGCGTGGCGTCCCGAATCGCGGAAAAACTCACCCATGGCACAGGCCGCATAGGGAGAAATGTATTGCATGGGAGCGGGTTCGGAAGCCGACGCGGCGACTACGATGGTGTATTCCATGGCGCCGGCATCTTCGAGAATCTTGACCACCTGGGCAATTGAACTGCGCTTCTGGCCGATGGCGTTATAGATGCAGATCAGATTGTTGCCCTTGTTATTGATGATGGTGTCGAGGGCTACGGCGGTTTTGCCGGTCTGGCGATCGCCGATGATCAACTCGCGCTGTCCGCGGCCGATGGGGATCATGGAGTCGATGGCCTTCAATCCGGTGGCCATGGGCTCGCGCACGGGCTGGCGGGCAACGACGCCGGGAGCAAGGCGCTCCAGGGGAATGAATTTATCGGTGGCGATCGGACCCTTGTCGTCAATCGGCACGCCGAGCGAGTTGACGACGCGGCCAATCAAGGCGTCGCCCACGGGCACGCTCACGATGCGGCCGGTGCGCTTGACTTCGTCGCCTTCCTTGATCTCGGTATATTCGCCGAGGATGACCACGCCCACCTGATCTTCTTCGAGGTTCATGGCGATTCCGGCGACGCCGTGCGAGAAGCTGAGCAACTCGCCGGCCATGACCTTGTCGAGGCCGTAGACACGGGCGATGCCGTCACCGAGGGTGATGATGGTGCCAACTTCGTCGACCGCGATCTTGGATTCGTAGTTCTCGATTTGCTCGCGGATTAATTGGGTAATTTCGTCTGCTTTGATTTGTGCCATAAAAGTCAGCTCTTAGCTTCTAGCTCCTGGCTTCTTGCCTTTCGCTCTTTCGCAGCTTACCTGTCCTCCGGGCTCAAGCCGGCCGCCAGCAGGTAGAAGGCAGAAGCGCTCCCTAACCTTCCACTAACTGCTCCCTTATCCGGTCTAACTGGCCACTCACTGACCCGTCATAGATAGTGCTGCCTACCTGCACTACTGCTCCGCCTAATAGTTTGGCGTCTTGTTCGTATCTTGCTCTGATCTTTTTGCCCGTCATTTTCGTGATCTCGGCTTCCAGCATCTGTTTTTCGGAGTCGCTCAACTGACGCGCGCTGCTGATTTGCGCTTCCGCGAAGCCCTGGCGGTCGTTCAATTCCTGCTCCAGTTGTTTCAGAATTTCGCTGAAAAGCGGCAGCCTTCGATGATCGGTCAGCACGGCTACGTAGTTTCTCACCTGCCGCGTCGTCCCGAGTCTGGCGGTAATCGCATCAAGCACGGCGCGTTTGCGGTCGCCCGGAATGGCCGGATTTACCAGCACGCGGCGCAACTGATCGCTCTCCTTGAGCAGGGCCTTAATGTCGTGCAGTTCCTCGAGCGCCCGCGCAGGATCGAGATGGCTGCTGCCGGTCATTACTACATCGGCAAAGGCGCGGGCGTAGGTGCCGACCACGGAGGCCATGGCTAGCGGCCATCCTTTCCGCCATTATCATCAAGCTTGTTATCGGAAGAGCGCGAAGCCAGCTTCGAGGCAAAACTGCGGACCAGCACCTGGTCCGTATCTGAATCGACGTGAATCTGCTGGCGCGCCAAGGCGATGGCGAGGCTTGCCGTGTGCGTGGCCAATTCGCGGCGGGCTTGCTTGGCGGCCGCAGCGATCTCCTGCTCGGCGCTAAGGACCACTTTGCGAATGTCTTCCTCCGCGGCTTTCTGGATGCGGACCTCTTCCGCGTCGCCCTCTTTTTCCGCGGAAGCCTGCATTTGTCCAATCTCGACATCCAACTTGCGAAGACGATTCTCGATGTCGGCCAGGCGGCGATTCGCTTCCTGGCTGGCGGCGCGCGCTTCTTCCAACGCCTGCTGGATCGATTGGTTGCGGTTCCGAAGCATGCTGGGCACGTACTTACGCCCGGCCCAGATCACGATCACCGCAACGATGGCGAAGTTCAGACCCGAGAGCAGCAGGTGCGTGCCATGCACGCTCCAATCGATTTTCCTGGCGAGCCATCGAATCGGCTTGGCGTGCTTTAGACTCGCGTTTTCTTCCTGTTCTTCCCCGGCGGCCTCGCGGGTCTCCTCGGCGAGTGTGCCGCCAATGGTCTTGGGGGCCGATCCGGCTTGCTTATCTTCTTTCGTGGATCCGGCGGCTTGGGAAGGCGGTGGCGCGGGTTGCTCCTGCGAGTAGCCAGGTTGCGTGCAAATCGCCTGCAAGAAGGCCATCAGCAACAGCGCCAGGAGCGTGCGGCCGATCGCTCGCATCACTCGCCCGGCAGCAACCGGGGCTGAACGCGGGCACACGAGGGCACCGGTAAAGCGACGCCCCGATACGAAGTCGCCACATCCCTTTGCGCTCATTCTCATTGCCCACCGACCTGGCTGGGCCCCGCCATAGGGCGCAACACCGTGCGCACGATATCGGTGGCCAGTCTGGCCGCGTCCGATTGCAACTTCGACATGGCCAGCTTCTTATCCTCTTCTATGGCGGTGCGGGCCTGCTCCACCTGCTCCTGCGCCCGTGTGCGAGCTTGATTCACGGCTTCTATGCGAGACTGATTGGCCTGCTGGCGGCGCGCTTCCTGGTTCTTGAAGATCTTCTGGCGGGCTTCGCGGAGGCGCTGCTCGTAGT
>OBLU010004142.1_pt1 | contig 13079 bp, 10 predicted proteins | sample 1518681 | NCBI WGS metagenome assembly OBLU01 (sample SAMEA3539304, study PRJEB22396) | soil metagenome | biome: tundra; feature: field; material: soil | place: USA | collected 2010-05 | depth 0.15 m | reverse complement strand
TCTTCAACGAACGGGTCTAATGCGATGGGCGCCGGCGCGTAGACGCTGGTCGCCGCCACAATCGAGATGAGTTCCATACGCGCGCGCTGGTGGATCCTCAAGCGGACGCTGCGGCCCTCCGGAGAGCATGCGTCAGCCTGGGAGATGTGAGGTTTTGTGGATCTCTCGATCTTCGTGCAACGGGGTGGTCTGGGCCGGCTGCAATCGAGCGCCCGGCCTGCGAGTGTCGGCCGATGGGCCGAGCCTGGCGAACGGACGCCCGGACGTCGTGATCGTGAAGTGCTCGTCGGCCTCCGCGCGCCTGAGAATTGGCCGACCCAGGGTGCGCAGATCGCGTTGGGCGATCTCGACCATGCCGCAACGCAGCAGTCCTGCTGCGCTGTGGTGGACCGGATCACCCCCTGGGCGAGTGTCAGTCGGCGTCGGCGACGATCGAGCCCACTCGCTCGCCCAGCTTCGGGTCGCGCCTGATGGCGATCACGCCCCAGATCAACGCTACGAGCAGCACGCCGCCCGCGATCGCGGGGTAGTGGTCAAATGGCGCTGGCTGTCCCGGCTTGACCAGATCGTACAGCGGATACCCGATCGCCGCGGCGCCCAGCAGCGGCAGCAGCAGGTGCTTGACGACTGAGAAGCTCGGGCGCTCGTAGCGGTGGTAGTACACCGGAAGCGCCAGGTTGGCGGCCAGGTAGGTGAGCGCGATCAGAATCGTTCCCAACGTCGCGATCTCGCCGAAGAACGTCACCGGCGGCGTGTTCCAGCCGAACACGTAGGACAGCCCCAGGGCGAGCGCGAGATACACCGAGAAGGCCACCCACGGCGTGCGGCGGGTCGCCGTCAGCCGCGCGAGCACCGACGGCAGCAGCCCCTCACGGCCGGAGTTGAAGATGATCCTCGCCTGCGCGTTGGTGGCCGAGATCAGGCAGGAGCAGATCGAGGTGAAGCCCGCCAGGTAGGCGACGAACAACATCCCGCTGGCCACCCCACCGGCCGCCGTGATGAACGGAATCGAGGCGGCGGTTAGCGCCTTGGCATTGTCGTCGAAACCGACCACCGTCGCGTAGGACAGGAACACGTAGACAACGCCCACCACCGCGATGCTCGAGAACACGGCCCGTGTGACGCCCCTGCGGGGGTCGCGGTGCTCCTCGGCGAGCGCCGCCGAGTTCTCCCAGCCGACGAACAGGTAGATGGCGAGTGGGAACCCCAACGACAGGCCCGAGAGGCCATTATGCAGGTGGGAGGGATCGAACGGCGAGGCGTTGATGTGGCTGGAGTGCTGGACGAGCAGCGCGATCGCGACCCCCATCAGCAGCACGATCTGGAACACGAACAGGACGGCTGCGACCTTCGTCGAGGGCTTGGCCCCGATCACGATCAGCGTCAGCGCGCCAAGCGACAGGACCGCGCTGATCACCTGCCACGGGATCGTGATGCTCAGGTAGTGCTGCAGGATCGTCTCGGCCAGGCCGCCGGAGATCGCCACCACCGCGGCCACCGCGATGATGTAGCCCACGCCCAGGACGACCGCCGTCACCACCGCGCTGTAGCCGCCGAACGCGCTCCCGATGAAGGTCACGAACGAGCCGGTCGACGGCCGCGAGCGCGAGAACTGGCTCAGCGTGTTGCCCAGCAGCGCGATCGCGATCGTCCCGGCGATCACCGTCAACGGCGCCGCGATCCCAGCGGCGGTCACGATCAGCGCAAAGGCGAAGTAGAAACTCATCGCGGGCGCCATGTCGGCCAGCGTCGCGGCCGTGATGTCGACATCGTTGAGCACCCCTCGAGCCAGGCGCCCCTCTCCTGGCGCGGCGGGGCTCGACGCCTGCTGGGCACGATCGCCAGTCGTCGCCATCCGTGATCCCTCCTCCGAGTAGGGCCGGTCTGAGGCCCGGAGCATATACCGCCCGGCCGGGCTGCCCGCGCCACCGCACTGACCGCATCGCCGCGCCGGGTCGATTGCGGCACGCGCTGACCAGCATCCCGCCGGCGCTCCCGTTCGGCCGCTGAGCGCGATGATGAACACCGCCAGCCGCCTGAGAGCGACCGAGGCGAGCCGCAACAACGCCAGCGCCTGCTGGGCGCTGCGCGCGGCCGCGCCCGAAACCCCGTACCACGGGAGCAGGAAGATGAGACAGACCGCGGTGGCGTGTCTGCTCTACGCCATGGGCCGTGACTCCGTCTTGCCCAAGCGGATCTTCGGCTACATCCAGCCCAAGTTCCACACGCCGGCGATCAACGTCCTGCTGTCGGGGTTAGTCGGGCTCATCGCGCTCAAACTGAACGTCGCCACGTCGACCTCGTTCATCAACTTCGGCGCCTTCAGCGCGTTCACGTTCGTGAACCTCTGTGTGATTGCCATGTTCATCCGCCAGCGGCGCGAGCACGGCCCATCGCAGCGGGTCGTGCCCCATGTCGTCTTCCCGGCATCGGCGCCGTGGTCGACGTCTACCTCCTGCTGCACCTCGACGGCAAGGCCAAGCTGCTCGGGCTCGGCTGGCTTACCTTGGGCGTGCTCTACCTCACCTACCTGACGCGAGGGTTCCGGCGCCCGCCACCGGAGATCGACTTCGTCGAGGAGTGAGCCGGGCTCTCCCCGGTCTCACCGTCGAACTTGAGCCGCGTCGGTCGTTTGCGTCCAGGACGCCGCCTCGTCACCAAGAAACGGGTGGCGTCACGACCGCCACCGCGACCAGGCGGCCTGTTTGGTGGTTCCCGCGATCTGTCCGACCTGTGCCCAGGAGCTGTTTTCCCCCAACGACCGGGCGACCTCCCCGAGGGCCTCCCCGACGATCGGACTGATCTGCAGGAGCTCGGCAAAGGCGTCTTTGCTCCCCTGCCGACCGAGCGCCTCCAGGCAGTCGCGAGCCAGCGCGGCCAACTCTTGGGTCGATAATCCGGCCAGCTCCTCGTTCTGGTCCCGGGTCATCGCGGCTCGCGTAGCACGACCGCTTTTGTCTCCTCCGGGGAGCTGAAGGTGCGCCGCCAGGACGTCTCGGGCCAAAGGTAGTCCACGACGCCGTCGGTCGGGCGGTAGACGGCCGTGTAGAGCGTGCCGAAGGCCCGTGAGAACGCCGTGCTGTGCAGCGGCGCCCGCAGGAAGGCGGCGGCGAGGTTGCCCGGCTCGGGTTGGGTTGCGAGCAGGCGGATGAGTGCCTGCTGGCGCTCGACGCTGCGGAATCTGCGTGCGTGCGCGGGGTCCTCCGGCGTCGCACCCCGGTGGTTGGTCGCGACCCGCGCGCGGGTGAATTCCGGTGCTAGGCCGGGCGCAACAAAGGCGGTGAGCGTCTCTGCGGCCGCGTCCACCACCGTCAGATTGTAGGCCATCCCCACCGGGAGACGCTCGAGTACGCGGCGCACGTCGGCGATGCTGCTCGCCACCTCCAAAAGGTAGCGCACCACCAGGGGGATCCCGAAGCCGGGGCCGTAGCCGCGTCGCCCGCCGAAGGCCAGCGAGATTGCGAGCCCGGCGTCGTTCATCCCGTCCAGCAACCCCCACAGGCAGTCACCGGTGCCAAGGACACGTCGCCCGGTGAACCTGCTGGAGTAGACGACCCGCTCGAAGAGGTCGACGCCGTAGTCATAGTTACGCACCAGCACCGGCGTCGGCCCGGGCAGCACCGCCTGGGAACAGCCCGGCAGGAAGCGGGGTGGATTCCACAGGGTCAGCATCCGGGCGGCGAGCTCGTCCCCGCCGGCGAGCTCGACCATGCGCTCCCAGGTGGGCACGAGCTCCGGCATATGCCGGGTCAGCATCGCTTGACAGGTGTCGAGGTCCGGCCGAGCCGCGGAGCCCTCGCTCAAATACCAGCTGCGGTAGGCGGGCCAGGTGGCCTCGAACAGCGACCGCCATCGAGGTCCGGGGCGCGGTTCACGGATCCCGTACATCGTCATCGGGACGACGTGGTCCGCCGGCACGACAGACGGCAGCGGCGCGAGTGGCGACCCATCGGACCAGTCGGCGGACCAAGCAGAGCCCATCGCCCGCCCGAGTATCGCTGCCGAGCGGGCAAGCGCCGCGAACGCCTCAGGGTCGGGGCGCTCGGCCAACGCCTTGACAGCTCCCCGGACCAAGGTCGCTCAGCTCCGGCACCGTCATCCTGTCCATTTTCGCTGGGTTTCTCACCGTGCCGTCAAGTCTACCCTGACGAGGACGTGTCCGTCAAGGCAGCTTTGACGGCGGCGAAGGCTTGTCGGCTGAAACGCGAACCGGTATCCTTCAGCTTTGGGCACGAGGAGGAGCTGTGACACCCACGGACAGCGAGACCGCCAGGGCACCGTTGCGCGGGATCCCTGAGATCCGGAACTTCTTCCGCACGAACACCGTGCCGGTCTACTTCGTGGGCGCCACGCCGTTCAACCTGCTGGGCCTTGACCGGTGGGTCCGCAACATCTCCTACGTCAGCTACTACGACGCCTGGGACGGCGAGCACCCGCGGGTCTTCACCCCCCAGGACAAGCCGTATGTTGAGTTCGCCAACGGCGAGGAAATCAACAACTACCTGCTGCTGCACCCCGAGGTGCGGGCGTTCATGGCTCGGGGCGACGGTCGGCCCAAGGTGGCGATGGTGTTCTTCGACGAGGAGACCGAGCGGATCTGCGCCGAGCTCGGCTACGACCTGGTGCTGCCCTCCGCCGAGCTGCGCACGCGTCTGGACTCCAAGATCGTCACAACCCAGCTGGGCAACGATATCGGTGCACCGAGCGTACCCAACGTCCTGGTCTCCGTGGACTCATGGGACACGCTCGTGCAGGTGTCCACCGACGCCGACCTCGGCACCGACCTCGTCGTCCAGATGCCCTACGGCGACTCCGGTAAGACGACGTTCTTCATCTCCAGCGCGGCTGACTGGACGCAGTACGCCGAGGAGATCGTCGGCCAGGACGCCAAGGTGATGAAGCGGATCAACACCCGGTCGGTCGCGGTGGAGGCGGTCCTGACCCGGCACGGCACGATCGTCGGGCCGTTCATGACCGAGCTCACCAGTTACCCCGAGCTGACGCCCTACGAGGGCGGCTGGTGCGGCAACGAAATGTTTCACGACGTGCTGGCCCCGCAGCACCGGGAGGTTGTCACCGGCCTCGTCCAGCGACTCGGCGACCGGCTCGCGCAGGAGGGCTACCGCGGGTTCTTCGAGGTCGACATCCTCGTCGACACCGACACCGACACGGCGTACCTCGGCGAGCTAAACCCGCGGATCAGCGGCGCCTCCTCGATCACGAACGTGACGGCCGGGGCCTACGCCGACATCCAGCTCTTTCTCTTCCACCTGCTGGAATACATGGACGTCGACTTTGAGTTCGACGTCGACGAGATCAACGCCCGCTGGCGGGACCTGGCCGCGGAGGACCTGTGGAGCCAGATGATCCTGAAGGAGACCTCACCCGCGGTCGAGCGGATCGAGACCGCGCCAGCGACCGGGCAGTGGTATCTGGACAACGACACGCTGCGCTTCCGCCGGGCGGCGCTGGATTGGCACCAGCTGCAGGACGAGTCGGAGTCCTTCTTCCTGCGGATCTCCGGGCCTGGTGACTACCGTTGGAAGGGCGCGGACCTGGGGGTGCTCGTGACGAAGGGTCGGTTGCAGGCCGACGAGCAGGGGGCGGGCGGCGCTGATGGCGCCACGGGAACCACTACCGTGCTGACCGACGGGGCCCAGCTGCTGATCGACGCCTTGCGTGCGCAGTTCTCCGGCACGCCGGTCAAGGAGCCAGCCGCGCCCACCGCGCCGGTCGGCCTCAAGTAACAGTCGTTATGTCCGCCGCGATCGTGGCGATCGCCGCGAGCGTCGCGTCGAGCATGCCAGCGTCCTGCGGGTAGGGCCACGAGGACAGTTTGGCCGCGACCACGCGGCGGGTGGGGTCGACGTAGACAAGCTGGCCGTGAATGCCCAGACACAACAGCAGATCCCGGTCGGGGAACGGCACCCAGAACTGATTGCGGTACATGCCGCCGGGCATCCGCTGGTCATTCTCACTCGCGGCGAAGGCCGCCCGGGAGTCGTGATCACCCGTGTAGCTGTCGGCGAGCCACCAGGCCGGGACGACCTGCTGGTCGCCGACCCGGCCGTCATCGAGCAGCAGCTGGCCGAAGCGGCCCAAGTCCCGCAGCGTGACAGCCAGCCCGCCGTCATGCATCACCGCGCCGGCGGAGTCCACTGCCGCGTCCGCGTCGTATTCCGGGGCGAGACGTGACCAAAGCACGTTGGAGAGCAGCTCCGGCATGCGTACGCCGCTGGCCCGCTCGCACACCCAGCCAAGCACATCTGTCTCACACGAGCGGTAGGAAAACGGGCCGCCGTGCCGCCCGGTGCCCGAGAGAGTGCAGAGGTATTCATACATGGACGTGGGAAGATCAGCGCGGACCCGCGGTGCCCATCCAATCACCTGCTCCAGCACCCGCACCTCGGCGTCGCCGTCCAGGTAGTCCTCGGAGAAGGCGATGCCAGATCGCATGTCCAGCACATTCCGGACCGTCGCGCCGTCATAGCCGGAGCCGACGAGTTCGGGCACATGGGCCGTGAGCCGGGCGTGCAGGTCCAAGACGCCCCGGTCGAGCAGGACCGCCGCCACACAGCCCACCAGGGACTTGCTCACCGACATGAGCATGTGAGTTCTGTCCGGGGCCATGCAGGCGGGGTATTCCTCCGCGACTACCTTGCCGTCGCACAGGACGAGGAAACCGTCGGTGTAGGTCTCAGCGAGGATCTGCGCGACAGTGCTGTCGTTGCCCCCGGTCCGCGGCACGCACCGTTGCGGGTCGTATTCCGGCCCCGATGGCAGCGGCCGCGGCGCCGCGGCGCCGCGGCTCACCCGCGCGGTGGGCACGACCTCGCGCAGGGAGTGGAAGGTCGTCCTGTTATACGGCGGAAGCTGCCACGTGGCCAGCGTCCACCGCTCGGCGATCGGAGGCGGGAAACCGGGCATCATCTGCCGTCCCGATCAGCCGCCGACGAGCACCAGCGGCGTGAGGTCAGCGAGGACGCCGCCCGGACGCGCCTTATCGAAGACCGCGACCCCGGGCTCCCCGGCGAGGGCGACGACCCGCTCCAAGACGGGGCCTCAGCAGGCTCCGCGCGCTTTCGAGCCAGTCCGCGAACGTCGTTCATGGACATCTCCGGGGAAATGGCCGGCTGGACTGTCCGGCGGCTGTGTCCGTCGCCGCGTTTGCGAGCGCGGCGAGCTTAACTTCCACCGAAGTGGTCCTTCGGTCCTTGTAACAGCGCTATTCGCATCGAGTCGCTCCTTGGCGATCGAAGTCGGGGATCAATTGCCACCAGACTCAGACCGGGTTCCGACGGCGCGCGACGCGGATGCCGATCGGCGCGGTCGATCGCACGCTGGAAGCGCCGCGCGAAGTCCGCGTTGACCGGTCCGTACAGCAACAGGTGCTCTCGAGACCGGGACGTTCGCCGCCAAGAGCGAAGCGCTGTACTGGGCGACAGCACCCGTCCATGAGTAACAGCGCCAGAGACGTTCCTGCGAAAGCGGCGGCGTTACCCAAACTGATCCGATGGCCCGAGACGAGTCCGCAAGCGTTCTCCACGGCCTCATGCAGAACCACGCCGACCGGAATGCCTCAGGCGAGAACGTTGCGCTATCAAGGTTTGGGGACGCGGTCGCCATGCGAATGGCGCCAGCCCCTGCGTCCCGATCGGTGGAGGCGGCGAGGGAAGCGAGATCGCGGCGCAAGGTTCTTCTTCGGCACGGATGCGTCGCTGGTAGCCAGTCTTAGAGCATGACAGAGAGCTCAGACGAGAGTGCCGCCACCGGCCCGATGCTTCTGCAATGACGGACCCCAAACGGACAGGGCAGTGGTCGGCCCCGACGATGAGGAACTGGGATGCGGTCCCTCCTGCTGGCTTCGGCGCCAAGCAGGGGTGTCAGGCTGCCGCCTGAGGCGTCGTGAGAGTGCTGGAACGTAGGCAGCACAGCACGCCGCCGCTCGCGGTACTGCCGCTTCCCCAGCGGAATGCGGAACGGCTCGAGCGTCCTGAGGAGCTCTACCTCGCGCTCATCGAGTGGGTTTCGAGCGCCGACGACGCCAGATCATCGAGATCGACCAAGAGGCTGTCGGCTGGAGCAAGTCAACACCCAGATCAGGCTGATCACCCGCCGCGGCTTCGGCTACCATTCACGAGACGCCGTGATCGCACTCGCGATGCTCACACTCGGAGGCCTCTGCCCGCCCCTACCCGGCCGCTGACACAACCCACGGGAACGTCAGTACCTTCGCATTTTCTCGGCCCGCGCCACCTACGACGGTACTTCGAGCTCATCGAGAGCTTGATCGCACCTCGGCGGCCCGAAGACACCACCGTCGCCGCCCCTGCGAGCGCAACCGTCCCAGCTTTACGAGGAAACGACCAGTGAAGGAGGCAAATCTATGTTCCACAAGGTGATGTGGGCAACCGACGGCTCCGACGCCGCGGACCGCGCCCTCCCGCTTGCGAAGGCCCTCGCCGCGGATGGTGGTGGGGAGTTGCTCGTCGCTCACTGCGAAGAGCTGACGAGGCCGGGCAAGGCGGGGGGCAGCTTTCCGGTTCACGCCGATGAAGGCGAACTGAAGGTGAAGATCGAGCGTCAGGTCGCCGAGCTCTCGGAGGAGGGAGTCTCTGCCAGCGTCCAGATGATGCGAAGCCGCGTCGGCGGTGCCGCCCACGCGATCGCGGACGCGGCGCGCGAGGGAGGAGCCGAAGTGATCGTCGTGGGCACGCGGGGACACACCGCGCTGGCGGGACTGCTGCTCGGCAGCGTCACGCAGCGACTGCTGCACATCTCGCCGTGTCCGGTGCTGGCCGTGCCGACGGCCGGCCCCGAAGCGCGCGGCTGACCCACCACTCCGCAACATCCCCGACCGGCTCAGGCGGTCGCTAGGGATGCTCGTCCTCGGAAAGAAGGCTGCTGTCGGCGAGCCGGCAAGAATCGGAATCTCCTGACGTTTCCGTGGGTCGTGTCACCGCGGTAAGGATGGGCACAGGTCGGCGAGTTTGAGCATCGCGAGCGCGATCAGCGCTTCGGGTGTGTGGAACCCGAACGCGCGTCGGGCGATCAGCCGGATCTGGGTGTTGATCTACTCGATCCGGGCGTTGGAGAGCCCGTGGTGGATCGCGGCGAGGCTCGCTGGTCGGTGATCGTGCGGGCGAGCTTGACGAATGACGGCAGTCGTGATCGGCGCGCCCAGGCCAGCCAGCGGTCCAGGAGCCGCTCGGCGGCCGCAGCGGGGAGCTGATAAATCTGGCGCAGTTGCTCTTTGAGCAGGTAGGCGCGGTAGAGCCGGGCGTTGGTCTGTTGGATGGTGGCAAGCTTGGCGGCCTGGCGGTCGGTGAGGTTCTCCGGGTTTTTCCAGACCGCGAACCGGGCGCCCTTCAGATCCCGAACGAGCTGCAGGTTGCCTTGGCGTCGCGCTTCGTTCCAGACTTCGCGGCGGACCTGGGCGAGCGCGTCGGTGGCCAGCATGATCACGTGGAAGGGGTCCACGCACCGGTCGGCCTGCGGGGCGCGCTCGGCGATCGGTCTTGAGATCCACGCCGCCATGTCGGCTGAGATCAACTCCAGCTGTGTGCAGCGCTCCGGGCCCAACGCGTCAAAGAACCCCAGCACGGTCTGGCTGTCGCGGCCGGGCGCGGCCCACACCAATCGGCCGGTGTGGTGATCGACGACGACGGTGAGGTAGCGCTGGCCTTTGCGGTGGCTGATCTCGTCGATCCCGATCCACCGCAGCCCGTCGAGCAGATCACCCTCGCGCATCGCTTCGGCCGCGACCCGCTCAAGGATCGTGCCGACCGACCGCCACGCGATCCGCATCAGCTCGGCGACCGCGGTCTTGGAGCAGTTCACCGCCAGCCAGCAGACCTGGTCCTCGAAGGCCCTGGTGAAACGCGAGTCGTGTCGCGCCCACGGCACCGCACAGACCACCACCCCGTGGCGGCGGCAGGTGACCCTGACCGCGTCCGCCTCGACGAACGCGAACGTCGTCCCGAGGTCCAGCGCCCGCCAACGCCGGCGCCCCTCCCCAAGGTCATAGCCCGGACAGCGGCGCCGACAGACGCCGCACCGATCCCGCTCCCGCCACGACGGCCGGACCGCCACGATCACCTCCCCCTCGATGCCCATCCTGACGTCCTCGACAACGGCTCGGCGCAGCCCGAGCAGCCCGGCCCATACCCTGATACCGCGCACGTCGCATCGCCTCCTGAGAATCCAGCCGTGAAGAAGCCGGAAACCCTACGAGCCGTGCGGCGTGCGCCCCTTCCTCAGCCCCTCCCCCCACCCACGGAAACGTCAGGAGCGCCATTTTTCAAAGAGGAAAACCTACAAACCCAGTCTCCGTGGAACCCGGTCCAGCTCGCGCCTAAAGGGAACACGCTCGCGGCCTGACCCGGTGGACCCGTGCCGCGGATCGCCGGCGCGATCGCGCGCTGGCGCATCACACCACGCGGAGTACAGTCCTTCTCAGAGGGCTTCATCGTGAGGTCGGTCTAACGGGCGGGCAGCATGAGCTGACTTCGGAGCGTTTCCTGCCACGCAGGGCTAACCGGGGGTCGCCGTGCCGGACCCGCTCAAGCTTCGAGTAGACATGCCGCCGTCGTCCGCGGACGACCGCCGTCGAGTCGATAGCGGGCAACGGGATGACTGACGGCCTGCTGGAGGCCCGGTTCGACGGGCCTGGGGGCGTTCGGGGACCGCAGCGGCCGGCTGGTGTTCCCGCAGCACGCACGGCCGCAGCCTGTCTGGAGCGGCCTCTGACTGCTCGCTTGGCTGCGCTCCGGACCGGGTAGGCGGTGAGCGTGACCGATGGGCCGTCCGCTGCCACGGGCTCACAGAGGGACCGGCCCGGAGGCGGGGATGCGGGATGATGGCGGGAAGCAGTCCGGCGGTCGGACCGCCGCGGCGGCGCTGACGCTCGCCGCGCTGGGGGTCGTCTTTGGCGACATCGGCACGAGCCCCCTCTACGCGCTGACTTCGGTGTTCGAGGTCCACGGCGTGAAGCCGGACCACGCCGGCGTGTACGGGATGATCTCGCTGGTCGTCTGGACGATCGTCCTGGTCGTCTCGGTGAAGTACGTGGCGTTCGTGATGCGCGCCGACAACCAGGGCGAGGGCGGGATCATGGCGCTGGTTGCACTCGTCGGGAAGCTGCCGGTGAAGGACCGCCGCGTCAAGGCGATCCTCGTCGCGATCGGGATCCTCGGAGTGGCCCTGTTCTTCGGCGACGGGGCGGTCACGCCCGCGATCAGCGTGATCTCGTCGGTCGAGGGGCTGAAGATGGCGGTGCCGGGAGTCACTTCGCTCGTGGTGCCGATCACGGTCGCCCTGCTCACGCTGCTGTTCGCCTATCAGCACTTCGGGACGCACGCGATCGGACGCCTGTTCGGCCCGATCATGGCCGTGTGGTTCGCGCTGCTCGCCGTCACCGGCGGGGCCAAGGTCGCGCAGAGCCCCGGGATCCTGAAGGCCCTGTCTCCCACCTACGGGATCTCGTTCTTCGCCGACCACCCGGGCGTCGGCTTCCTCTCCCTCGGGGCCGTGGTGCTCGTGGTCACCGGCGCCGAGGCGCTCTACGCCGACCTCGGCCAGTTCGACCGGCCGTCGATCAGGCGCGCGTGGTTCTTGGTTGTGTTCCCGGCTCTGCTGATCAACTACCTCGGGCAGGGCGCCCTGATCCTCGCAGACCCCAAGGCGGTCGCGACCCCGTTCTTCGGGCTGATGCCGAAGTGGGCGCAGGTGCCGATGGTGGTGGTGGCCGTGCTGGCCACGATGATCGCCTCCCAGGCGGTGATCACCGGCGCGTTCTCCGTCACCCGCCAGGGGGTGCAACTGGGCTTCCTGCCCCGGATGCAGATCCGTCACAAGTCCGGGTCAGAGGGGCAGGTCTACGTTCCCGCCACCAACTGGCTGCTGTACGTCGCCGTGATCGGGCTCGTGATCGGGTTCGGCTCCTCCACGGCGCTGGCGTCCGCCTACGGCATCGCCGTCACCGGAACGTTCGTGACGACCACCCTCCTGTTCTTCGCGATCGTGCGGATGCGCTGGCACAAACCACTGTGGATCGTGCTGCCGGGAGCCGCGGTGTTCCTCGTCATCGACCTCACCTTCTTCTCGGCAAACCTGACCAAGATCGCCTCCGGCGGCTGGTTCCCGCTCACCGTCGGACTGCTGATCTTCACGGTCCTCACGACCTGGCAGCGCGGCCGGGGGCTCGTCACGGCCAAACGCTCGGAGGCCGAGGGGTTGCTGAGCGATTTCATCGACGAGATCGCGACGATCGACCCGCCGCCGTACCGCGCGCCGGGCACGGCCGTCTGCCTTTCCGCCGGCAAGCAGACGACGCCCCTCGCCCTACGCGACAACCTGCACTACAACCACGTGCTGCACCAGCACGTCGTGATCGTGTCCGTCGAGACCGGGACGGTCCCCCACGCCGATCCCTCCGAACAGGTCGTCATCGACGACCTCGACTACATCGGCGACGACGTCCTCTACCTGACGATCCAATACGGCTTCCAGGACAAGCAGGACGTGCCAGCGGCGCTGCGCCGTGCCGCCGAGCAGGGGATGCTCGGGGATCTCGACATCGAGGACGCGATCTACCTCGTCTCCGAGATTACGCTCGTCAGCGGCGATGACCCGGGCCTGCGGCGGTGGCGCAAACGGTTGTTCCTGCTGCTCGCGCGCACATCGAGGAGCCCGGTCGACTCCTACCACCTGCCGAAGCACCGGATCGTGACGATGGGCTCCTACATCGAGCTCTAAGCGCGCGACAGCGGAACCGGGCGGCCGACATGGAAGCGCTGGGCGTAATCGGCGCCCAGCTACCGCAGCAGATCGAGGGTAGCCTGGCCCTCGACGCCCTCGACGCCCTCGACGCCCTCGACGCCCTCGACGCCCTCGACGATCGTCGCCAGATCGAGCCGCTCGGCGATCCCGCGGATGCTCCGAACGACCCGGCCCTCGTCGGCGGATCCGAGCAGTCCGCGCACGAAGCTCAGATCGATCCACGCCCGTCGTTGTTCGTAGAGGATCGCCGACTGAGACACGCGTCAGGCATGGCGTTGGCTTTACCGGTACTCGTCGGG
>OBLU010004141.1_pt1 | contig 13082 bp, 17 predicted proteins | sample 1518681 | NCBI WGS metagenome assembly OBLU01 (sample SAMEA3539304, study PRJEB22396) | soil metagenome | biome: tundra; feature: field; material: soil | place: USA | collected 2010-05 | depth 0.15 m | reverse complement strand
AAGCCGATTCCCCTGGTGAAGGCGGGAACTCCTACCCCAGCGGCCGTAACTTCGGTCTAGAGAGCTCCACAGCGCTCACCGTGGATAGACCGCGTCAGCGTGGCCCGACGACGGATGCGGCGCCCTCCGGAAAAGTACCGAAGCTCGTGCATGCCAAATGGGTGCAACCCCTGGATTTTTCCGCCATGTCTCAGCTCAGATCACGTGATAATGACGGAGACCGGCCCCGGTAGGACCACACGATGGTTCATCTGCGCCGCCTCCCTTTGCTCTCGCGAGTGACCGAGCCTGGTGCTCCTCGTCGGGACAGCCTGTTCGCCGACTATGCGGGTGGTCACTTCGACGCACGTGACACCCAAGCGACGGCAAGGTGAATTTTGCGCGTTGTGGGAAATGCACCGGCGAGGCATTTCTTGTCAGTCCGAGGGTTGTCGGTGAACCAGTCTCGAGGAATTCTGCGGTGCTGCGGTCGGTGCGGTGGGCGACTCTCGGCCGGTCGAAGGTCGACTACCTCGGATAATGGGCAATAGAGTCGCCGGCTCGATCGGTCCCGCTGGTGCCGGACTCGACCAACTGTTCCCGTCCGAGGCACATGCAACGTCGGGGCGGGCGTGGTTGCGACCAGTGGCCGGGGGTCGAAACTGATGCAAGGATGGCACGGTGGTGCGGACAAAGTATTTCAGGGCAGAGGTGAAGAGGGAGGGGGAGTGGTGGAGCATCAGAATTCCCGAACTCAGCAATCTCACGACGCAGGCCCGGCGCCTGCTCGACGCGGAAGACGAGGCCCGAGGGAAGATCGCTTCCCGTCTCGGGATCGGCCCCGATGCCTTTGCGGTCGAGATGGAAGAGGTCCCTCGGGCTCATCGCGGACATGAGCCTGAGGGTCCAACCCACCCGGTGATACCTGGGTGGGGCCTGGGAACGGTGGCCCGTCCCGGCTGAGGCGCCCTTGCATAGCCCGCTACCCGGGAAAACTTGATCCGGACCCACGCGGTCGAACGACAACAACTTCGGCTCGAGTACCAGCCAGTCGTGCGGGTACGCGATGGCGGAGTCATCTGCGTGGAAGCGTTGCTCCGCTGGGATCATCCTGAGCGTGGCCTCATACCACCGGCCGTCTTGATTCCCCTGGCCGAGCAGTCGGGGGACATCATCGACATCGGGCGCTGGGTTCTTGAGCACGCGTGCTTCACGCGACATCGCCGGGAGGATGCTGCAGGGGGCGAGCCTTTCGTCATGGGGGTCAATGTCTCGGCGCATCAACTCATGGCGCCCGGCTCTGTGTCCATGGTGGAGAGGGTGATCTCGGCGAGCGACACGCCGGCTGAGCACCTCTGTCTGGAAGTGACGGAGAGCGCGTTCGTGCAGGACGCGCAGCTCGCCCTTTCGGTTCTCTCCCAGTTGAAACAGCTGGGGATCCCGGTCGCTCCTGATGACTTCGGCACTGGGTACTCGTCCCTCAGCTACCTTCGGCAATTCCGTTTCGACATCATCAAGATCGACCAGAGCTTTGTGGCTGACTTACGTCGAAGAAGGAACAAGTCACGCCATCGTCTGAAAGACCCAAACGCCACGCAAGATCTCCCTGGGTGCTCACTCCGTAGATCGGTGATCCGCTGGTCATTGCCACCTCCGATGCGGCGGCCGCTCGAGATTCCTCTGGTTGAAAGGGTGACGGTGTGCCAGCCCCGAGGTATATCTTCAATGCCGTGAGTAGAGACATCGAACCGGTTCCCGACATCAAGATCGACAACATCACGGCCATTCGCGTTGATGGAGTCTGGATAGAGGTGGAGCCTGGGAGCATCAGCCCGCACCAATTCAGAATTGATGCCGCGGAGGTGACCGGTGCCGGAATCGGATTCAGAGCGATGGACACGCCGATCACGAGTCGCAACAAGGAAGCAACGTACGTGCTCGTGTCGGCTGTTACTGCGATTCGGACCAGGGAGGATGCCCCGGGCAATCTGCGGGCGTAGCCGATCCGGCTGACGCAGGATCGGTCGAGCGGGTCACACCTCCACGCAGAACTGTCACTAGTGTCTCTTCGATGACCGAAACCGCCGGGGACCCATTAGAGATCGATGTGCAGATATCCGACGAGCGTACGTTGTTGACGTTGTCGGGAGAGCTGGACGCCTCGACGGCGACACTTCTCTATGACCAGCTCTCCGATCTCGAGGTCGAGGATGTGCAGCACGTGGTCCTTGATCTGGCGCAGGTCACGTTCATGGATTCCACCGGCCTCAGCGTGATCGTGACCGAGCACAAGAGATTGCAGCATTCCGCCGGAAGCCTGACGATTTTCGCTCCTCCTTCTTCGGTCAGGCGCCTTTTCGAGATCACTGGTCTCGATTCCGTCCTCGATATCGTGCCGGTGAACGAAGAGCGCTAGGTCCTGGTTCAGCGGATGACGGATTCGCCAAAGCGCTGGAGAGCCTCAATCGCGTGGTCGACGGAATCACCGGGCACGCCGATGCCAGACCACGTCACACCCAGTGCGGCCAATTCTGCGACGCCTTCCAGTTGGGCTTCAGGGTTGAAGTTCTCGTCACCCGGACTTCCTCCGGCATTGGAACCGAACGACACATCGATCTCAGACGGGCTCCGCCCGGCATCTTCGACGTACTGCCACAGTTCGTCGAGCATCGGGCGCAGGTCGTCGACGGTCTCGAGCGGGGGGGTCTTCGTGGTCTGCGCCATGACGCGGGGCGCGGGAAATGGATTCCAGCCGTTGCCGTAGCGTGCGACGCGCCGGCGCGAGAGCCGGCTATTGCCGCCGACCCAGATCGGGGGATGAGGGTTCGGCTTGGGATTTGCCGACTGTCCTCTGGCGGTGAACGTCATCCCGTCATGGGCGAAGTCATCGTGGCTCCAGATGCCCTGAATGACCTCGATCGCCTCGTCGAAGAGCGCATTGCGCTGCTCGAAATCGACCCCGAGAGCCTGGTACTCACCGCGCAGGTAGCCGGTGGCGACAGACAGGGTGAACCGGCCGCCTGACAACGCGTCGAGAGTGGCTGCGGCCTTGGCGACTACGAACGGGTTGCGGTAGGGCAAGACCAAAATGTTGGGGATCAGGCGTAACCGGTCCGTGACGGCGGCGCAGAACGCCAGAGCAGCGAAGGGGTCGAGGGCATCGTGACCGCCCGCCCGCAGCCACCGTTCCGTCGGCACCGGATGATCCGTGAACCCGATTCCGGCAAAGCCGGCTTCTTCGGCCGCCACGCAGAACCGTGTGAGTCCGGCCTTGGTCAGAAGTTCCGGACTGTAGGGGTGCGTGATGATGGGGTAAGTGACCCAGAAATTCATGTCGGAACCATAGTGGTCCGTCCTCCTGCCACGCCTGACGCTTGGGCGTGGAGTGCGGCTAGCGCCGGGCTTGCTTCACGACGGCCAGGGCCGTCCGGGCCAAGATGACGAGATCGTGGGTCATGGACCAGTTGTCGATGTAGTGGTTGTCGAACCAGGCCCGCTCGTCGATGGAGGTGTCGCCGCGGAGCCCGTTGACCTGGGCCAACCCGGTCAGGCCGACCGGGACCCGGTGCCGGTCTTGGTAGTGGGGCACCTCGGCTTGGAACTGCTCGACGAAGTAGGGGCGTTCGGGGCGGGGCCCGACCAAGGACATGTCGCCTCTGACCACGTTCCACAGCTGGGGCAGCTCGTCGAGGGAGGTCTTGCGGATGAAGTCGCCAATGGGGGTGAGCCGGGCATCGGTGCTGACGTCCCACTGGGTGTCCGAGTCGTTGTTGACCCGCATGGAGCGGAATTTGAGCACCTTGACGAACTTGCCCCGCTTGCCCACCCGGCTCTGGCGGAAATAGACCGGGCCCGGACTGGTCACCTTGACCGCCAGGGCCAGGACCCCGTAGAGCGGGGCGCACAGCACCAACATGAGCCCGGCGAAGCAGATGTCAAAGAGACGCTTGGCGATCCGGGGCGACGGCCGCATGGCGTCGCGGCGCAGGCGCAACAGCGGGTAGCCCCACACCACGTCGACGTCGTCGCCTTCGCCCCCGAAGCCCAGTTCGAAGAAGCGGGGCAGGACATGGATGTCGACCACCGCGTTGTCACACGCCCGCAGGACGTCGACCAGCGCCGTCTCCCGGCTCACCCCAAAGGCCAGGACCACCCGGTCGATCTTGTGCTCGCGCAGCACGGTGTCGAGTTCTTCGACCCGACCCAGCAAGGGGGGTGTGAGTTCTTCCCCCTCGAGATCGTCGAGGAACCCGACCGGCCGTAGCCCGTACGCGGGGTGCTCGACGAGAGTGTCGGCAAAGTGGACGGCGACCTGGCCCGCCCCGACGATCAGGGTGCGCTCGCCGAACGCTCCCCGTCGGCGTACCGCACGCACGGCCCCATAGACGCATGCCCGCAGAAAGAGCATCGCGCAGGCTCCAGCGATGCCAACCTCCAAGAGGTTGCGTTCCTGACCGTGGAGATCGAGAGCGAAGCTGAGGAAGACGAGGGGAACGGCCACGCAGGTGACGACGGAACCGACGTCCCGGCCACGCTCATCGTGATGCGGGCCCGGTAGCTGCCCTTGAGGGCAGAGAGGAGGAGGACGGCCGCCACGAAGTTGGCACCCACCATCGCAGGAAATTGGGCGCAATCAGCACGGCGGGGACGGTCAATGCGATCAGGTCCCCGGCGAAGACGACGGCGCCTCGTGAGACGGTGTGGCGAATGCGGGCGGCGAGCGCCTCGGGCTCGGCGGTGACGGGCGCCAGGGCGGGGGCGACCCACGTCGATGTCTCATCGTCGACGTTGACCGATCCCATGGCGGTAAGAGGTTGAGGAATTCGCCTCAGGTTCACGTGGACTCCTGGGTCGTGGTGGTGCATGACCTCGGACTCATAGGAACCAACGTGCCAAATGAGTCTCTCTTGGTGGACCACCCACGCCCGACAACCACACAATTCCCCGTTCGGGGCGATTGAACAGGCATCGGCGAAGTCCAGCAGGTGGTAGTTGCAAGGCCTAGCTGGCCGCCAGCACGCGATGGCGACGACGAGCGGGGCGTGTGACAGGGGTGCCGAGTTCACTGCGCCACTCGATCTTGGACGGGTGGCGGTGGCGAGAGGACGCGTTCTCGAGTTGGACGACTTCCTGGGGTCGGATGACGAGTACCTCAACGTCATCGTCGGCGGTCACGGTGGCGATGAGCTCGTGAGAGCGCCCGGGATTTCTGCCGAAGTAGTCCCCCGGTTCGAGGGCAATGTGCACGCCGTCACCGGCGTCGAGGGAGGCCGACCCGGAAATCAGGACATAGAGCTTCTGATCACATTGTGTCTGCGAGCAGAGGGTCCGGCCGGCCGCGGCGTGCACCTTGAATGCGGCGTGGGTCACGAACTCGTCAAGGACCTCCTTGGCGCAGTTCGAGAATGCGGGGACGTTGGCTAGGAAATCAACGTAATTCTGGCAATCCGCCACAGAGTTCACGGTGGCCTCCTTCTCGCTCAACGCCGATGTGTTCGAGCGTTGCTGACCCGATGTCATTGGGGGCAGCTTGTGCGGTCGGAGTTGCGCGCCGGGTTCGTGGTGGTTGCAATCAGGGGGTAAGGAGAGAAGTTTGCAGTGTGCGGCCACCCGCGGCCGTCGCCTCACGCCGGATCGCTGCGTGCGCGACCCTATGACCTGCGACGACGCGTAGATATCAGATCGAAGTTCGGGAGTCCCCGCGACGTGGTCATTGGGGGAGAGGACTCACCCTCCAAGACTCTCTCGTAATTCCTCCATGTCGCGGCGCAATTCGGCGATCTCGGATCGCAGGTCCACCAGTTCTGACCGGAGGTCATCGAGACGATCGTCCGAAACGGGGCCGAGGTCGACCGCCCGAGTGCGCTGATCCTCTTCGATGGCGATGCCGGACACACCCGCCGCGGGCTCGTCAGCGGCGTGCTGACGGGGGGAGTGCACGACAAGCGGGCAGATCCAGCGCTCTTCCTTTTGACCGGGCTTCCGGCCAAGGCTGGTCGCCAGGGTTTCCTCGACATCGGAAAGGAACCGCAGCTCATGTTCGACCTCCTCGAGACCTTCGAAGTCGACCATGCGATCGGTCCGGCTTCGGAGCTCACCGACCGTTTGCGGCCCCCGCAGGAGGAGTACTGCAACAAGCGCGCACTGGCGTTGGTCCAGTGCCCAGACCTCTGGGAGCACGTGACGATAGCGAACTGCAGAGCGACCATGGGAAGGCAGCACGAAGCGGACCAGCTTTTGCTCCTTGAGCGTGGTGAGCGCGGTCAGGACGGTGTGCTCGTCGTAGGCAACAACGGGATCTCGATTGGAGGCTTGGTTGCAGGCAGCGAGAAGAGACTTGATCGTCAGCGGATACTGGTCGGGGGTCGTCAGGTCCTTTTCAACGAGCGAACCAATGATCCGTGCTTCCTCTGCGCTCAGCCTCATGGCGCCGAGCATACGGCTGGGGCACGGGAGGTTGGAGCCACCGGGCCGCCGTGGATGGGGTCCCTCATGGAGTCTGGCTCTGGCAGAATGATTGCGACCTTGACGGACGGGTGATCCATGGAGACCATGTGGCTGAGCGATCCTGCACCAACCGTGTCGAACGGTTCGTATGGTGCGCCCAACTGTGTCGCGCGTGGCGACGTCCACGGAGTGCTCTTTCACCCCGATGCCTTTTCGCTCTGGAGGGTCGACGGGCAACTCGGCGATGACGCAGTCCTCGAGTGGGATGCGGGACACGGTGACGAGGCCCTCTTCGTCGTGTCCGGGGCCATCGACTGCGAGGGTCGACGTGTCGGCGAAGGTTCGACACTGATCGTCGAGGCTGGGGTTTCCGCCACTGTCCGTTCCGCCGGCCCAACGCGCGCGGTCCATTTCGGGCCCACGGCGATCCAGGCCCCCGCGGACGGCGTCCTGGGGGCTCCTGCCGGCGAGGGTCGAAGTGTCCACATCGTGCGACCCGAACTCGCGTCGTCCATCCACTTCAGCGGCGGGGACGGCGCGACGTCCGTGTACTTTTGCGATGGCACCTGCCCCACCTGCCGCATCACGCTGTTCCTGTACGATGGCTCGGTCTTCGCGGACGGGTATTCGGGGGCGTCGCACTTCCACTCCCAGGACGAGATCATCCACGTCCTCGACGGCGAGCTTCATTTCGGCCCGGTCATTGTTGCCACCGGCGCCAGCATCGCGGTACCACGCGACGTGCGCTACAGCTTTCGGACCTCGGGCCCGTTCAGGTACCTCGACTACCGGGCGGACGTCTCGACCGCGGTCGTTGCCCCTGGGTCTGATCCCGTCCTCGAAACGGTGGCGAACTTGACGAGCCTCGGTGGTACGGCAAAGAAGAGCCCGATCGCCCTACCAGGTGGAGGGTGAAGGATCGGCCGCGTTCGGGTCGTCGTTTCCGCTCGCACCGTGAGAGCGGATCAGGGCGCTCACACGCTGGCGTGACACATCGAACAGGCCCGCGATCTCTGTGACTTGTAAACCTTCGCGGCGCAGTCCGATGGCCACAGCCCGCCGGAAGCCGCCACAGGCGAGTGCCAGGTCCGCTGCGACCTTGGTCAGGAGTGACAACGGATTGGGCGTGTCCGTGTCGGAGATGATGTGCCGCCAGGACGAACCTTGCAGTCGCCTTCGGCGGATGCGTGCCAGGTCCTCGTTGAGCTCCGCCAAATCGTCTGCCGTGGATGTCGCCACGTCGGACAGGTTCGTCAGGGCTTCAAGGACCAGATCCTGTTCCACCCCTACCGATTCCGCCATCCCTAGAACTCCTCGTTGTGATCGCACATCCGCTGCAACAAATTGATCCAGTAGCGCAATTGTTCCCAACGCGGCGAGGGCCAAACGAGTCACCGCACGTTCGCCCCCGCTGGGAGGCCGGTGAACGGCGAGGAGCGGGGCAATTTCGCCGCAATTCCCCGTGTGGGCCCCAGCCGGCGCGGGTAGATAGAGGCCATGACATCAGCGCAAGATCTCGACGAGGAAAAGTTCGTTGCCCTGCTCAATGAGGACCTGGGGACCGAGTACCAGTCGATCGTCCAGTACACCAACCATATCGCCACCATCACCGGGGCCGAGTTCACGAGCATCGTGACCGAACGCAAGGCCCACCTGGCGCAAGAGCTCTCCCATGCCCAGATCCTGGCCGAACAGGTCTCCTTCTTGGGAGGCGAACCGGGCACGACCGTGCCCACGGTTGAGCGCAATGCAGACGGCCGCATGGCGCTCCAGGCCGACCTGCGCATGGCCCTGGGGGACTGAACAGCCGCCACGCAGCGGTACACCGCGAGGAACCAATTGGAGTTGGAGAGAGGAGCATGCGATGCCTCAAAATGAATGGAGCGGCAAGCGAGAGCGGCAGTACGAGCACATCAAGTCCGGGCTCCGCCAGCGAGGGGAGCCCGAGGACACGGCTGAGGAAATTGCGGCGCGGACGGTCAACAAGGAACGAGCACGCAGTGGTGAATCGAAGAGTGCGAGTCGTCTTTCGGTGACCGACATCTCATCGGGCCGCCGCGGGGGGCTCCGGTCGCACCGAGGGAGCGGCGGTCGTACCCGTGACCAGCTCTACGAAGAAGCCCGCCGCCGCGGCATACGAGGCCGTTCGAAGATGTCGAAGGCCCAGTTAGAAAGAGCCGTCGGTCGCTGACACTGTTCCGAGGCCGATTGGGATGATCCCTCTCCCACCGACTGCAGCGTGGTCGTCACATCTTCACAGGCCCCTGTGACGCGAAGCACGCCACCCCGGGCAACGATGTAGTGATACAGCCCGAGGAGGACATTGGCACCCACTCCGTCCACGGCGGTGAGAAGGCGGAGATCCACCACCAGCTCGCGTAGCCTCGAGGACCGGGAGCTCGTCGATATGTTCACCGGGTTGGGGCGGTGAGCCGGGTGTATCGCTCTTGTCACTGTGGTCGGGTGAGTGTCCTCCGCGTGGCACGCAACGTCGATACCCAGTTCGAAAATTTCCCAAGCCGGTTGTTCGCCCCGCCGGTTCGGGCGCCATCGGGCCTACTCGATGGCGCCTTCGCCCTTGACGTGGGCACCTATGTCTGACATCTCCTCGTAGTGTTCGGCAACGTCCTTTGCATCGGCCTCGAACTTCTTTCGTGATTCCTCGGCGGCGGCTTCCTCCTCTTTGGTCGGAGGCCGGTCAGCTGCGTGGACCTGTGTCGCATCGACGTCTTCGGCTTCCCGGGTGGCGTCTGTTGGTTCGGTTGCACGTTCCATTGTTCCTCCTCGTGGTGGGGTCGTTGGCAGGTGTGGACCCCCATAGAGGGCACCCAGGGAGCCCCGCCTCAAAACGGCCGGCCGGGAGCCGCCGCCCCCACGTAGCGGACATCATCGCCCATATGGCGATGTACGCCACCATCATACGAGCCAACCTGGAGGCGAGCCTGACGCATGCCGAGACCACGGAGGACGGTATGGTCAAGCCGAACGAGCTCTACGTGAATGCCGGCAAGTATTACGCCGCTTCGGAATATGTGCTCATGGTGCAGCACCTGCACGACGTTGCCGGTGCCAGCGTCGTGACCAGTCCAACCATGGCCGATCTCGACAACATGGCAGCTCGTCCTTCATCGGGCGCAATGGGTCGGGGTGAGTTGGCCCGAAGCGTATGGTGGTCGTGGGGCGACACCGATGCAAGAGCTGATCCTTCGAGAAGAGCTGGGGCGCGCCGGCGCCCTCCCGAGTCCCATCTTTCATGTCGGCCTGGCGGTGGTCGGACCGACGCTGATCGCACACGGCAGCGTGGAACAGCGAGACCGCTTCCTTTCGCGCATCCTTACGGGCGACGAGATCTGGTGCCTCCTGCTCAGCGAGCCCGACGCCGGGTCAGACCTGGCCGCAGTGCGAACCCGGGCGGAGCGCGGGCAACGGGACTGGGCGCTCAATGGGCAGAAGGTATGGATCTCGGGCGCGCAGTTCAGCCGGTGGGGGCTTGCGCTCGTGCGTACGAACGCTGAGAAGGCGCGGCACCGTGGGCTCTCCTGCCTGGTCGTCGATATGCATGCCGCGGGTGTCGAGGTGCGACCCTTGCGGCAGATGACGGGCGGGACGGAGTTCAACGAAGCGTTCCTCACCGATGTCAGCGTCCCGAACGACCACGTGATCGGGGAGGTTGATCAGGGATGGAGGATTCTCATGACGACCCTGGCCAATGAACGAACTCTGATGGGTATCGGGGCATCCTGGTTCTCCGAAGACGAGCTGCTGGGCCTGGCCGGGCGGGTGGAGCGCAGGGGGGACGGCGCACGGCGCGGTCGGCTGGCGTCCGTGATCGGCCAGCTCGAGATCGAGCGATTCTTCGATCTCCAGGCGCAGACCGCTCTCAATGCCGGAGGCGGTCCTCCGGCTTCGAGCTCGTTGAAGAAGCTCTTGCTGGCGAATTTCGTGCGCCAGGCCAGTGACCTCGGCCTCGAGTTGCAAGGACCATTTGGCATGCTGGCAGGAAAGGGGGCGCTCGACCACGGGACCTGGCAGTCCCGATTCTTGGATGCACCCCATCTCCGGATAGCCGGAGGTACCGATGAGATACAGCGCAACATCGTGGCGGAACGAATCCTCGGCCTTCCACCCGACCTGGCCGGTGGGTGACGATGCGGTGACGGATCACGCGCCTTGACGGTCTTCGACGAGCCGTTGTCGCGCCGGTGATCGGCCCAATGGTGGGTTCGATCCCGACCGCGCGACAATAGGGACGGGCGGAGTCGGCAAGCCACGGAGGAACGATGATCAAGGCGAGGGATCGGAGTGGCCGAGTGGCAGTCACCTTCTCCCTGCCCGCTGCCGTCGGCGCACGTCACGTCGCCATATGCGGCGAATGGAATGGCTGGTCGCCCGAGAGGGACGTCATGGAGCGACACGAAGGCGGGTTCGTCCTGACGCTTCAACTCGATGCCGGCCGGGCCTACCGGTTCCGCTACCTCCTCGATGGCCATCGATGGGAAAACGATTGGGCGGCCGATCGGTACGTGCCCAACGTCTACGGGAGCGATGACTCCATCGTCGATCTCACGGTGCCACTGGGACCCGCCGTGGCTTCCCCGCTCCAGGCGCGGCGCGAGCCTCCACCCGATGTTGCGCCCTCCGGCTCCGTGCCACACGAGGCCCCCGCGACGCGCCCATCACCTCCGCGTATGAACCCACTCCCGGCGGCACCCGTGACTGAGGACCGGATCACGCCACCTCTCCCTGATGCGTGCAGTGACACCTCGCCGGAGGAGCGGCCCTCGAGCGCCGGTTCGAGCGTGGAACGCGAGGCCAAACTTGTGGCTCCCGCAGCATTGGGTATGCCGGACCTCGACGAGCTGGTGCCCGGGACCAGGGCGGTCACGCAGCCGGTGCGGCGCCTCGACGCCACGTACTACGACACGGCCGATCTGCGACTCGCCCGGTCGGGGATCACTGTCCGCCATCGGGGCGGGGAGTCGGGACCCGCCTGGACGGTCAAGCTCCCCGAGGACGGACGGGGGTCTGATCTCGTGCGCCGCGAGATCCGCTTCGACGGCCCGCCGGACCATGTGCCCGACCCTGCGGCCGATCTGGTGCTCGCGTCCACACGGTCCCTGTCCCTTCTCCCGGTGGCTCGTCTCACGACGGTCCGGCGCCCGGTCGAGATCCGCGATCCGAAGGGGCAGCTCCTGGCCGAGGTGGTCGACGACACGGTGTCGGTGTCTCGCGAGCAGGGCCCGGTCGGCCGGTTTCGAGAGGTTGAAATCGAGCTGCATACCAACGGCGCCAAGGGGCGGCGGGTGCTCGATGCCGCGCTGTCGCGCCTCGTCGGAGCCGGCTGCAACGCCGAGACGCCGCTGCCCAAGCTCGTGCGCGCACTGGGGGAGCCGGCGACCCGGCCCCCTGACGTGGTCGTTCCCCCTTTGCCCGACGGAGCCACCGTGATCGACTTGGTGCGCCATTCGACTGCTCGTTCCGTCGCCGAGATCATCCGGCACGACCCCGGAGCGAGGTTGGGGGGGGACGACGAGGACGTGCACAAGCTACGCGTGGCCACCCGTCGGTTGCGCTCGGATCTCCACAGCTTCTCGCCCTTGCTCGACGAGTCCTTGATCGACCCGGTTCGCGCCGAGTTGAGCTGGTTGGGCGGAATGGTGGGCGCCGTACGGGACACCGATGTGCTCACCATCCGCCTCACGTTTCGCCTGGCGGCGCTCTCAGGGTGTGACACGCAAGGCGCCGACCACCTCATGAGGCTTCTCGAACAGGAATCTGTCGAGGCTCGCGTCGCCATGCTGGCCGCACTGCGTGACGGACGCTACCTCCATCTCCTCGATGCGCTCGTCGGTCTTGCCGCCGCGCCGCCGTTCCGCGACGCCCGCCATTTCGGGCGACGCACGTCACGCAAGATGGCGATCAAAATCATGGAAAAGCCGTGGCGTCGCGTGCTCGAAGCCGTGTGCGCGCTCGGAGGCGATCCCAGCGATGCGAAGCTCCACGAGGTACGCATTCTGGCCAAGCGATCCCGCTATGCCGCCGAGGCCACGGCACCTTTGTTGGGGCCGCGCGCGGTGCGTTTCGCCGCCGCGGTGGCAGACGTGCAAACCGTTCTCGGTGACCATCAGGACACCGTGCTGGCAGAGGAGTGGCTCCACCGCGCCGCTGCCGCGTCTTCGGAGGTGACCCCGGTCGTCGAGCAGCTCGTCGCCGTGGAACGTTCGCGGCGAAGTGTGCTGCGGGCCCAGTGGCCGGCGGTATGGCAGAGAGCCGTCACGAGGAAGTTGCCGTAGAGGCCACGAGTCTGCCCGTCAGGACACGCCGAAGATCTGTCGCAGATAGGTGAGGAGTTGGCTCTTCGTGAGCCGGCCCGTGTGGAAGTCGAGCATCTTGCCGTCCGAGATGGAATACGTCGTCGGTGTCCCCTCAATGCGAAACGCCGTTGCGACCGCACCACTGCCATCGAATCCGCTCGGATAGGTGACCCCGACGCGGTGGAGAAAGCTGAGAGCGGCCGCACGGCGGTCCTCCTCGTCGATGCCCACGAATCGCACCTTGCTCCCGAGTTCTCGATGGACGGCCTGGAGCCCGGGCATCTCCTCCGATCGTCCGGACGCACGACGGACGGATCCTGGGCGTCGAAGCCTTGCTGCGTT
>OBLU010004140.1_pt1 | contig 13082 bp, 18 predicted proteins | sample 1518681 | NCBI WGS metagenome assembly OBLU01 (sample SAMEA3539304, study PRJEB22396) | soil metagenome | biome: tundra; feature: field; material: soil | place: USA | collected 2010-05 | depth 0.15 m | reverse complement strand
TGCAATGCGGCTGACCTAGCGCAGGTGCCGGACCTTTGAACTCTCAAGCGGAGGTCTTGTATAAGTACTTGGCGATCTTGGGGTTGCTGGCATTGGCGGTCGTGGCCACCACTTTCGGCAGGAACACCGACTTGTTGATCAAAGACTTGTGCCCGGTCAGGAAGTCGTAGGCGTACTGGAGGCCCAAGGACCCTCCCTCGGCAGGATTCTGGATGACCAGGATGTCCGACGAAGTCCGCAAGCTCATTGCCTCCTGCGATTCGAGGCGCGTCGTGGTGGAGCTGACCGAGCAGGTCAAGGTCGACGACTACTCGCGGCTGTCGTATGCCCTCAGGCAGCTTCGCTTGATGGGTGTGCGCCTGGCCATCGACGACACCGGTGCAGGCTTCGCAAGCCTTGCCCACATCTTGAAGCTCACCCCGGACATCATCAAGCTGGACCGTGAGCTGACGTCCGGCATCGACCACGACCCTGTCCGTAGCGCCCTTGCTGCCGCGCTCGTGACCTTCGCCTCGCGGACCGGAGCGGAAATCGTCGCCGAGGGAATCGAGACCGGAGCAGAGCTCGAGGTGCTCCGTGGACTGGGCATCCGTTACGGGCAGCGATTCCTCCTCTGCCGGCCGACATCAGCAAACCCAGTTCCGAGCCGTCTTTCCCGCGAAGCATCACGAGTCTTTGCGACTCGGGCATCCTGACGTTCGCAGCCCTCTCCCAGCCGGCGAGCCAGGTCGCGCGGAGAACCCTGAAAGACACAGTCGAGTGACAACTCCGTCCCATCGCGGGCAAGCCGGTAACCTCTGGCTAGGCATCGTTGGCGAGTCGGGCGATAATACTCATCGATCCCTGAGCGGGAGTTGCAATGGTCAAGAGGGGGCTGGGCCGACGGTGGTCGCAGGAGAGCGAGCAATTGCGCAGGATCGAACGCACCTGCATGCGCAACCTGCTGTACAGCACCGAGGAGCGCGTGTACTTCAAGGACCTGCGCAGCCGGTTCCTCCTGGTCAGCGCAGGCTGGATCGCCGCGATCGCTCCGGACCGCACCCTGGAGGAGATCGTCGGGAAGACTGACTTCGACTTCTTCAGCAATGAACACGCTGCTGCTGCTCTTGAGGACGAGCAGAAGATCATCCGCACCGGTGAGGCGATGGTGGGGAAGTTGGAGCGGGAGACATTCCACAGCGGAACCAGTCCCTGGGTCTCGACGACAAAGATGCCGCTTCGCGATGAGCGCGGCCAGATCATCGGCACGTTCGGCATTTCCCGCGACGTGACGGCACAGATCAAGGCGGAGAAGGCTCTCGCTTACCAGGTCCTGCACGACCCGGTGACCGGGCTCGCGAACCGGGCCGCCCTGATGGACCGGCTTTCCCAGGCTCTTGCTCGCCTTGAACGACAGCCTGGTCGGCTTGCGGTCCTGTACGTCGACTTGGACCACTTCAAGAAGATCAACGACTCGTTCGGGCACGAAGCCGGCGACCAGGTGCTCGCCGAGGTCGGGCGCAGGCTCTCGCTCCTCTCTCGCAAAGCCGACACCGTCGCCCGCCTCGGCGGCGACGAGCTCGTCGTGCTGTGCGGGAATCTGCGCGACGACGATGACGTCGGTCTCATCGGCGACCGCATCGTTCACGGGATTCGCGCCCCCTACATCGAGGATGGGCATGACCTCTCCGTCACCTGCAGCGTCGGGATCGTCGTCACCCGCGATCCCCTCGCCAAACCCGACCACCTGATCCGCGACGCCGACGGAGTGATGTACGAGGCCAAGGAGGCAGGCCGGAACCGCTATCGGGCTTTCGACTCCGCCCAGCGCATCGGTACTTTCGCGAGCCGCCTCCAGTCCGAGCTGAGCCGTGCGATCGAGGGCGCGGAGCTGTTCGTTCTGTACCAGCCGCTCTTCTCCCTGGAGGACCGATCGTTGATCGGCGTCGAGGCGCTGGTGCGCTGGCGCCATCCAGAGCGCGGGGTCGTGGCGCCGGATGATTTCATCCCCTTCGCCGAGCAACATGGGCTGATCGGCAGGATCGACTCGTTCGTCTTGAACGAGGCCTGCCGCCAGCTCGCCGAGTGGACGTCCCGCGAGGACTGGCCCAGCGGCTTCACCATGGCGGTCAACGTGTCGGGCGCCGAACTGTCGGACCCCGAGTTCGTCGGGCATGTTGCCGAGGTGATCGGCCGCAATGGCATCCCAGCGGCGCGGCTCTGCCTGGAGATGACCGAGAGCGCGCTCGTCGACGAGTGGGGCGACGTCCAAGAGACACTGTCAGCCCTGTCGAGGCTCGGCGTGCGCCTCGCCCTCGACGACTTCGGAACCGGTTACTCCACCCTTGCGCACCTGCAGCGCCTGAAGGTCGACATCTTGAAGATCGACCGGAGCTTCGTGGCGCAGATCGGCCGGAGCCCCCGCGACCGCGAAATCGTCGCTGCGGTGACCGCGATGTCCCATGCGCTCGGCATAACCGTGGTCGGCGAGGGCATCGAAACGAGCCATCAACTCGACACCCTCGCCGGGTTGGACTGCGACCAAGGTCAGGGGTTCCTCTTCGCTCGCCCACTGTTGCCGGAGGCAGTCGTCGCGCTCGTGGGGTGAGTGTTGCTTCACCGAGGATCGCCGGGGGTGGCGTACGGCTCAAGGCGTTACGGTTGCTTCGGCGAGGAAAGGGGCACCAAAATGGGTATTCCCGCGAGGTCGGCTGCCGATGGCGGCGGGCGAGTCGTAGAAGATGGCTCGGGCGGGCGATTACGGGAGGAACCCGTGGGCGGCGGGAGCCTGACAGCCGAGCAGGTCGACACATACGAGGAGGACGGCTACCTAGTTCTGCCGGATCTTCTCGACGACGAGGACCTGGCGCCCGCCCGCATTGCGATGATGCAGAAGGTCGACCAGATGGCCGCTGACCTCCTTGCTACCGGCCTGGTTGCCGATCCTCTGCTCGGCGAGCCTTTCCGCACCCGTCTCGCGCGACTCTTCGACGGGCTCGGCGAGGAGGAGTTCCTCGCATACGGACGTAGCTGGCGCGACCGACTTCCCGGCTATTACGTGTTGATGAGGAATCCGAAGATCCTTGATGCGGTCGAGAGCCTAATCGGGCCTGAGATCTTCTCGAACCCCGTCTACAACGTGCGCCCGAAGGTGCCGCGCGTCGCGGCTGGCGCTGTGCCGTGGCATCAGGACAAGTCTTACTGGCCGGACGCGAATTCCAACCCGGTGATCACGGTGTGGATCTCGCTTGTCGATGCCACCTTGGAGAACGGCTGCCTCCACATGATTCCACGGACCCAGCGCGAACGGCTGCTGAGCTTCGGCGCCGAGACGTACTCGGGGACCGGCTACTTGCAGGTCGACGACCGCCATCTCGATCAGACGCTCAAGAGTCGCGTGCGAGCGCTGCCCGTCAAGGTTGGCACGGCCGTGCTCTTCAACGACCGGCTCATCCATTCCTCGACACCGAACAATTCTGACCACGTCCGCTGGAGCGTGGACCTGCGCTACCAGCCGACCGACCAGGACCCGATGCCCCAGTATGGCGCAGGGTTCCTCGCGCGCAGCCGCAAACATCCGGACCGCGTCGCGAGCCTGGAGGACTGGCTCGCCGGGCGTCCAGAGGCGTCGCCGAGCAGTTGATCTCGTCCAGGCCCAAAGCGCGTCCGCGGTGGTCCGTGCTGTCGTCGTTCTTGTTTCAGGACAGCGCCGCTGCACCGCTTACCTGGATCGTCGGATCGGTCCTAATTGTCGCGGGAGTGACGTCGATGGTCCGGCGCGGCATCCTTCTCGGCGTCGTCCTGGTAGTTCTCGGCGTCGTGCTAGCGAGACTCGTGACTGTGCTGATCACTGGCGCCTCAGGAGCCGGCAAGTCGAGTGTCACCTCAGAGTTGATCCGTGAACACCTGCCGGTTTGTGTCCCCAGGTTCGCCCACGTGGGGCCGAAGGAGCTCGGTGGTAGTCGCCCAGCTCATCGCTTGGCGACGGTGAAGGTCTCCTTGGCCGAAGTGGAGCTCTTGAAGTTCGTGCTGCCGCCGTAGGTGGCGACAAGGTGGTGGGTACCTGCCTTGAGCTCCTTGGACGAGAGCGTGCACGTTCTCTTGCCCGACGCGAGCGTAATCGTGCACAACCTGGTGCCGGACTCGCTGATCGTCACCCGCCCGGTCGGCGCCGAGCCGGAGTGCTGCGGCAAAACGGTGCCTGCCACACAGGGTCTGGCTCCATAGGGTTGGCATGAACATTTCGGCGGGCGCGAGGACGGGACATGACTGAGGTGTTGGTACTTGGCGGCGGAGGTATCGAACGACGGAAGTGGGTCGTGCCGGCCCGGGAATCTGAGCACGGAACGACTCTATTCATGTCGCTGTCCGAGTCCCTCAACGCCTGCCAGGGAGTGATGGGAAAGAGGGGGACGCGGCCGCGAAACGGCCAAATGCGCGGACACGCGGTGCAAGCCACCTGGTGACGGGGTGTGGTCTGGTCCGGATGTGCCCGGGCTCCCGGCTGGGGCGCCACCCCCAGCACCGCCGGCCAGCGTGACGCCGGACTGGGAGTTCAGGTCGATGGCCGCATTCGCGACAAACTGAATCCCAGTCACTGGGGTCACTCAGGTCATGAAGCGCATGGCCACCTTGGACGGCCAGGCCTTGGCGACCTGGCCGTCCTCTTGGTTGGCGACTATCCGGTCAGGGACAGTGACGGCTGAAGATGTGACTGAGTGTCGGACCGGCTAGGGGGCGAGTGGTATCACCGAAACGCCGTCGAGGCCCGCCACGTAAGCGGTGTCGACGGCCGGGTCGATGGCGATTGTGTTCGGGTAGGTGCCGGCGGGCAGTCTGGGTGACGCCAGGTGGCAGCCGGAGCTGACAAGGCGGTTGCAGGTGGATCCTTCTATCGCCGAGATGGTGGCGTCTGAGTGGTTCGTCGTGTAGAGCATGTGGTTGGTTGGGTCTATGGCGATGTCGTTGGCAGAAAAGCCCACAGCAACGGTCCTTCGCGAGAGCTGACCACAGCCGCTGACGTCTGCGCTGTTGCAGGTGGCGCCATCGATCACGCCCACGGTGGCGGGGTAGTCCCCCCCCGCTTCTATCACGACATAGACCGTGTCGGTGCTCTGGTCGACGGTGATGCCCCAGGGTTGAGAGCCGGTCGGGATGACCAGCGGGGCCTGGCCGCACCCGGTCGTGTCGGCGCCCTCACAGGTCGTCCCCTTGATCATGTACACGCTGTCGCCCGTCCTTTGCCCGGTGATGTAGCCGACGTTCGTGGCGTAGACGGTGTTGGTCGCGGGGTTGACAGCGACGTTGACAATGCCAAGTACCTGCATAAGTGACAGCGCCTGGCTATCGGCTGGTCGTCACGGCCACCGCAGAGCGGTCACTTGCTCGCCTGTCCGAGAGCTCCGCCGCCGCTGAGAGTTCACTCTGCGCGTGGCCCCTTTTTTGGAGCGGACGACGGCGCGAGCTCTACCAGGCGTAGTCCTCCGGGGCAGTCTTGCGACCGGGAAAGAGTTCCTCCAGGCGCGAGAGGGTAGCCTGGTCGAGGTCCACCTCCAGCGCCCGCAGCGCGCTATTCAATTGCTCTACCGTGCGTGGTCCGATAATTGGCGCCGTCACCCCGGGCTGGCGAAGCAACCAGGCGAGTGCCACTATGGCCGGCTCCTCCCCGAAGCTCTCGCAGAGCTCCTCGTAGGCTTCCACCCGGGCCCGCTCTCGCCCCAGGGTGTCTTGGGACCTCTCACGCTCCTGAAGACGACGACTGCCTCCGCGGTCCTTGCGCAGGATCCCTCCCAGCAACCCCCCCTGGAGCGGGGACCAAGCGATCACGCCCAGCCCATAGTCGACGGCGGCAGGAATGACCTCCAGCTCTATGTCTCTGACAAAGAGGTTGTAGAGCGACTGCTCGCAGACCAGGCCCATGAACTGGCGCCGTGCCGCCGCTTCTTGAGCCTTCGCGATGTGCCAGCCGGCAAAGTTGGAGGAGCCTGCATACAGGATCTTCCCCTGGTGACGAAGCACTTCCATCGCCTCCCAGATCTCCTCCCACGGGGTATCTCTATCTACGTGGTGCATCTGGTACAGGTCGATGTAGTCGGTCTGCAATCGGCGTAGCGAGGCGTCGCAGGCTCGACGAATGTGCAGGGCTGAGAGCCTGCCCTCGTTGGGCCAGCTGCCCATCGAGCCGAAAACCTTGGTCGCCAGCACCGTCCGGTCACGTCTCTCGCCGCCCTGAGCGAACCAGCGTCCGATGATTCCCTCGGTGATCCCTGCTCCCTCCTTCCAGCCGTAGACGTCGGCGGTGTCGATGAAGTTGATCCCGACCTCGTGCGCCCTATCCATGATCGAGAAGGAGTCGGCCTCCTCAGTCTCGGGACCGAAGTTCATGGTTCCCAAACACAGCCTGCTGACCGAAAGACCACTACGTCCAAGATGAGTAAATTCCATGAATGCGCAGCCTAGAACTCGCAGCATTGGCGTGCTCATTTGACTTGGTCATACGTGGGACCGCAGTACCTACCTGATTTGACTACACCTAGGAGCCGCCGCAGAGGATCCACTGTTCAGCGGTCCACTCGCCGAATCGTGAGACATGGAGAGGTCCAAGGTGGAACCGTTCGAACGCCGCGTCGAACACCCTCTCGGTCGCGGCCTCAACGGGCACGGAGCGCAGCTCCGTCGACATCACTTCGAGCCCCCGGAAGCATTCAAAGCCCAGACTGTCCAGCACGGCGATAAAGCCGGCCACGTCGAACCCGGGCAGGCGTCAGCGGTCGAGTTCGCCAAGCCGTGCCCGTCTTCTTACGGGTAGGGTTTTGTGGTGAGTAGTCGCGATGAAACGAGCACTGGGTCGGGGGGAGCCCAGTTGGTCGTGGTGGCTAACAGGTTGCCGGTCCGGCGGGTGGAACACGACGGCGAGATGCATTGGGACTTGAGTCCAGGTGGACTGGTCTCGGCGCTGACGCCGGTGCTGGCAGGCGGGGCCGGTATGTGGATCGGTTGGCCGGGCGGTGGTGTTGAGATGGCCGTTCCAGCTGAACACGAGGGGATCGAGTTGAGCGCGGTGCCTCTCGACGATGCCGAGTTCGAGCAGTTCTACCTCGGGTTCTCCAACGCCACGCTTTGGCCGCTGTATCACGACGCGGTTCGGACCCCGACGTTCCACCGGGAGTGGTGGTACGCGTACGTGTCGGTCAATGACCGCTATGCGCGTGCTGTCGCCGAAGCCGCCGCGCCGGGAGCAACTGTCTGGGTGCACGACTACCAGTTGCAGTTGGTTCCGAAGATGCTCAGGGCACTGCGGCCAGATCTGCGCATCGGCTTCTTCTTGCACATCCCCTTCCCACCACAGGAGCTGTTCATGCAGCTGCCATGGCGGAGACCGATACTCGAAGGGCTTTTGGGCGCCGATCTGGTGGGGTTCCAGGTGCAGGGGGCGGCGTCGAACTTCTCGCGGGTCGCTCGACGAGTCGTGGGCGCATCCGGTACCGACACCGTGCTGAACTACGACGGGCGCCGGGTCCGGGTCGGGGCGTTCCCGATATCAGTCGACACGTTAGGGCTGATCAAGCGGGCTTCCGACCCCGCTGTGCAGAGACGAGCCCGTCAGATCAGAGAGGAGCTCGGCAGCCCGGATGTCGTCATGTTGGGCGTCGACCGCCTCGATTACACCAAGGGCATCGACCGGCGGCTCATAGCCATCGGCGAGTTGTTCGCCGATGGTTCGCTGACTGGGCCGCAGGCGGTGTTGGTCCAGATCGGCGTACCGAGCCGTGAGGATGATCCGCACTACCGTCGCGAGCGCGAGCACCTCGAACAGCTTGTCGGCGAGATCAACGGGGCATACTCAACAGTCGGTCGACCTGCGATCCACTACCTGTACCAAAGCGTCGAGGTCGACGAACTGGTGGCCTTGTACCTCGCCGCCGATATCATGCTCGTCACACCGCTACGAGACGGCATGAACGTTGTGGCCAAGGAATATGTGGCGTGCCGGGTTGATAACACCGGGGCGCTCGTGCTCAGCGAGTTCGCCGGTGCCGCCCAAGAGCTACGAGACGCCATCCTGGTCAATCCCCATGATCTAGATGGCCTGAAACAAGCCATCCGCCACGCCGCCGACCTCGACCCCAACGAAGGAACAGCACGCATGCGCCGCATGCGCCGTGTCGTGAGACGCCACGACGTCCAGGCATGGGCACACGCCTTCTTGGGCGCCCTCCAGGCAGACAGCGGTCACATTTCGAGCTCGCCCGACCCAAGGCTAGAACCTGGGAGCACACCTCACTAGGCCGACCCGACGGAGGTTGCCCAGCGGGGTCGACCCTGCGCCGGCGCTTTCATCGCTGCGATAAGCGAGAGAGCAAGTCCTTGTCCTGGACTGACACCACAAGCCGCGGGAATGCGATCTCACGAAGACTTCTCGCGCTTGTCGCGACTCCATTGGCATTCGCGTCGCCCTCATCGCTTTCGGATGGCTTCTAGACCTCCCGTTTTCTATCGATTCCAGAAGGCGTTTGATGCGGACGTCACAGTCGGCCATCGCTGTCCGAACGGCCACGTGCTGAGCGACAACGTCCGGCGGTGTCGCCTGCGCGCTGGCGAGGGCCTCGGGGATCACTATCTCGGCTAACCAGGCGTCGAGCCTCGGGACGATCGCGTCTTCGCGGACGTACACCGTTGGCGGGTGGTCCATACCGACTGGCACGGCCCGTCGGGTGCCGAGCTCCCAGCGGTAGAGAACCCTCGTCGGCGTACCAACAACCCTCGATCGGCCCCTTGAGCGTCTTGTAGCAGGTGTGCTACAATTGGAGCGTGGCTGAAGTTGCCTCCCGAGAACTACGCAACGACACCCGAGGGCTGCTGCGCCGAGTTGAGGCCGGAGAAGACGTCGTGATCACCGTCGACGGCCGGCGGGTCGCGGTGCTGCGGCCAATCGGCTCCCGGCCAAGGTGGGTATCGCGTGGTGAGTTCGTGCACCGTTTCTCAGGCCGCCAAGCCGACGCCGCCCTAGCCGAGGACCTCCGTGAGCTGGCCCCCGACACGACCGACGACCTGCGTTGAGCCGCGGCATAGCCGACACCAGTGTGTTTATTGCCAGGGAGTCCGGGCGTCCCCTCGCTGAGACCGACCTACCCGACGAGTTGGCGATCTCCGTGATTACGATCGGCGAGCTGCGCTCGGGGGTATTGGCCGCCGTCGACGTCGAGACCCGCGACAGGCGGCTGGCAACGTTGAGCGAAGCATTGGCCCTCGATCCCCTGCCCGTCGACCAGGCAGTCGCCGAGGCTTGGGCGCGGTTACGCGTCCTGTTGCGCGACATGCAAAAGCGGATACCGGTCAACGACTCCTGGATCGCCGCGACGGCCATGTCGCTAGGGGTACCGGTCGTAACCCAAGACGAGGATTACGTCGAGGTGCCCGGGCTCAAGATCGTCCGAGTTTGAACTACCACGGGATGTCCCACGACAACGCATCTCGCGTCGGAGGGGTGTTTGCAACCATAAGTACACGGAGAATGACCTTCTCAGCGCCATGGCGTTCGCAGTGGGCGGCGTAGCGATGCCGCTGGCTCCGCAGTCCGCCCTGCCGGACCTGTGCCTCTGGGGAGCTCACACCCGTCTGCTTAGAAGGGCGACTCGAGCCATCGCATTCGGTGGCCACGAGTGGCAAGTTGTCCCATATTGGCTGGTCACAGCCGGTGATCACGCCAAGCGGCAAGACGCCACCCGTCACGGTGCGACCGAATGAGACTGGAACCATTCCCGAAACGAGCTCCTCCGTAGCACGGCGTGCTACACTCGCAGCATGGCAAGAGAAATCTCCCAGCGAGAACTGCGCAACGAGAGCGGTGAGATCATGCGTCGCCTAGACAAGGGTGAGACGTTTGTCGTGACTCGAAACGGAACCCCAGTCGGAGAGCTCGCGCCCTTGAGGAGGCATCGATTTGTGACTGCGGAGGCGGCGCGTGCCCTGTTTCAGGGTGCACCTGCGGTCGACCTCGCCAAGCTTCGTGCCGATCTTGATGAAGTCGCTTCGCAGAGCGCTAGCCCCCTTGCCTGACGCGCGCCCTCCCCGCGGTCTCCTCGACACCTCGGTCCTCGTGGAACTCGAGCAGATTGAAGTGACCTCGCTCCCGATCGAAGTTGCCATCAGCGCCATCACGATGGCCGAACTGGGCGCCGGAACCCACGCCACCTCCGACACCGAGGAGCGAGCGCGGCGACAAGATCGACTTCAGCGTGCCGAAGCGGCTTTCCATCCCCTCCCTTTCGATGGTGAGGCGGCCCGCGCGTACGGGCGGATCTATGCAGCCGTCGTCGCCAAAGGGCGCAAGGCCCGCGGTGCTCGCGCCGTAGACCTCCTGATCGCGGCGACGGCGTGCGCCGCCGAGTTGCCTCTGTACACACGGAACCCCGATGACTTTCGGGGTCTCGAGAAACTCGTCGACGTCGTCACCGTGTAGATCTCGCGGGCGAACGCCTGGCACAGACCGCTCTCTGGATGGATGGAGCCCCAACGGGATTCGAACCCGTGTCTCCACCTTGAGAGGGTTGTACAGGGGTATGTCGTGACCTGGAGCAACGCACTGAAGCCCAGCTGGATAGCGGTTTCGCTTTCCGCCCTTGCCCGCATTTGACCGCGTTTGTCACCGGCGACGCGGACTTTTCGCGGACTTCGAGCGCCATCAGAGGCCCCGCCTCCCAATGCGTTCCGAACCTCGATAGCCGGGTCGCCGTACCATGCCTGCCATGTGGCCACCCGACTTCGAGCCGTGCCACGACCTCAGCGCGGCGGAGTGGATCGCGCCGCGGCTCCTACCTTGGGGCACCGGTATGGGCACACCGGTCACCAGCGTCGTACCCGTCGGTTTCGACGCCTACGTTCGCGTCTTTCACCCCGCCGGTGCTCCTGCCCCCGCCGAAACCGCTACCTGGCAAGAGGTCGCTGATTGGAGCGGGGGCACCTTCCACCCGTTGGCCCAGTTCGAGCGGATGTCGATTCCCGTAATGCCCGATCCCAGCCCTCCTCCGTTTGACCAAGCTCCTGGCCAGGGAAACCTAATGCCAGCGCTGTGTGACCTGCTCGTTCGACAACCCCGTCCGCTTGCCATTTCGCCATCTGGGACGGCGCGGGCATCCTGGTCGGTGGCCGGTCCAGCGCCCGGTACAGCAGTCGCCCCCTTGGCTGGCGGAGTCGCCGGACCCGTGGCCGGTGGACTGGCTGGACCCGTCTCAGGACGGTGCGCCACGCCGATGATGGGCCTGACGCCCTCGATCCTGAGGTCGCGAGCTAGCAAGCGGAAGTAGCTCGGCTGCCGCGCTTCCAACACCCTTACCGCAGCTACTTGCTCGGTCGCGGGCCGATTGGCGTCGCTCGTGACCTGGGCCGCCAGCCCCTTGGCCACGACTCGTGGCAGACGCTCGGGTTGACACCGCAGTTGTGGTGGCCTGAGGACCGGGCCTGGGTGGTCGCGACCGAGATTGACTTCGACTCCACGATCATTGCCGCGACGAACGCCGGGGCCGAGGCGCTGCTCGACTGCGACGGGGTAGAGGCCCTCTTGGTCCCGAGCGAGGGACGGCTAGACATTGCCGGGGACGAAATCAACGTGCCCCAGTAATACGGTGCCGACTGGTGCGTCGCGAGGAGGGTCGAGACCTTTGTGCCCGCGCTCTCCGCGCCCGCCACGGCTCGCGACCTTGATCACGATCATCCATCGGCACCGAGAACCCTCCGGCCCCAGAGCCAGCTCCACATGCGAAGGCGTCTTGTTCGGCGCCCGAAAAAGTGATAGCACTTAATATCAGTTTATCGAGGCCACTCTCTAGGAGGGATCATGAGCCAGTCTGTACCACCCAACCGCGAACCCGAGGCGACTCCGGTCGGTCATTCGGGAATCCGCGTCGAGATCCAAGAGCGCCGAGCGTGGGCCATCAGCGGCTGGCTCGGCGTCCTCGTCGTCGCCGGCTGCATCGTTGGCGCATATTTCCTCGCCAACAGTTCCGTCAAGGGCGTCATCGCCGCGCCAATCGTCGTGGCGACCGTCATTTTGGGCTCGTTGGTCATCGTGCAGCCCGGCCAGACCAAGGTCGTGCGATTCTTCGGACGCTATGTCGGCACCGTGCGCCGAACTGGCCTTTGGTGGATCCTGCCTCTCTCTGACCGGCGGAGTGTGAGCATTCGGGTCAGGAACTTCGAGACGAACCACCTGAAGGTCAACGACGCTGACGGCAATCCCGTGGAGATCGCTTCCATTGTCGTCTGGCAGGTTGCCGATACCTCGCGTGCTCTTTACGCCGTGGACGACTACCTCAACTTCGTGCGTGTCCAGGCCGAGTCGGCACTGCGGCACGTTGCGACCACCCATCCCTACGACAACCCCGCAGACAACGGCCTGTCGCTTCGCGGCTCGACCGACGTCGTCGCCGGCGAGCTGGCCACAGAGATGGCCGAGCGCGTCGCCATTGCCGGAGTGGAGATCGTCGAGGTGCGCATCAGCCATCTGGCCTACGCGCCAGAGATCGCCCAGGCCATGTTGCGCCGACAGCAGGCCAACGCAGTCGTCGCCGCCCGCTCTCGTATCGTCGACGGCGCGGTCGGAATGGTTGAAATGGCACTCGAACGGCTGGCGGAGCGCAACATCGTCGAGCTTGACGAGGAGCGCAAAGCGGCGATGGTGAGCAATCTGATGGTCGTACTTTGCAGCGACCAACCAGCTTCGCCGGTAGTCAACACCGGCACTCTCTACTCGTGATCCGTGAGTGACCGCAAGCAGGTACTGCTGAGGATCGATCCCATTGTCCATGATGCCCTAGCCCGGTGGGCGACCGATGAGTTCCGCAGCGTCAATGCCCACATCGAGATGCTGCTGCGCCGAGCCCTCGACGATGCCGGGCGAATGCCGAAGAGGGCTGGACCCTTGCCCAAACGGGGCCGTCCACCCACCGATCGCCGACTGCCGGGCGACCGCCCTTCTACTTGACCAGCACAACTGTCTGGGGGCGGCACGCGACTCGCCCGGGATCCGGAGTTCGACATCGCTCCCCAACGCAGAGTCACAGAAAGCTGCGACTACAATGTAGTCATGACGCATCCTCTCTCTG
>OBLU010004139.1_pt1 | contig 13083 bp, 10 predicted proteins | sample 1518681 | NCBI WGS metagenome assembly OBLU01 (sample SAMEA3539304, study PRJEB22396) | soil metagenome | biome: tundra; feature: field; material: soil | place: USA | collected 2010-05 | depth 0.15 m | reverse complement strand
TGCAAAAAATACTTACAACAAAAATGTTAGTGGCCACACTTACCAAAAGGGTAAAAATTTTAGCAGCCTTTAAATATTAGATTTTATGAAGCCGCAACTTATTGACGTTAACTTTTCAGGTACAAAAACCATACAGATAAAAAAAATAGATCAATTCTATCTCGAGGCTCCATTTCATTTTCATCATTTGTGTGAGCTTGTGTGGGTGCAGCAAAGTTTTGGCAAACGTATAGTTGGAGATCATGTGGGTAATTTTGAAGATGGCGACCTGGTACTGATGGCGCCAAACCTGCCACATATATGGCAAAATGATGAAGCATTCTTCCTCAAGAAAAGAGGTTTCCGTGTAAAGGCTACCGTTATCTATTTTCCTGCTGATTTCCTACTTAACCTGACTGATGAGCAAGATGTTTTAAACACAACACAGTGCCTAATAAAAAGAGCATCCTGCGGGTTAGCATTCTTTGGAGAAACAAGGCAAAAGATATCTGAGATCTTGTCAAATATATCAGATGCAGAAGGATTTAAAAAAATAATTTACTTTCTTCAGGTCATAGACATATTAGCTGGTTCAAAGGAGTTTGAGCACCTTGCCAGTGTTTCATTTAAAAACCTTTTTGATGAAAAAGATACAGGCAGAATAAATAAGGTTTATAAATTTTTAATGCAGAATTTTCAGAGGGATATATCACTTGAAGAAATATCGGATATATGCCATATGACCCCAAATTCCTTCTGCCGTTTTTTTAAAAACAGAACACAAAAATCACTCACTAAGTTTTTAAATGAACTGCGTATAGGGCATGCCTGTAAACTATTGCAAAATGAAGATTATTCTATGGTCGATGTGTGTTATGAATGTGGTTATAACAATACCGCAAACTTTAATAAGTTTTTTAAAGCAATAACTAAAGAAACGCCATCTGAATACAGGCGTAAATTGGTAAACCGTTGAATTAATATGTTCCCGGTTGATAAAATATAAGTTAAGGCGCTAAACATGTATTAGCACAGGAATTAAATTTTTATCTAATCCCCGATCACCGAAATAATCTAATTGCTCTATACTGGCACTGTATCGGAAGTTGGCGTTCTTAAGCCCTCTTTGTACTGCACGATACTGCCTGTCATCCCACTCGCTTTGTACCAGGTGATGTACCAGTTCATCGTTGGTAAACGTTTGCGTTTGTACGTCAGGTTCAATACTGGCTTTAAAAGCCTGATGCATACCCAAAAGCCGCATACGACTCATCTTTTCTAAACTTTCTTTATTCATTTTTTAAATTTTATTTGATTAATAATGGTTGCTGTTTTTTCCTCCTGTTTTACTGATAGTAATCTTCTCCCCGGATATTGTCGTGCAGTGGCATGCTGTTATCTGCGCCTGAGGGTTTGGGTTCATCTTCCAATGGAATAAAATCTGCTTTTGATTTTAATATGCGCTCGATGATTCCAAAGTTGTACATGTTAAAACTATCAGCCCGTTTGCAGGCGTTGATAAGCCTTGTTTCCCCTACACGTTTTTTATAATTGATAATACCCTGGCAAGCTGATAATACCCTGGCAAGCCCTGTAATTTTTTTCGGGATACTCATTGCGGGATAATACTTTTTTGATGTATTCCATTACTGCTGCACCAATAAGGGCTGCATCGGCAATAAATTTCTCAGGATTCCATTCCGTAGGGTATTTATGCCAGGAAGCAAGGTGGTCTTTATTTTGTATGTATTTGTCTGCAGGAGAACTTGCAAAACTTTTACCAAATAGCTTTTCTGCAACTACTCCCGGCGATCATAACCATGCATCAGCAACACCTGAATTTTCAAAGGAGATCATAAATTTTCTCAGGAGAAATAATCATTAGTGCAGTATATTATTAGAATTACAAAAAGATTCAAGCCTTTACATTATTATAATTTAAGGTAACTTAATGCTCTCATCTAATGAATATTTTAATTCAAAATTTTCTGCTGTGAAAATACCGGCAGGGCACTAATGATTACTTATCTTGACTAACAGCTGCATCCGGGTTCGCACTTGTTACCAGTAGTTGGTTGATCAGGTTTTCTCTTTTGAAGTTCTTCTTCTGTTGCCTGACGAACATCATCAATGATAATATCAAAATAAAATTGGTCATTCAATTCGCGGCTTATTTCATTGGAAATAGAAATTGATTTTTTCTGGCCCGTCTCTAATCCTTCCAAACAGGCTTCAAGTGCAGGTAAAATATTTTCTGCACCATGCAAATAATTTACTGCTGTAGTATGCATTCTATCTTCAAGAATTTCTCCCTGTTTATTTTTCATAATGTATCGTAAAGACACAACAGTGTCAGCTGATACTTTCATATTTTTTAATTGATGAGGATACCTGCTTTAGAAGTTGATGAAGAGCAACAGGATGACAGTTCTTCAACTGGTGCTGTATTAAAAGGGTTGGCAGGGCGAAGATCAATACCAAAACCACCTTCATGAATAACCAATGGTCCGAATGAAAATTCATAATTAATTTTTTCATTCGGATATACCCAATACTTTTCCTTCACCTGTATATTACAACATTTTACAACCTCTTTTCCATCTCCCTGCCTTGTGAATAAATAATCATGCTGAGACGAGATAAGAGGTATTTGCTGAAATATCACATAAGCAGGTTTATCATCAGACCGGATATCTATACCGATATGATCAAGATAAGCTTCGTCTTTTGCATGATATATTTTTTCTTTTTGCGCAACAGGAATATGAGAGAAAATAAAATTAATACCGCCATCAAAAGCATATTTGATATAGCCTTCAGCTTTATTTGCAATTATTCCTTCATGCTTCAAAAATATTCTATTCGGAAGCTCTGCCACATTAGTAACATGAATATGATAATGCATGCTATCTGCTATTTCGATTTGATTTGCAAAAGGAAAATCATTTTTTGAAACAGTTGCTGCATAGTTGATTTCTTCAACAGTCAATAACTCAAGCTGAGATAACAATGAGGTGAGCGATGATAATTTCTCTGTAATGATCTTCATAAAATAATATTTTAAAGTGAATGAATTATGCTTTACTTAAAACAGAAGCTTTGCCTTAAAGAATTACTTTTTCAACAACAATATTTCCATAAAAAACTTTCACAGAAGGTTGATTGCCTTTAAGACTTACTGTGCCAAAGCCTGTTTCAGTAGAAAGAAAAGAGGTAAAGTCACCCACTTTTGAATCAATGAATAAGGTTTTATCCACCGCATCATAACGCACACCAGTAAGTGCCTGTAAATAACCATAGCTGGATAAGGCTCTTGCATACCAATGACCACACTCATATTCATTGAAAGGATTTCTTATCCTGCCATCATAACGATTGCGGGAAGCACGAACAATATCCAATCCTTCTTTTAATTGTCCCATCAGCATCAGGTGAGAAGCAACCTGGTGTTCAATACCTGTCCAAACTTCATCGCTGTATACAAAAGGTAAAGAAAGCTTTCCGCCTTTGGGCCATGTGCATAGTAACAATCCACCTTCATCTCCTAAAGCATAGGAAGGTCGTTGAGGATTGGCATGTTCACTTAAATTTTCTTTGAGATTGTATTTATGAACTGCAAGTAAATGACTTTTGATCTTTGTAGTTTCAACAGGATCTTCCAGACCACACATTGATGCAATCCATGCACCTAAAACACCATCTGATAAACAACCAAGCCCGTATTGATATTTTGGTCCTTCTTTCTCTAAAAGTTCTTTCGCTTCTTTCGAATACTCGCCACCTATAGATTTTGCTGTTGCAGGGTTCTGTGCGTTCAATCCATTCACCTGTATCTTTTGAATAAAATATTCTCCGTTATATAATTCCGTTTCCATAAACTTCTTTCCCCGCTCAGCAAGTTGTTTGTAGATATCTACATCTTTTTGGAGGAATTTTCCCATTGCTGTAATAGCATTCAAAGCACCTATATAAAAACTTGTGTGCATGCCATCTGCTCCCCAGAATTCAATATCATAAGTATTATGATGAGGTTCTTCTATAACACCTTTATGTCGCGGATCCCAGGTTTGAATGCAATAATCCATGCTTGTTTTTACCATAGGAAATATCTTTTGTAGCCATTCGTTATTTCCACTGATACGCCATTCACGGTATACTTTCATAATGCCCCCTAATTGTCCATCGGCAGCAGCATGAAACGTATGATCGGCAGGATGTATAGGCATTGTTGCACGAAAGTTTTGATGCCCTTCTTTGTTTTGGCTTTCACAAAACTCTGTATCGCGTAAGCTTCTTTCCAATGCAGGAAAAAGATGTGGTATTGCCTGAGCATAGTTCCATACATGAGTACAGGAGCCATGGCAACAACCGCTGTTATCACCGCAACCTTCAAAGTTCCACAAACGGCCATCATATTGCCGTAGCACTGTTGGTGATTTTAAAATGGTAAGGTTTGATGCTACTGCCTCCACCACTTCAGGCGGAAGCGTGCTTGCAAAGAATGCATTTTTAAATAGTATTGATCGTTTATATAACTCATCATAATGCTGACGCCAATAAACAGCTACTTCTTTTATATTATTGAAGCGATTGCTATACCAGGGTTTATAATAGTTACCATTAAAATCTTTATCATATTTATCCAATCCAATATCAGAAGGCGAATTGCAACAACCAGAAGCAGGATCGCAGTTGGTTTTACGTTCACCCATCTTTCCATAGGTTTGATCAGAGTCAGGCGTGTACCACGAAAACATTAATCTTACTGTTTTTTCATTCCCTGGTAATAATTTAAAAGGAACATATAAAGAAGCACCGGGAGCATCAGCTTCAACAGGGTCAACATTGTTTATTTCAGCATTTTTAACTGCATTCCATGCCATCGTTATAGGATCCCACCAACCACCACGAAACCAGCAGTAATCAACCTGTGCAGAATCATCATCAGTAAAGACTGCAAAGTCAGATTTTAAAAATGGTTTGTCCTTCGTTCCTGCTTCTGATAGAATAAATCCATTTTTTATCTTATTGATAGAATTCTTTCCATCATCCACCTTTACAAAATTCTTTGCATTAAATGAAAAGACTGCATCAAGCGTTGATATTCCTTTATTCACGAATTTATATTCAAAGGCCCCAAGAGGCAAGCTGGAATTATCATCATCAGTTGGTATAAACGGACTCCAGGCTGTGACCCGTACTTTTAAAGGCAAATCATTATCAGTAAGATCAAGATGAGCAAAAGGGAATCTTGTTAAAAGTGATGCATGATGAAAACGAGGTAAACCTGTTGTGGAGCCTCCTAATCCGTTCCCCGCATCTTTTTGACCAAATTTTTTCCAGTCTGGGACCGGGCCTTCCAACACTTTTGCTCCGTTCTTTAATTCTTTTACAGAAATAGCCGCGAATAAACCTGGTTCATTAAAAACATCAGGCTTATTACGGATAGACATATGAGAAATTGCTCCCGTACCTTCCATACAAAACATACCCGCACCCATGCCTCCAATAGGAAAAGCAACACGATTCAAATACTCATTGGTATATGCTTCATTGTATCGTTTTCTGGCGTCATTAAAAGTAGATTTTGGTTCATTTTTTTTTGAAGAAGATCTTTCCGCATCTGATGATTTACTTAATAAATCTTCGGGAGCCATTAAAGCCGCTATACTTCCAACGCTTATATTTTTGAGAAAGAAACGCCGCCCGGAATTTTTTTTCATGCAGTAATTTTTTTGATATGCTTAAGAATTATTAACTAAAATTAAGCATCAAGTTACTTGATAGATAGGTTGATTAAAAATATCCATGTCGCTTAAATAATAATGGAGTTTCCTGACTTTGAGGGTTCAAAATGTATAGAAAGCCTTTCAGCCAAGGATTATGGTGCTCAATCAACTGCAAGGCATTATTTTTTTTGGTAAAAAAAGATTCTTCAAAAAAATGCATCCGTTTTCGTAAGATGCAATTACAACAAACACTTTACTAAAGTCATGGATGCAAACTCTTTTACTATCATCCGTTTCAAGGCACAAGCTAATAAATTTTCAGGAATCATTTCTAAATAATAAAAATTTAAACTTAAATATTGTACCAACTTGCTGATCCCCAAATGGGGAACACCCACAAACAGGCGTACATGATCCATCCCTTGATATATGACCCTTTATTATATCTTTTTCATGCTCTTTAAATATCTGCTTTAGTACATCTACGATCTGTAATCAGCCCTCCCATTATTTTCTTTCTTTCTCTTGCACTCTACTATAAATATTTTCAATCATATAAGCTGCTCGATGTTTAACGATAGTTCGCCATCCTACAAACTAAAATCTTCATCTAAAGGCGATAGTTTACTTCCCATAACCGTAGGGCACTAAACTGAAAACTAACGCATGCGATACTCCTCCCAATTCGAAAGACTATATGTAACATCTTCTAGCTTTACTAAACCTCCATCATGTATTAACATTTTCACACATTCATTAGCTTTCTTAGCAGACCAATAAAACTCACATCGTGTTTAATGTCCGAAACAATGTGGGCAGATTTACCCAATACTTTACCCAGATAAACTGCCAGACGTTCTGTTATACGTTTCTGCAATTCCGTTTTGGGGATAGCTACGATGTATGATGATACACCTAAAGGAAATTGTACAACCACTTTTTCTTTTCAACAGTCACCTCAGAATGCCTATCGGCAAAGACCTTCTTTGAAGGATAGATAAAATATACTATCGCCAGGAGTACCGGAATTAATCGAAGATATTTAATATTACATCTTTCCATGATTTAATATTTTAAAACTTAAGCATATTTTATATAGAAATATAGTACAATTGCGGTGATAATGGCCCACCAAATAAAAGGATTGCGCAGGCCTCGCTTCTGTTCACGTTGTCCAGGGAGTAGAGAAAGGCTTTCCTTATTCCAGATCAATCCCTTAAGTTCCGCCTCCGGCTTAGGCTTTGTCAGCAGACTCACCACGATGCATAAGACCATACAACTCCAGAACACAATGCCCGTACGGTTAAGAAATGGCATTTGTGGAAATAAGAATTCCATGACAAATGACATCGGAATGGTCAAAATGCCTGCTGACAAAGCACCTGCGTGGGTGGTACGCTTCCAGAGTATGCCCAGAAGAAACATCGTGGCAATGCCCGGTGTAAAAAGCCCGTATGCATTAAGCAGGTATAAGAATACAGGTTTGTCTGAGTAGCTAATCAGTAGTACGCTACTCAGAATTCCTAAAATAATGATAACTATTCCTGACAATCTTCCAAAACGAACCGATTGGGCTTCAGTTGCATTCTTACGGATGTAAGGTAAATAAACATCCATTGTTAAAATAGTAGTACTGGAATTGATAGCGCCTGAAAGATGAGACATGACAGCAGATACCAATGCCGCCATTACCAAGCCGACCAAACCGGATGGAAGCAGATGTTCAACTAAGTCTACAAAGAGGAGATCTGGTTTTTGAAGATTCGGAAATAATTTTGGCGCCACTAGAGCTGGAGCGATGATCAGAATCGGGGTAAGGAATTTAAGATATTGGGCAAAAATCACTCCTATGCGGGCATGCCATTCGTTCTTGGCTGCAAGTGTACGTTGAACAATAAATTGGTTTGTAGCGCAATAAAAAACGCTGATGCATAACAAGCCTCCTAGGTACATGGTCCATGGAAAATCCGGATCACTAGCGGGAAGCATGAGTTTCCAATCTTTCGATGATTTCATGAGAGCGGAAATTCCACCTGCAGCATTGATTGTAGCAACTGATAAAACGACCATTCCCAGCAGTAAGACACAAATCTGCAATATCTCTGTCCAGACCACAGCACGTAATCCCCCCGCAATGGTATAAATTCCTGTAAAGATAGCAATTATCACTATGCTGGGGATCATCGAAATACCTATTAGTCCGTGCAGTGAGATTGCGCCAAGGAAAAGTACGGCACCGATCTCGACAAAGATGTAAGTTAATAGCACCAGTATAGAATAAGTAGTCCTTGCTGCACCACCGAATCGCTTTTGCAAAAATTCCGGCATAGTATAAAAACCGTTTCGTAGATAGAACGGCAGAAAAATCCATAGTAAAACGTTAAACCCGATGAGGATCGCGCCCCACTCAATAACAACAGCTACGAACCCACGACTATAAGCAACTCCCATGACTCCAACTATTTGGTGAGTGCTTATATTTGCAGCCAGAATGCTTCCGCCGATCATCCACCAGGGAAGCTTGTCGCCCGCCAGAAAGTAATCCCGTTTGGTTCTTCGACCTTTACGCGATGCATATACGCCTAAAGCCAATACTCCAAGGATATAAATTCCAAAAATAATAGCATCGAGCGTTGTAAGGTTTGATTTCATTCTTTTACAGTGAGATTAGATTTATTTTTCTATAATTACTTCCCCTGCAACTTGTATAGCTGTTTTGATCAATAATTCCAGAGAACCGGCTGCAAAGGGTGTTTGCCATTCTTGATAAATATCTTTACCATATAACTCGCGTGGTGGAAGATAGCCGACAGAACCATTTACAATGTTCATTACTGCGATAGCTTTGGGTGACAACTGCCGACGCAGTTGCTCTTGAAATTGCGAATAGGCTTCATTTGGCTGACCAATCAGAAAAGAATCGCCGACTTGCCATACCCAAAGTGGCATTTGCGCTACTTGGCCATCACCAACAGCTTTTCGTATACCACGCTTACGCGAAAGCCTTTCTTTCATAACACGGTCTTCACAATCGCGATATTGTTGTTCAATTTCCATCAGCGACGGGAGTGGCTTCAAATTGAATGGAACTTCAACCATTTCAGCTGAAAGTTGGCTGGAAGGCTGATATGTGGTTTGTTTCCAAACAGCCAAAGGAGCTCCGGATTCAACAACACTGCTAAAAGAAAGTTCCATTTTAGGTGCCAGCATACTTTCAAGAGTAGCCATTACGGCATACCCTAACTGACGGCCATTTTTATCAGCAATTTCAGTATCGCCTACGTATTGTTCTGCCGGTGCCAGTTCCCCTGAGGCTCCCTGAAGAAATAGACAGGGCGCCTGCGTGTTTGATTCCACCAACTCGCGCATTGCACCAACATAGTCGGGAGAGATAAGCCGATTTTCCCAGGCTAAAGTTGTGGGATGACAGGCATAGTTGACAATGGTAGCGATGATACGATTCTGTTTAACAGTTACACGACCAACTAGTAGTGTATCGTCAGCGGTTTGCTCGGGATTAAAGCCAACAACGATCCGTTCGCTGTTCTTCTCGGGTAAATCCCGGTTGGTAGCGAGATTACATTTGCCATAATGCCAGGTCAGGGTTGCGGAGGCAGCTGTTAATAGTCCTCTTTTAGCAGCACGTATAGCGCCTTTTTGGATGTAATACAGATATTGCTCTATGAATTGACCACCTGGTTTGGAAGCATCCTCCCGGTAAATACTAGGGCCTGAATGAGTATGCGACAAACACAACATCAGTTCTGGTGGCGTAAGGGACAGCGCTTCTAATATTCCATTGCGAAGGAACCATTCATCCTCTGAGCTCTTCCACCAACCCAAATCGGCAGATATTAGCACTAATGGTTTTTCTTGTTTTGAGGATTGAAAGGTCAAGCAAGTAAGCATAATCGGACGATGGAGCCCTTCTGCGACATCATATTTAGATGCCCCCCAGTTGCGAGAGTAAATTCCAATCGGGGGCGTGATATCCTCTTGTGCCACGCCGATTAGGCCGGAGAAAGAGCTATGCTTAAATGCAGAGTAAGATTGAAAATCCATAATAAGTTAGTTAAGTGTATTAAGAAAGTAGTGATAACCCTCCATCCATTAGCACCGTACTGCCAGTCATGTGTTCATTTAACGGATGACACAACAGAACAACCTGGTGAGCAACTTCCCCGACACTAATTAATTTTTTTACAGGTACCTTTTGTTGTGCCTTCTTACTCATGCCTGGATTTCTTTCAAAACTCCGGCCACTCAAACCTGCATCAACGAATCCTGGTGCAAGTTCATTTACCAGAATATTATGTGGAGCAAGTTCCAATGCCATGCACCTGCAGAGCATTCTCATGCCAGCTTTAGAAACACAATAGGCTGGAAGATTAGTGTGAACTGCATGTGCAGCCCAACTACCAATAAAGACAACCCGTCCTGGATGGCCATGGTAAAGAAGGCGTGCTGTAGCACTTTGAGTTAAATGAAAGGCTCCATCCAAATTAACTCTAAGCTCACGGGACCATTGCTCTGATGTAATTTCATTTATACTGGCAAAAGTTACGGTTGCGGCATTTGCTACAATGATACTCGGGATCCCCAAGTCATTTTCTACTTTAATCACCCAATTCTGGACTGCTTCTGCGTCAGCTACGTCAACTTGGCTATAATCTGATTGAACTTTATATTGTTTAAGCTCTGCCAAAAATTCCTTTGCATAGATTGCTTGGTGTATATCGCATAATGCTAAGTTTGCACCATATTTAGCAAATTCTAAAGCCATAGCACGTCCTATATCCCCCAAGCCGCCACTAATGATGACTGTCTCATTTTTGAATAGTTTATTCATTTTGAATAGTTATTTTATTACCAATCACCCACACTTCCGTCTCTGTAGAAAGTTCGTCGTAATACTTCCTGTTGGAATGGATATTTCTTCACTTCGTCTTCATTTATTTCAATACCCAGGCCCGGGCGTTGATTGGGCTTTACTATTCTCCCCTTTTTTTCTACAGTAAATCCTTCTGAAACTACATCTTCACGCCATGGAACATCATTATGAACACTTTCACAAATAATATAGGAAGGCGTTGCAAATCCAAACTCAATAGATGCTGCAGTACTCACAGGACCTTGCGGGTTATGGGGAGCTATAGCCACGCGATAGGCTTCCGCTAAAGCTGCAATACGGCGGCTTTCACTCAGGCCACCACAATGGGTTATATCTGGTTGTATTACACTTGCAGCCCGTTTCTCGAATAATTCACGAAACGCATGAATACCAACCAGGCGTTCGCCAGTTGCAATTGGCGTTTTTACGGCACGCTGAATCAATGCTATATCTTCTGCGGATTCTGGCCAGCAAGGTTCTTCAAAAAAATAAAGTCCATAAGGCTCAAGCGCTTTGGCAAACTGAAGGCCCATCCGCGGACTTGGCCTTGCATGGCAATCCACCATGATATCAATGTCATCACCGACCGCTTCCCGCACCGCTCTCACACATGCTTCTGCGTAATGGATCGGTTTTAACCCCTCCAAAGGCATCGTTTCAGGTACTGCCATGGACTTAAAAGCGGTGAAACCATCGGCAACAGCGGTTTGGGCCAATTCCGCGAACCGCTTAGCATCATCAGGGTTTGTCTGGTAAAAATCTTCCATCTTGCCTCCTCCTAGGTGGCAATAAAGTCGTATATAATCACGCACACGTCCTCCCAAAAGTTTATGGCAGGGAACATTGTGGATTTTTCCCGCAATGTCCCAAAGCGCAATGTCAATGCCCGATATGGCTGTTCCTCTGACAATATTGTTCCCATGCCAGAAATGTTGCCGGTACATCATTTGCCAAAGATGTTCTATGCGGGTTGGGTCTTCACCAACCAAGAGCTGTGAAATATCTTCAATGGCACCCACCACCGAGCGTGTATGCCATTCGAGGGTGGCTTCACCCCAACCCCATAGGCCAGGTTGGTCTGTCAACACTTTAACGAAAATCCAATTACGCATTCTCGCATGGCAAACCAGCGTTTCTATGGAAGTAATCTTCATATTTAATATTTTAATATTTAAGATTTGTTGTAATACCTATTCGTTTCTCATACAAGGGTGGAAAAAAATACAGGTTACTTTATAAAGAAGTATATTATTAGTTTCCCGATGCAATTCCGCTTCTCTTCTCAATTAAAGAATGAACCACAAGCTTGGTTTTCTCTATTGTTTCTTCAATGTCCTGAACGTTGTGTGCAAAGGATATGCTTCCTTGTTTGATCGGTAAAGGAAAGTTAAAGATGCCGTTTTCAATCAATCCAAGACGATATTCCTTGTCAAACGTAAAATCGTGGTGCACTGCAATATCATGAAAATCAACGGGTGCATGGTCCATAAAATAAACGCAAAAGGCAGAGCTTTGGCGGGCGATATGGAACGGACGATCATATTGTCTGAAGATTTCCTTTAAACCGCTTTCTAGTAGTTGTCCTAAATGATCTACATGCTGATACACATCATAGTTTGTTGAAGACAGCTTTTGTAGCGTTGCAATAGCTGCTGCAGTGGTTAAAGGATGGGCATTAAAAGTACCTGCAATCAATACACGTTTTGATTTTTCAGGGTGGATAAAATAATCCATGTATACTTTCTTCCCCCCAATAACACCCATAGGGTAACCATTGGCTACTGCTTTGCCAAATGTACTCAAATCCGGTGTTACCCCACAAATGCTCTGGTAACCACCAAGAGCATGGCGGAACCCTGTTTTTACCTCGTCAAAGATAAGGAGGAACCCATGTTCATCTGCCAATTTTCTCAACCCTTGCAGATAGCCTTGCTGAGGCTTTACGATACCGATGTTTTGCAAAATGGGCTCTAAGATGATACAGGCAATCGGGTATCTTTTCAGGAGGTATGAGACAGAATCTAAGTCATTATAATTTATTACATGAATTAGTGATTTGTTATTTTCCGGAATCCCGGCTGATATGGCATCAAACGGGTATTCACCAGGGCTGACTCTGCTACCAACGTCGGTAATAGCGCTGATTACATTACCTGCGACATCATTATGCCATCCGTTATATCCACCCTGCATAATGATTACATGGTCATTCCCCGTTACTGCACGTGCAATACGAATAGCATGATAAGTTGCCTCAGACCCAGTGGTTGTAATCTCTATTTTATCAACAGTTGGGACACAACGACAAAACAATTCGGCAAACTGTCCTTCTATATCTGTAGGTCCGGCTCCCATCAATACAGCCTGGTTCGTAATAGCATCCATAACAGCTTGATTTACATTGGGATCGTTATGACCTAAAAAAGCTACAGAAAAACCGGCCTGGTAGTCAATGTACTCATTTCCCTCGATATCCCATACGCG